>Ga0307517_10003868_pt1 | contig 23209 bp, 31 predicted proteins | sample 23_EM_MG_FD_194515 | JGI IMG/M metagenome (GOLD analysis project Ga0307517, IMG submission 194515) | Populus trichocarpa ectomycorrhiza microbial communities from riparian zone in the Pacific Northwest, United States - 23_EM | ecosystem: Host-associated > Plants > Roots > Unclassified | place...
ATTACTGGTACGAAACCCAATCGTGACGCGTGAAACATTAACCATAGTCATTAGTACATTACTTCTATACTCCGTGCCGATTAAGAATTGTCCTTTGAATAGGAAAAGTGGATCGAACGTGGGGGAAGTGAGATAGCTTAACGATTGAACGGGTTTTATACAACCTCGTTGGGTTTAGGCTTAGGAGTCGACTTCCTCTGCCAATTAAACAGTCTCGACTCGTCCCACCGCTTCATGCGGAACAGGTACGTGAAGATATAAGTCAGAGCAGCCTTCAAACAACAAAACATCAGTACGAGAGGCGCACAGAAGGTGGGGGAAATCACGCACATTAAATACGATAAACGCGATAAAGATACCAACGTCCCTCCACCTGTTCGAATATTTGATGTTGAACGAAAGATCCAAGAACTCGTCCGTGTTCCTGAACGAGCAGAACTGGCAAGCCGAGGTGGAGTCGGGGTTGGTGAGGTAGCCACCAGCGCGAGCCATGTATGGGCCCATGTATTGCTGGCAGGTCGACCCAGCCGGTGGGTTGATGGTTGCATACTCAACATCCGAACAGGTTATCTGTTGTCCGCCGAGCCCTAGAAATCACGTCGGGTTGAATGAGTGGGCGCCAGGAACAAGGGCGAAAACAGGGGCTTACCGTTACCCATCAACGCCTCCACTAAGTATGTGTACGGAGAAAGGTGGTACATCCACTTCCACCATCCAAGCGACCGGAATGGTTGCAAGACACCGTTACTGATCCCGACCGTCAGCCGCCGCAAAACCACAGCCAGAGGGCAGAAAGAGGGGGGACTCACAATATCAACACGAACGAGAACAACAAGGTGAACAGTAATCCGGCGATCTCGACCGTGGGAGCCATAGCGGCAATAGCTTGTCCAACGGTCGTGTAATAGATCGGCGTCAAAACCGCCATCATCAAGAACGTGTAACCAGCCCTTTCGGTCGGGTACCCGACGGTCCAATACCAGGTGAAGAACAATAAGACTCCGCCGAAGATGTTCCAAGGAAGTTCGACGAGGAGCTGAGCAGTGACCCATGCCGACCAACTGTACATCTTGCTCGGCCGTTCCCTGATCTCAAAGATCGTCCTGCTCGCGATGAACGGGATCTGAAGCTGTTGAGCGCCGGGAACGGATAAGATAAGGGTAACGAAGATCGAGAACAGCTGGTTCTGGATGCCTTGCATCGTGCTTGGACTCTTCCAGAAAGTGAAACCGATGAAGAGACCTGCGACGATATTCATCACGAACTTGGCGACGACATATGTGGGGTCGCGCCAGATGGCGGCAGCGCCGCGGCGTGTCACGACGGCGGTTTGATGAAGCCAGGTAGAAGAGTGTTCCGTATGACGCTTAGTTGTGACTGCGGGTCGGTTTCGTCCCTCCTGGTGGATTCGCTCAAGCTCTTGCCCTGTGACGGTGGCTTCGGCAGACTTCTTCCACACGTCGTGCCAGTCGATTGTTGAAGTGGCAGTAGCACCAGCACCGATAACGTCAAGCATAAACTCAGCCCTGTTATGGTGGTCAGCACGTGAAATGAATAGCAACGGAGGTTGGGGAACGTACGGGTTCTCTTCGGGTCCACACGTCCTGGAGCCATTCCGTTCGAAGTAGTCGAGCAGAGTCGTCGCATTTCGTCCAAGATCACCAAAATAGACGGTCTCTCCTCCCTTCCTTAACAACAACAACCTATCGAAGACTTGGAAAAGTTCGGCAGAAGGTTGATGGATTCTAGATGCGACTTCAACTCAAGAACGCAAATTAGGGAAATCACGAAAAGAAACTTACGTGCAAAGGATGGCCTGTCCGTTGTCAGCCAGAGTCCTGAGGAAGCTCACGATGGCCCAAGCGCTCTGAGAGTCCAATCCGGAGGTTGGTTCGTCCAAGAACAAAAGAAGTTTAGGCTTGGCGGCGAGTTCAACCGCAATGGTCAACCTCTTCCTTTGCTCAACACCCAAGGAACCGACGACGGCGTCCGCATATTTCTCCAAACCGCACATCAAGAGACACCTCTCGACATATGCCTCCTTCTCAGCCATGGGGACATCTTGAGGTTGACGAAGAACGGCCGAAAAGAGGATCGCCTCGCGGACGGACGAAGTGGGCTCGTGGGTATCCATTTGCTGACAGTATCCGGTTTGGGCTTGGAAATCGGCCGGAAGGGCTTGGCCGCTCACGAACCTGTCGCCGGTCACGACACCAACGGACGTGCGCTGGGCGAGGACGTTCAAAAGGGTAGTCTATGTTTTTCAAGTCGAATCAGTATCATCCGACGCGCTCAGCAAGTAGAGGACGAACCTTGCCAGCCCCAGATTCTCCCATCAACGCGGTCAACTTCCCAGGAACGACATAGCCAGAGACGTCATTCAACAACTTCCTCTCCCCTCCGCCGCTCAAAGGAACAGTGTAGTTCAAACCCTCCCACGAGAATGCATCGGTCATCTTCTCAGCGGCAGCCAAGGCCTTCTCAACATTCGCACCATCAGCCTTAAGGTCAGAGATGGAGTTCGTGGCGGTGATAGCGGCCTTTTCGACGTCATTGACTTGGGAGACGGAGTTGGGGATCTGCTTGGTTCCACGCTTAAAGGTGACAACAGATCGGGTCTCGGCGAGTTTCGACTTGAACTCGGTTATAATGAGGTAAGCTGCGAGAAAAGCGAGACCGAAAGCGACGGTAATGCCAAAGTTCTAGAGATAGTGGCGTGAGAAGAAGAGCATCAAGAATCGTAGATGGGGGGTTTCCTCACCCTCCACATGTGACTCCAGTCGTAGTTGAAGCTGAGTTCGAGGTATCGGAGGCCATTGACGGTCGTTTGTCCGGGAACGGAACCAACAACGGCACAAACCTGGTTCTCCAAAGCGATATTCTCGTAGCCAGGTCCTTGAGGGACGAGATTCGAACACTCCAAGTTGAGCGTTCTGAACTCGTTTGTCATGATCGACTCGTACGCGTATTTCAGTGGCTAGGGTGAGATGTCAGTATCCCATTTTAGCGATTGCTAGGGAAGGTGCATACGTTGATGTACGTTATCCAATGCAGGGCACCGATCATGGACGGTTCTGGAATGTTGTAGCCGGTGTACAAGGTTAAAACCAAGAGGCTGACACCGGCAGTCGATTGAGCAGGGGTCGGGTCACTGAACCACGCCGCGATGGCGCGGAAGTATGCCTTCATAACCAGAGATATCGTGACAACGAGAAGGAAGAAGACGCTACCGGGGAATCGTGAGCCAATAAACTCAGAGGAAATGACCTGGGGGGACTTACAAGAATTGGTCAGCGCTCTCTTGAAGTCCGACGACGAAGTACACGACGATAGAGTATGCGGTAAGGGTTGCAAGGGTAATCGGGATATCGACGAGGGTCATTGCGGCGGCTTCGATGAAAGGGTGGTACATCGCTGCCTTCCGATGACGTAGGATCAAGGGACGGTGAGCGTACAGGGTAGGGATCTCAGCCAAGGAGCTCAGAGCAGCGAATAGAACAGCACTAGATAAGAATGAAGGGTTAGCAACGAGCACGCGAAAACGAGAGAAGGGACAAACAAGTAGAGAACACCACCCCTCGAGTAGAAAGTCGCCGTCGTGTTCGGAATTCGGAAGAACACAGTTCCGACCACGATAGCTTGGATCATAAACGCTGCGATGTTGGTAATCTGGGCTCCCAAGCTGCCCTTGAGGATCTGCAGCCTTCTGACCATAACCGCCCTTGTTTGCATCGGGATCGAGGTGACGTAAGAGCTATTCTTATTGGAGGTCGTGGCGTATTCCGCCAACGCGCTCTCCCGGTAGGCCAAGGCGCGTTGTGGTTTTCCGACGTACTCGCTGAGATAGGCGGCCATATCCTCCTGGTTGATCTGCCAGATGCTTGACTTGCGGTAGTGCTCCACAAATTCATCCGCAGTCCTGGGCACACGGTTTTCGTATCCTTCACGAGCGATGCGGGCATTAGGGTCGGTGACGGCGACAAGGAAGTCTGGAGTGGTTTGACGGTTGGCCGGTTCGTACCCCATGTCGATGAAGTATTGGCGAGCGAGCGAAGTCGGGCCGTAATAGACCATTCGACCTTCGTAGATGACGCACACTTTGTCGAAGACATCGTATACGTTCTCAGAGGCTTGGTAAACGGTCACCGCAGTCGTTGTTCTGGCGATATCGGTGCCAATGCGAAGGGCCTGGACGAACTCGAGTGCCGTTGACGAATCGAGACCCCGAGTTGAGCTGCAAACCATATCAGGAACACAATGGTTGGGTTATTTAGATAGGGATGCGTACTTGTCCCAGCAGTTAATCAGGCTTCGACAAGCCAAAGCCTCAGAAATAGACACCCGCTTCTTCTCACCACCAGAAATACCACGAATTCCAGCATCCCCAACGAGGGTCTTCCTCACATGACGAAGGCCGAAGACAGTGGTAAGGACATCGGTGATTTCTTCGATGTGGTCGTCCCTGCTTTGACCATCCGCTCGAGCATGTGGGGTACGAGTCTTGGCCGCAAACCGAATCGTTTCCTCGACGGTGAGGGTAGGGAAATGAACATCGTCCTCGGGGGAGTATTGGACGTCACCACGGTAATGAGTGGCGACTTCGTTGGGAGTCAGAGAATCGTAATGGACATCACCCCGGACGTCGTGGTAGGTGTCGCGCTGGTTTGCGAGCATTTTGAGGAATGTCGTGCATCCAGATCCCGGGCTGCCCAAAACAACTGGAGGCCGTCAATGTTAGCCGGACCGCACGATCGGTGGATAAACTCACGAAGCATCTCCCCAGGTCTTACGACACCGTTGAAGTCGTGGAGGATTGTCCTCGTGGACGGTCGCAGCGAATTCTTGAATTCCCTCCAGACGGCCTTGGGGTTGATCATCGATCCAACGGTTTGTTGGTGAGAGGCCGTAGCGCCAACACCAGTAACGCGAAGATCCTTGAAGTATATACCGAGCTCCCTCCTCTTGATATCGGTATCAAGTTGCCTGTTAACATTGGAAGACAGGTTCCATTCCCAAAAAGTTGAAATCGTCAACAACGGAAGGCCCAAACGCACAAAACGGAATGCCCGCACCTGTCAAGAACAGCACGGAGGGTTTTCTCCAGCGAGAAAGGTTCCTCGGCCGTTAAGGTCTCATCGGAGCGGACGCTCTTCTGCCTGGCCTGCGCGGAGGACCGACTGAGGGTCCGGGAAAGTTCTTGGACACCCGCGGGATCGAAGTGATCGAGGCTCACTCGAGGAGCCGACATTGGGGTATTATCTTGCCCAGTCATGGGGCTCTGATCAGATGCGGATGATAGGAGGGTGGACTGAGCATTTGCGTCTGAGCGCAGAGGATATTTAAGCACCGTAATCGGATTCCCGGCCGCTCGCGTCACCCCATGGTGACCACGATGGTCAATGGGTGGGATGTCAAGAGATCTGAGTCAGCCACCGGACGCCATACTTGCGCGTCAGGCCACGACTGACGGTGAAACCCTCCCCACCAATGGGGAGCGACGTGACGGCATCCATACAGTGGGATGTGTAAGCCGGGAGGTGATTTGCCGTCAGTGTACCTGGATGCCGTCTGCTTGAGATTGACGCAAGCCCTGCGGCGCCCGGAATCTGATCTCAGATTTCTTCGTCACCCACTCCATCGAACGCGTTGTCACCCCCGAACTGGAGATGTGGAAGCGGCCACGCGTCGAATATCTTCGGTTCTGACCAGACGAAGAGCTCGAGGTAGGCGTTCCCTCGAGTTCTGCGCGCGAGTCGGATTGGCGGCAGGAGTCATGTCTTTCGTTCCCACGCGTAAGCAACATCACCGCAGCCAAGCGTCTCTATTCAGTCTGAACTGACAAACCTGTGACCCTGCCGAATCCGGCCGATATTCGTCTCCTGGTGTCACCCCATTGGATCCCGATGAGCAAGGGCAAGAGTCCCGCGAGACGGTGGCGGTACCGGCAGTGCCTCTCGGACCCGGTTTCCGGCGTATTTCGGTGAGTGTCCAATACCACTATACATTGCCAAGACACTAAAGTAGCTTGTGCACCGTTCCTGTTTTCTACGCGACCTCTGTATCTTCAGCCCACGGACGTCATATGTGACGCGCATGGGCGCCATCAAGTTATTTGTAAGCAGGGTACCTGAAAGTTCTGGAATCCTCCCAAGGAGCGCTGTTACAATCGTATTCATGGAGATCCTATACATCCAGCCGTGGGCGTTACCCTACCATCTCCGCATGACCGATCGACAAATGTCATGCGACTCGAATCGAACTCCGACCACCGAGGGATCGTACTTATTAGCCACTGCTCCCTCGAGTGCGTGCTCATCGTTCACCAGGCGGCTGATTCAAAGCGAAGAGTAAGCGTTGCTGACATCCCGCCACCAGCCCAAGCGACTCACACTAGCTCCCAGTGTACCCGAGCCGTATGCATCACTCGAACAAGATCGGAGAACCATTGCCGCACTCGCCCGTAAACGCGAATCACCCTCTGCAGGGTCAAAGCTTTCTACATTATTGGCCACCCGGAGTAACGAGCGCGAGGATGCGGTTTACAACCATAGGCCCCACACCTTGGCTGGCCCTCCGGTACAGATATACAACCCCGCATTCGTCACGTTTATTCGAGAGGTGTCTTACCCGTACCCATCCTGGATTTCTCTGAGACGGAACTGGATAATGCACTGGTCTTCATCAATACCTCTCTTAACTTACCGACAGACTGGGTTACACAAACTGCGGACCTTGGCGCGTCTCGATTCTCCGGAGGTAAATCTCGAACCCAGGGTGATAAATCCCGATGGGACAACCATCATCATCGGGCCCGCCAGCAAACAGGAGGCATACGCTCGTATTGTCGAGATTAGGGAGGGCGACTCTGGCCCGGTCGTGCGGGCCGGGTGCGGGTTTGTGTCGACTTGTTCTTCGAAAACAGGTGACCCTCTTCCCCACCACCCTGGCTCACGCTCAATTCCCCCTCCCGCAGTACGAACCATTCAAGAACGCCTCATATTGCCCGATGCTTATTGGGATCGTCGGTCCGCATCTCACTGTTTCTGGTGCCATCATCGCAGAAAGATTCGTCTCGCAGCGCTTAACGAACTGCATCTATACCGGACCACTCTATAGCCTCCAGGAAATATCTGTCCTTGACTATTCCATCCGTCGGATGGCCCAGATTCTTCGTGCACTAAAGTCGGCGCGCCGCCGGACGGCTGGAACCATCGCCACCGTTGAGTTGGTTCTCCCTCACGACTTCCACACCTAGCGCCTGAGCTGACTCCTCAGTAGATCAACAAAGCCGATCATATAGGCGCTATTCGCTGCTCCCCGTGCCTGCGCCTGGTGACACTGGTGACTGGTGACGTCGATACTACTGCGCTAATGATCCGGCGCGACCTCGTGATCCGCACCTACCCCGGGGGACCGGGAGGGTATGGGGTGTAAGATCTCGGGGCGCCGAGGGAATCTCCTCCGTAGCCAATGTAGCGTTGGTTTGAGCGAGAAGCCTTGACTCTATCCAGCGCTCGAACTGTGACAACCCAGCCTGCGGGACAGACGAGATGGTGGACCGAGGAACATAGTAGGAAGATGTTCTGGCCTTGAATAGGGACAGGTAAATAGCCGGGGCCGGTGAGAACTTAAGTGCCCACTCTGTGGTTCTCATAGAATTTCTAATGTACGTTACACGTTCTGCGGTACGACGTGCCGAGGCCGACATGAGCCTCAGGGCAAATGCTGTCCTGCTGCCCCTTGAATCTGTTGAACGGCATTAGATACATTCCGTGTAAGGTTATCCAGGCTGCATCCAAGGGCGAACAAACTACAGAAACCGGGGCTGTGGGCTTCTTCAGCTTGTCCGTTACCGTGGGCGGCAAATTGCGCATAACGTGGCTGTACAACGCATACTTACTAACTGGACGCGGTACGCGGAGCGCCCACATAACCGCTTCTTCCCCCTTCGACATCGCAATGTCCATCTCCGTCGGTAGGGAAACCTACCCCGGTCGCAGTTTCTCTATATCTCAACTCTTGTATGCGGCCAAGATGAAGCTACGCGACTCTACATTCGGCGGAACGTACGTCCGAGACCCCAAGCCGTCACTCGTCGCGAAGTACTGAACTCTGAACGTTGCAGGGTTGCGACAACCATGAACCAAGTTGAGGTGAAGCGAAAACGAAACGAAAGCAGTCGGGACGAACGCATTTGGCTTACGCGTTTGTACTGTCTTTGTAGGTCGATCTCCTCGAGGAAGATACATTGGAAGTGCTCAGCTTGGTCCGGTCTATGAAGAACAACTTCGCGCCCGTCAATCGGATCCCTGGAGCGGTCCTTTCCCTCATCCCGAACTACTGGGAACGTCGAGAGACAGACACGGACGAAGCCTTGATCACGTTGACTCACGTTTGCCGTGGTTGGAGGGAGTTATTCATTTCCCAACCCTCGTTGTGGACTCGCTTGGATTTTTCGAACGCCGGTAAAACACACGCCTACGTCAAACGTTCCAGATCATTACCATTGGAGGCCATCATCAAGAAAGCCGAAGATGAAACCAGTCTTGTGGATGCATTCCTTCCCGCCGTCCCGCATATTACACGATTCAAATCCCTAACTATCACTGGAACTTCGGATCTCCTTCAAAGTCTCACCGAACATCTGACTCTTGCCACACCTCTTCTCGAGAAACTAGTAATAAACTCCACCTGCAAAACTGCTCCTGTCCTCGACGACTTGCTTTTCAATAGGGACCTCTCGTCGTTGCGCATATTGAGTCTCGGAGGGGTGACCACTCGCCTGCCCTGGAAGAATCTGCGGAACCTCACTACGTTCGAACTCCGTTCTGAGCCAGGCAATAAAATCACTGTGATGCGACTCCTCGACTTCTTTGCAAGTACCCCTCACCTTAGGGATATCACGCTCCGCAAATCAATCCCAACCTCGTCCAATGCTTCTTCTACCCGAGTGGTACCCCTACTCCACGTAAAAAACCTCACTATTATTGCGGACCGGGCACATTCCATCCTTCTCAATCACCTATGTATCCCGGCCGGGGCGTCGCTCATTCTGGACTTCGAATTCATTTGCGACAAGTCCCCGCTTCCAAACCACCTGCCAAAGACGATCAAGAATCTCGAAAATGTCTTCCGTATCACCACAGTCAATCTCTACTTTGACAGGGGAAAGAAGTTTGTACAACTCATTGGGCCGAGTGGAAGTCTCTGCATGTATGGCCGTTTGGATGATCTCGGGATGCCCTCGCTCAATCTGGACGGTCGAATTCTCCAGTCCCTGGACTATTTCCCCTTCCATATAACCCAGAGGTTGGCAATTACGAAGTATGAAGCCCTTGGACCTGCCAAAATCAATAAATCCTTCCCTTACCAGATCCTTCTTCGCATGATGGACCTTCGTACTCTCACACTGACCCGGTGCAACAATCTACCCTTCATCCTCGCCTTGAATCCTGTCCACAACTCCCCGAAGGTTGTTCCATGTCCCAACTTGGAGGAGCTCATTCTTTACGTCAAGACGCGAGATGCGTTCAATATGCCGGAGTTGATGAGCATGGCTAAGGAACGGGAATTGGAAGGCATGGGGCTCCAGTCGGTAACGATAGTCGGCCTGGGCGAACTCATACCGGGGAAGGAGGTGTTCAAGCTGAGGGAACATGTCCCACACGTGGAGTATAGGTTCGAGGAGAAGCCGCCCAGGTGGAACGAAACTGCCAACTGATCGGTTAGGAGGATGGTTTAACAGATACCTTCCTGACCTGAGAGCCGCGTTCAGACCGTCCATTCGTTCGCATTTTGTCACGGAGTTTTCTGCAAGTTTGGATAGAGTAATTTTTAGCTGACTGGTATAATTAACTCTTTTGCCACCTGGCCAGTGGCCAGCTAGTTTCACGAGAACGACCCCTGTCTCGCTTCACTCCGACATATCCCGAAGCCATAATACATCTGCCGCATTGTCCCCGGGCCATAAGCTCTAAGTTTGGTCTCTTGTACCACACAGTGGTCGTGGAATCCCCGGGTCGCATCAAATCACACCTTCCGTAACACGGTACTATGAGATCGGTGCGGAAGTTACGGTCTCACTGGCACAACCTGGTCTGCCGGACAACCAAAATGGTGGACAGGAGAACAGGAATATGAAGAGTGGGAAAGGGTGAGAAAGTGGTCTATATATCGGAAACCAACAACGATTATAACAATTACAAGTATGTACCTGGAACGTGGGCCCCATACCCCTTCCTCCGTTCCCAATCTGAGTTCCTCTAACTCCTAGAATCCATCACTCCACATCCGCCTCCTCCATTCTAACCCACACCCCACCATTAGCATAAAGCGTGATATGCGACTTCACCCAAACCTTCTCGATCGCCTTCCTCCCGCCCGCCGTCCCCCACGCAACGGGCGGCTTAGCTTCTGGGTTGGAATCCATGTCCAACGTGATCGACTTGAACGCCTGCGCGATCCTCGCAATGACAATGGAAGATTCGTTGTAGGCGAACTGTTGGCCAAGACAGATGCGAGGGCCAGCGTTGAAGGGAAGGAAAATGAACGGGTTGGGAACGAGGTAAGTCTTGACGCGGTCATCGAGGAATCGATCGGGATCGAATTCGTGCGCTGTGGAAGGAATCCCAAGGTCCAGTTCCAGTGTGACTGTATAATATAATCGGGGAGGAAAACGTACCAGTTGGTCCCCAAAGATCAACCCTTCTGTGCATCAACCAGGGCGAATAATTGACCCGAGTGCTGGGTGGAACGTAGATCGGTTTACCTCCGTCGGGGGCTGGCCACAGTACACCTTGTTTTGTGCACCTCACGTTCGAAGGGCTACAAAAAAAATCCCTTGCTCAGATCCCGACTCTCCGTCTGCACAACGCTGGAGGCTTACACACTAGGGTACAGTCGCAATATCTCTGAGACTGCTATTAGCAAGTAGGGATAATATCAATCAGAGGACAACCAACCATTCAAAACCGCTCGGAGGTACTTCATTTCCCTCAGGTTTTCAGGGGTAACCTTCCCGTGGGGGCCAAGGGTTTCCAACACCTCTCCCCGAAGGCGATTGAAGACCTCAGGGTGATCGGCGAGCATCGTCACCGTGAAGGTTGTCAAACCGGCGGTCTGTAGGGTTTCGTCGGTCAGCTCGCCGTGAACCAGGAACCCACAGCAGACTCACCGTGTCACGACCGGCCAACAAGATGTTGAAGGTTTCATCTCTGATGACGTTAAAGTCTGGAAACCTTTAGCACTCGGTGTGTGACGGAGCAAGACGGTTTCTCGTACCATCTGTCTGCTGAACCAGGTGATCAAGCAGTGTCCCATCATCCCGATTTACCTCGTATACTCCCTTGGCTGCCTTCTTTTTCTCCAACGCAGCATGGATGATCGGGTTAATGAACTCGTCTGTAACCTTTTTCTCCGTAGCAACGATATCCTCCCAAAAAGCGACCAACGGCCACAACTTGCCATAGAACCCTCGAGGAAAGGTATACTCCTGGGCTCGACTGAATGCCAGGGCGAACTGATCCGCGGGATGCGTTCGAGGGGAGGACTTCTTGTACGTCGAAGGATAGGGTAGATCGGCCGACAACGACTTTACGTCCTGTCCGAAAAGGAACTCCGTGGCCGTATCCAGTGTGAATCGAGATAAGATATCCTGAACGTCGACAGCGACGCCTTCCTTGAAACGCTCCTTCATCTTTGAGACGACGTGGTCTGCGTGGCGGTCGAACAACTCGAAATCGCTAATCCGATCCTTGCTGAAGAATGGCCGGGTCATGGACCTGTGAAATCTGGGCCAAGCGTCAGGTCACCCGGCGTGTACGCTTTCGGACTTCGTCGACCTACTTCCATCTTTCTCCTGTATATCGTGAACGGTCAGAGACGCTCTGTAATGTGAGCTGAGGCGACGGACCATCTGAATTGAAAACACCGGTCCCAAACAGAGATTGCATGTTGTCTCGGAACACTTCGCCTTTTTCGTATTCTTCGAAATGGGTCGAAAGTATCATCTGCGAGAAATGCAAGTGAGCACCACACCAAACCACCCCCCCCCGGACGTTACCTTGATATACTGCGGCTCCGTGGTTAGAATCTATGGTTGCGATCAGCTTCGCTAACCTGGGGTTGGCAAACAGACCCACATGAGACGTCCACAAAGTGCGCATGTCGACCGTTTGCCCTCCTTCGGCCAACCAATCAACCATAGTATCACCTAATATCGGTCTGTGAGACTTGCACATAAGGTACACCTTGGCCATCAGATTCACCCTGGTAGCCATGTTTGAACACATCGGTCATGGCGGCAATCAAGTCGATCCCAGCGAGCCGTTTGGAGGGAACCTTTGGAGCCAACCTCGCGCCCAGAGACTCTGCCTTCCTCTTGTCTTTCCAGTACTGAAGCTCGGCTCGTGTGTAGAGAATCACTGGGAGTGCGACGACTGAAGACGAAACGATAGCCCACAGGGGTAAATCCACACCCAGGACCTTCCCTCCGGCGCGGATACAGCCGACGGAGGCGGCATAAAGGGCGACCTCCCAGCTGAAGAGTTGGCGAAGGATGTAGGATGGCCCTGGGGGTAGTTCGAAGTGAGGGGAATTCATTGTTTGAGGGAAGAGGATAACGCCAAGATCCCCCTATATAGTACAGGCCCGGGCGAGCTGGCCAATAATCATAGGGTGCAAGAAGCCAGGCTGACGAACGAAAGGCACAGGGAGTGCAACTGCGCTAGCTGGGCTTGCATAATCAAATCAACAGCGACTTTTTCAGGTGCATCCTTGTCGAATACAGTTGACAGGCGTAGATTGACAAATCACGATCCCATGGCCCGGACGTCATTGGTTGGGAACGAAATCCAAATTATGCAACAACCGGAGCGTGAAATTCCTGGAGAGCCGGTCAGCAGCATCCTCGTTGACTCAGACGTCGAGTTACGCACGCCTTTGTTTCCTCGGTCCCTCGGGTCCTTGAACGCATCCGCGTGTACGGTCGAGCCGAAACTTTCACATGGTCGCCATCTGCAGGTGAGCTGTTCATCAATCCACGGGTGCATGAGGGGATTTGGAGAACCGTTTACCCCTCTCCAGGCCCACATACGGTAGATCCCTCCGGAGCACCACCAGAGTCAACTGGAGTCAACTGCTGCGTGCCGACGAAGGGGCGGATCAGCGCCTCATCTAGCGCCAGTCTCGATTCCTCGTATACGCACGTCCCCGACGTCGGACACCACCATCGAAGTTCTCAATCTCACGAAAGATGTTGCCAGTATCATTCTGACCGGGGCGGTTTTCGGCTCAGTGGTCATGGTACGCGTTCTTCCAAACGACTCCAGTTCTCGTACAGGACCTCAAATCAAATTCCAGTGATTGGCGAAGCGGTTTCGTTCGGTTTTGGTTGGCTTAAGCTTGGTCTACGGCTCCTGACCGTGGTACGAAAGGGAGGCTGTTGACAGTGATGTAGTTTGGTGACGATATCTCGTTTGACAACGTGAGTGTTGTGTTCACCAGATCCCCCTTGACATCCAGGTGCACGACTTGGAAGCGGAAGCCCATGCTCTTTAGTCGAAGAGCTCAACCAGTCCGGGAGCACCCCCCTCACAAACTACAGCAGTTCCTACCGCTTGTCAACAAACTAAAACCACCCCCCCTTGGCCGGCTCACGAAGCCAGTCGTCAACATCCTCCCCAAACAACTCGACTTCCACTCGCTTCCGACCACCCCCCCTGCTACCTTTGTCGCTGAGAGCCGCCGGGTCCTCGTTCGTTTAACGCAAGATTGGAATTAACAGCGAACCATTTTACTTCGGACATGACACAACAGGAGCTTAGGGCTACAGTCGAGCTATCGCTCTCGGACCAAAAGCTCGTGCAGTCCCCAAGTTCTTCGCGTTCTCTCCTCAGGGAGCCAACGAAGACAACCTACAATGGCTGCTCCCGACGATCACCAACGTCCACGACACCTGCGACACTTTTTCCCCTTGACCCACTGGGGCGGCAGGTTCATTGCGATGCTCTCTCCCCTCTACGACTACCTATAACTCAAGAGCCCCCGTTCACCTCCCCTGTTCCTGACTTAAGCACGCGAAATCCTCCGAGCCGTGATGGGATATACCGGACATCGAACCCTTCTCGACACATTCATACCATCCCCCCCCCCAATTTAAGCCTGACGACGTCTGGGCTGGCTACGGCCAATTCCGTCAACCACGTCCAATGATCCTTAGACTGAAGATCGAAACATACCTGATGGTTGCTTGGGGAGACTAGGGTGTCTCGCTTCCCTCATCATCCTCGTTCATGCGCTCGGGGGTGTCCAAAAAGCCAAGTGACTTTGGTCCTTGGGCCTGGAGTTCCTGAAGGGGAATGCAGGTGACTTTAGGGCACTCTATACGCTAGTACCTTGATTTTGGGCGGCGTTATATAGGGGACCGCTCAACTGAAAAGAAGATTTCACGCCACCGAACGATTTGTATTGGGAGGGCAATGCTCTTCGGGCCTCTTATCCTCGCCCTCTGGAGACGGCCGGCGACAAGGAGTGAGGGACGTATGACGTCTAGGGGTGGAACTCGTTCCGAGCAAGAAATCCCAGGCAGTGATGGGATTTATCAAACATTTTCCCGTTTCTCTGCGTATGGAAAGAATGAGCCTGTTCAGGGTGTTCAATGGATCGTCTCTCACCTTGGTTATCACGACGGACAACCCCGGATTGCACGTACCATGGCGGAGGTTGAAAGGATTACCCAGAAGTGCGATCCCAAACGACGGGACTCCAGGGAGGATGAACGAGATCCGAAACCTGATTAATCCCCACCATATCCCCCAGACATTGATCTTCTCTGCTTACTGCGGGCCGTGGAGGATACCTACGTGTCTCCTGCTTCATACTAACTTTCTACCCTCATTTGTATCGATGCGAGAATGAAATATTTATACACATACACGCGGAATACACAAACTGAAACTTAAAACTCTACCTCCTCGCAATTGCCTATCCGGCTAAACTTGGGCAGCAGCTCGGCCAGATAGCCACTTGGGATTGGAGGCATGACCGCTTTTCTGGAAGCAAGTTGGAAGGTCAACCTAGTATCCTCTTCCTTTCGCTGTTGAGGGCAAAGTCCACACAGCAAGTCATCCAATTGCTCCCATACCTCCAGCTCCGAAGGAGGGCACAAAACAAGACCAAGAAAAGGAACGTGACCCACGAGAACTCGAATCCTCGCGAGCTTTTGGGTATTCCGGAGAGTGGATAGTAACATAACCAGGTTGTTGAACGTCGACCTTTCGTTCGAGGTTCCATCGAACGTGATAGTTCGAAGCTTGGAACACGTCCCGACATCGAGACAAAAAGATGATGATACTTGAGAGAGTCAATATGTTAATCCCCAAGTCGGACTTTAGAGTGGTGGATTCACATACGCCAATCTTTCTTGGTCTTGACCTCAACAAATTGCAACGACTTCGCGCACGTCTTTATCAATTCGTTCTCCGATTGGTCCGCAGTCGACTCGAGCCGTAACGCAGGCAATGAACGAAGAACGCGTCCAGCAACTTCGCTGGGGTCACCACTCCCATTAGGCAACCGTCGAGGGATTCCCGCCCTAATGTCCCCAATCGACTCCAAAATCCCGTTCGCAATGCAGTTGTGCACTGTTACCTCCCGCAGGTCACTGTGACCTCGAAGCTTCACGAGCGCAATCGGGTCGAAAAGACACTCTTCGAAGTGCACATGCCGCACGTTCGGAAGGAGCGATCCGAAAACAGACGGAAATCCAGCAAGGATCGGTGCGGTGACGAATTTGACCCGGATGAGAGGCGAGGATACGAAACGGGAGATGATGGATTGGATTTCCTCTAAGCTGCGTGGCCGGCAGACGTACAGGAATCGAGTGTATGTGAGGAGGACGTCCGGGCATCGGGCGAAATCTCGAAGGAAGAAGGGTGAAGCGATGATGTTGCAGTGGGAGAAGAGGTGGGATCGGACGCGGTGGTTGCACGCTTTGGAGACCAGCGCCCAGGAATTGAGGACACTCTTGTCGAGGTCCCACCGGTAGAAGATTGGATCATGGTTACGCGGTTGGTCAAGCGGTACGCCAAAGTAATCGATAATCGTATCGACTATCTCTTGAGGGACCCGCATCGTGAGCCGGGGGGTTCCGAACACACTCCTTTCATCATGTTGGCCGTTTCCATCGCCGTCGCGGGCGGTTCGCTCGGGATTAAGTCAGTCTCCCATGATTTCGCGTGGTTGCCATAATGGCAAACCCATAAGAAATGATACATTTAAGTTATTATAAACTTGAACAAACAGCGTCCGATGAAATACATGTTTTATGTATGCGTATGATTCAGATGCGTTGAAAATGGACTGTGGAGAGTATCAGAGCGATGTAGGGTCGGGCGCGTCTGGTTTGAAACGAAGCCGGGCGAGGAGTAGCGAGTGCCACGGATCGGCAGACGTTTCCGAAACCTTCGTCTTGTAGGAGAACGGGATCGTGGGTTCCTCTTGATAATTGGGGCCACCAACCATCGATGCCGTTACGTCTGTTGACACCATGAATTTTCCCCAAGGCTGACCGTTTCGAGGCGAAGCGAACACTTCGAAGTGCGCCTGATTCCGGGAGTTTGAGCATATTCGTAAGCATCCTCATGAATTCTCACGTACCTGGCCGTCGGGATGATTGTGACTGACGAACAATGCGTAGTCTGGCGCACCAAGCGTTCCGATAACTACCAAGGGAGTGGTAAGTACTTCAATCCAGATTGAAGACAATTCCTCGTACCTAAGCAGAGATCTTCTTTGGTGATCGGATGATTGTCGCTGTACGACCTCAATATTTCATCCACATTGGCCTTGAACCACTTCTTAGGGGCAGATAGATCCTCGATGTACTTGTACATCGTCGACTCAACACATAGAAACGCGATCTTGTGGTTAGCCTTCACGCTGAACGAATATCGTCGGTTGATGTTGTCCCTGCACCCAACTGTGAGATACATTCAATCTCGGTAGGGGGATTCACAAACGGATCTAGCTTCGAGACCAACCAACTCTGGAGAACGCCAAAGCTCCTCTGCGTGCGGCTTCGTTTGTCTTGCCGTTGGCTTCCTTCTCTGACCTTTCCATAACCGTAGAGGTTCGCCATACCCCTGAGCACCCCATCCGAAGTTTGCGGTGGGTCAAAAGCGTTGAACAGGGTAACAAACTCCCCCTCTGGTTTGAGCAAGTACCCAACGGAGCCGATTGCGACAGTGGATGGAGACCACAGCGGCAACGTCACTGTGCAGTCGTTAGATAGTGGTGGTGTCAGCGTCGTGCTGACGTAGGGATAAACGTACGTGATGGGTGGAACTCGTGTTGGAGTAGCACTCTGTAGCGTCGTTCGTCTTTGATGTTCGCGAGGGTCTCGTCTAGGGGTGGGGGTGAATCCATTCTAATGTGGGTATAGTCCTCTCCGTCAATACCCGAGTCCTGCATCGATGAGCCAGTGGCCGAGGGGCTTTCCGGATCGCCTTCGTAAGCGCTACCAAGGTTTGGGCGATCCCGCCACTTGGAGAGATCGCTAAAAGGTGTCCTGTAAGACGAATCTGTGTCAGACTCTGGGCCATCTTCGCCATCTCCGTAAACTGGTAGAGTGTCAGAGCCAGCCGCATTGGATGATGCCAAATAAATACTCACAAGGATTTAGGATAGTGAACGGGCGCATGTCGGGTGACATATCTGGCGGTATGTGAGGCGTCCTGTCAGGGTCCTGGTGTATGTGTTGCAGAGTTACGTTGTGCTTCCGCCCGATGGCTTCGATAGCGTCAACGGCTGTGGAAAACTCCGGGCGGGATGCAGGTTGAAACTTCCAGCACAACCCAATGATTTGGGCGAGCTCCTTCGTCCACGGGTGATTATTCGGGATATCCGGTCTTCGGTTCTCCTCTGCGGATGATAGGTGGTCAAAAATTGCTGAAGATTAGGAGTCAGGTGAAAGGAAACTCACTCAGAACAAAGTGCCTGACAGCCTCATCATCGATCAATGGCCAAGGCAAGCTTCCCCTGTTGAGAATCTCGACGCAACAAATCGCGAAAGCATAGACATCCATCGGCGCGAGGAACTTGTTATTGCCTCCTGCCATCAGCTCTGGCGCTTGCCATCGAAGAGTTCCATCTGTACGCGGATAATGAGGATCAAGTATTGGCGTATTCATGATAGGGAGCTTACGGGGAGGGGATTTTCCACTAACACGCCACACCTCGGACTTCATTTCGCTCTGGCCGAAATCGGAGATGACACAACGAATCTCATCGTCGACAAGCACATTTGCGGCCTATGAGCGGAGTTATTATATTTAACAGTAGCACGAGGATATGTTCCTACCTTGAGGTCACCATGTAGCACATCTCTTGCGTGCAAGTATGCCATCCCCAACCCCACTTCGTAAATCATCTTCAAGGGGTTAACCGGAGAGTGGTGCCCCACATGCTTAAGGTACTTGACCAAACTTCCGTGTTTCATGTAGGGGCTCACGAAGAACCAAGGAGGTTCTCCAGATGTTGAAGAAGCTCCGAAAAGCTCGAGGACGTTCGGATGTGAAAGGGTCTTCCAAATCTCTATCTCGTGGATGAAGAGTTTCCGTGGAGTGGTCGGAGCTAGCATCTTGATTGCGACGGGCATCCCTCTCCACATCCCCTTGTACACATCCGAGAAGAAGCCGATCCCGATCTTTTCTTCGCGGTCAACCTCCCATTTCGTGATGGTCCAGGAAGGTAGGGAGAGCTTGGTGCCTTTGCTCATCCTCCTCAAAGCTTCGATCCCGCTCTCCAAGAACTCTCGATCAAGAGTATCTCTTGAAGCCCTTGCCCTTGCGCTGGCCCCGCTATCCGTGCGAAGCTTGCTGCGGGAGCTTCTAGAAGTCAAAGAGCTGCTCAACCCTGTGGGGTCAAGAGGTTCGGCCTCCTCAGAAAAGACCTCGACATCCTCAATCAACGTCTTCTCGGTGTCACGTTCCTTCTCCACCTCCCACTCAAGCGCGCGTTGGAGTGCTTTGATAGCTTCTGGCATTTCGTGACGGTCGACTTGGAGGACATCTATCATCTCAGCATCGCTACCGGTCTGCAAAGCGGTTCGCATGACTTGTCTTAGGTCCGCAGTATCGTGGACCAAATCTTGTTCGTTTTGGCGCTCTCGACAGTTTTGTAGAAGGGCAGCGACCTCGTCGGATTTGAGAGAAGTCATGTGGCCTTTGAACGCGAACCGTTCTGTGGCTTGGGGGCCAACGGGTGGAGTGACTGGGGGCGTAGCAGGTTCGATGGTCATGGCTTGGGGCTGTATCTTCCCCTTCATTGCAGAGATGAGGGCCTCCATTTCCGCTTGCCGCTGTCTATCCGAGTCCTGTATCTGGCGTAGGATACGGATTTGGATGGAAAGCTGTACCGAAGAAGACAACTATCAGGGCTGACCCGAGGGAGAGATTGAACCACATACGCTGAACATATTAAGGGCATTGTTTAATTCGGCATCACACCCTTGAATGGCTCGAAGGATGTCATCGCGTTTCAAGTATCGCTTGATGAATGGACGGTTGACTTGTCTCTGCATTATAGCGTGGACATGGACAAATGCTCTTTTCGGCACGCTGTGAGTAACGGACTGTAGACTCGAGGCTTGAAAACGTACTCGACTAGCCTAAGGATCGGTCCTTGTAACTCGATGCCGACATAATCTCCTGCTTCTCTGATCTCTTCACGAATGGACAACAAGATGTCTGCGCACCGCTCCGTCAGACGAAGGCACGCTAAACGGTTCATCTATGGAATCACATATAAGTGGGCAGAACTCAGGAAAAGATAGGGGGGGATTCACGTCGACTTGTTGTAGGGTATCCCATATCTGGAGGAGTTGGCGTGCGGCGGGTTCCAGCCCTGGTATTGGGACGAAACCGAGGAAGTTGACACCGGTTTGCAGAAGTTCGTGGACCACGTCACCCGTTGTACCGAGTACTGAAACCGCAGCAGCTGTAACCCGCTGAGATGAATGAGTTAATCGGAAGACATCGTCGCAAACGAGGAAGGCACACCTGACGGGTGACCACCCATCTCTCCGACTGCTCCGGGGGGACGGTTTGCTTCCGCTTCGGAGGGTCATGCCACGGACGGGCGAGAAGTGCACGATCACCCCACCAGCTATCACTTGGGTCGGTGGTGTTAGGATTATTTCCTCTGGAAGGTGACCCTGTGCCTTCACGATGTGGTGAAGAGGATCTGCCGCGTTGGAGAAAGTTTGTGGTAACGATTCGCGAGAGTGCGTCTGCCCGGGACGGGGATGGGCTGCGGGTAGTAGATCCGGTGGAATCGACGCGCAAACGGTATTCGATACCCCCGCTGTCTGGAGAAGAGGACAGGGGGGTGGTCCGCTTCGAAAACGCGGATGGGTTCAAAGGAGATGGTATCTTCACTGCCGTTGATGATTCAGAGGAGGAGTTGTGAGGTATCGGAGGGAGCGGTGAGGACTTGATCTTTGGGGAACTGTTGGGAGACGGGGTGGGGCTTTTAGAGGATGAGGACATGGCAGACAGCTAAGCGAGTGGGTTAATTGTGGGGCAAAACAACAGAGGATCAGGGATTGCAACATACAGTCTTGGGTTTTGTACCACCGCGGTACGAGGGTTAACAAATAAACGGGGTATCAGGGTGACTCAATGCCTGGGAATATGGATCGCACAGTTCCGTCCAGGATGTGCAGTCTTTTAACGAGCGGATTGGAATCGTCTCAAGGGATAAGGGCGGTATAAGACGGGATTCAAGCGGTGAACGCCTCGCAACGGGATCAGATCTGAATGGCCGATCATTGAGGTTGCCGTGCAAGGGACCCGGTCGACGACACGGAAACACGTACCACATCCGCGGGTGTGCGGATTTCGGGATCCAGCTCCAACCGCTGTGTCTGGATTCCCAGGATTTGCTGTACTGGTGAAACAACGGAGTTCAGAGGTCCGATCGTAAAATGCGGGGGGAAAAAAGAGGATGAAACCGACAGGTGAGGGCGGTGCTCGTGCGCAGACGTGCGCAGGCGGGGGCGGGGCGTGGCAGATGGGGGTGGAGCGTTAGGGGGATTGGTGTGTCGGGAGCAAGACCGTCACATTCTCGGCAAGTGCCAGCGACTCCTCCCCCACCGTAACGGAGGCTATTCTCTGGCGACAATCATTGGACGATCCACTCTGATGAATACTGCTTTCGCTTTGAACCGTCCCACGCACTATGGTCTCCTCTCTTCGGCCCCACAGTGGCATCAAACGCCTCATTACAGGAGGGCCCGCAAACTTCGGATCAACCGACGATGGCGGGCAAACCTATTACACCAAAGTCACAGCCAAAATGAGGCAGACACCCGCCATTGTTCACAGAAATGCGGACAAAGTCGAGCACGACCGTGGCACGAAAGATGTACTCTACTTGACCAGATAAGTAATGTTTTTTTGTTAGCTGGACTACTGAACGCCATTGTAAGGAACACAGAATCTTGCGGAAGGCATTAAAACACAGCGCCTCCCCTGAGTCAACTGCGCGCGGACGGACCCTCAGCGCTGCCGATTGTCACGACACCTCAAATTGTATCAGAAACCTGGTGCTTCTGGTAGCAATGAACTTACCGTTATCAATCCACAGATCAGCTCCAAGGAGATTCCAGCTTGGCGCCCCGACAGCCACCATCATGAGCCAGACATCCGTCTAGAAAAACTACGCGGTGCAGTTCGAACAACAATGGTTGAACGGATCCAGCGCGCAGGCCCCAGCTGCGGAGTACGGGCTACTGTCACCATCTGCCAAGGAGTCAAAGAATTGAATACCTCGCATGGCAGGACCACAACGCACGCGAAAACGCTCATTCAGTCCTGTTACGTTGACCTAGACGAACATTGTGATATCGAGGGGTGAAGAGGTTCACGATGGTGCTCTGGTACTTTGTCTTGGGCTTGCAATCACGCAATAGTCCCCACCTGGATGACAAGATCCCGCCATCTCCCGTCAGGCTCCCCCCCCATGGCCAACAGAGGACTCCGCGCGTTATCTTTCTCCCTACCAATGCAAACCCTGCTCCTCGTTCTAACCTCAAGTTCAAGAGCACCAATCGATCTTCGGGGAAAACTGCCAGTGTGCCCAAGCCGTGACCCGTGGATGTGTCGTGATGCGTGCCCATTCACGTCCCACAATACCCCTTCCGACACGAGTCTCGATTTTTCCGTCCCAAAAGCTGCCAATGCTGAACGTTATTCTGTTCATCCCTGGTCCGTATTGTCTCCCCGCGCACGCCCACTTAGGGATCTTGGATATAAAAGGGCGCGACCTCAACGGTCGGGATCCTAGCCTTCCCCAAAGATTCCTATGAAGCATGCACAACCTCCGCTCCCATCCCCGTCGGGTCACCACCACATGTACAACGGCCGATTCGCTGTTCACTAACATTACGATTGTTCATGTATCCTCCTACATCCTGCAGTTTCGAGGGTATACAAAAACCTGATGTTACGGCCGCTCGGAAACCGACTCGCAAGCCTTTCCAAGTCTTTAAAATCACGCGACTTATCATTGCACGACTGCAGGGCTCTGCCTTGGGATTAATGCAAGTGGAGCGCCCGTCTACCCCACCCCAGCCGGCACTTTAAAAACAAACAAGCAAGATACGACCCCGTCATTCGGCAGCTGCAACAGGTTCGCTTAAGAACAGGATCGTTGCCGTGAAGTAAACTTTTTCGTAAAATACTGCAAGGCTGGGCCGTATCAAAGTATTCTAAAGACACCCGCCTTCGGGCTCCGTGCATTGTATTGCGACCGTGAGCGTGTCGTCGGTGACCCGAGTGCAGGAGTATGGGGCTAGGGCGATAAGCGATTCCGCCACATTCTGCAGCAAACTTGACCAAACCCACACGGACGGATTCAATTGTTCCGTGTGGAGCATAAGTATTATATGATCGGATATGGCACAGACACAAACAAACACACTCCCCACCGTGAACGAAACGAGACTGATAAGTGGCGACGGACAAAAAAATAATTGAAGTGTGGGTGGAACACAAACGCCAGACCAGAGCGTGACGCTGAAGTGTGCGACCGCCGGATCATTGGCGTGGGAGGGGTTTAAACAGTAAATTGACTCAGCGGGGAGTCAATGCGACATGGTTGTTTGTCGCTGTTTGGATCGAAAGCCGTCTCCTTCCTTTTCCATCATAGT
>Ga0307517_10003870_pt1 | contig 23198 bp, 24 predicted proteins | sample 23_EM_MG_FD_194515 | JGI IMG/M metagenome (GOLD analysis project Ga0307517, IMG submission 194515) | Populus trichocarpa ectomycorrhiza microbial communities from riparian zone in the Pacific Northwest, United States - 23_EM | ecosystem: Host-associated > Plants > Roots > Unclassified | place...
CTTAATTTTAAATCCATTCAATTTTTTTTTTTTTTTTTTTTTTTTTTTTTTTTTTTTTAATATCATGTATTCGTTGATTAAGGTACAAGAAACAGTATGGAGCGCTAGCTATGACCGAAACAAAACCTATAAACAATCCAACGACCCGCTTCACCCCCTCATGGGAAAAATCAAACCCCTCCAAACCAGAGCCCATCCTCCCCCCTCGCAGCACCTAAGACGAAAGCAAGACGGAGCAATACCTTCCTCCAGACACGTAAGGAAAGACAAGTATAGAAAGGAAACCAGGGAAAGACACAAACCCTTCGGCGGCCCCCCAAAACAAAAGAAAAGATCTTCACGGCACAAACGCTGACAAAAGGGAAGAAGTAAAACTACTATTGCTCAACCTTAAACGAAGCAAATCGAACCCCAAACCGAACGGCTACAGGGGCAGGCTATATCCCAACAAGGCGAAAGCCAGGGGGCGGCACCGCTTCGGACTTTAGCATGGGCCAAGGAGGTAGTGCTATACCATGACACAGCGTAACCTAACGCGAGGTTTGCGACCGTAGAGTAAATCGCGGGGGCGGGAGGAGGACGAGGGGAGTCACCCAGCGAGGGGAGCCACCCAGCAGTGGAGGTGCCAGCTATCGTGCGGGGCAGTAGGGTGCCAGCCGAGGGGGCAGTAAGGTGCCAGCTAAGGAGGGACGTAGCAGTACGGTGCAAGCGGATCTAACGCGTGGGAAGCGGGAGTGGGAGGGCTCGCCAAAGACCGAGAAGTACGAAGGCGGAGGACCAAAACAGGGTCACGATTTTTCGAACACCGACCGTACCGACCGAGCAACTCAGGAGAGAGTGCAATACCAGAGAGCAGGGCCACCAGGGCAACTACTTCACCGATAGCCCGAGACTAGCGACCGCGTGTTGACGAGGAAAAAGGGTTGCCGACCGGGCAAATCGCTAAGCGAGGCGCGTCGCGAAGTGCGGGGTAAAGGGTAGGAACATCAACGCGAACGAAGACGAACGGAACCAGAAAGGAATCCATAACCCCCGGGAGGGGAGACCAAAGGCCCCAGAGAGAGGAAAGAGATGAAGGCGTGATAAACCCCCGAGCAGTTGCCACGGGCGGGGTAGATCAGAGGCAGAGGACACTCTCACGATGATTTCCCATGGTGTTGAGATTTCAATCGCTGGAGGTGGAGCGGACGAGGAAGATGTTCATATGCCTAGCACAGCTGGACCTTTATATAAATATCATTCGGGAGCCCAGGGGATCTGTTACTGTCCACCGATAGCTAGAACCATCTCAACTTAATCTCCTTCCAACTAGAATCTTGCACGATGGGCACCCAACGGGGGCTCTACACCTCCAAGGCAAGAAGCCATACCCATTTTGGACGGTGGCACGGAAGCCGTGCACGCGAATAGTCTCAATCGTTATCCCAATTCTCGGTAGAATCCAGCCCATATGGAAGCGAAGGCTCGGTAACACCAACCCCAAGACCTCTGACTGGTGTGGCCCGTACACCATTTTCAAGTTCCACAACACCCTGGGGCTCCAATTCAGTAGGGCTGCCTGCTGGAAACCAAGATCACCCCCAGAATCTGCTTTATCCGCTAGTCGTGACTTTGTCAACAAGCGACACAGTTACATTTGAGATATTTGGAAACTTTTATCTCTATACGGAGGAATATCATGAGAGTTGGATCGAGTGGTGGCAAGGCACAACACGGAATATAGCCTATACTGCGAAAAATGTTGGCAAGAAAAGGATACGGTGGAACCTGCATCTTCGAGGCACAGAGGGGTGGAAATACTTTCAACAATGTGCCGACTGTTTAGATGGTGCTATTGGCACGCAGCGAGTAATGTGTGCAGAAAGGTTCTAGCTCACCCAAGTGGCACGGGGAGTAGTTCGATGCAGGACTATAACAGGTCCGCAGAGTGTCTGAAATCGAGAAAGATTAACCGATATGACCGGGGAGCCGGAAGCACCCTTGGTATAGACGTTCTTACGCTATTGCAAAAAGGGACTAAAACTGGAAATAGGTGTAGGATTATGGATCTGGCCACACCAGCAGGATTCAATCAGCAGGATTTCGAAGCATACTTTCTAAAAGCATTTTTAGCAACGAATCACGACTTTAATTGCCCAAACAACCTTGCCGTTGGTCGTGTTGCCAAGTACAATCGTCCGGGAGTGGAAATCCTCAGCTCAACGACATTAACATTGCATTTGAAACAGCGGGAAAAGTCCATAGTGGATGATATTCGAACATGTGTACCTGCAGCGGGCGGGATTTCCCTGGCTGCCGATACATGGACTTCACTGAACAAACTTGCTTTTTCGCAATTGTGGCTTATTGGATCTCGGATCGCTGGCAGATAGAGGAGGTACACATTGGCTTCGCGGAAATGAGGGGTTCTCATATTGGGGCTAATCTCGCAGGGATAATTAATGACGTTCTAGCCAGATAAGAGATTCAGGATAGAATTCTGGGTTTCACTACCCATAGTGCCAGCAATGACCGAACGCTCCCCGAAGCCTTAAACAATCCTTGGAGTTTACTATCGGTTGAATGGTGTCAATTGGAAAATCATATTCCATGTATGGCCCATGTTGTTCAGCTTATCCTCACTGCATTTATGAGTTCGATCAAGGTGAAATCGCGGGATGGTCATATGCCGTCTGGCTTTCAGGCGGGCTATATCGAGAAGGTTATGAGATTGGATAATGGCTTTCACAAAACAGTAGAAAAGGTAATGTGGCTAAGATCTCATACCCTAGCACCTATATTACAAAGGCATACGCACAAATGCATACGCACAAATTCATACAGACAAATTCATACGCACAAATTCATACACACAAATTCATACGCACAAATTCACACGCACAAGAGTATATGCACAAATTCATAGTTCCAAATTGAATGCGCTCCAATGTCAAAGTAGAACCAAGTGTTTTCCCCATTGTTCCAACGTAAGATACCTTTAGTCAGAGATAATACTACTAATGGTTTATAGCATCGGAAAATGAGTATTGCGGTTGCTGCGTCAGCTCAACCGCGTCAACACTTTCATCGAGATACAGAATAACCAAGTTAAGATCCCTAGTACACTACTTTATGATGTCAAAACACGGTGGAACTCAACCCCAAATATGTTGGAGAGATTTGTACGGCTACGGCAATGCACCTAGGACTGGTTACAAACCTCTGCCGAGTTTACGCTTCTCTGATCACCCCCGGAAGAGTGGAGGCAGATTGAATACATCTTGGAGATACTTCAACCATTATGATTATGGACTTTGTGGATGTCAAAACACGTGGCAACACCATTTATCACGTGTTTCAAGTGTATCAAGATATCTTTGTTCATTTGGAAATGCAAATTTCGAAGTTAGAACGGAAGCGGAGGCAATGGAAGGTCGATATTTGCGAGGGCCTAGTGAAAGCTAAATTGAAGGCTGCCCCTTACAACGGTAAAACCAAAAGTCTAAGACGTCTTCTGTTCGGCATTGGAACTTGCCTAAATCCCTATTGCAAACTCAACATTTGTCGAGAATGGGATCATGATCCCAGTGGGGAGACTGAGTATGAGAAGTCATATAAAACGGAGTTCATAGCGTATTATGCTCTGTACTATGCACCAATAAATAATCAGGCACCTGACATGTCAATTCCACAGAGTGGTCTGAACAGGCGATCCAAACACCGTTACTCTTCGAGACACAGAGCAGTTATCCTGAGTGAGACACTAGCGTACCTCGAAACCCATTCTGAGATTGAGCCCCGCGAGACAGAGGCTCAGGTTACATATCCCACATGAGAGGCCTGCCCAGCCGGGACTTTTTACGAGGCAAATATACTGGCGTAGTGGAAGGTTAATTCGGGAAGATTCCGCAATTTAGCTCAGATGGCTAGGGATATTCTTGCTGTTCAAGGGGGTAGTGTTGGGGTAAAGCAGGTGTTTAGCATGGCAAGAGATGAGATTGCCTATCGGCGCTCACCACTCAAAAGCAGTACAATTGGATCTTCAATGCTGGTGAAATTCTACGAGAATGAAGAATTACGAAGAGGGCTAGCAGATTATGATTGCGAAAGGGAGGCAGAAAAACTGCAAGAAATGGCTGCGGCGGAGGATTATCGTTATTGGGCTGATAGGAAGGAAGAAAGTATAGAAAACAATAATGGCTGTATCTCTGATGACGACGAATTACACAAGAAGGATACCAAATGGTCTTTCGTTGATTTATACGGCAAGCGAGCATTGGGAAGAGAGCCAAAGGCTATACTACCTGAGCGTGGAATGGCTGAATCTTAATATGCATGGCCTGGACCACCTCGAAACCAAAGTGTAGATCACTTGGGAGGCTCTGAGGAATCAGATCCTGAAGAAATAATCTGGGATAGTAAGGTCAACAGGTATGTTGTATCCGACACTGATGAGGAGGAAGGATTACAAGAGGGTGAGGCGGATATTCGTGGTGAAGGACCAAGCGATCTTGAAAGTATTGACCATCAGCGTGACGAAAATTGCTGCTACATAGCAGGCTCATGGGGCTGCCTGGAAGACGATTGTTCGGAAGAGGAACCACTATCGGGAACCATTGATTCACTACCGGTTATAGGTGTAACAAGCGGAAGAGAGCTGACAGGAACTAATACCACAATTCGAGTTCCACTGAGGAAGGGTGCCGGAACTGGGAGGAAAGAAAAGAAAAGATCCCGTTTCCACTAAGTTGATTTTGTGTAAAATAATTTTACACTCATAGAATTTGACTGAGTAATTGAGAAGGCATTTTTACTATCGTATAAGTTGTCCTAGTGGCCAAGACATGCCGAGAAGGTGTCAAATGAACAATGTATAGTGTAGTGAATGATGAGCCGGCATGGATTGATTGGAAAATGCCCCATATAATTGGGGGAGTGAATGTGGTATCGGGCAGACGGGGTCCATTTTCTGACCCTCGTCCGCCGGATCACACGGGCACACCCCCAAGTAAATATAAGAGTGAGTAGAAGGATTCTATGTTTCAGAGGCGGATATTCAAGCAGTCTGAATACATTGTCCATTTATTCAAGTTCTTACGATAAGCTACAGGAACAGGAGCATCGTTATGAAAATCAAACGCACAGAAAAAGCATACGCACACAAATACACTCAGAAAAAATCATACGCCCAGAAAGATCATATGCCCACAAATCATAGGCTCAGAAAAGATCATATGCCCAGAAAGATTATACATACCCAAATCATATGCACACAAAATCATACGCTCAGGAAAATCATAGGCCCAAAATACTACCCTCGTAATGGTGTCGTAGATAATACGCACTAGTGCAAAGGCTAGTTGCATTGGCTCTTGTAGGTCGAGTTTGTGAGGTCATAGCGTGATTTGTCTTCCCCTATATTCTTTCTGTTTCCCCTTTTCTCCCATAGACACAGAAACCATTTGCCCCGCCGCCCTCTAAATCTATGTCCCGCCTGCGCCCTCTTGAACCCAAGTTTCTCCTTGCCCGAGTTCCTCCCCACCCAAGTTTCTCCATACCCGCCATCCACTGGAATACATTTGGATACCTTTATCGTCACTATATATCAACCGAACTTCGTTCTGTCTAGCTTTGAGCGAGAGGGAAGCTTGCTTTAAGCGAGGTTGTGTGGCTGCGGAAGACTACGAGAGGGCTATCAAAAATGAAGAAGAGGGATGCGGAGAAGCGCAAGCAGCAGCGCGAATGAAGAAAAGCTGCCAATCACCTCCACAACTCTGAACACGGGAGTGAAGATATTGCAAACTCTACCATGGATGCCAAAGGTGTGGTATTCTCTGCTATTTAACCGATCTCTCTGAATGGGCTTGAAATTTGCAATCGTTGGATTCAGCTTTCAGCTGGGTCGCATATCTATATTGAGGGCATATACTAATCTCCTCGTCGCTTGTATTACATTCGCGGGAACCATGTCTACGTCTGAATATGGATAAGGTTTATTCAATGACAAGGATTATTTCCCACATGTTGAAAACCCCCAATCATCCACACGTCAGATACCACCAATGTGGCGATTTTGACGTTCTGGACTCAATCCTTTCGCGACCTAAATGGCAGCCGGATAGCAACTTGAAGGAGCGTTTTCAGCAGGAAAATGAGCCCCAATTACACCGGATCACTGGTGACATTGTTATAATAAAGGACAAGTAAGTAATTCATCCTTTGGGCTAAGACTCGGCTTATATACTAAACTATCTTTAGGCACGGAGTCCCATGTGTAATTAAAGCTTGGAATAGCAAGGCATGTCCGCTATTACCGCAAGTTCAACCAGCGGTACACAAATATGTTGCGTCACGGAATATACCGGCATATCATACCCGACATGATGCAAGTAGTACGCAGAAGCACTATAGGCAATGCGAGATTGAAGGCGCTCAAACCACTCATAACGCTGCGAGTGATAGTATGAAGGATGCTACAACCCTGAGTTCTCCGGCAGGAACCAGGAGCAGCGAAAATAACCCGGACAGTACTTTGAGAACCAAAGGCTGTATCATTGGGCACCATGCCCTCGTTCCACGAATGGGATCACGAAAGCAGAATATTTAATTTGGACCCGGGCCAGCCCAGTCATATCACACCAAATCAGCAATTCACAGACTAAAAGAATTCGGCCAACAGCTTTTACCATTGACTCAAACTGTTGAGGCCCTATTTCAGACATTCCTCTCAGAGGAGCATTCCAAATACACAGCAGTCTATGAGACCATTTACAATGGGAAAGCTGACAATATTGACAAGGCATCTGGAATACGGACCTCCAGCTCACTTGTCATCAACGCGAATAGCATTAACCACAAGGATCTGCAGGGTGTATGCCATGGGTGGTGTGCGATAGTACTATTGAGAGACTTCAGGGGCGGTGATGCCTGCTTTCCTGAGCTTGGAGTCAAGATTGATTGTACCCCTGGTATGTTGAGACTCCCGCCCATCTCATCCAATTCCAATAAGTGACTAAGATATATTCTCTAGGTTCCATTATTTTCCTGCGTTCCTATGCAGTGGAACATTATATTTTCTCTTTTGTGGGAAATTGGTGTAGTGTTGTCTACTTTACACATCAAGCAGTGCACGATGCATATGTGGAGAAGACAGGAAGCCATTGTGGGAGTTCAATAAGATGCATAAATGGTGGCAGAAGTTGCGCATGTATCTGAATGTATAATAATGTTCCTAAGCATTGATTTTTCTATTTAGTATGAGTATATACTTTTGAGCTTGGCCTGCCCTCGTTTGCAAGGCTGTGCCCCCAAAATCCTACGTCCAAACTATACGCCCAAAGCCATACGCCCATAGCCAAACCATACGCCCAAAGCCAAACCATACGCCCAAAGCCAAACCATACGCCCAAAGCCATACACCCAAAGCCATCCCCCCAAAACCATACGCCCAAAGCCACACACGCCAAAGAGAGTCACCTAAAACCATAGCTTTTGATACACCATAGTGAGCGCCCAGCTTCACCAACTATCTGCAAGTTTAAGGTAAGTGATTGCCTGAACCTCAGACCAGATTTAAATAGTGGCTAGTATTTGGGTGGATGGCTTGCAAGGCAAGTGAGACGTGACGCCTAAACCAATAGTCTTAGAATGAAAAGGGGAAAGCTGAACGCCCAAAGGCATAAGCGCAATGCTGAATGCCCAAAGCCATAAGCCCAAAGCCATACACCCTGAATGAGATCAGGAAATGATAAGCCGGAGGAGACTGGCATATCTTCAGGAAGATAGGAATCGTGCATGCATAACTATGCAACTATACGCTTAGAGTTATGTACCCGGAATCATATGCTTAGAAGTACTTAGAAACATACCTAGATTATACGCTTACAATCATATACTGAGAGTGATTTCCAAAGTCTATTTATCTCAAACTAGAAGCCCAAATCATAAGGATAATGTGAGCACTATATTCCAATCCTATCTTTTGAGAGAGTTGGCGAATTCCTATATGGAAAGTCCTAATAGTGGAGTCATCATAGTAGACATCCAAAATAATTAGGGGGTGTTTGGCCAGCCAATTCTGATCTCGAATTGTGATTTCGGATCAGAATTGAGCGGACAAACACCCGTTAGATTTCAACCTGCCATTTGTTTAGTCTCAGAATATCACTTGTACCAATGAGTGGGTCCCCGCACTGGGGCCACAGTGGGGGATGAGAAGATGTGGGCCCGTCTTGGCAATCAGGGTGAAAGTAAAATACCCGCCACGCCCGATAGTTCGGCCAGGGCCCCGTCTCATATGGGGCTGGAGGAACAGCATAGAGTGGACCCCGGGCCGTAGTAACCATGGGGTCAGAAAGTGAAAGTCCGCCCCGCCCTGCCCCCCTAACGAACACTAGTTCTCGTGGGTATTGGTAGTTTCGTGGGCTTCTGTTTCTTCAGTAGGATCTTTGGCGTATTCTGCTGGTCCAGTATCATGTCAATAAAGGTGGGAAAGGGCATCAGCTAGATAGTTTTTTGCCCCCGGCGTGTAAACTACCTTTGCCATATGCTTTGCTAGGTGTGTACCCCAGCTCATTTGCTTCCTAGTCGGTGTTCGATCGGTCCTCAGATATATCAGGGGTTGATGATCCGTAACAATCGTAAATTCATGTCCTGCAAGGAGGTGATCAAATGCGACTAAGGCATTCAGGATCGCCAGTGCCTCCTTGTCTGTTATCCCATAGCTGATTTGCCTGTTAGTGAACTTCCTGCAGTGTAAGGATGCTGGTCGTGCAGTTTCGGGTGGTTCACCGTGTCCAACCCAGGCTCCAACTCCTGTGTCTGACGCATCCATTATTAACCATATGGCAACTCCAGATTCGTGGTTAATAGGTCTGATGACCTCCTTATCATCTGCAACTCTCTTTGAATTCTGATACCCAGTATCATGAGTTGGTGTTCGGACAAACTCTGCATTTCCTGTGAGGTCGGTAAGGGGTGCAGCGATCGTTTCAATTTGTGGTAGCAATTGGCCAATGTAGTTGACTAATTCTAAGGCCTCTCATACTTCTTTCCTGTCTTTAGGTGTCGTCTATTCTCCTATTCTTGTGATCTTCGCAGGTGAGGCGTGAAGTCCATCATCGTCCACCACATGTCCTAGCACATTCATCTTAGGTGACAAGAACTCTGAGTTCTTTCCGGTAGCGAAGAAGTGCACTTCCTTCAGCTTCCTGCAGACCTTCTTGATGTGCTCCATGTGCTCGTCTTCTTTGTTTGACAATATGAGTATGTCATTAATGTAAACCCACACAAACTCTCCAAGATAATCCCTCATTAGATGCGACATGATTCGCATGAATGTTGCAGGTGCGTTCATATCACCCTGCAGCATCGCCTTGGTGACGAATCCTCCAAAGGGTGTTTTGGAACAGTTGTGATATTCATATTCTGGTTGAACTCTTGTCTGGAAGTATGCGTCAATCAAGTCGATCTTGCTGCGATATCTCAATTGTCCTTGTGCATTCAGGATCGTCCATTGATTTGGGATTTGTATGTCATCTTTTCTTCTGTCATCATTTCGTGCAGTGAGATCCACCAGGGGTCTGCTCCTGCCATCGGTTTTTCCTTAGACAAACAGTAGTGCTGCGTTAGGAACTTGCTTCCGATATATGACTCCTTCTCGTTCCTTCTGAGCAAGCCATTCCTTAAGCTTGAGTTCATACTTTTCAGGAACTCTGAATGTTGGTTGCGTAGCATGGCATCCTGTAGTTCCGCATATCGTATTGCCAAGTTTATGGTTTCTTCATCGTCAAACCATAGTTCTATTATCTGGCATAGCATGATATGCATGCTAGCAAAGAATCTCTGCATGAATACATAATGTGAGATTGTGTCCTTTGGTAACGTGGACCGATAGGTGAGCAAGTCTGTTGCTACATCTGGGATGTTCGTTACTACTCCATCCTTGACCTGTCTAACATCTAGAAGCTTCTGGTAAAGCTCCTGCCTATGTCTTGATCATTGTAATCGTTTTCGTAGGTATCCAATAAGTTGGTCTCTTGTGATGTCGTTTTCTCCGAACTCTTCCAGTGCTTGTCGGTATGTGTCTTTGCTTCTACCTCCTGTATAGAAGCCATAGTATCGAGCCTTTCCTCCCGTAGTTTAGGTAATACCATGTAGCAGTAGGTATTCTCGAACATCTTCATACACTCTATTGAATGTGCCAGGGTCCATATCGTTTCTTGATCATGAGAACCGCTGGGGTTCTGAGATCTTCATCGTCAGCCTTGGTGCATTGGATCGATCAGGGACCTCGGTGGTTCCTGATACACACATCTTGTCGTCCTCGTCGTCACTTGACTGGCTACTACTAGAGCTGCTAGGATCGTTCTTGGATGAGGTTGACTGTAAAGGTTTCTTTCCTTTTGCTGGTGATTTAGATAATGCGCCTGGTGTGGCCGTTTGTTCCTTGCCTATTTCACTTTCAGATTCTTTGAGTGTTTGAGATGCCTCCTCCCTTGCAAGTTGTCTGCTAGCCTCGTCGATACTCAAGGTTGAAGCCTTCTTTACTTGCGCCTTAGCTTTCCTGGATATCAACCTTGCGGACGGTTTTGCAAGTTCGCCTCTGTCAAGCGATCTGGCTGATCTCGTATTTAGTTTGTCGCCTATGGTGGGCAACTGTTGCTATTGTTTTTCTCCTGGTGATTGTACTATTCCCAGTGCACTCTGCTGCTGACTATCTTGTATATAGCTTGCTGATAGCTGCCGTCGGTATTCCTTAAGGTTGATCACTCCTTAACTGATATAACTTCCAACTGACTTGTTGAAGTTAAAAAAATGTAACGTTTCCTTATCGGTTTTTGGTACAGTTAGAACCTCTAAGAAACCGTCGCGGGTTGTGCACTTGAAATCCTAGCAAAAGAGCGGCCTAGGCGGATTGATCAAGCAGAGGCTGCGAAAGGTTGTTAGATCAATCCTTTTGCTATAGCGCTAAGGTCTTGAGGTGTTTGGCGGCTTCTCACTGTCGTGGCGAACTGAAGAGGCAACTATCCAACCAAGTATATTGAAAACTCTGGCTGTCGAAGTCTGCTCTTTCTAAATCCGAAAGCTGCAGCCTTTAAATACATGGCCGGCTTTGCCTAGAGCCTTACTCCTGCGAGCACAGCTCGTATCCTAAAACAACTATGGTATCAAATCGATACCATCAAACAATCCATAAAACATTCAAGGTATCAAACGATCCCTTGGAACAAAACTTCCAACAACCAGAGTATCAAATGATACTTCAGAAACACCATCAGGGAAAGGCACAACCTCGTATTCCGAAACCACACATAAAACAAACTAGGTATCACACAATACCTCCTGCATAACAAGGCTACAGCCACAAGGCTCGTACCCTGCAGCCAAACTAATCACAAAGGAAATCCATCAGTAACGATAGTACCTGTACCGGTTACAGGCAGCCGTTCGGCGAACAAGGTAGATTCTTATTGCCCGTGGAGAATATGCAGAAGTCGTATTTGGCGATGCCACTGAAAATATCTATTACTAAGGGGGACGGGAGAACTTAGCGTTGATTGATCACTTACTCGGAGGTCCAGCAACCTCATGACCGGCTCGCTCTGCCTCGTCATTCCCCATAGCCGTCTGTAGTTTCCTGGCCGTATCTTTGACCAAACCCCTCAGTTCACCACTTACCTTCCTGACATCGTCAGCGCGGTAGTTTCCATTTTCCAAATTTGATCTGCAATTTGACAGGTGGAAGAGAACTCACAAATTTGAGGATGACCTAAATTTATCGTCGGTTAGCCATCGTGGATTGAACGTGCGGGACTTGATATAGCCCTCCACATCACGACGCCATACATTGTAGGCTCTTTTTTTTGTTCCAGCATTCTGGAATCCACACCAGCTTTTTGCATATGCTATGTCACCATAGCATGCGCTGATTCATGTGATAGTTTGAAGGGTTCTTCGATATATGGGTAGGTTGTTGTTGATCTACTCAGAATCCTCGATGGCCGGAACAAAATAGTGATTCTCACTGGATCCTGACAGCCCACTGTGATATAAATCACAACTGTCAGCGACATATCAGAGGAAGTTTGAAGAATACCGGTGTCAATAGATCACTGGTTACCTTCTCTCTGCACTCCGTCTGTGGGCTCTAGCATGCGGGGGAGACCGGCGTTTACTGCCTCTGACTTCACTTTCGCCGTGCGGGACTGTCGGATGTCTACAACCTATCGTAATATTAATATAGAGCGCCGGTCAATTGTCTCACCGTGCGAACTTACTTTCCCAGGCTCCTAGAGCTTGCTTGTTTATTCTTTGTAGCTGGTACGCCAGGCTGCCTAAAGTAACGCAATCTTAGTATTGCCCACGATTAAAGGGGTGAACATATGCTGCCCTTTTGCCGTTGGCTCTTCAGGTGGTCGCGCGGGGCATATCAACTATAAAAGATGATGAAGGAGCGTAGGGGTGAACAATGTGAAGAAGGTCTGAAGGAAGTGAAGGAGGGCAGATGACGACATTTATAGACATGAGGAACGCTCTTTGTGCGTCACCAAAAAATCCCCCAGATGTCAGTTGTGTACAAACTTTAAAATATTGAACCCTACAATGTGATAACCTCGTAGGGTTTGCACGACTCCAACAATCTCACACCTCCCATTCAAAAAAAGACCAGAGTTTTCAAGCTCGAAATTTAGCTCTATAGATAATTCATATCGATGCTTATCATACGTTTTTATTGATATATGAAACAAGCTTTTAAGCTTCTCCACAGGGTCAAGACAACGCCAGGGGGTTGTTTCTGTAAATACTAAGAGACGTCGTTACCCTAACTACAAGAGATTGTTGTGAATATCTTGGCGGAAGGCCACCCCAGTATCATGTGTCTTAAAAGATAAGATGCCCTCATGCCCTGAGCTCAAGGGAATTTGTTTTTGCTTGAGGATGACATGAACCCTCAACGACACTCATCGATACACAGTGACATTCAGGGACACTCAGGGACACTCAGCAACCCTCAGCGACCCTCAGCGACAATTCAACATTGAGGAGGCCTCACACCAATACCATGTTTCCCTGAACAGTTGATTTATCTAATTCATAAGCTTAAAATTCCAATCCTCAATACATGAAAGACGAAACAAAACTAATAAAACAATAACTCTATTTAGATACCATAGGCAATCGGCCCACCGTTTCATTGGTCACCTTTTGTAAACCCCCCCCAGCCATTGAACCCCTGGGAAGTGTCTTGAATATCAGTTCCCCACAACTGTTACCCTGCAGATCCCCGCCAATGTGTCCTTCAGCACCTTTAATAGACTCAAGCTTCGACGCATGTAAGCGTATTTTCTTAAATTCAGGAACATCCAAATTTTCATCATCCACCGCAGCTCTGAACTTGCGAGTCTTGCTGCCACATCTTAGACATCCATGTAGGTCAGAAGATATTGGGATATTCACTCAGCTCAAATATTTGACAGCGAGCGGGGTACTAGTCAAGGCCGATTTATTAGTGGCACGGACCATGGGTAACGGCATCCTGGGGCTGTCCCGACCTTTACACCTGGTGCCGGCGATATCAGATGATTAGCTGGATAATCCTAGAAGGGAAACATTTAGGGCTTCCCCATCTTGGTAATCCCCTGATCCATTGGCGTTCCCGTACTCAAAACTGGACTGTAGATATGGAGCCGGGTAATGCATGTTGCCCATATGTCCTGCTGCGGAATCGGCCCAATAGGCCACGGCATCCACCTGGCGATATTAGTATGCCCTTAATGATCGTGTCGCCCATCGTGTATCACGCTGGTCGAGGTATCAATAGATCATAAGATAGAGTTGGTCAGCGAGAACTGGATTCGACAGGAGCCAGGTTCTCACCGTTTCATAGCTATCGATGAAAACATAGTCAATACAAGATAACCATTCGGAAGGAACCCTGCGGAGCCTTGAGAGGCCTTCTCCAGTGGCACCAAGTATATAGCGAAGTGTGTTGTTTGGAAAATTTCTGGAAATCATTGCTGACAGCCCATGGATGTCATAGGAATCTAATTCGGCGAATACAGCTCCATTTATATGTGGGGGACGCCAATGGAGCATGTTATACTCAAGACTTAAATTGAATTTCGCTCTCTGTTCTGGTGTCTGACCCTGGCCACGTCTGGAAGGCCAGGTCCAAACAAGACGCACACCCCGGGGCCTCAGAAGTAGAGAACTCCAATCTAATAATCCTGAGTTAGAAAGTAAAAAATACAAAAGGTCCTAATAGTTAAGAAAGAAAACTAACCTGTTGGCATAGGGTCTGGCGCTGTACAATTCCCTCCCCCAGGAAGCGGCCTTGGAGTGGGGGCATTGCTCCTCACCGGAGACAGAGTTGATGCATCTGTCGCGGGGTCTGGCGTGCGCACCTGATAAATCAAAGGTGGGTCTGGTGCGTTTCAGGCATTTGGAGCTTAATAGTTTAGAGGCGCAATATGTTATAATAGATTAGGAAGAGCATTATGGGCGGGAAGAGCAGGTGCGTTTTGAAACAGAAGAGCATAATTCTCAGGAAGGCCCGGTATGTTTTGACCCGCAGGAGGGTAAATGGCAGGATGGAGAGGTACGTTTGGCGCCGGAGGGGTGTAATTCCCATGATGATCAGGTACGTTTGGCTCTGGTACAACTTCCGATGGAGGGAGGTAATTCCCAAGATAATCAGGTACGTTTTGCACCTAAGGGGGGTAAGTTGGTGGAACGTTTGGGGAAACTGGAGCTGGGTTTGGTATAGTGATTGTGGGACCCAATTGGTCTGGGGCCTTGGGGGGTAGTAACCGATTGCTCAGCATGATCTGATCTTAGAACACTCCATTCTGGCCCAGTGGTGCCAGGCCTGTAGAACAATTCTTCACCGTGGTTCTCAACTTCACCACACAGTCCTTAACCAGTTGAACCACAGTCTCATCGATCTGGCCCATAACAGCCCTGATATTTGTTGCCGCAGCTGTGATAAGGAAGTCAAAGGCAGGGTGCAGTGTCCTCATACAAGCGACCATTTGCTGGAAATGGTCACGGTAGTTCGGGAATATACAGATTTTCCTAGAGCACCTTGCCGGCATCTGATCTTTTACCGCCTTCTGCCATTCGCCATACAAGTGGTTGTCGTCAGGTATGCTTATTGATAACTTGTGATTAACTATCTTTCCATAATTAGAGTGTCTTGAGCTTATATATCCTCTCAGAGGTACTGGCGGAAGGTGATCGGTTTGGCTCGCCGCAGCCTGCCGGTTTCACGCATTTGTCAGATAGACGTACCCTACATTATTATGTGCTATATGGCTTGACATTTGGGTGAATAGGTTGCCGCTAGGGTGAAAATAACCTGTGGTGTGAATCCGGTGGATATTATGGACATTGTGAGTGTGCGTTAGTTCTAGGTATGAAATTTGTAGATTTCAGGGAAGTTGTTAATGTGGGTTGATTCCGGGTATAAATTCATTCAATCAGGATCAATGCTGATTCTATATACAACTCTCAGTCACTTGACACTTTAAATGCCTCTGGATTCTTTTCAAGAATTTGTAGTTCGGACACTAGCATAGCCAGGGCTTTATTGATTCATGTTTATGTAAGAAATGAAACTTTACCTCTGGAACAAGACTATCGTGAAACATGAAGTTCGCCGAGCCCATTCTTGAAAGAACCCATAGCTGATACTACGTGACATCTACATCCTGGGCCCTAAACCGGATTGACCTCTATTTACAGTTTAATGTTCAAAGCGTGCACGCCTCTTCAACCTATGTGCGATCCACACACGTTAGGATCAACACCAAGCACTCTTCCAATGCCTAGCAAATGTCCATTCTGTTGACAAAAATACACCCAAGCAGCAGCATATCAGGAATATTTACAAACTACACACGCCAATGTGAACATTATCCTCGCCTCCACGACTATACGATATGCATCATCCGTCAGCCATGTTCTTCACACACAAACCAAAGCCGTAGAGGAATGTCCGGATTCCGACCATGAATCCGAACCCGTGCCTTCCAGGCGCGAGCACGACCTATTGAGTGGTAATGTTGTGTACAAGTATGATACTGTAGTTCTTAACAACACGGCCTCGTTTTCTGGCGGCCAACGAACACATTTTCCAGGCATGGGCGAACCAATTGGGGACGTGAACGGGTTTGAGCAAGCAAGCAGTAATCTGTGGGATGACCCATGGGCACCACTCCCCACCGGGCCAGGCTTCATTGCCTCTTGACTCCTTGTGAGTAATGTACGAAAGTCGCAAATGAACCAATACTTTGCGAGTAGCCTAGGCAATTCTGAGTCTGTCCACTATGGCTCGATGTACACGGTGGAGAAACACCTCTGGGAATGTGATCCCTGCAGTCCATATCTACAATGATTTGAAGGCCCGGTTGAGGAGGGAAAGAGATCTTTATCATTCTTCTATTACAATATCCTAGATTGTCTCAGATATCTCCTTCGTCAGATAGCCTACCGAGATGACCTTGTTTACGCGCCACAGTGTGAATACGATCATACAGGACAACGGGTATATGCAGAGATACATACAGCAGACTGGTGGTGGGAGATTCAAGTCGAGTTTCTGGATCTCTTTCCTGGGTGCGCTGACTAACTGTTTATAGGAAACACTTCTATCTGGCACAACTGTGGTTCGAATCATGGGGATGTCGGATCAGACGCATCTGACCAACCTTTCCAGTGACAAGAAGGCAAGGCCTGTCTATTTGACGGTCTGAAATCTTCCGGCAACCCGGCGTAATAGACCCAGATCCTTTGCACTTCTCCTTCTTGCTCTATTGCGGGTTCTCCCCAAACTTACAAAGTTCTCCGGAGACAACTTGGAGAGGGAAATTAATGCTTAAACACTTCGAGGGGTCTTCGAACTCCTGTTGGAGCCCTGGCCGAATGTAGCGCTGGAGGGCCTCAATATTGTCTGTGCTGACGGGAAAGTACGGAGATGCTTTCCAATATTGTCAGCGTCACATGCTGACCATATGGAAAACATTGCGCTTCATGGTAAAATCGAATGTTTGTTCTAAATGCAACGTGCTTCCAGGAGAATTAGTGACCGACGCCAACAGCCACCATGCCCGACATTATCCAAGATATGATTATTGCAAGTGTGAAGCTGCCAGTGACGACCCCCCCACCATGTTTGAAACTCTTGGTATCGATCTTAAGAAACAGTTGTTTCACAAGCTTCACCTGGTTTCGGCCCCTGGTCTGCACAACCCAGATTTGCTTTATACTGTTTATCTTGGTGTATCCATGCACTTGATAGACTAGATCTCGGGCTTTCTCAAGAAACACGCGTGGCTCCAGGTGTTTGACGACAACTGGAAGGCGCTACCACTATATGCTTGGTTTTTGGTGCCTCAAAAGGCCTATTGCGAGGTCACGCTATGGCAAGGAAAAGAGATGAGGAACCTTGGGCGGTGTCTTTTGGGGGTTCTCGCAGTTGCACTGCGCCAGCCCGACAGCCGGCAAGTAATATCTTTCAAACATGCTCTACACTGTGTCCGGGCAATGGTCGACTTCAATATGATTGTGCAATACCGAAGCCACCCCCGCGAGACAATAGCCTATATGGAAGAATATCTCACCAGGTTTCACAGCATGAAAGATATCTTCTTGGAGTTTCGAGTCTCTAAACAAACATGGGCCAAGGTTGACAAGATGCGACAGCAGCTACGATATCAATGAGCCCAGAGCAATATGCACGGGGCACCGTCCAAGCGGCGCCGGCCCCTAGAAGACGATCAGGATGAGGAGAACTACCCCGTATGAACATAATCCATATGGAATCCGATTTCAAGTTTGTTAAGATGCATCTGCTAAGTCACATCTCGGAACATATACGCCAGATTGGCATGATCCTAATGTATTGAACGGATTTTAGGGAGCCCCTGCATAAGTAGCAGATCAAGGACAGCTGCTGACACTTGAATAACAACTATGTCGAGCAACAAATTCTTCACAGCTACGGTCGTCAGCATTCAATCCGAATGAGACATTTAAACCTGAATTGGCTCCGACGTCACAAAGCCAATCTCAATAATGATTTCGGGGGCTCTATAGCTAAAACAACAGGGATGCTATCCACGCAGGCCCCTCGTGGAAGGATCTTGAAAGGTTGTCGTGATGACGTGTCCGAACTCATTGATTTTTGCAAGCTGTTAGGAATCTCTCTTGACCGGATCTGGTTGGAATTGAATCGCTACAGCCGACCCTACCTGCCCACTAAACGCCGACTTCCCGAAGAAGTAGCAATAGTCCACGTAGTTCATGTTGAACTACTAACACAACACGAACTCCTGGTTTAGGTATTCCAGGAAAACCATGTTGACAACATCCATTGTGCACGATGCACAGGAACTCACCGATTTCGTAATCAAGAACGTCAGAATGATTGGGTTTGGGTACAGGCAGGAAGCGCCATGATCCATATGGCGCTGAGGGGTCGTCTCCCGGCAAAGCTCGTGGCACTTGTTAACATCAGTGACTGCAGCCAAGATACTGTGCAGCGGTTGGCCGGTATTCCGATGTTGAGCCCGGTGAACTCACGTCGGCCCTCTGATATACACACTCTTGTTACGGTTCAGCTGAGAGATGATGCGCGAGAGTTTACATTGGTTGGGATAGGGACAATTCACGGCCTGGCTCATCTCATTCCACGGGCAGACCCATGCGGGCTCGTCGATAGCCATATCGACTTGAGGACCGTTAACGAGATTTATTATTTATCCAAATGGGGTTATGATGGATATGTGCGAAGGAGTTTATCGGGTGCCATTTCTTTTTGTTTTTTTTTCTTTTTTATCATCATGTATTCGTTGTTTATAGTACAAGAAACTGTGTCGAGCGCTAGCTATGGCGTGAACAAAACTGTAAACAATCCAACGACCCGCTTCACCCCCTCATGGGAAAAATCAAACCCCTCGAACCCAGAGCGCACCCCTCCCCCTAATAGCACCTAAGAGGAAAGCAAGACGAAGTAATACCCTCCTTCAGACACGTAAGGAAAGACACCAATAGAAACGAAACCAGAGTAAGACACAAACCCTTCGGCGGCCCACTTCAACAGCCCATTTTGCGTAGCAAGTTTGGTCAGAAAGGACTCATTTCTTTAGTCAACCATCTATTTTGCCAATCTAGCAGCACAATGGACAGGGGATGCTTGCACCAAAGGCAATGGGGGAGCGGCTCTCATCACATCACCACCTCACTCTCAAGGTCAAGGTCATAATTTTCATGTCAGGCTTGTTCAACAGCTGCTACTATTCCCTTCAAGATCTGCACCAACAGGGCTTGCCGAGGCATGCCTGCTGCTGTTCCCGCATCCATCTATTAGCACTATTGACCATTTCTTCTTGGAATATCAATTGTTTCAGTTTGACAAAGCTTTCTAGCTGGCATTTAGCCTCTTAGAATGGCTTGCTCACTTCCTTCATAAGATAGGGCTCGAATATTTCGCAGATGAAGGTTCGAAATATGACACTATTTCTGCGCTGTTCTGGCACTCTTTGCCTCACAGTGTTATCACAGGACAGGGTAGCTAAGAGGCCACCTGCCTCCTCAATAACTACCTCTACTAACTCCTCTGCAATAGGAGTAGGTTGGTATTTTAACAAACCTGCAACTCATGTCCATCCCAATCTCATTAAGTCATCACAAAACATGGAACATGGCTAGGTATTGCAACAGGTCAGCCGCGCTTTGGTTGAGACCGGAATGGCGCATAGCCACTGAGGTAGACAATGTTCTTTGCACCCGATGATTCGTATACCAGACAAGCGACTCGGATTCAAACAATCCACACCGTAGGCCTTTGCAATCCACCATTCTCAGAACAGAGTTAAGAGAGTGCGCTGAATGATATATCGTAAAGGGAGCCCTCTGTAGGAAGACGGATCCTAAGATTGCGATGACACCAAAGACTCAAAGTAGAAGTAAAGATCAAAATAAAGATAAAGCGAATTCAAAGTAGAATCAAGCAGTAAAACTCAATATCCTTAAGCCTGAAAGCTTCACTCAATAAGTTCTCGCGAGGTTCAGGGGTTATCAGAATTGGATATCTCTTGCTTTAGTTAAGTAGCATAATCTAAAGCCAGAGGACACCTATCAACCATTCTGACCTTTCACAAGTACACTGCTCAGTTAAGTGCTATCTAACTCAGCTGCTTAAAGTCAACTAACACCCAGAGGCTGTCGGACCGCGAAGATATTAACTATTTCCACTAATAGGAGGTGTTCCTGGTGATGTCTCTCTAACTACATCTCCATGAGCCAAAACCCTTTCCTATCCCTAGCATCTCAGGGGCTGCCAGACATGCCCACTATAGAGATACTATTCATTGCCACTCACTGGCCCAGTGGTGGTTTTGTCTATAGAAGCTACACAGTCCATCAGCAAATCTACTTGGCTATACTAAGCTTCTAAACCTCAGTGTATGCTTCCACTATAAGAAATCTCCTGCTGTTGAACTGCATGGGCGCTACCCACAAGGAACCATGCGGGACCCTCTTAACTCATGACAAGACTCACACCTTTAGAGTCCACTCATAATGCATGGTTATACTACAGTTCACGGGGTAGCCTGGGACTGGTGTTGGGGTGGTCGTCCGTGAAGCCTTGCAGCTTCCCTGCTCAGCCCCAATCCCGCTACAGCTGACCATACTAAGACCCTGAGGGCAAAGTATCCCTGTAGGTGGTTCCCAGGTGTTATCCAGGTAGGCCCCAGGAGGCGGTCACCCTCACATATCTTATATCTCCCAGCAACAGATTCTGGTCGGTTGGACGGCCCCAACCCATAGAGTCTTGTGGGAGAGTTTCTATTGATCTCACTTTACTAGGAAACACACAACTAGACAGCCGTACCGTGCCATCATGCCGTACCAACGCCATGGCTGCAGCAGGCTGTTAGGAATATCCCCTCAGAGCTACAGGCGGTTCAGATCGCTCCTGCTCTCTCTGTAGCCTGTTTTATGCCATACGAAGCGGCCCTGTCAACATCTAAGAACCCCACTATAGTTGGCTAACTTTCTGCTAAGTACCCAGATGACCTTGTCAGTGATGGTAGGGTCACTGGGGTTGCTTATTAGGGTAACTCTGTCCCCAAGGTAGGGTAATCATGTTTCTAAGGTAGGGTAACTTCACCCCTTCATGCCTTTATTCCCTTCCATTGTCCGCCAAACCACATATAATCTGTTCCTAGAGACCTGTAAAATGTTTACTATGCGTCCTTAACTTTACGCGAACATGTTCTCCAAAGGTTACCCTGTCTAACCCTATGTCACCAAGTTACTTTGTAGGCACTTATACGAACTCATGCCTACCGGTAGTATACTAAGTATCCTGGTCTAGCCTCAATCTGGTTACCTCTTGGTATACCATATGTGCTTGAGCCTAGTCCACTGTAGCTACCTATCTGTAGGGTAGTTACATTAACTTAGTTGATTTATATAGTCATTGGACTCAAGAAAGTGAGTCACAAGTGTTAGTGGTTTTCATAATAAAGTGCCAACATAAAATGGCCTCAAGGCCTACAGAATGATGAGCTCCTTCCCCAACCCTCTAACCTATTTCCCATATTCTATTATTCAGTCATCAGTAGTATTGTTCCTCCTCTGCCCAATAAGGATTTAGTGTATATATCTTTCTTAAATATACAATTGATATTTTATGAGAGGAGTTGAGCTCTGTGATTCACCCCCCTCAGGACACCTGACATAGAACTATCAACAAGATCTCTCTCTCTTATAACAAAAATTTGTTACCTGTTGCAAATATTCCCCCCAAGGGTAGAATTGTAATATCTCCTCTTCCTCTCTCTCTCCCTCTGATTAGCTCTACTGGCTACATACTGTCTTCTCTCATCTCGTAAAGTACTAGGGCAAAAGTATCCGTCTGATCGGTGCTTACTAAGTGACACCTCAAAAAACCCCACCCCTCTGATCAACCACCCCTCAACCACAATGCCTCCCCAGAAGACTGGCTATCTCCCTAAGTTTGAGAATGGGCAAATTGTTCCGCTGAGCAAAAAATAAATCTCTTTTTCAGAAATTGGAGAACTCTTACATTGTCCTGAGAGTACAGTTCAAACTTTCTATAATCGGTTCTAAAAGAGGGGTGATGCAAACCCTCTCCTCAAACCTGGAAGACCCAATGTTATCACTACCAGAACTTGTCACCGCCTAGTCACAGAGTCTAAGAAGGCACGCCACCAGACTTTATCACAATTGCGCAATGATGTTGCTTTCCATGCCTCCCTTGATACAGTCAAGTGAGCTTTAGTCTCGGTCAACATTACGAAGTGGCGGGCAAGGAAAACAGCTCTCCTAAAGGCTGAGCATGATGTTAAGAGATTGGCTTGGGCTATGGAGTATAAGAATTGGACAAAGGAGGACTTTGAAGGGGTCATCTTTAATGATGAATGCATGGTTGAAAAGTACAAAGAGCCTGAGGGTATTTGCGTGTTCAGAACGATCAGCAAAGATAATATCTTGGGTTCTGTGCATTCCGGGCGTCTGACGCATCTGACACCGGAACGCTAATTGCGAATCAGGAGGCAACGTCAGATCGACGTTGCGTTCTGACTTTGCGTTACTTGGCGCCATCCATCCTGACCACATTTGGGCTCTGACCCCTATGTCCTATAAGTCCTGACTGCATCTGGTGCTCCGCTACTCTGACCTGATGTAACAATCCTACTATAGCTAGGTATGCAACAGGCAACGATGGTTGTTTCCTAAGTTAGCGATTCCCTTAGTCTATCGTAGAACGTATGGAATTACTATCTCTTCAGATAGTACGGAACTGGCTTGCTTGTCTTAAGGGATCCGTCGGAGGATACTATCTCGTCAGATAGTAAGATGAGTGGATTGTCGTGCTTGATAGAACTATCACAATAGTCCTATGTTCGAGTGGCCCGTCGAGACTATCACAATAGTCTCCGGGTTCTTAAGGCTTAGTCTTTGGTAGAAGAGAAGTATATATAGAAAGAAAGTAAAAGTAATCGTATTGCAATATCTTGAGTATAGAAAAGTACTTAGATGGTTGCGTGAAGATCCTATCTCTTGGTCGGTTTTTTTTTTTTTTTTGTAATCATGTGTTCATTGTTTTTAGGTACAAAAAGCCTCATGCAGCGCTAGCTATGGAGAGAACAAAACCTATAAATAAAAACATATAAAAAAAGAAATTC
>Ga0307517_10003872_pt1 | contig 23193 bp, 11 predicted proteins | sample 23_EM_MG_FD_194515 | JGI IMG/M metagenome (GOLD analysis project Ga0307517, IMG submission 194515) | Populus trichocarpa ectomycorrhiza microbial communities from riparian zone in the Pacific Northwest, United States - 23_EM | ecosystem: Host-associated > Plants > Roots > Unclassified | place...
TGTGTTATATATATATATATATATATATATATGCAATCTTCGTGCTCGAATTTGGCTATTTTAATTATTAACTTATGTGTGTGATGTAAGATAGAGTTTGGGAATGAATATGGTCCTGAGCATAATCTGGAATGAATTATGCAGTTGATTATACTAAACATGGATGTGATTGTGGATGAGATGTGATTCTAAATGTGTGCAGGGTACATTATCGATAACTTGTGATCTCCCGGTATAGAGGAGACTCTGCCGAAATTTTGTTAGAAATTTCGGCGAGAAAAAAAAAATAATTTTGCTCCATCTACCCTTTATAGGGGGAGATTAACGGATAAACTAATAGAAAAATTAGGGTTGTTACACCCAAAGCTCAACTTAACAAGGCCTGTTTTTACCCATAATAAAAACTGTAGTGCACTACCACATCATTATGGAAGCTCCTCTCCACTCTTTAAATCGAGATTGAAGGATTAACTCGGAGTGGCATGTGTTTTACACCTAAAGAATTGTAGAAACAACAAAATGCTAAAGGCAAGAAAGTTGTGGAAGCTGCTAAGGATATAGAGGAAAAAAAATTGATAAGCGAAAAGGCGGCAAACGAGTTTCTAAAGCTAATAAAGCACAACGAGTACAGTGTGGTAGAACAACTAAAGAAAACCCCTACCAGGATATCCCTCATGTCTCTTATCTTAGTTCTAAGCCCTACCATAACGCCCTACAAAAAGTTCTGAACGTGGCATATGTCCCTCAAGACATGACCTAACACACTATGGAGCATTTGATTAGAAGAATCCAAGTGACCAACTATTTATACTTCATCGAAGACAAGCTCGATGCTAGAGGTCACAATAAACCTCTATACATTACAGTAAGATGCCAAGATTGCATCGTTGGTAAGGTATTGGTGGATAATGGCTCAACTTTGAACGTACTACCAAACATGTGCTGGATGAAATGTTAATTGACCCAACCCACATGTTGCCAAGCACTATAACAGCCAGAGCATATGATGGGACTCCAATATAGGTGGTAGGGACCATTAAAATTGATTTGTTCATCAACCCACAAGCATTCCTAGCAACCATATAAGTGATGGACATTTACTCATCATACAACATATTACTAGGAAGGCATTGGATACACGTTGTTGGCACCATAACTTCCTTCTTGCACCAATGTCTAAAGTATATTGTTAATGGAGCATTGGTGACAGTCAGGGCTGAAGAAACATTGGCAATGATACAGAATGTGGTAGTACCTTACATGGAGGTCGAAGGGAGCAAATATGGGAATCTTCATGCCTTTGAAATTGTTAACAAAGACTGGGTTCTAGAAAATTCAGTGTTAAGAAAGCCAGCCATTTTTGAAGCTGCAAGGATGGCAGCTAGGTATTTCTTAAAACATAAACTTCCTTTCCAGTACAACCCTATTACCGGAAGTCCGGAAAGGATAAGCCTGATAAGATGAAAAGTTGTAAACCAAAGATTTGAGATTGGTTTTAAGCCGAATAACAAATATTACAAAAGAGCTGCCAATATCAGGCGAGAGAAAAGACTAGCTAGACTGGAAAGAAGAGAGCAGAAGAAGAAAAGATTATCATTCCCCCAATCCATATAACATTCCTTAAACCCATTTATATGGCTCATTCGGGGGATGCATTGGATGTCCCTACCCAAGGCCTCACTGCTACGGGCATCAACACATTAGAGCAAGACGTTGGTGAAGTCAAAGACCGCAATAAAATGGCAGGAGAGGAAGAATTGTTGCCCCAACTGATTATCCATACCGTAGAAAAGATGGATGCTGGCCTTTGTACTAAAGCTGACAAATGGCGAAAGATTCCACAATAGATTTGGTAGCGAGAGTTTTTCTTCTTAGACCCCAAGTCTTGGAAAAGGTTAAAGAGAGTCCTAGACTAAGAAAAATCCAAGGAAAGCTAAAAGGGTTGTATTGCAGTTGAAAGCAGACATTACTTGCAATTAAAGACCAGTCAGGTTCGGATAACAGGTTAATGTCAAAAGTTTTGAAAAAAAAGGGGTAGCATGATCATCTATAGAGATAGCACCAGGTTTCACATTTCTACTGTGGTTTGATCCCTTAGGTAAGAAAATAGAATGGTTGGCATGATTGTATTTTCTTCTCTTACAAGGATAAGAAAAAGAAATAACAATGCTAAGGATGGTTAGGAAACCCCTTTTCTCTCCTAAAAATCAAGTTCTGATATGAGTCTAATTTCAGGGAAGCACGGACACTTGCTGAAATTCTTCTGAAATTTAAATTGGCAGGTCGCCCGTGAAAATAGACCAGAGTTTGAATTTCAAATTGGGCATGTAAACTCCAGGAAAAATCAAGGCTAGATTAAATTAAAGAAAATAAATTAAACTAAAAGTTGTGGGGTGAAATTATAAGAAAAGAAAAGAGGTATAACTTAATTATAAGAAGAAGAAAAAATGTAGGGGAAAAAATAATCCACTTAACAAAAATGGGGCCTAAATGCAAATAAGAATAATTATAGAGCATAAATACTCCTTTTCTCACCAAAAATTTGCAGCAACCGTAAGGAAAGAAAAGAGAGAGTTTTTGTATCCATTTTTGCAAATCAAGAGAGAAACACCAAAATTTCAAGAACACATCCATGATTAAGGGTTATAGGTAGAATAAACACTTTTGGGCAAGGGATTAACAAGAAAATTTGAAGAAGAAGAGAAGAGGCGAGGGACGGCTGTTATTAGAAAGAAAAGGAGGGAGTCGAAGATCAAAACCTTGATTTCTTACCGGCTAAAGTGTCTAAACATGGTCTTATGAGTCGTTTCAAAGTCAATTATGAATTGATGCCTGAATGTTGAATTATAGATTAGTGTTCTTAGACTTGAATTGAGGAAAAAGTATTAGTTGCTAAAATTAAATAACTTCATGTGTTGTGTGTAAATGGAAAGGTTGACAAACCAGGACAGTTTCATCTCTTGACTTTCAGAGAGATTTCGAGTAGGAAGATGCAGGAATTAAGATCAGGTTCCTTCATAGAAATTGTAGTTTTGGATGTTGAATAACTAAGGAAATTGGTCTTGCTCAATTTGGAGTTATAGAACTCCAGTTATGGGTCACAAACCGAGACTGGGTCATGACATACCCTATAGGACAGTAGGTCTGGTTCGTTGATGAGCAATTTTGACTATTTTGGGGGTAGAATTGGGTTCTCCTTCCTTCAAAGAACTTGTAGCCTGGTGTCTTATCATTCCAACAAGACCAATCTCGCTTGAAACAGAGTTCTATAACTCTAGATATAGTTAACAATTTGAAGAGAGGTCAAACAGTAACAATTCGATGTCAAGACAATAACAGTTGGACAGTAACAATCCAATGTTTGTGGATGAGCAATTTTGACTGTCTTAAAGGCATAACTGGGTTCTCCTTCCTTCAGAAAACTTGTAGCCTCATGTCATAGCTTTCCAACGAGACCAATCTCGCTTGAAACAGAGTTCTATAACTCTAGATATAGTTAAAAATCTTAAGAGAGGTCGAACAATAACAGTTCGATGTCAGGACAGTAACAGGTGGACAATAACAGTCCAATGTTTGTTGATGAGCAATTTTGACTATCTTGGGGATAGAACTGGGTTCTCCTTCCTTCAAAGAACTTGTAGCCTCGTGTCTTAGCTTTTTAACAAGACCAATCTTGCTTGAAACGGAGTTCTATAACTCAAGATATAGTGAACAATCTGAGGAGAGGTCGGACAGTAACAGTCCAATGTTCGTTGATGAGCAATTTTGACTTAGGGGCAGAACTGGGTTCTCCTTCCTTCAGAGAACATGTAGCCTCGTGTCTTAGCTTTCCAACGAGACCAATCTCACTTGAAACGGAGCTGGGTAACAGTCCAATGTTTAGACAGTAACAATTCGAGATTTAAATAGTAATAGTTCAAATATAAAGAAAAGAATGATAACTATGGTTGGATAAAGAACGACAATATTAATGGGTGTAATGAGAAAAACGTAAAATATAAAGAAATGACTGAAAGAAAGATTTATTGGCTGTTAATATGATTATTATAAAACATATCCTTGAGTGAGGAAAATTTATGAGATAGACCTGTGATTTGCAGGAGGGACCACAGGCGTGGTGCAATAGCAGCAGCAATAGAGCACGAGTAGAGCTTCTATTGTAGGTAGGTGAAACGCACCTATACTTTCTAGTTAAATTTCATGATTTAATATGTTACCGATATGAAATGTGAATTACCGAATGTTGGATATTAGGTGAAAGGAGGAATGTTTGCGTAATGATGTTGATATTTTGGATAGTATTATGAATGTATGTATATTCAAGGTGAAAGGTTGTTGTGTGAATTGTCAAGTGATGAAATTATTGCTGTCAAATAAAATATGAGAAGTGTGATTTGGGGCGTGAACTAGCATACATTTAGTGTATTTTAGGATCCCGGGTAAGGGGATCAACCATGTATTGGCTAACATACATTTAGTGTAAGTTAGGATCCCGGGTAAGGGGATCAACATGTATTCGCTAGCATAGTGTTGCTTAATTTCGTAAGTGCACGAATCGTAACAAGTAATAAAGTGATGAGTAGAATATCGTCCCACGAGGATTTGTAAAAATTACTACTAATTACCAAAGTCTTTTAAATTATGATCTATTTGAGGAATCGAATGAGATAGTTTATGAAACAAAAATTAATGATTAAAAACAAAAAGAAATTGATTAAATATTAATGAATTCAATTGTACTAGTTTTAGGATTTCTGACTTACCGTAACTATTCCTACGTGAACTTTCTCAACTGAATTAATTACTCCAAACATTGATAATCAGGTTTTTCTAATTTAAACATTAATCTCTCTCGAGTATCAATAAATTATTTTGACAAGCAAATTTCATATACTCTACAAAAGTTCTGAACTTGTCGAAATTTATTAAGTACCGTAAAACCTGTAATGATTACAAAAGTTCCTAGGATATCGTTATCCTATAGATTTCTTAAGGTATTTCAAACAATAACTAAAACAATTATCACTTCTCAGTCTCAAATTGAATTCTAAATCATATAGATGTTGGCCAAACATACACAAGTACTACACATAGAATGAAATACTCAACAACTTAATGTAATAATTCAATCGAAGAAATTGTTCACATATTCATAGTAAGGTTACATAAAAAATCCCAGAATAAAAGTCTACTGCATAGTTAAATTAAAGAGAAACAAACTTGATACGATGAACATCACTCAAAAGCAAAGAATGATAGTGGAATAGATAGGTGTCCTCCAAATCTTCTCTGTTTTTGCCTCTGTTTTTCGTCACTCTTTGTGCCGCCTCTTCTTCTCCCTTTAGTCTATTTTAGGGTTTCTCTATGTATGTATCTTTTCCTTGCAGACCCCTCTTTTTTTCTTTTATATTGTGGCCTTTTTACCCCCGCTGGAATGAAGACAGTTTCCTTTTCTGATTTGAATTCCTTCCTACCCAGACATTATAGGCCAGATTTGAGGCAAGAAACGTGCGAATTCAAAGATCTCTATTTCTGGAGAAATTGTAGAAAATCAAATCTTCTTTCCAATGATACTAATCTTGTAATTTTTGGACCTCTAAGACTTGAGATAAGGGCCATAAATCGAGATAGTATTTGGAGTGCAGGAAGTTCGGGTCCGATTCAATCCCTGTTTTTCGACTCGCTTTTTGGGTTTCGAAATAGCAAAACTGAGTTATATGCCCTTCATATGTTTTGTAAACCTTCATCTTAGATATTTGAAAATGATGACGAACATCTGGAACTGAGTTGTATAGCTTCCTTTGCAGCACACAATAAATCAATGTTCAGTTTTATTACTGGATTCTACCTGCTCAGTAACCTAGTATCTGAAAACACATTAAATTTCCACAAGGTCAATAGTTCAAAAAGGGATCCAAAATTCTAATTATCTTGTGCAACACATCCAAAATATTTCAAAATCAAACATGAATAGTGGAAAATATACATGCTAAAAATTCCCTTATCACATAGATTTTTTGTCTGTTAGGATCCCAGGTAAAGGGATCACCATGTATTAGCTAGCATACATTTAGTGTATGTTAGGATCCTGGGTAAGGGGATCGCCTTGCATCGACTCCTACGGGGTGATGATGATGATACTAGTGAAATTGGTATTGGTAATATGTTAAACAGAAATAATCATGATTGATCTTATAAAATCTGGAATAGAGGTTGATAATAGGAGGGGAAACAGTTTTTAGTAATTGAACAAGAAAGAGATTCTAATGAAAACCAGAAGGGAGAAGTGAACAAAATATGAATGCATGTTGCCCTTTTTAAATTGTTAGATATTTGTGTTGTTATATTTATTGTGATATTCATGTTTTCAATAATATATATTTTGTTTCAGGACCATCGCATGCACGACAGGAGTAGATCTTAACTTATGTTCACTTCTTGTAATCTAGGTTCTATTGTATTTTTATAAACATGAAAATGTTTATATAACTTAATTTGTATAATTAATGTTTAAACTTGATTAAATGAACTTAACTATGTAGTTCATATAACCATGTTTCATGTATGTGTATTTATATTTTTATCCATCCATAATGATATTTGTTATATAATGTATATCATAAATATTGTGGTTGATATGTATGATGATGTTTGTGGGATTGAGACCCAGAATGATTGGGTCGGGATCGAGTTAGGAGATGCGGGTTATTAGAAGTGTAAACAGGTTAAATGTCGATAACTTGGAACCTTCCGGTATAAGGGAGACTGTCAAAATTTTGGTAGACTTTAATACGAACACCATGAATATATATATATATATATATATATATAATTACTCTGTTTTTCGGTTGACATGAGATTGTTGTTTTATCCCGGAATGGGGGATGTTACATTTTATGTTGCTGTTGTTCTTGCCATGTGCGGATATAGGTGGTTTTATTTTGAGGCTACAGCTCAAAGTTTTTCCTTTGATTGGTTATCTTTGGCACCTGCAGATTATGGGTTCCTTGGCTAACCGATGTTATACTTTTGGTTGCGTTTTAGGAAGTTCGTTTCTGGTTCTTTTTGTGTTTTCTGGGAGCATGTTCCCGTTAGCTTCGCTTTGTACATGTGTATATATGACTGGCTAGTCCTCCAGCTTGTTTAATTTTGATCTATAATACTTCTTACATTTGATTAAAAAAAAATTAATAATAAATAAACACATCATAACAAGATGTGTGTGTGTGTGTGTGTGTGTGTATCCATTCTCACAATATTATCATTGACTCTATAATTAACTGCACATTTACGATTCTCTTACTGCCATACTCCATCTATGCTACACCTATATTTTCTTTTAGTCTTTACATTAACAATATATCTTTATTCTTACATCATATAGGATGCACCATCATAATAGTCTTTCTATGTCAGTATCCTTAAAATATAGCCCCTATAGTTCCTTTCATCATACTAATCGAAAGTTTCTCTTCCAACAACCTTGATATAGACATCTTAATCACGTGGTTAAGCAACCCCCAACAAAGATGATACTTCCCCAAGAAAACTAAAAATCAGGTTTGAGAATCTTGACCTAGAGTTAACTTGTAAGTAAAACTAGAGGTATTGGAAATTGTGAATTAATGTCACAAGGTCAGTTATACCTTGATAAATCAGGTTTTCTTATTTGTTACAACAAAGAACATATTTACTTCAAGCAAAACAAGAATATTATTAATTTTAGTGTAACGCCCCACACTTTCATATGTGATTATAATTACTTTCCTACGATTTGGCATGTAAAAATATGGGTAATTTTTTTTCCAGTTCTCATAGTTGTGTCTACCAAAATTTCCACCGAAATTTTGACAGAGTCTCCCCTATACCGGAAGGTCCCAAGTTATCGACATATACCCTGTTTACACTTCTAATATCTTACATCTCATAACTCAACCACGACCCAGTCATCCTAGGTCTCAATCCCACAAACATCATCATCAACATCACAACCACAACATATATAACATACATTGAACAACAAATATCATTATAGGGGAATAAATGAGATAAACATGCATATATTAAACATGATTATATGGATTTCATAATTAAGTTCATCTATTCAAGTTTAAACATCAATTATACAAATTAAGTTATATAAAAGTTGTAAAATTATAAAATACAAGGGTATACTCCCTAGAATCTAGACTACAAAAAGTGAACATAAGCTAGGATCTATTCCTGTCGTGCATGCGATGGTCCTGGAGCAAAATATATATTATTGAAACATGAAAATCATAATAATATAGCAACACAAATATCCAACAATTTAAAAAGACAATCATGCATTCATATTTTATTCACTTCTCCATTCTGGTTTTCATTGTAAACTCTTTCTCCTTCAATTACTAAAAATCATTTCCTCTTCCATTATCAACCTCCATTCAAGATTTCATAAGATCAACCATGATCCTTTCCGCTTAACACATTACCGATACCAATTTCACTGGTATCATCATCACCCCATAGGATTCGATGCAAGCTGATCCCCTTACCCGGGATCCTACATACACTAAATGTATGCTAGCCAATACATGGTGATCCCCTTACCCGAGATCCTAACATACACTAAATGTATGCTAGCCAATACATGTTGATCCCCTTACCCCGGGATCCTAACATACACTAAATGTATGCTAGTCGATACACATATTACACTTCTCATATTTTCTTTGTTAGTGGTACTCCCATCACTTGGCAATGTAAACAAGGGTAGTTCCCCTTGAACACACACATACATTTAGAATACTATCCGAAATAACATCATTACACCAACTTCCATAATTTCACATAATATCCAACGTTGCAAATTTACATCTCATATTATTAACATATTAAATTCTTGAATTTAACTAAAAAGCTTAGGTGAGGATCACCTACCTGCAATAGAAGCTCTACTCGTGCTCCCCTGCTGCTGTTGTTGCACCACGCTAGTGGTCCCTCCTGCAAATCCCAGGTTTATCTCACAAATTTTCCTCACTCAAGGATATGTTTTATAATAACCATATCAACAGTCAATAAGTCTTTCTTTCAGTCATTTCTTAATATTTGAATTGTTACTGTCTAAACCTCGAACTGTTAGTGTCCGACCTCTCCTTAGATTTTTAACTATATCTAGAGTTATAGAACTCCATTTCAAGCAAGATTAGTCTCGTTGGAAAGCTAAGACACGAGGCTACAAGTTCTCTAAGGAAGGAGACCTAATTCTGCCTCTAAGATAGTCACCATTACTCATCAATAAACATTGGATTGTTACTATCCAATTGTTATTGTCTTGATATTGAACTACTAATGTCTAACCTCTCCTCAAATGTTTAACTATATATAGAGTTATAGAACTCCATTTCAAGCAAGATTGGTCTCGTTGGAAAGCTAAGACACGAGGCTACAGGTTCTTTGAAGGAAGGAGAACCCAGGTCTGTCTCTAAGATAGTCAAAATTGCTCATCAACAAACATTGAACTATTACTGTCCAACTGTTACTGTCTTGATATTCAATTGTTACTGTCCGACCTCTCCTCAGATGTTTAACTATATCTAAAGTTATAAAACTCTATTTCAAGCAAGATTGGTCTCGTTAGAAAGCTAAGACACGAGGCTACAAGTTTTCAGAATGAAGGAGAACCCAGTTCTGCCTCTAAGATAGTCAAAATTGATCATCAACAAACATTGGATTTTACTATTTTGATATTGAACTGTTACTGTCCGACCTCTCCTCAGAGTTTTAACTATATCTAGAGTTATAGAACTCCATTTCAAGCGAGATTGGTCCCGTTGGAAAGCTAAGACAAGAGGCTACAAGTTCTTTGAAGGAAGGAAAACCTCGTTCTGCCTCTAAGATAGTCAAAATTGCTTATCAACAAACATTACATACTGCCCTACAGGGTCTGTCATGACCTCATCTCGGTTGGTGACCCATAGCTGGAGTTCTACAGCTCCAAATTGAGCAAGACCAATTTCTTTAGCTAGCTAACATCCAAAACTACAATTACTATGAAGAAACTTGATCTTAATTCCCTCATCCTCCTACTCGAATTCTCTCTAAAAATCAGAAGATGAATCTGTCTAGATTCATCAACCTTTCCATTTACACACAACATCCATAATTTAACTTTTTCTCTTTTATCTCAACCCCTAGCCATATCACATATCGTTTAAGAGTGTCAAAAAATACCTTTTTAGGAGTCAATTTATCTGATTTATTTCAATCTTCCCTCTTAATATTAAAATAAAATATTCTTATCGATTTTACAAACTTTCCGAACAATATTCTTCTAAACACAATCCTTGACAATAGTTTCAATCAACCATAAATAACAAATGAATAATATTCCAAACAATCCATATGGTCAAGTTATAATTCATTATTATGAGTATAACATATCCAAATATCAACTTCATCAAATGGTGAAATTTCTAGAAATATGGGTTTAACCGAACTGACCTCAAACTTGCAGACCTACTGTGTGAGAAGCACAACTTCTATACCGAGTGTTTGTTTCTGATCTCTATCGTTTAGAATTTAGACAGCATCCGCAAGAACAACATATCCAAATTATAGCCTGATGCAATGGTGGCCGGAGGAGAAAACAGTCAGCAAAGAAGATTGTCCAGAAGTGTATTTTCCTAGAAATGTTTTGCCCGTGATATCTCTCAAACGGGGACTGATATAAACAATCCCTCCGGTGACAATGTACACGACATGACGAAGAACAACATATCCAAATATCATTTAGATCTAACGGTGGAAGGTGGAGTTATAGCTGTCGGATGTTCTACCATCAATATGTCTTCTCTCCAGCCTCTCTCTAAACTCTCTCTTGCTCTTGCAAGTCACTCCAAGAGAGAAAATAGAATGATATTTATAGTTCTATCATCTTTTTAATTGCACATTTATCCCCACCCCTTTTTATCATTTGTACATAAACTCCCAACCTTCTGTTATTTGAATATTGACCTCTCTTGGTCTTACATATTTATTTTATCCTCACAAATGTTTTTCTTTTCAACAATTTAGTACTATATTCACTTTTCATTTCATTAATTTCACTATTTTTATCTGGATTTAGGTTTCTTTAATTTAATTTAACCCATTTTACTATTGGTTAAAATTTTCATATTTTAATAACCTAGAAAAATTATAACCGGGGTTTACACTCAGGGCTGCTGAAATTTGCATAAAGGAAAACATTATATAGTCCTAATATAATTAACCTTAATGGACTCATATTAGGTTGCAAATCATTGGGCTTTCAGTTAATAGATGCCTAATGCCTAAAACAGACATAAAACACTTAATTTGAGCCCAAACAAACCAAATTGAACTTAAGAACCTAAACTAAAATATTATGGTTCAAATAATATTTAAAGCAACATAAAAACCAAGTAAATATTTAGAATAATACAATGAAACAACCAGCCATTAAAACTGTCCCTAGCTTGATTAATGTTTTTATGTAGGCTAGTTTGACTTGCATAGAAATAATGTGTGTTTGTCGTCCTTTTTAGACATCTTTCCATGCTTGGAACATGTTGCCTTGAATGCTTGATCTTCTTTCATGGTTTGGTAGAATTAATGCTCTAAAAAATAAGGAAGAGAGTTGTTGAATTCTTCCTTTTTAAAAGCCTTCCATAATCTCCTTTTAAAGTAAAGAAATCCTACAAGAGAAAGGAAAGAAAACAACAAGGAAAGTCCTTCAAATTTGGTCGCCTCTTGTTCTCATTTTAAGGAAAGGAATCCTTGCTTGTAATGGAAAAATAAATAGGGGAATTTACTTATATATGCTGTGAACTTTTGGTTTCCATGTTAGATATGGAATTCTTGTCCAATATAGATGCATAATAATCCCTTTCTAATTCAGCCTTGTAACCACCCATCATGAACCTAAACTTAGCTAGGATTTTTTGACAAATCCTTATAGGAAAAAGGACCCTAACACCCTAATTAATCCTTGCCACTTTTGGACTCCATATAGCCTAAGCCCATGCACATTCACAATGCTCAAACCAGATCTGATCGAAACCAACTCCTTCATAGTTGCACCAAACCCATCAACACCAACAAACCTAATTTGGCTGAATACATCCCAAGGTGAAAACCCAACATGGATGAATGAATACAAGCTAAAATCCAAGGAAAAACCTTATTTGGTTGTATGGTCTTCCCCTCAAACTTAAGCTCCCAACTGAATCCTCATCATGAGTAACCCAAGGCCAAACTATAGGCTGAACAGTATCATCCTCCCCTTCTTTTGAAAGATTCAACCTCAAATATAAAACATGAAAATCATCAACTAAAAGCACATCATCATTACAAGGTCGAAACAATTTGTAATCATCAAAACCCTGTAAAACCCTGTCAACAAAGAATATGTTTTGAATAACCCTCTCATTCAAATACAAACTCTCTTTTTCAGCCCTTTTATCCTCTCCAAGTTTCAACTGATCCTCATAAATCTAATTAGGAGATAAAGAAACAATTATAGATTTCCTATCCTTCACAAATGAAAACCTGTTCTGAAATCCATCATGCATAGCTTTCCTATCAAGACGAGGCGAAGACACAACATGAATAGAGTTTACGATACGAAAACACTAATTTGAACCAAATCTGGACCCTAGGCCAAACAACTTCCAATTTAAAAACTGATATTTTATGAGTTTTCAACCCAAATAAATAGAACATAAATTTCAATGCAATTACAATAACTTTTGATATGTTGACGCGAAAGAAAAAAGTAACAGCCCCTTTCTAATCCGAATCTAGAACCTAAAAAAATTGATGCCCAACCAAGTTGAGAATTTGTAAGTGGTGTATTTCCACCCTAAATAACCAGAATGTGAAATTTGAGTCAATTTTGAGGTGTTTTGATCGGCTGAAGTGAAATAGATGTAATCAAACTAGACTAACCTAACTAATATTTTTGGTGTGCTATTATTATTTTTACTCTAAGAAGAACAATAATAATGAAAATAAACAAGAAATGATACAGGAAAGAAAACAAATATGATCAAAACTGACCCTTAGGATTCTGACTGGAAAAAAAATACAAGGACAAAGACGAAACTGACACTAAGAAAAATAATGAAACGAAAATCCAAGAAATAAGGGATAAAACCTGAATTTAGAGTTTAGCTCTATTACAAACTAATACGGACCTCTTGATCATGTGGTCATGATACTTCCCTAAGAAAGCTAAAAATTAGGTTTGAGAACCTTGACCAAGAGTTAACCTATAACTAAGAACCAGAGGTATTAGAATTTGTAAATTAACGCCACAAGGTCAGTTATACCTTGATAAGTTAGGTTTTCTTCTTTGTCACAACAAAAAACACATTTGCTTCAAGCAAAACACAATAATATTATTAATCTCAAGGGTGTTGAAATTCACAGCAAGGAAAACATTATATAGTCTTAAGATAATTAATCATAATGGACTCATATTGGGTTGCAAGCCATTGGGCTTTTAGGTAACACAAGCCTAATTTTGAAAACAGATCTAAAACACTTAATTTAGGCCAAAACAAACCCATCTAAACTTAAAAAACTAAACTGAAATATTATGATTCAAATAATACTTGAAACAATATAAAAACTAGGTAAAATATTCAGAATAATACAAGAAAATAATCAGCTTCCAAAACCATCCCTAGCTTGATTAATTCCTTGTGTGGTTAGGTCTGACTTGCATAGGAATAATGTGTGCTTGCTTGGGCTTTCAGCTAACACAAGCCTAATTCCTAAAACAGATCTAAAGTACTTAATTTGGGCCAAAACAAACCCATCTGAACTTAAAAATCTAAATTGAAATATTATGATTCAAATAATACTTGAAACAATATAAAAACCAGGTAAAATATTCAGAATAATACAAGGAAATAATTAGCCCCCAAAACCATCCTTAGCTTGATTAATTCCTTGTGTGGTCAAGTCTGACTTACATAGGAATAATGTGTGCTTGCCAAGCATTTTAGACCTTTTTCCATGCTTGAAACATGCTGCCTTGAATGCTTGATCTTCTTTCTTTGTTTGGTCGAATTGATGCTCTAAAAAATAGGAAAGAGAGTTGTTGAGTTCTTCCCTTTGAAAAGCCTTCCTCAATTTCCCTTTTGAGTAAGGAAATCTTGCAAGAGAAAGGAAAGAAAACAATAAGGAAAGTCATCAAAATTTGGTCACCTCTTATTCTCATTGTAAGGAAAGGAATCCTTGCTTGTAATGAACAAATGAATAGGGGAATTGACTCTTATATATTGTCGCCCATTGGTTTCCATGTTAGATATGGAATCCTTGTCCAATATAGAGACACAATATTCCCTCTCCAATTTAACCTTGTAACTGCCTATATTAAACCCAAACTTAGCTAGGATGTTTGACAAATCCTTGTAGGAAAAGGAACCCAACACCCTAATTAATTCTAGCCACTTTTGGACCCCATGTAGCCCAAGCCCATGCATATTCACAAGGCTCAAACCAGATCTGGCCGAAACCAATTCCTCTATAATGGGGTTGAACTCATCAACATCAACAAACCCAATCTGACCAAATGCATTCCAAGGTGAAAACTCAACATGGTTGAATGGAATAAAAGCTAAAACCCAAGGAAAAACCCTACTTGGCTGAATCGTCTCCCCTCAAATCTAAGCTCCCAACCAAATCCCAATCATTAGTAACTCAAGGTCAAACCATAGGCCGAACCATATCAAACCTATTAGAGTTCAAGCATATAGATAGTCTCATCTATTCAATTCTTAACGTTATTCAACTCACTCGGGGGCCACTATACAATAAACACATCTTAAGTACTTGACTTGATTATGGATTCATCGATCCATTTAATACATTTAATCTTGCTTGAATTCATCAACTACATTTAATCTTTTCAAAATGTATGATACATTATTTTCTATCATTTGATTTCTAGTGGTTCTTTCAACGCCTATTGTATTAATAATGGCGCATCAATATCATTCTTAAATCTTAGCCTCCAATTATATCAATTACGACTTGTCTATATCATTTTCCAATCTCAATAAGTTTACGGCTCATTTATGATATTACATCATCCTTGAATCCCAAATACCATTTACCACTTCATAAAAAATTTACACTATTATACATTTTGTATTACCATTTGTCATTCAAAGTAAGATTTACATCTATTTAACTCATTGGCATTTTCTATCAATTCAACCGATATGTTTTTAGCTAATTCCTTCCATTATTTATGAGTTGTTATTCAAGATTAATCATATATCCATCAATCTGGTTTTGATAACAACAATTTACACTTGACCCTGTATAACAAACTCTTTCGTTACGATCCATTTGATATGCCATTCCATATAACACCACATGATTTTATATGTAGTTAAGTCAATACTCACATAACCTCTTTAGTGTTTATCTCATCCTTACTTATGAGAGTAAGTTCTCTTATTGACCTTACACAATTCATTAACATTACCCTTTATTCAATGGGCAACTAATCTTTTCATCTACATATCCTTTATTCCCAATGACTTATTATTCATTTCATGCCAACCTAGTACTATTGGCTCAACTGGAGATCCAATGTTCTCAAAGTAACATTTAGGTAAGGTAAATCAATAATAAATAAACACATGGGTTCTCTAAGGAGTACCATTTAATTAGTCTAACATCAACATAAAATCCTAACTTAACACAATCCATTCAAGCTCAATATTGAATTTCTAATTTCCACATATCTTCTTCGTCCTTACTTCATTTGTATTCTTCATAGTAGTTATGATCCTTAAGACATTTAAGTTTATAATTCTCACTTAGGTTATTATTATTATGAATAGTTAAATAACACCTTTAATTCATTAGTTAATAGCCTTTGATCGCTAAACATTATTTCCTCTCCTTGATTATCCTCTTCATGGTTGACTAAACATCATATTCCTATAATTTATCATTGTTTTCTTGGTTAACTACTATTATATTCTATTTCCCTAGTCACTGTCTTTCCAATTACTAAGTATCACAATTCATTTCTTTAGTTACCAATTCTTTTAGCTACTAACAACCATATCATTTTCTTAGTTATTGTTCTTATAGATACTACGTATCAAATCATACCATTCTCTTAGTTTATGTTCTAACAACTACTAAGTATCAAATCATACATTTTCCTTAGTTACTGTTCTTACAACTACTAAGTATCAAATCATATATTTTCCTGAGTTATCATTCTTACGGCTACTAAGTATATTTTGGCTACTGAGTATCAAATCATACCAATTTCATACTTATTTGAACCTTTTTTTTTAATTCCTCTCACACATATTTATCCATTTGCTTCTTCTTATTAGCAATCCATATCATTTCGTCCTAACACATTCATACATTCTCATATTTTAGAAATATAATCCAATAATTCTCATTTAATTTCATGATTACAAGATAATATATAATTATTAATAAAAGTATACTAAATTTAAAAGGACAAGGTGTCGTTCACTACCTGGTGCTCCAACAATGTGAGCTTTTTTTGCAGAATTCCTAGCTACGAATGCTCCTCTTAACATTTATAAGAGGTATACATATCAGCTTACTGGTAACCTATTTCATGAACTTTATATCGTTCATCAATATTATCCTCATTCACATTTCACATTTCACATTTCTCACACATGAATTTCAGTTTCTCATACAATCATCAACTCTAACTTGTATGCTTAAATTAACTCAATCTCATTTATAATTATCATCTTACACCAGCATTCCAGATAGAATATTAATTGAATTCAATAAACTTATAGTAACTTCTTAAATATTTCTAAACTCTATAAAATAGAAATTTGATCGATCGTATCAAAACTCATAATCTTGATATATCTTTTTCCCTATTTATTTTTCAATCATGTTAAGTTTCACTTTCATTTTTACTATATACTCACATTTGTTGTTCAATAACTTTAACATACACTCGTACCTTTTTTGGCCATAACTACCTTTACCTACCTATACTCACAATTTAAAATGGTCAAATAGTTTACATATTTATGGTTGTCATAGCAGCCCCCATTTAAACACTTTTTGGGTTGTCAAAGAAACCCCTAATCACCCATGCTCATGGCTGTCACGGTAGCCTTTATTTGCCCATTTTTAGGACATCAAAACAACTCTTAAATACCCAAATCTAGAGCTAATATAATATCCCTTGTTTGTATATTTTTTAAGTATCAAAATAGTCCCTACATGTACAGGCTTAGGGTTGTCGCAATAGCCCTTGTTCGCACCTATTTGGGGCATCAAAATAGCCCTAAAATATCAAGTTATAGAGTTGTTATAGCAACCCTTAATTGCACACAATTGGACATCAAAACAACCCTCAAACACCAAGATATAAGGTTATTAAAGCAGCATTTTGTCTTTACATCCTCATGTTTCCCAATTTCCTACACATATTTCCACCACAACACACTACGTAAATCCAAAATCAAGCATTGCTACAATAAACTCATGTCATATATATAATTCATTCACACAATTAAACATGCTTCTACATAAGAATTTGATTGTTATTCTAAAATTCATAATCCTCCAAAATTTGACTAAGAACCCTAGAATAAGAAACTTAAGGTTCTTTGCAATTGTTCATAATAAACTTTCAAAAAAAAAAAAGAATTAAGAAACACTTTGCTAACCAAGTTTTGAATCCAAATTAAGAATGTTCTTGTGGATTCCCTCTTCAATTTGTTCTCCCTTGACAAACCCATACCTAGTTTCTCAAACTTCTCTCAACAATTTCCTCTCATAAATTTTATCACCGACATGTTTTTCTCTTTCAAAATAATTTATATACACACTATCTCACTCATTTAGGAAGGGTTCTTAAGGTGTTTTGAAGAAAGAATCATATGAAGTCTCACTCTCCCTCACCTTATATTGTTCTGTATGAACAATAACATGAATAGTGCATAAATGGTATTTCTTTTGGCTAGTTATCATTTACCGTCATTTAGACTTTTTCTCCCACAATGTTGAATTGTTGTAATTACCTTATCATTGTCATTCTTCTTGTGGGACCTTCCTAAGCTTAGATTCACATTAAATTTTAACCTAAGATAAAATAATATGTCAGTAGATCTCTCATAAAATTTTAGTCCAATCCAACAATTGAATTGAGAGATATGTTCAATATCGTAAAACTAGACCGTTAGTAATTATAAGCCAAAACTCTGAGTTCACATACCATTTTATTTACTTAAATAGTTATAATTTTTAGACTAGTCCATTGGAGACTCCCATCATATTTATCATAAAATTCATTCAGAGTTTTTACCATTTTCAATCAAGATAGTGTGATTATACGCGAGGTGATTAATGTTTTTCACACAAAAAGTCATATTATTTGATTTAAAATTTCACTCTATTATTATTATTATTCTTGTATAAATATTTTCCACCCCAATTAGTAAATTTTATCCTTTATATACTTATTTTACCTGATTTTATATTAGGGGTTTACAAGTAGTTGGAAAGAAATTAAGACTTATTTTTATGATCACTTTTATAAAACTAAACCAAAGATAACATTGGCTGACTTAGATAAGATAGTACAAGATCTACGAGAGTCTATAAAAAGTTATGCTTTTTTATTCAAGATTTTAAAAACTAAGTGCACTGCAGTTATAATGATATAGTGGAATATCAATGAAAGGTCTATGGGATCCAAGTACTTGAATATCTATATGCTTATAAATGATGTTATTTATTATGAAAAGATGTTATCAAAACAAACTGGAAAAAAAATATATGAGAGGGACATACTTAATTGGTTATTTGAATGATGTTGTAAACACACATTTAATGATCGACTCAAACTTTGAATAAGGGTTTGAAGAAATCCACTAGCAACTTATATCGATCGGAAAGCTTAAAGAAGGAACACCATTTCAAATTACAATGTTGCGGAAGTAAAAAATGGATAACAAACTTGGTTGCAAAGAAACAAAAACTTACCAAAGTGGTCAATTAAGGTAAATAGTGCTTTTTGACATTAAAAAAAATTTGAAGAAATTTTTGACTAACTAATGTATGAGGGGCAAATCAAGCTCCTTGGTAACCATACAATCCTTACTACCTATCAAATCAAGAGGAAGAATTGTTGTAAGTTGCACTACTTATAAAAACATGACATTAATGATTATGTTATCTTCAAGAATGAGATCTAAAAGGCGTTAGAGGTTGGTTTCGTTCTCTTTTTATAAAAAGAAAATTAAGGTAGACAATGATTGTTTCCATTAAGTCACAACAAAAATAACCACCCCAAGCTAGAAGGACGAATTGATAAATTTTTTTATAAAAAGTAACATTTGATCAACTCTTACAAAGGCTAAAATTAGTCATATATGCTAGAACTAGAAAGAGATTCATCAATAATAGCAAAGATAAAGAAGTGATAAAAGAATATCAAAAGATGCCTCTGGTATACATGTACCTTATATGTTATACCATCTTTTTTAAAAGAGAAAACTTGGGAGGAATAGCTGAGTGAGTTATGACTCACAATTAGACTAAGATATTTAAGCCTTTTCCACCATTTCTTAAGTTGATTTTCAACTTTATTATTGTTATGTTGAAATGTTCCACATTTTTTATATTTGCATATAAGTAAATAGGTATAATAATGTTTTATGCAATTATTTATAGAAGTAATGTAATACTCTTTTTCATCTCTTAGTTTATATAATTTTTAAATCACTAATATCCGAGAGAATTAAATTTAGAGGTTCACTAATTTTTTGAATTGCTTGAAAAAAAGTTTTCGTGAGCTTTAATTCTATCTACACAAATCTCATGCTCATGATTTTTCTTTAAAAAAACATGCTTACTAATTCAAGATTAATTAACCTTTGTATATAATTATAATTCACATGTCCTAATCTCCATGCCACATATCATAAGACTCAAGTAAGAAGAACAAAAATTATTTTTATTTATCTTATCCTTTGTTATAATGGCCTTACATTCATTTTGAAGAGGCTATCACAAAGATATTCATTTCCTACATACATCCCACTTTTAGTGAGTATAAAATTGTCATCGTCAAAAACCATCTTAAGACTATTTTTAATCAATAATAAGTCAGACACTAAGTTGTCTCTAATGTCAACAACATAAAGAACATAATTGTTGAGGGAGAGAAGCTTTTTGAAAGTCATCTTTAGTGTGACTTTTTCAATACCAAGTACCTTGGGGGTTGATAAATTCTTCATTTATAAGTATTCACCATCCATTTCTTTGTAAGTGAAAAACATTATCTTCTTGACATATACATGCCTTGTTATATCAACCTATCACTACTTAGGATTGATCAAGTTGACTTTAAAAATAATAATAGACAAGTTTATTTCCAAAACTTCATTTATAAGGTGATTGACCTTGGTGATTTTGATTTGAGCAATCCTTTTTTTGTTTAGGATTTCTTTGTTGAGCTCTATTTCTATAATTCTTGGCTTGGTGTCCAGTTTCATTGCATATGAAGCTTTTTTCATTAAACTTCTTGGCAATTTCCTTCCCCTTCACAATAAGCCTTTTCTTTTAATTTTTATTATAGGTCTTCATCATTTACTCAATAATGTTTGCTTTGGGGGATATATTGAATGAGTTGGCTCTTCTTTTAGACAATTTATTTCCCTTTTCTTTTCTCAACCTCAAAATAAGGTCTTGAACTCTCTCTTTTTTTTTTTTTTTTTTATGTTTATTCTTTATATAGTTTTTGAAGTCTTTCTAAAATGATGAAAATTTTTTAATAATTGCAATCACCTAAAAGGATTCACTAAGAACAATTCTTTTAGCATGGATATCATGCAAGGTTAGCTTAAAGTATTAAACTCGACTTGTCATACTTCTTGAATTGACCATTTTGAAATTCAAAAATTTACCAACTATTAGCTTTTTAACATCAACATCTTCAACCTTGCACTTTCGATTTTTCATAGTGACTTTGCACTATTGATTGAATTATACATATCATACAATATGTTGTTCAATCCATTTAAGATGTAGTTTTTGCATATAAATTATTATAATTTTATGCATTCATAGTTGTCACAATGATGAGATCAAATTCTTTATTTTATAGTTTTTTCTATAATTATTAAGGAATATTTTTACTTTAAATGATGCAAAATGCTTTATGTTTTACGGTTTGTTTTTATATTTTATTTTAGATTATATAAAAAATAATAACAAAATAATACAAAGGTAAGAAGAAAAAAGAAAAAAAAAAGGTGATGATATTTACCTTTAATGTTGAATGCATCTCTCCTCCCCGTACCTAAAAAATGATAATACAAAATAAAAAAAGGAAAAAAAACATATATATAGATGTAATAGATTTCTATTTATACATAAGAATGAATAACTATATAATTAAAAATAATTATTTAATCATTATCGATCTAAATTAATTATTATTATTTAATTAAATATTGTTCACCTGTTTATGAGCAAAAGATTGTGTTAATGTATTCCATGACACACACACACACACACGTAACCCCTCCTGTACTTCGACAACACGGTTCGTTCACAAAAGACGCCCAATCCGTACTTCACACTTCACAGTACTCCACCAACTTTACGCTTCCTCCTCAGACAAAGGGACACAGGCACCTTTAGCTTTATTTTGTGGTTCTTTAGGAGGGGGGAGAGAGAGAGGGAGAGAGCGAGAGATGGAAAGAAAGGCCCTGGTGTTATGCAGTGTTGTGGGTCTGTTGGGGCTATTATCAGTTGCTACAGGTTTTGGTGCAGAAGCAACAAGGATTAAGGTAAAATGTTTTTTTTTTTTTTCATTTCAACTGTTCATCTTGCTCTTTGCAGGTTTACTTTCTAATATTATGACTCCTGCTGGGATAGTGTTGTTTAAGTCTATTTATACATACAATTGACAGTGTTTATATTGATTTTCAATCACCGTGATTGGTTTTTGTATCTATTCGCTTGGTTTTATAGAATCACCGCTTATTTTGTAATGACCACTTGTGTGTCAATCCTGAAGTTGCTAGCTAGTCAAGTCCTTTTGGAGCATTCAACCTTATTTTTTCTCCCTTTTCTTTTCTCAAAACCGAAACCATGTTTGTGAACAAAAGACAAAGGTTCACAACATTTTCTTCTGAAAACCAATTTGTCTTCACACCTCTTGTCTTGAGAACAAGATCGATTTTTGAGATTATGGTAAAAATCTTTGTCTGTTCTCATAAGTATAGGGTGCTTTTTACTACAGTTTTGAGTCAAAATCAGCTACGAGAAGGGCACAATGTTTTTGTTTATTAACAGAAAACAACTGTCACCCTACTACATTGCCTTGTTGGTTTTTTCCTCTAGGTGCTTCATCCTCAGGGGTAAGGGTTTATGTAAAAGACAAGGAAACGTGCTTATTGCCTAGGGTCTATGTTTTACACTATCAATTCACATATTTGACTAACTCATTAGCTGATGAATAATCTCTTCCGGCCACCAAATGTTTTCCTCTTCATACAATGTCTCTGCTACTAACACATCAGAGAGGAACAGCCCTGTTTATCAGAGGACAAGCCAGTTCTTAATTATCAAACTAATTAGTTTCTATTAAGAACTCAAGATGATTTGTTGTGTTAGTTTCATTACCTTTTCTTTAATGTTCTAGAATATATATTTTTTTCAACTAATCTCAGAACTTAAGCCTTTGAAGCTGTGCCCTCTTCCTTTTGAGTTTTGTTAGAGCGGTGTGATATATTAAATAATTCAGGGGTCTCAACAACTTCATTACAAGTCAGAATCTGTTTCATCTTTTGCATGTTCCAGCGGCAATGGCATTTGCTCATCTCCAGCTCAATCAGCTGAATGATTAGCTATTATGAAAGAAGGAAACATGAACTGTTTGATTTTGTATACTTTCTGTATTGACTGTGAATACTGGACGTACTACCACTTTGACTGACGTAATTTTTTTTTTTTAACTTATGTGGTGGCTTGTGGTTGGTATTTTTTTAGATATCACATTCTGTAGTTGTAGATTATACCATTAAGTATGATAACATGACAACCATGATTTGAGGAGGAAGAGGAACTTTTTGCTGATAACAAATATTACTTCACTGAGACAGTTTTCCTGGATAATGCTGGGGGGGCGGGGGG
>Ga0307517_10003873_pt1 | contig 23191 bp, 14 predicted proteins | sample 23_EM_MG_FD_194515 | JGI IMG/M metagenome (GOLD analysis project Ga0307517, IMG submission 194515) | Populus trichocarpa ectomycorrhiza microbial communities from riparian zone in the Pacific Northwest, United States - 23_EM | ecosystem: Host-associated > Plants > Roots > Unclassified | place...
AGGATTTAACCGAGGTTTATGAGGGTATGGATGACCCATACATCAACTGGAGTTTGATAATTTTGCCCCCCATCCCTCACATGCCTCATGAGGTATAGGGGGCAAATGTGTACTTTTGCTGATGGTCAGGACGCGACGTCGATCCGACGTTACGTCCTGATTCGCGATTAGCATTCCGACGTCCCGGGCGTCAGACGCACGGGGCGCACAGGACGCAAGGTATTATTTTTGCTGATGCATGATTCCTCTTCGATAAGACAGAAACATGGTGACGCAGCTTAGAGACATCCTTCTCCAAGTCCATAATCTTTTGTAGGGCAGCCGTAGCTGTCAAACCCGCCTTAGCAACCTTAGTCGCCGAAAATGTTGTAGAACCTCGCTTAACCAGCTTTACCGATACCGGGCAGTCGATGTGTGATGGAGGTTAAATAAAAGTCATGAAAAGAGATAAAATAATCTCTTAAAGACAAATTAAACCGAGGGAAAAATCCGCTGGGAATAAAGACTTGAAGCCGTCGTGAAGAGGGGTCCAAGGAATGCGATTGGTCAAAAACCGAAATGTGATTGATCACATGGAGGTGCAATTTCAATGACTGTGGTTGTAACTGACATGGTGCTTGTTCGGTCCATTCATGCTAGGGACTTGTACCACTTTCCGCAGTGGTTTAAGATTTGGCGGACTTACTTGGCCTTGGGGTGTTGAGATATGTTGTGGACAATTGCCAATGAGGGGACTTATTATGCTGTGGCGGTCTACTGTCATATGTGCACTGTCTTTGGCTGTTTTAATAGCGATTAGAGAACGAGATTCCTAAGGTGCTTTTATAGAATATCCTTCTAGTGTGAGAATGAGCTCTCTAATCTCTGAATGCGCTGGGTGAAGATTTGCGGTGGGCTGGGTTAGCCACAATGTTTGTCCTGCTTTTTGTCCTATTCTCGCAATGGTTTATTATAGTAGCACGGGTGACTGAGGGTATGAGGACTTTTGGATACCTCATATCAGTGAGGTGCTTGGATTTACCTGGAACACTAGGCTTGTGATGAGACCCGTTGTGGCTTTCACTCGGAACAGTAGTTGCCATGTACAGTAGTGGGAGAGCTTCGGTCATGTTGAGTAGCGATCGAATGTAGAGCCGCGGTCCGTCCTTCTATCGTACTTTTTTGATTTATTTTTGCAGCTTTTCTTTATTTTTTTTGCTGTATTGTACTGTACGGTATTGGTAGGCGATTGTCGATTACTATTCTTATACTTCTCTCACTGCTTCCCCATTCTGCATGTATATTTTTCATCTTTCATCTTTCACCTTCTCGTTCATTTACGATGGCGCTGGTTGATTTCTTGACTTTTTCCTTTTTTGCCCTGTCTTGTGGATATGGAAGGGGGTAGAGTGGGCGTGGTTGTTTTAGTTGCATAATACTGTAGTGCCAGTTAGGGTGAGATAGTATTGTCATCTTATCATACCATACCACAATAGCCATGTTGGCAAACGTAGGAATCGTGTATCTGAGTCGTAGTTTTCTGGCTGAGTCTGGTTCCGCGCACACATGGGGGATTTCCGCCATAGTGTGTGCGTACAGTACTTGCGAGAACCAAGCTTGTCTCAATGGTGCCCAGTGCCCTCTCCTGGTGTAGGGGTAATAAATGATAACTTGTATGGGATTCGGGGTGCTTTGGAGAGGATAGAGTAGGTCTTGTATGCTGTCAGGTAATGGCGGAACTTTACGGCTTGGTTTCTCCTACGTGTCATTATTTCAGAAAGAATTGATGCTGGATTGCGCGGTACTGAGTGGTTGGTTGTAGAAAATTGCAGGTTCTTACTCGCTGGTGTCTAGACCTGTCCTCCCACAATACTCCAAGGTATGGTTGCTTGTCAGCATCCTCTCCTGCCCCGCCACCGCAGTCCAAACACTACTCTTACATGGTTGCTTCTAAACTCTCAATGGAACTGCAGCCCGGAGGAGGGGGCGACCCTGTAAGGCCTTCGGGTTGGCTCCCCAAGTCATGTGAGTATCATAAATTTGTGCAAACTGTGTTGGACGAATGCACGCATGCATTGCAAACATATCTTTGCAGACTTCAGTTTAAGGGCTTTGTGAGAATTCTCGACGTGCGTCACTGTTAGACTTAAATTAAACCTTGGAGTTCCTCTCCCGGTGAGCCTGAAGTTTTCAGAGTCTGTTTGGCATACTTTGATTTGAGCTAGCCGGAGTCTGAAATTATGGTTTTGAAATCACGATTTGCAAAAAACCCTCTGCTAAATGCTACTGGGATTCAATTTTCTAAATTATAATTTGGGGCTAGCTCTGAGAAGACCTCAATGAGCTGCGTGCTACGACGATATTTATGGACAAAGGTCTGAAAAATAAAAGAGGTCAACGGTGTGGGTAGTCAAGCGAGCGATACGGGTACTAGTATTCAGTCATACGAATGAAGTTATCGCTTCCTTCAATCGAAGTGATAATTACTCGACTGTTCGGCTGGGTAATAATAGCCAGTTGCCCTCCTGTTTCGCTTCGCTTATAGTTGTGGAAGTAGGTGTGACCGGGGAAGCGAGCGCTACTTAGGGAGGGGGAAATGATATGATAAGTATTGACTTATTACTGTGCGTACGCTACCGTATGATCTCAAATAATCGAACCGGGTGCTAAGTAGTTGAGAATTACCTACTTTAGAAAAGGGGGCGAAGACCACAGCAAAAAAAAAAGAGCTGCTCAGGCCCCCGAGAGACAAAAAACAGAAAAACACTAAGTTACATCTTACTAGAGGAGGCAACTCCAACGACTTAGCACACGGTTTGATTATTTGAGATCATACAATATAGCACTAGTACAAGTTTTGTAAATAACAGGTACTGTACTAGTACCTAACAATACTGTAGATTGCGAACCCTGGACGCAATGCTGCTGAGCTACATTGTTTAATTTAAAAGTCTGATGATTTTATGGTTAAGATTTTTTTGCCCCAGGATCGAGGGCCGATCTTCAGGCAGAATTCACAGTGATTAGACCAACGCACACTTGTGCAACGCCAGAGCCTTAATCAGCTCCCGTTTGCTCTCCAAGGGCCTGTTTGGATACAACGGTTCCGTTCCGTTCCCCCATACAGATGACACTTTTGCTTCCATCTCAAGATGGAGAGAAGGTCATTTTCAAAGCAGAAACGGTCACCCAACGGAATGGTCCCATTTTCGCCAAACGAGCCTTAAGTTATTCAGCTCCTGGAGGTTCCCTAGAACCTCGAGAGAAGCCAGATTCCACTTTCTCACAATCCTTCTCTTTCTCCTACAAAAAAGAGAATTCGAACAATAGACTATAGCACAGATGTTGTCAGAACACCCGCAGTTTACGGGCAATATCGGTTCGTTCAACAATAACTCGTTCAACAATATCGTCAGCTTCAATACAGAGAGAGACCCCGAGGGACGTCAAATTCTGCAGTGGCTATCGCCACTTGAACCACGGCAGGGGCACCGGGGTGTGCGAACCAACCGACTCGATGGCATAGGAAACTGGGTTCTAGAAACCAACAAGTTCAGGAAATGGAGTGGTGCAGATGGTTGCGTTGAGCCTGTGCTGTTCTGTGATGGAAATCCAGGAGTGGGGAAAACCTATCTGAGGTAGGATGGCTTCGTTTCTGAACAAAGGAGGTGTAGGTGTCACTAACGGTTAGCAAATAATAGCTCCCTGGTGATTGATAGGCTGTGCGATCAGGCTGGGGGAGGGGGCATTGCTATCGTAGGTCTCTACTGCGATATCCTTTCTCAGCAGGGGCAGTCCACTACAAGTATGTTGGGCGCTATCCTCAAGCAGCTTGTCAGCAGAGGGGAAATCCCGGAGCATATATGGAAGGCTTTTCAGAAGGCGAAGAAAGAGTTTGGCGGCCGAGGTCTCCGACTTCCTGATATCGTGGAGATTATGAAGAAGGTTATTGTAGGGTTATCGCGGGTATTTATATGCATCGACGCCTTAGACGAATCCACTCCGAAGCACCGACGAGACCTCCTCGAGTCACTGCGAGAAATCGTTCGGGTATCAGCAAACACGCGACTATTTCTCACCGGGAGGCCCCATGTTGGGAACGAAATCAGGAGATGTTTTTGCAAGGTGGTTAGAATACCTGTTAGTCCGAGGCGGGATGATATTAAGAGCTATCTAGAGATGAGGCTGGATAGTGATACTGATCCTGATGTAATGGACGATGAATTGCGGGCGGATATTATGAGAGTGATTCCGGAGAAGATCGCAGAAATGTAAGCAAGAATATCAAGCACATTCCCAAGACACGTATGAGGTATTGCTCACTAACAATAATGTCTAGTTTCCTCCTCGTTTCTCTAAAAATGGATGCAATCCTGAGCGAGCTTACTATTCATCGGAGAAGAAGAAAGCTGGACGAGATAGCCAAAGGTGATGGTCTAGGCGACGTTTATGCGGCAACTTTATCGCGAGTGCAGGCGCAAGCTAGAGGTAGATCAAGACTGGGCATGCAGGTTTTGATGTGGGTATCTCATTCGGAGCGACCATTACGTGTAGACGAGCTATGCCACGCCCTCGGGGTTGAAGAAGGATCTAGCGACTTAAATATTCAGAATATCCCTCAGATAGAAACACTTCTAGCATGCTCCCTCGGTCTTGTCACGGTCGAAAAGTCCTCGTCTACCATCAGACTTGTTCACTACACCCTAAAAGAGTATCTCTCCCGTGATCCGAACTTGTTCCTTAACGCCCACTCGATGATTGCGGAGGCCTGTTTGACCTACCTCAACTTTACGCAGGTTAGGGCCATTTCTGCTGCTCCCAGCTTTGTCCCAGAAAGCTTGGCTTTTATCGAATATGCTTCTTGTCACTGGGGTACGCATGCTGGGCGGGAAACCACCGAAACAGTGAAAACACTTGCCTTAAAACTACTGGATGGATACGATCAGCACACATCATCGAAGATGCTATTGTTGCGTGGGGTGGATAGATGGGATCGACCATTTGACTGGGGGGACCGCCCTCGGGGATTTATAGGGCTCCACGGTGCCGCATACCTGGGATTGCCGGAGATAACGGTTGATTTATTGAAGATGGATAAATGGGATGCGCAGGCAACTGATATCAATGGTGATACGGCACTCGCCTGGGCGGCTAGGATGGGACACGAGGGGGTCGTGGCGGCTCTGCTGGAACGGAACGACGTCGACCCCAACAAAGCTAACAAACATGGCCAAACACCGCTCTTGTGGGCTGCACAGAAGAGGCATGAGTGCATCGTGAGGATACTGCTCGAACGGAACGACGTCGATCCCAACACCACTGACGAATATGGCCGAACACCACTCTCGTGGGCTTCCAGGGATGGGCATGAGGGCATTGTGAGGATACTGCTAGAACGGAACGATGTCGCCCCCAACACCGCTGACGAATATGGCCGAACACCACTCTCGTGGGCCGCCGGGTATGGGCACGAGGGGATCGTGGAGATGCTGCTGGAACGGAGAGACGTCGTTCCCAACACCGCTGACGAATATGGCCGAACACCGCTCTCGTGGGCTTCCAGGGATGGGCATGAGGGCATTGTGAGGATACTGCTAGAACGGAACGATGTCGCCCCCAACACCGCTTGCGAAGATAGCCGGACACCGCTCTCGTGGGCTGCTGAGTATGGGTGTGAGGGGATCGTGAAGGTGCTGCTGGAACGGAGAGACGTCGATCCCAACACGGCTGATGAGCATGGCCGAACACCGCTCTCGTGGGCTGCCGAGTGTGGGAAGGAGCGGGTCGTGAAGACGCTGCTGGAGCGGAAAGACGTCGATCCCAACACGGCTGATGAGCGTGGCCGAACCCCGCTCTCGTGGGCTGCCGGGGGTGGGCATGAAGGCATTGTGAGGATACTGCTGGAGCGGAACGACGTCGATCCCAACACTGCTGACGAACATCGCCGAGCACCGCTCTCCTGGGCTGCCGAGTATGAGCATGAGGGGGTTGTGGCGATACTGCTAGAACGGAGCGACGTCGATCCCAACACAGCTTGCGAAGATAGCCGAACACCGCTCTCGTGGGCTGCTGAGTATGGGTGTGAGGGGATCGTGAATATGCTGCTGGAACGGAGAGACGTCGATCCCAACATAGCTGACCAAGATGGCCAAACACCGCTCTCGTGGGCTGCCGAGTGTGGGAATGAGGGGGTTGTAAAGACGCTGCTAGAACGGAGAGACGTCGATCCCAACACGGCTGATGAGCATGGTCGAACACCGCTCTCGTGGGCCGCCGGGGATGGGCATTCGGGCATTGTGAGGATACTACTGGAACGGAACGACGTCGGCCCCAACATAACTGGCAAATATGGTCGAACACCTCTCTCCTGGGCTGCCGAGTATGGGCATGAGGGGGTTGTGGCGATGCTGCTGGGACGGAGCGACGTCGATCCCAACACAGCTGGCGAAGATAGCCGAACACCGCTGTCCTGGGCTGCCGAGTATGGGCACGGGGAGGTAGTGAGGATACTGCTGGAACGGAACGACGTCGGTCCCAACACAGCTAGCGAGGATAGCCGAACACCGCTCTCGTGGGCCGCTGGGGGTGGGCATGAGGGCATTGTGAGGATGCTACTAGGGCGGAACGACGTCAACCCCGACACGGCTGACTGGTGTGGCCGAGCACCGCTCTGGTGGGCTGCGCAAGGTGGGCATGAGGCAATTGCCAATTTTCTGCGGGGGCGGACGGATTTCACTCCCAGACGCACGGTAATTTTGAAACCAAAGGAGCCCTTCTCCACTGAGCCGTCCGAGGTGTCTGAACCCCCCTTCAAAAGGATTTGCAAGTCTTGATATCCAAGGATAAAACCTGTACTTGCCGCACATACCTCTATCAATAAAACAAACTTACCTAAGCAAATCCTAAGCTAGCTGCAGATGGTTCTTTAAATGCGGATTGACAATTCATCGCGCGTGTTAAATATTTGAATCATCTATCTGGAACGTCCCACCCGCCCATCTGATCCCTCCAATTACCTTATCCACTTTCGCACTTCTTGTTGTCGTGTATTCCGGAGATGGGGGTCTTTTGTTTTTAAGAATTTTGTATATATCGGTGGCCCATTGGTGCTTTTCTGTACTCGCCTTCCTCCACATACTGTACTTCAATTTGTCGTGCCAATAGAAGGGATGCTGTCCGCGGTGTCGCTGACTGACAGGGAGCAAGTACTCTGAAGCCTGAGGATTGTTTTGCACACCACTTGGCGTATTTAGGGGCGCTTTAGATGCGGGAATGGGTTAGCTAGCAGACTTGGGGAGGGGGGAATGCATGGATGCGTAGAGCTTTCATTTGTGAAATGCATTTTTAGATTACACAACCATCGCAGAAAATCAACCTATAGTGCAGGCGTCTTTCTCACATATTTTTCACAATAAGCCGCTGAATGATAGCCCTTAATCAAGCCGGTTTTCGAATGTATTAAGATCTGACTCTTTGAAAACACGATACAGTAGTATTATAACCTCGTGGGGTCCTAGGGAGATAGAGTTTGCTAGTGAAAGCTGATGGCGGATGTCATTGGTGAGCATACCAAAGGTGAATTGACAATTGCCATTGAAAGTGCTTCCTGGAGCATTGGAAATCCGGAGTTGGTTGAATACCGTGAGAGATGGTATTGTAGCTTGACGTGGAGGAGATGCCCCAACGTTGTCCCGGGCGCGCACTTCGCTGTCGGTAGGGATGACAAAGTTGCCATCAATAATCTGACCAGAACCGGGTGCGGGAGTACAAGCCATCCAATGGGTCGGGCCTTGGGTGGGTTAACCCAGGCCATTCGTTGGGTTGGGTTGGGTTCCTTGGGTTGGGTTTTGGGTTGAGCTTCGTTGGGTTGGGCCGGGTTGAAGTGGGCCAAACCCGGGTTACCCAACGAACCCATCTAATATCTGTCAGCTTTGTTTTGTTGTGATTACCATGGAAACTGTAGTCTAAGCACACAGAATTCTAAAAGAGTATTTACTATTAGTAGGAAGGTGAAAGCGGAGGTTTCTCTAAACTCGAATAGTCTGTAGAAAAACTAGGCTTTAGAGTGATTAGTTGGCTCGGAAGATAATTCACTCTGAAGAATTGAAGACATTGAATACGAGCTTGAAGTATTTTCATTAGGCGAATATTATGTTTCCAGCCCTTCTACTAGACCACTTATCCGGTATGGCTCCTACTTCTTGTCTATCACCTGAGATTGAAACATGAATAAAATTAGCTAAGTGCCGGGAGAGAATAAGACTTTCATAAGTGGATTTTCAATCGTAGTTTCTGGTTCACTATTTGAACAATACCGCTCGTAGTCATCCTTTATGAAGCCGCCAGCACCTCTAAGATCCATCCATTCCCAGAATTGATTCTCATCTTTGTCTTCAAACTCCACCTACTGACCGGACTGTATATCACCTTGTAACAGGATTTGATCTGGAACATTAATTGTAGAATTGCGAGAGTTATCCTCCTCTCTGTTGGCTGCGGGCTGTGGCCAATATCGTTTAAGTTTCTGCTTTCCGTTCCGAACCCATTCACATTCTCTCAATCCGCAGACAATTCAGGCAACTCAGTGTCTCCGTAGTTGGCAGCTGCTTCCTAGTTACACTCTTAGTGCTGAGACAATTTTTTCCTCTGACTTTGTTTCACCTATTACTTTCAGTAGCCTCCCTCTTCTTTATCGTTCCTGTACTATTGCAGTAATTTAATACTCATAACACCTAATATAATTATATTTTTCTTAACTGCATTAGCTTCTCATTTATTAAATGACCCAACAGGTTCGTTGGGCAAACCCGGGTCAGTCTTCCTTGGGTTGGGTTGGGTGGGTTGAACATTCCTTGGGCTTGGGTCGGGTCGGGTCTGCTCATTTTTGACCCGGGTCAACCCATTGGATGGCTTGCGGGAGTATCAGCATCACCACTGTTCCAAATGTTATTTCACCAACAAACCTGCACAATGTCCCACTATGGGAGGGGTGAAGCGGAGTATGACCAACCTTAGTCTCAATAGAGGTGTCGGATTCATCTCTTTCATCTCTGGTTTCAGGAACAAGAATACTAACTTTATTGGCATAGCCCACCTTCTGGCTACCCATCACTCTCCCTGCTCCCTTTTTATCCTTCCAAGCCTGATATGCTCCATTACCCACCCATGCGACACTTGGCAGTGGTCTTCGGAGTGCGGATGCAGATGAGGGTTTCCTCCTGACCTTTTCCAGGCCGAGAATTGGGGGCGCCGATGGATATCGTGTTGCTACCGTCGTAATCTATGATAAATTTGTTGTCGAGGGTGAGGTTCTCCGGAGTGACGTTTTTGAAGATCCAGGAGAAGAGGATTTCGGGGTATCATAGGTGGGTTGATCTGGCATGATTTCGGTATTTGTAGGGTGTGTGTGCTAAATATGTATTTGTTAGGTCTTGGGCGTGGGAAAGGAAGAGGATCGCATGTGATGGGAGTTTGTGCTTTTATGGCTGCGGGAGAGGGAGGGAATTGGTATTGCTGGGTATGATAATATCATGATACATATGGCATTGGTACCATCTAGGGCTAGGTCATGAGTTATAGGGCTTGGTGCCTGCTGTATGGTTTGATCCTAGAATTTTTCTCGGGAAAGGGCAGTCGTGGCCAAAGCATCTTCACAGGATGTCACTCTGAGCCAGCGAGGGGGCCGCTCCTTCTGTAAAACACCCCTGCAGCCACTGCCGATTTTTATAAGGAGAAGCCATATATTAGAAACGTTTTCTCAAGCTGGTTTTTGGAGGGCACCAGGACCGGCTCTGCTAGCTCATCCCCGCTGTAAACATTCCGTGTTTGCTGTTGGTGCTACAGAAAATCATTGAAAGCTTCGGTCATGTTGAGTAGCAAAGCCTGGTCTCCCTTAACTCGAAACCCAAGATATCTTTTACCACCGACAGTGTTTGTAGTTTCCGCCAAGAAATGGTTTTGCAATGCCGGCCACCTAGGCTGTAGTAGTTTCTGGGTGCCGCTGGGTTCATTCTACTGCCTCTGCTTAGGAATCTTTTTGGGTAGCTAGCGGGGTAGTGTAGTGCCCGACATGTGCTATGGCTAGGACTTAGACACAAGTATGCAAGGGTCAGCGACTAAGTCATTGCACAGTCCATAAGTAAGACCCCACCATATGCAGTACGCGTGGGAGGGGGATGGCTGGAACTTCCGTCTTCCTTTGCACCGTAAAGACCGAGCAAAAGAAACAATAATAGGTGGCGGTAATAATTCCGCACCCGGGTAAAATCAAAATATTTTGTGTGCTCAGTGAAGTGTAGTAGGTGGTGGGTAACTTCTCAAAATCTGATCCATTCCATGCACTAATGAACTGTTGATCAACCCAAAACTCACTCAAAGGATTCCTACAATTCAAGACGTCTTCATTACCCATGTGTGGAGCATATATTGGTCTGCCATCTAATATTGTATCTCTTGGACATAGGTGTTGTACTGTGTCTCTACTTTGTTGGGTGTCATAGCATAGAAATAATGGGTAGGCACATTATTTCAATCAAACTCTACAAAATTAGCATTCCCGGTAATGGGGTCTAATGATATAAGTGAAAGGTCTGAGCCCGATTCGTCAACCAGGTCCTCACGGCCACGGCTGCTCCCGCTGCTAAAGACTGGTATAGTATCCCCTTCTCTCCCCGTTCGGTATGAATCTCCTCCTGATTCTTACCATTTTCTTATAGAAAATGGTCGCAGGTCACAATGGAGTTCGTGGTGGGGCGCTGCGGAGTCCAAACGGTGTGCGATAAAGGTTGGATCATGCAGTATGAAGGGAGCGGGTTTCTAACTAATTTTTCCGCATTTTTCCTCACACTCACCTTGGCCTATGCTTTTGTCGACTAGCCATTAGTCTGTATTTAGGATCTCACTCTGGATTTGAGCGACGGTGTCGCCCGTTGGGGAGAGGATGGAGTAGCTTCTGGAGGCCGTAAATTCCATTGGCTAGGTCTTTGTTGAGTGGCTAATCGGATACGTTTATTGGCTTAATTCTCGAAGACTGGCGGATAAAATATGTACTAAAAGGTCGTGTGTTCGGGAGAGACTGAAGGGGAGAGCGAGACGAAATTGGAGGGGGACTAGCTACTATTGGTTATTCGGGTTTTGTCGCTTCTTTTTTTTCTTAGTGGCGACGCCATGAGAACTGTAGTAGCCCTAGGGTGTCTAGTGTTGTAGTCTGTGGCGGTTTGATATCAGGCTACAATATGCGTATTGCGCTCGAGTCATCCTGGAAATAACCTTCACGATATACCGGTCATGTACTGTACTTAATCAACTAATTGACTCTCTATGAGAGGAGAACCCAAGCACGGCGTGAATTTAGATTACTATTTGCGAACGAAAACTTCAAAGAATCAATGCAAACTATGGGTAAATTGAATTCATGTAGAAATAAGAGAAAGCTTAGGCTTTTTATTGACCGCCAATCGCCCGAAGTAATTAGACTAGCACAGTTCGCTACTCTCATCTACACATTTCTCACGAAAAGAAATCAACAAAGTAATAAACCCGCTCTCGGATATCGAATGAAAGCTGGACAGCGGAACAGCGGTGATGCACAGTTAGGAGAGCAACAAAAGAAGGCGGGCAATCTGTTCCACAAAGTTTAGCGTTTTTAACTCTTTGAATGATAGACCACGTTGGTCTAGGCCGGCCAGATGACTCACCGGCTCAGGGCTACTAGGGTCGATGATTTCATCCCAATCGAAATATTCATTCTCCAGATTCGGGAAATGAGCAAACACTTCGGGCTATGGTAAATAGTTGTTAGTTTCTACAAATACTAGATTTCGCAATAGAGAGGACTTGGGGACATACCTTCATCAAACCAAGCAAATCTTCCAACTCGATGGGCTCTACATCCATTCCTTCTTCAATCGCACCCCCTTCCTGATTCTCCTGATCGATCGCCATCATCATCGCCATCATCTTCTCCTCTTGCTCCCACTGTGCATATTTCTCATCCTCATTGAGAGCCATACCTTCCTTAACATCGGTGTCATCGGTGTCATCAGTCTCATCACCACCCTTGACTTCATGATGGTGATCTTCTCTGGTCATCTTGGTCTCGTTATCTCTAGCTTCCCCACGAGTAGCTCTCAATTCCTTCTGGTGGTTCTTCCTGATACCAATGCTCATGGCACGCACAACCTGATGGACAACCTTATAAATACTACCGCATCGTTCCACCGTCAGTTGATCGGCGTCTCCTGCAGAGGGCGGTGGTATGGGCAGGGACTATAATAAAAAGGAAATAACATATGCAACATACTTATGATAATCCACCGGCCAAACTAAGCCTTTCGACCCTTCCTGGAAAAATTTCGGGCCCATCACCTCGAGGACGCTATTAAGCCATTGGTGGTGAATCTGCTTGCTTTCTTTGTTGCTAAGACGCTCATATTCGTAAGCGGGAGTGCCGGGGAGGATGATAGACTTGATGTAAACTTTGAGCTCATAGTACTGCTCGGGGGTCATGGCAATTTTAGTGATGTGTTTGGGAATTTTGGCGTTTCTGATAGTTGCTTGAGATTTTCTCCCCATTTTTGCGGTCGGGTGCGTAGTTTTTTTTTTTGTAGTAAAATTGTTGTAATAATGGTGGTAGAGTAGTAGAGGAAATTGTGGATCCGTCGGATGGATGGAGGTGGTGAAGGTGAGAGGGAACTTGTCTATTCTCTGCCTGTTAACTAAATAGGACTAGCAAACAAGTGTGCGCAACTATTGGTTAACCCTCAGCGCCGTCATACGCTCTCCACAACACAACTAGGGTGGTTGCCCGTACCCTACAGCACTCAACAGGATCAGTGGTATGATAGGAGTCAGAAGGATGGGAGGGGCGGCGGTATCCTGTGATATGAGCGTTGACTGCTTGTATGATTTCAGGATTAGGGTAGGTTAGGATTCTGATATGGAAACCCCGTAGACGACGCACCATATCATAGCAATTGGTTCACACTTTATTGATCACAGGGTATCACTCGTCAACCATTAGGGCTCGAACGGGAGGTAAGGCAAGATACCATAGTATTTACTAGACCGTATCATATCAGATAGTAACACACAGTAAGCTTACGATGAGCTATTAGCCCACCCTCATGAGAGAAGCTTCAAATTATAATCTCTGATGGCTTTTCACACCAGCACTCCCAATGATATGCAGTACTAACTAGAACTACAGTACTATCCACAGGGCGAGTATTAACTAAGGCTAACGAACCCACTTCTCCGCGCCACAGTACTGGTGCGCAAACATATAAGCGAGCAAGGAGCGCTTGGATGTGAAGTGGGTATGAGCTTCTCTTGAGGCACGTGCTAAATATTTATCATTGTGATAGACCCTAAGTGCTAGGGGTTGGATTTATTCAACTTGACATAAACACACAGGACAGCAAACATGATTATATATGATAACATCGGAAGTTAAGGTGTGAAATCTGTTTTTCCCGTATTATACCTCCCTAGTGTAATTTGCGGTGAATTGATGTATGGTCTCAACAATGTAAGGTACTGCGACGCGCCGTATTATTCTAACACTATCCACTATTCCGTCCCATTTGTTGAATATATTGTCTTCCACTACCCATAAAGAACCTCATGTGTTTCTTTCCTGTATTATTCCTTTATAATATTATTGGGTTGTATTCCTTAGATGGGGAGGCGGCTTTGCTTGGGTCTTGATTTTCTAGCCGCTATTTAGTATAGGTCGGACGTCCCCGTAATCTCCGGGCCTAGGGGCGTATACCAGTATGGGATTAACAATGCATTACGGGCTGAAGAGGGGGAACAAGCTTCTTCCAATGTGGAATGAGGTCGCTGGTATTCTTCCTATATGTTCTGCCATTGGACCCTTTCTTTTGGCTTATCCTAAGTTATCGAGGTCGGTCTGGTTGAAGCCACCAAAAATGCTCCCGTTCTTGTACATATCTGAGCTTATTCCAACACTCTTAGGGTGTGAGTGGGTCTTAATACTGGATGAATGAATGGATTGGTAGAGTGGATAGAGTAGGTGGGAGGCAAGCAAACACTACTTAGGTGGATTTTCCTAGGGAAAATGCACGATAGGGTCAGGTATCAATTCCCGGGGGTAACCCGTATAAAAACGGGTTGATGTGATGGATAGATCTGAGGGTTGGAGTCTGCTGTATGAAGGCATATCTCCAGGAAGCGTGACTCCCGAAACAAGAAAGGGAAACCCCATAGAAATCGGGAAAGTGCACTGCCCAAGTGCCGTAAAATGCAACAGTACGCCATAAGTATCGTGCTTGCTCCAAAATAGTTCTAGTGGGCCAAGCCCATACCTGCCTTGGCATAGCAAACTAAAGTGAAGACAACTCGGCTTGGGTTAGTAGACACGTTAGAATATTTCTCGGTTAGTGTTTCTCTAGCCTTCCGGTGCCACTCGATTCAAGTGTCCAACTTCTCTTTTCGGTTGGACTTGAAATTCTGTGAAGGTTGGAATCCTAGACCTTGGCTAGAAGGGACGGGGGTGACGGACTGCTTGACAGGTTAGATGTCTTACATCCCTCAAACAAAACCAAGTCAAGGTATATGAAATGGGATCACTGTGCAGTATATAAGTCGCTATTCCCGACCCACGATAGCAGACAGGAATAAGAAACCACAGCATTTCACAAACCTCCAAATAACTAATAAGAATACCTTCCAAAGAATCGCTAACAATGCATCCTCCTCCAACAATGAAGATTAAGGTTACCGACTCTCAGGACATTTATCCTATGCCCGAGCCGAAGGATTTTGCTCCACCCGGCGGCCCTGAAGTGAGACAACTTGCCGTCGAGTCATTGGCGCTCGTCGGAGGTGGGAAGGGTGGTGGCCAAGGATCAAAGACAGCCGAGGAACCAGAAGTTAATGTTTGACAACTTTCTGCATATTACATGTTTTAAGGTGTTGAAGTGCCGAAATATTCTTAACGCAACTCTGACATTATCCTTTTTAAAAAACTTGGTGCCTTTTTTTCTTTTCTCTTTTCCCCCTTTTTTCTTCTTTGTTGCGCATCTACTTCGTTAAGAGGGCCTTTAATTTGTGGAGCTCTAATATAGGCATGAAAATCTTTTCTATTCTCTCTTGAATTATTTAATCTGAGCCTTATAATTTTAATTTAACACCCCCCCCGCAATCTAAGGCGAATTGCCATCCTCATTCATACTGTGCCTTCGCGTTCCCTACAATGGTGTGTTCCTTATGTCTAACTTAAGACCCCAACCCCCAATCTGTACTGGAATAAACAATAAAAACTTATAATTCCGGCAGTCTAAGTTCTCTCCCTTGTGACTATCCGGGGTCTCATTGATGTAGCTCGCTTGCAGCCCTACCCTCTGCAGCAAATAATCAGAAAACAAACAAACAGCGGTTCTGAGGCAGGCTACCGTGAAAACTCGTTAAATATACCATCTGGTCTTGCAGCGGAAGTCACCGTACTAAAACGCAATATACTTAAGCAGACGAGGTCAGCAAAGTTGCAAATACCAGTTAATGAGATCCAGCGAGCTTTTCTTGCCTAAGCTACACCCCATCCGGAATACACTAGTTATTTTATTTCTTAGGGGGTTTGTCTCTGACCCGGAGATGGTGGGTTCAGCGGGTTTCCCTGGCACTCAAGTGTTGTGCGACAAAAGAGAAATGATATCATACCGGTGTGGGATGTTCTCGCGTATTCCCTTGACTGGATGGTGGTCTGACCGAGACTGCTTGTGAAGGTAAAATGCGTTCGTGACCTTCTCACTATACCGGGAGATTGGCGATATGAACTTGACCTGGTGTAGCTACGGTGTAACGTAGTCGATAAACCGACAGGGAAGCACACAGGAAGCTAGGCCCAATGGAGTGGAAGTGAAGAACCAATTACCGTGGAGGAAGTGTGTTGTTGCTGCGCTTGTCTAAACTAAGAAAGAGACGAGAGGCTTATGTGCAGAGAATTCTGCACGCCAAGCTATCTACAAACATAGGGTTCTAGTGCGTACTCGAACGCCCTCCTGACTGCTAAAACTACCCTATACAAGTGCCCTATCCCACAACGGTCCTCCTTCTTCTTCAGCCTTCGCCCACGAAGGCAAACAAAGATATCTCTCAACAAAACACAAATCCACCGTGTAAACATCTCTCTAGCTAGCTGATTCAACTACCGAGTGACCCGCCATGATCCTCCCATTCTCCCGTTATCCAACTCCCTGGGCTTCATCCCACCAACGTACATGTAGTCCTCGGCCCTTGTTACATAACGCAGTAGTCCCTCCTCCGAGGTCGTATATACCTCCTATCTGCCTCAAGGGTTTGCCTTGACCATACTCGAGTAGATTGACCACATCTGTCTCCTCCGTTGCAGTTGCCGGACGAGTGAGGTATAGCTTGAGATCGTTAAGATGAACGCGATCTTTTAACCCTCCCTTTTTTACCCTTACAAGCTCCTTTGTGTTGAGATCGTAGAGTCGCCCGCTTTTGCCGTGGTATGCCAAATCGCCTAAGAGATAAGGGCCTTCCCACCGAGCCTCCAACTTGCTCCCCCGACGCTGGTCGAGAATGAATCGCCGTAGTAAAACTAGGTCGCCAACCTTGGGAGCGTGAAAACGGGGTTCCTTCTGAATCTCTATCTTCCGATCGGCTTGTTGAACGATCTTCTCTGCAGCTTCCGCACGTTTCTCATCGATTCTTGTAAGACGCTCAAGCTGCTGGTTGGCCAAAAGTTCATCCCCCTCCCATATAGCTAGATTCTCCGCCACTGCGCTCATGAGGATAGGTACTGCCCGCTCTGTACCAGGTGATGTATCCCAGCCAATTCTGTTTGGGTTGTATCCAAGTAGTAACTCAGCTGGACTGAAGTTATGCACACTAAGAATGCGGGTATTGATCGAATGAACTACTGAATCGATGTAGAGATCCCAATCTGTGGTTTCTGCCTTGCTCGCCATGACAGTCACTTTCAGACCATCTACCAACAAGCGTACATATCGTTCGGCAAGGCCCACAGACTGTGGATGAGATTTGGGAGCGGGAAAGTGAATAACGTGAAAGTTTTGCAAGGTTTTTGCAAACTCGCCCTGGACGAAATGTGTGCCATTATCCGTATACACGGCTCTCGGCCATCCAAACTGCTTGACGACTCTCATCAGAAGAGATACAGCAGACTTTCCTTGACTATCGGGAACTGCCTGGGCGAAAAGAAACCGTGTGAAATAATCCACACCGATAACGATATACTTGTTTCCTCTGGGTGTGTCAGGGAATCGTCCCACGAAATCAAACCCAAGCATGTCGAGTGGTTGGAGGTGTACGATTGCCATTTGAGTGACAGAGGGCTTCAATGGTCCGATTAATTGGCAGCTTGGGCATGTTGCGCAATGAACATGGACGTCCTTCCCCCTTGTCGGCGAGTAGTAGCGTCCAATGAGCGTACGGGATAGTATTCCAGCGGCGAAGTGACCATGACAATCGTGGAGGTAGTGCAATATTGCAGGCACTTGATTCCGCCGGACACAGAACGCCTCCTTCCCATTCCTTTCCACATAAACGAGCCGGTTTGGTAACTTTGCGACAATACTCTTCGGTTCCACAGCCAGTGAATTGGCGGAAGTTACATCGATAAGGCGGTAAGATCTAGATCTCATCTGAATGAGTCTTCGTTTATGCGTTGTCAACGGCAGGCCGTCTTGATCTCGAAACCCGTCAAAGTCTCCGAAAAGCTTGTAGTAGGTAATTTCGCGGTACCATTCATCCGTGAGCCATTCGCTCCACTCAGCTATCGTTTTCTGTTCCTCTATAGCCGCTACTTCACCTGATGCTTTTCCCGCCTCTGCAAGTTCCTCTTTCCCCCTCTCATCTCGTATCCTGCTCAAACCATCTGCCAGAACGTTCTCTTTCCCTGGTATATGTATGTATTCTATGTCGTATTCCGCTAATCGAATTTGCCACCTGACTATTCTCCCGTGAGCATCATCCTTACGTAGTAGGATAACGAGTGCTTGGTGGTCTGTGTAGACCTTGGTCAGGAACGGTGAACCGATTATCAACCAGCGAACTTCCTCTAAACACCTCAGGATAGCCAATGCTTCTCGTTCCGTAGTGGAGTATCGGGTTTCTGCCGGTAGAAGTCGTTTTGATATAAACATAATTACTTTCATGTCCGTCTTTGTTGCTGTAGATATGTTTGTGCCTGCCACACAGTTTGGTAGCTGAACAAGTACACCACCGATTGCATGCATTGACGCATCGGTCATTAAATGATATTGAGTAGTCTCGTCACCTCCATAAACTACGTTCTTGATAATAGCCTGTTTGATAGCTTGGAATGAGGCCTCCTGCTTGGGCCCCCACTTTAGTCCACACTCTATTTTCCTTGGGCGATCTCTTTTGCTGAACTTAGGCGTAGCCGGACTCGAACCGTCAACCTCACCCTTATATTGCACAGCCGTCTTGATCAACCGGGCATGCTCTGCCCGTCCGGCAATCCATTGACGTAGAAATATAGTCATAAAAAGGAACGCTTCGATCTCGGCAAGGTTTGTAGGCCTCGGGTATTCTCGGATAGCTCTGACTTTGTCAATAGAAGGACGTAGTCCGCTACCATCGCTTTCATATCCTAATGGATTAATGTTGTCGAGAAAGAAGCCTGACTTGCTATCTTTAAGAGTGATTCGCGCCCATAGGAGTCGAGGGAAGTAGTGATCGTGAAGGAAATTAAATAAAGAGGCGAAGCTCGTATGGGCCCCGAAATCGTCATCCACAAAACACTCAAACGCTCCCGCTGAACATCTGTTGAGACATGGTTCAGGATTCGGTGCCGGAATAGCTCCACTAAAGAGATCCTTTAATCGTGCATATGTCAACGGCGCACCAGCTAGACCTTGCCCCATTCGTAGATATTGCCATTGGCCATTGTATGTCGAGAAGGCAGTACGATAGGCGTGAGCAGGATTCATTCTTACTGCCCAAAATCCGTTTGCGGCATCGGCCTGGAAGTAGATAGAAAACCGTGCTTGCATCAAATTATTTATTACCGGCTCCATTCGTTTCATGGGGTAGCTGGTAACCATCGTAACTGCGTTAATCGGACAGAAAACATGTACCATACGTAGTCCTCCGTCCTTCTTTCTCACAAATTTGGTGCGATGTGACCAAGGCGATTCCGCACGCCCTATAATTCCTGCACCCTCAAGTTCTGGCATATTCAACTCGAGCCAGTCCATCTCCTCTTTTGTGTAGATTTTATCGCGTGCACGCCGGGGCTGAGATCCAGGCAACACTGGAATCTGATGCTGAACAAGGTCGGTAACAGGCATATCTCTCAATGCATTTGCAAACACCTCCTTCCATGTGTATAGTAAAAGCATGGCTCTCTTTTTCTCCTTCTCATTGAGCTTCTGCCCCAATGAAATTTTCCTCGTCGCAAACCATATACCAGCTGCCTCCTCTTCCTCCGGACCCTTCAACTCCCTTCTATATGCTGCAGGTCTTCTGTCAGTCGGATATGGCAAAATCTTACCAAATAGTTTCTCCTCAGTGAGAACTGCTATGCTCCGGTCATACTCCTCTGGAACTTCCGGAATTCCAGCCTTGTCAATACACATCTCACCCGCATGAAATCCCACCTTCTCCTCATCAAACATGATCTCCCCAGCACTTCCTCCTCTTCCTCGCGCCTCCCGAGCATTCACCATTTGTGAGGCCATCCCACTATCATTCCACACACCTACCTCTCCGTAAAAACAGATCTCATCCGGGCCAAACAAGCCCACCTCCAACTGATCAAATCCTGTAACACTGCCCTCACTAGATACATCTCCGCTGACATCTGCACTATTGCTAGTATCGTTATCAGCACTCTCATCATTCAGACTTCCGTCTCTACTCCTCATATATTTCTTCTCCTCAAACTGTAAACCTTTAGAATTAATAACTGTTAACTCATCTCCTGTGCCACCCAATCGGCTCACTGCATTGACTGGCATAGTTAGTTTTCCGAATTCTCGGAAGTCCCACTTTGGTAGGCCCCATCGTCTTCTTCCTCCTTCATTTGTTCATCCGCTTCTTCGTTAATTAGTTGAATAAGTCTCTCGAAGAACCTATTGCCTTGAGTTTCTTGTAGCTCAAGCTCTTCCTCAACTTCAACAGATAACTGGTGTCTGCCCGCTTCCCGATCCCTCAAAATAATTGGAACCCGCGGACGGTGTCCACGCTCAGTTTCCCGAACCATACGCTTGTACTTCTCGTCGCTAGGGATCTTGACCTTGGTTCCTCGACCGCTTGTGATATAATAACGTCCCGTAGAATAGTCACCCTTTGCCTTGACAGCCTGTAGCCACCTGCGACTAAGGAGCATTGGATAGGTAGGGCTATACTCATCCGGAAGAGCATAAACACGTAAGTCACAGGGTACCCCTGCTACCGTGATTCTCAAATCAGCACAATAGGCGATCCTTGCCAATGCATTGGTGGCTGTACGTATAACCATGCCATTTGCTTTCCTCAAGTTCGCACCAATGGCTCTCAGCAATTTGATTGGCATCAAGTTCACGACAGAACCTGCATCAACCAAGATGTGGGTAATAGAGTACCTCCCTTGCTGTGTTTTAATTGTCCCATGGGTATAGAAATTGGTAACATTCCCAAGATCTCGATCCGTGGCTATCGCGTGCACCTCTCCATCTTCTAGGTTATCCTGAGTTGCTGCGTCTACCGAAACTCTCTTGCCACGCCTTGGGCCCTTCCCGCGTTCAGTTCCTTTTGCACGTTCCTGGACAAGCAAACGACAGATATCCTTTTTGACAGTTGGCGCTAGGTCAAAAAAGGAACCCCAATTCAAACCGAGTACTGGAGCATCTCTGAATGCCCCAACAAAATCAAATCTCTGCCTACCTGCCATCATGCGGATAGGTTTGCGCTTTGTCTTAGATACGGGCTGCTTGATAGGCCTGATTTCCGGGTTTACCTCACCACCATTGCCGGTCCTCTGCCTCTGGCTTGCCGGCCCCTCCTTACCATCGAACTCTGGTGGTAGGTCGCTAAATCGTCGCGCACGTTCTCCCGCCATGACTTGTGCCTCAGTATCAGAAAAGTCACCATCGCTTTCATCATCCTCGTCTTCATCCGCGACCTTTGTAACAAACTTCATCAACTGTTCATCGACTTCGGCTGCAGACACTTCACGGACTCGAACGCCATCAAATGCAGAAGAAGTTGGTGCGATTTCAACAACACTAACCGCTTGATCTGACCTTCTAGCAGGTAGTGGTGGTGGTAGTGGTGGTAATGGTTCACTCGTACGCTGAGGAGCAAGACTTCCATCCTGGGGAACCATTGATTGCTGACTGTATGGCCGAAGCTTAGGGCAATGCGGACGTATATGCCCCTCTTCAGCACAATTGTAGCATACTACTGAGTTACGTGCAGGGTAATACAGTACGCCATTTGGCCCTATGATAGGCTGTGCCTGTGGACTCCCTCCTCCAGGTGCGGCATAGGAGTTCTGAGAAGGTTCAAATGGCGTAGGACCCACACGTGCCGGCTCTTGGCCTCTTCCAATGGTGCGATTGTACTCCGTCGTAGCCGGTGGACGACCTTGGCTGCGCCTGTTGGAATACTGAGGTTGACGGTTGGTAGACTGGCCTTGATTAAACTGGGCGTACTCATACCGCTCCTGTTGAGGGTAACCACCGTAGGTACGGTTCAGGGCATAACTATCCAAGGGAATGATATTCGGATCCGGGCGTGCATTAATCAATTCCATGCTCGCGGATGGTGCGTTCTGAGACTTCATCAAGTCCTGTATCATCACACGCAATTGTTTCATCTCATCCCTGATTGACTCGTCCTCGACCTGATGATGCCTCTTCTTAGTATTATCATTTTTCCTCCCAGAATGCTTGTAAGACTTCTTAGCTTTCTTGGTAGACTTCCTCGAATGCCTATAAGTCCTATCGTCCTCGGAATCGGATGTGCTGCCATAACCGTCTTCGTCATTCGAGCCTTCATCATCGCTGCTATCGGTATCGCTGCTGCTACCCCCATTCTTGTATCCTTTCATCTTCAATTGTTTCGCCAACCTCATCACACCTTTCACGACCTTACTCGGAATCTCGTTGGACTCTGGCTTCTGGAAACTAAGGATAGCCATCTCCCGTAATCGCTGGCTAGCAAGACCCTCAATATAGTAGCGTATAAGGATCTTGTCGAACTGATGAACTTTGGCTGGCTTCCCACGTTAGATCCTGAGAACCTTGCGCGAATAAGCGAATACTGTACGTTCACCTTGTTCAAGTCCACTAATAATTGACAAGATATCCTCCTGCGCATCTTCATCGGCCTCAACTTCCTCAAACTGCTCGATCAAGGCCTCCTTCAGCTTCTTCTCATCCCATCGAACCTCTTCAGGTAGCTGGCGCAAGAAACGACCTGCCTCAGACTTGATCGGACATGCGATATGGATTTGAGCCACTCTCAATCTCTTTGCCTGTAGCGTTGTATCTGCATATTCCTCTCCCTGGGTTGCGTACCACGATTCCATCCAACTAATGAAGGCTCTCACTCCAACCTTATCATTTCCAGTAAACACAATTGACGGGGGCGCCATGACTCGAGATGCGGACTGGAAATACTCTGAATGGCTACTCAGGCTGCTGGGAAGTGGCGGCGACAAATTATCGAAGAATGTTGGTGGTACGAAGTCCCGCTCCAATGGCAATCTAAACTGACGTATATCCTCTTCACTAGGATTCGAGAAGACCTGGCGCGGTATTGAATACCAGTAGCCGTCTTTCTTGTAGTATACAGTGTCGACTCTTGGAGACGCTTTTTGGGACTCTATTGATCTCTGTGCTCCAACCTTTTCCTGTTCGAAGACTTTGCCCAAGATGTTGGGTGCGGGGTCGCTCAATTGCGAGTGGGAACTACTAGGCGGGGATGTGAAGTCCAGTGTGTAAACGAACCGCAATCGCGACAAATACTTTCGTACTGTAGGTTTAGCCTTAGCGGATCGTAGACACAGTACGGTGGCACAAGACGGCAAGTAGTCAGATACTACACCAATCCGTTTCAGAGCACCACTGTGGGATGTTCTCGCGTATTCCCTTGACTGGATGGTGGTCTGACCGAGACTGCTTGTGAAGGTAAAATGCGTTCGTGACCTTCTCACTATACCGGGAGATTGGCGATATGAACTTGACCTGGTGTA
>Ga0307517_10003874_pt1 | contig 23186 bp, 17 predicted proteins | sample 23_EM_MG_FD_194515 | JGI IMG/M metagenome (GOLD analysis project Ga0307517, IMG submission 194515) | Populus trichocarpa ectomycorrhiza microbial communities from riparian zone in the Pacific Northwest, United States - 23_EM | ecosystem: Host-associated > Plants > Roots > Unclassified | place...
ATGTTTTGGGACTAAGGATAATGGCAATGGGTTTAATGATGATGGTTGTGTTTGTGTTGTGTTTGAGTCATGTTTGATGTGTTGATAAGTGATGGTATAGTTAAATTCTATAAAGAATAGTGATTGACTAATACTTTGGTTGTGTTGGAATGGGAAATCATGGTAAGGGATGTTGTATGTTGAATTATGATATAAGGAATCATTTTGAGTGTGCTTTTGGAAAAATTTGGCATGTGTAGTCATTGATGAAATTTAAGTTAAATTACATTTTTTGGTGATAGATTAAATGTCTTGGGACATTATAAAATCAGTGACGAGAATTCATGTCTTTGAACACTAGAAAAAAAAAAGAAAAAAAAAGGAAAATCGGTAACGAAAAGTCATGTCCTTTGGACATTGAAAATCATTGATGAAGAATTGAATTAAATGCACGTTTAATGTTAGTGTAAATAAATTCTAATGTAAATGAATTTAAATGACAAGTAAGAAAATAAAATACATTCATGGAAATTGTTTACGGAAGTATTTGATTTTGTGAATTTATGAATAAATCGGGAAGATTCAAATATTGATTCAGGATGTTATATTAAAAATGTAGGAGAAGCATTCACTCGACTTCTCAGGAGCTCGTATAGTAGGAGCTTAAGGAGGGACTGCAGGAGGGGCACAACAACAAGAAGGAAGAGCGAGTTGAGCTTCTGCAGCTGGTAGGTGTTCTATACCTACACTTTTTACGTAGCGTTAATTTACTAACTTATTAAATTCTTGGTCTTTGCGTCTATGGGTGAAAGCACAAAGAGAAAGGATAAAGTGAAATAAACGAGAAATTAAAAATGGATTTGAGTACTTGATTGGGTTAAGAATATAAATTACATTAATAGACTTCGTTGATGATCGTTCCTCGAACTTGATTAGCCGATCCCGAATGCGGAGGCTAATGATGTTAGTAAGGTTTACTAACATCGGCATAATCATCCCTGAAATTGAGGGATGCTGAACTTGATTAACTACTCGGGTGAGAATAGTTAATGATATCGACCGGTGCTGTCGATATCGGCAATCACACGAAACTTGATTAGCCGATCCCGAATGCGGAGGCTAATGATGTTAGTAAGGTTTACTAACATCGGCATAATCATCCCTGAAAATGAGGGATACTGAACTTGATTAACTATTCGGGTGAGAATAGTTAATGATATCGACCGGTGCTGTCGATATCGGCAATCACACGAAACTTGACTAACTATTCCTGAAGTGAAAGCTAATGATGTCAAGAATCTTGACATCAACATTTCCAGTAATATTCCATGGTATTATGGAAAGAAAAATATGATTGGCTATTTCAGGTTAGAAATAGTCGATGACATCAATCAGTGGTATTAATTTTGACATTTACAATGAACTTGATTAGCCGGTCCTGATATGGGAGACTAATAACACTAATGAAAATTTATTAGTGTCAGCATTCCCTTCCAAGTTTAGGGGATAGGTATTATAATGATATTTTCGATAGGGAATAATTAAAAATATTAATGAAATGGGGATTGATATCTTGATAGGATTATTCATTCGGCCTTGAAGAGGCGGATATTGATTGGAAATTATGGAATAAGATGGGCGGAGGAACTAGTTACCCGGTGATGGGCTAGTCGCATCAGTTTTGTTTTCTAATGACCGGAATATGCAACTTGAGTTAAACTTACTTGTGTGGTGTTAATATTATCGGGATGACTGACTTGTCAGATTATAAATGGAATGTTGGATGATACCTAAATGTTAAACAAAAATGGTAATTTGTGTTTATGTTATGGATTATTGAAGAAATAAAAAAAATGAAACTGATGAAGATCTAATTCTTGTGAAGGATGGAGGCAAATATCGTATCGCTCGGGACGTGATAATAGAAGTTCATTAACCATGGTAGGTGTTATACACTTAAGGAATGCAATGCTATATATATATATATATACATATATATATATATACATATATATATATATATATATGATGTATTTTGAATTAATTGATGAATTGTAATTGATATAATTTGAGAATCATGTACTGTGCACATGGAGGATGTCAAAGAAATTATGACTAATAATGTAAATATGTTGTATTAAGGTTTTGTGTTGTTGCTGGCATGATAAGAATTTGGTGATAATTGTAATAGTGTAATAAAATGCCAATAATAGTGATAGATAATGAAATTTGGCCTTAATTATAGTGGTCGAATGAGATTAGGTTGATGAATTAAATAGAATGATGTATGTATGGTATTCATATTATTTGAAGATGGATCGGATGTGCATATTGTGAAAATGATGGTAGGTTCCATGATAATGAGAGATTTTACTGAAAATCTAAAGAAACAATGGAATGTGTCGAAATGGGCACAAGAAATATGTAAGTTGAATATATTTATAAACTAAAATTGGACCGAAATCATGACAAGTTTGACAATTTATATGGAAAAGCCATAATGGGTATAATAGATGTTGGGATTAAAATTGATATAAAGAGATAGAGTAAGAGAGAGAGAAATCACATCGTAGATATTATAACGAATTAAATGCGCTCGTAAGGTGAAACAAGATACAAAATGAAAATGTTGAATGACTCTATGAAGGATGAATAGAGACGTAATAATGGAAGGATGAATAGAGAATTTCAAGGAACTATGATTGCATATCATTGAATATATGTTTAATTACATGTGCATGTATTGTGTGATTTTCCTTTTATGCTATATTTATTATATACATTATGAAATTGCATGTCCTTCATATTCACGCCAGGAATAGCGTTTTAGGTCCTCTAGTCTCCTTTTGTATGATTGAATAAGAAGATGAACATTAATGTATTTTGTCTTTAAGGAACTAAATGACTTAATATGTAATAGTACTCCTTTTACATTAAGTATCGGGACATAAAAATGTACTATTCTGTAATTGTAATCTTAGTTTGTTTACTTGCATTATGAATTATATGTGTTAATGGGAAAGAAATGAACATGCGAAATGTGAGGCATGTACCATGAATGATGTGTTGTTGAGGTTCTACATGATTATGATATGATTGAGAAATGAGTATAACTGTACAGGATGATTGTTGATAACTTGGGACCTCTAGGTATAAAGAAAACTCTGCTGAAATTTCAATGGGAATCTCGGCAAGTCTCAGATAAGTTCGGTGGAAGAAAAAAAAATACCCATTTTTTTTAAAGTTAAGGCTCAAAGTTCTTTTATGAATGTACTGAATTACAGGGTGTTACAACATACATTTGAATGAGGAAAGGCCTTATTTGGTAATCCTTTCACGAGGCTAAAATAGACCTTTTGCAGTCCCCATTTGAGCATAATACGTCTCTTGAGATAAATAACCTTGGTTAGGATCACACCCCATACTAGAGGCAAGTGCAAGAGATATACAAAAAACCTCGACGATTGACAGTGCCCAAACAACACTGGGATGCATGAAAGAAAATTCTTAATGATCAAAGGTGCCCAAAAAAAAAACTAAGGGGCATGAAGAAAAATCCAAAGGGTCCAAAAGATTTGAGCTTTCCAAAATAACTGATATGATGATGCTCAACCAAGTGAAGAAAAAAACAAACAAAAAGCCCAAACCCAACACTAGGGGGCACAATAAACCATTTTGAAAAAAAATTCAAATGACAAAAGGTCAGGAAACAAGCACTAGTGATCCTTAGTCTTGAAATTCCTTAAACACCTTTTGGGCCTATAAAAATCCTTTTATTCATAACCAATAACCAAAGCCTATGTTACGTGCCTAATCAAAACCTTTCTGATCAAGGGCAAGCAATCTGGATTGGTAGGCAATTCTTTCCCACACGAAACAAGCTTTATTATTCATGCAAATAAAATGAATGCTTTGAAGACTGGTTCTTTGAAACCCTCGGATTGAATCTTGAACCATTTTTTACCAACAAAACATCACTGCGCATTTTCACCAAAAGCAAAATAAAGATTATTTCATCACTTATGAAAACTTGTACATAGGAATCACTTGAATTTCTTCAGAATGAGTTTGCTTTAAACTGATGTCAAAATGATTTCTGTGTCTGGAATAGCTTTGAAATTCAAAAAAAAAATCCTGCATGAAAACAACTCCTTGTAAAAAACCAAATCTTCCTTCATATAGCCTCATCCTCAAAGAAAACCCAAATTGAACACTTGGGGGCATGATCAAGCTGGGGGGCAACCCAAAAACACATGATAAGGGCTGGCTCCATGATTCCCTTTCTAAGAAAACAAAATGTAGGGCAGAGCTGGTGACCTTTGAGATAAAGGTCAGGACAAAGAAGCATGATGATATCAAGTCCTTCCTAGAGGTCAAGATCACAAGATATGACTCGAGTAAGCAAGAGCGAAAAGGCCATCAAAGTTTACTACCAAGACTTAAACTTTTGAGAAAGGGAAGACTCCATGAAAAAAACGATGACTATATTTCTCAGGTAAGTATACATACATATTGATCATAATGCATTGCTTTCAACATTGACAGATTGGTGTTTCATCATCATCTTTTGGGTAGTGTGTTTTCTAACTCTATATCCTTTCGAGTGTGTCTTTGAGCCCTCATCTTTTAGGTAGTGCATTTTCTAACCCTACCTCCTTTCGAGTGCACCTCTGAACTCTCATCTCTTAGGTAGTGTGTTTATAACCCTACCTCCTTTCAGTGTGCCTTTGAGCCCTCACCTCTTTTCGAGGGTGCCTTTAAGCTCTCACTTCTCGGGTAGTGCGTTTTCTAACCCTACCTCCTTTCGAGTGTGCCTTTGAGCCCTCATATCTTAGGTAGTGTGTTTTCTAACCCTACCTCCTTTCAGTGTGGCTTTGAGCCCTCACCTCTTTTCGAGTACACCTTTGAGCTCACTTCTCGGGTAGTGCGTTTTCTGACCCTACCTTCAAATGCACCTTTAAGCCTCATGTCTCAGGTAGTGTGTTTTTTAACCCTACCTACTTTCAAGTGCGTTTGAGCCCTTATCTTTCAGGTGGTGTGTTTCCTAATCCTGTCTCCTTTCGAATGCGCCTTTGAGCCCTCATATCCCTTTAAACCCTATCTTGTCGTCTCTTCAAAACTCTTCCCTTTTTCCACTGGGATAGGTCACCCATTACAATAAGACCATTATTTTTTCTGGGTAGGTCACCTATTACAATGAGACCATTTTTCCCCCTGGGTAGGTCACCCATTACAATGAGACCACTCTTCCCTTTTTCCACTTGGATAGGTCACCCATTATAATGAGACCATCATTTTTTTCTTGGTAGGTCACCCATTACAATGAGACCATTCTCCGCATTTTATTTTTACCTAGGTAGGTCACCCATTACAATGAGACCATTCTTCCCCCTAAGTAGGTCACCCATTACAATGAGACTATTCTCCGCATTTTATTTTTACCTGTGTAGGTCACCCATTACAATGAGACCACTCTTCCTTTTTTCTGGGTAGGTCACCCATTACAATGAGACCATTCTTCCACCTAGGTAAGTCACCCATTACAATGAGACCACTCTTCTATTTTTCCATTTGGGTAGGTCACCCATTATAATGAGACCAACTTGTTTTTTTCTCTGGGTAGGTCATCTATGACAATTCAACCATTTCAAAAAAAATTGAATTTCACCAGAAAAACCTTTCTGTTTTTCCGTTGAGTGCGCTTTCTAGCCCTCAAATACTTTCAAAACAATGCATCATTTCTTGATATGGTGAATCTGTTATCTTTTTCTTTTTCTTCTTTACAAAGCTTACTATCTAAAATCTCTTACGAGACTTTCTATCGTAAGCATTGTAAAGAGGGGGGCAACTATCATAACTCATTTTTGGGTTATTCCCCAAATTCACCTTTTCTCTTCCCAAAAAAAAAATATTCAGAGTAAAACAAAATTCAAAAAATAATAACAGTGAGAAGAGGATGTCGGAGTGCCCAAAACAATGGCTAGAAATTGGTTGAGGAGGTTCAAAAATACATAGATTGAAATTTGACAGTATATTCTTTACTGTTGAAGAGCCCTGTTAACAAAGAAAATTCAATTTGAAGAAGAATGGTCCAAAAACAAATATTTATAGACTCAATTAAATTTTATTGGAGGTTTGATTGAATTTATAGAGGGTTTGATTACAAGAAAAATTGATTTTTAAGTCAATTTGAGCTTTAATTGGAAGAAATTAAAGTTGAGGGGTCAAATTATAATTTTTAAGAGTTGAGTTGGTCAAATCATAGGTTTAATTGCATAAATATTGAAGTTTAATGGCCAATTAGGGACTTGATTAAATAAATGCAAAACCAATGACCAAACTGGAAAAAGGCGCTGAAATTTGGGATTTGAATTGAAGTTCGTCAGGGGTGAAATTGAATAAAATTAAAAGTTTTAGGCTAATCATGGGTGTAATTAGAGATAAATCACAAATTAAAGGATTAAAGCGTAATTGGCAGAAAAAATATTGTTCTTCTTCAACAAGGCTGGTTGAGTGGCCTCCTTCCCAAGGCATTCGTCGCCTCGTTTCTTCCCCAAATTAGATGAAACTTGCATGCAAACGATCCCCTGACACTTGACTACACGACAGTGTAAGAAGTTTGGGTTGATCGAGGCTGCAGAGGCAATGGCACTGCCCCAAAGTGGCCAACCCGACCAGCCATTTTCATGCACAAAACTGACAGTTCATCATTGCTACTTTGAACCAATGGTTGGGATTCTTTCGGGTAGAACCAAGGTTCGAGATTCGGTACCAGAAGAGACAAAGTGTCCCTCTTCCATCACCTATAAATAGATTTGATTTTCATGGTCTAGAGGTGGAGAAATTTTGGGTCCAAAATCGGCCAAAAAACCACCCTCCAACACCCAGTTTCTGCCATCCTCACTCTCTCTCTCTCTCTGTCGTTCCAGCCGTCGTAACACGTTACCATTAGCCCGTCCGCCACCCTATCCACCAACAGCAACACCACCAAGAACAGCCACCAGCATCACCGTGAGCCACCAGCGCCACCAGGTCAGCTTCCTTCTTCTTCTTCTTCTTCTTCTCCAACCGTGTCCACCACTGTTCACGTAGCATGTGAACAGTGGAGAGTTCTCCACTGTTCACTAGGCCGGGCAACGCCGGTCGAGACCAAAATTGTTGGGGCGAGTCCGGCCTGGTCCAAAAATTTCCAAAAAAAATCCTTTCAAAAATTTTTGTGATTTTCCCGCATATTTTTTTATCAATTTTGCTTAATATTGGTTTGTATTTTTATACCGTAAAGATACAAATTCGGTATTAAAATACCCGACTTTCGTCAAAACATTGCAAAAAATTATAAAACAAAAAAAATATTTTGTTTTCATGCATACGGCCAAGTCTCTTAAAGATAAAAAAAAAATCATATCGTTTTTCTATACAAAAAACACAAAAAAAAAATCAAAAATATGTTTTAGCATGCATTTTGGCTTTAATAACAAGTTTATTAGAGCCATGAGAACTAGGCCAATATTTCAAAAATTCTAAAAAAAAAAATTGTTTTCTTTTAATATCTGGGATTATGAATTTTACACGTAAAATGTATTCCCGATATTAAAAAGGTATTTCTTTTGTTAACATAGAACGATTAGTTTTTTTTACCTGATAAGATAAAGATCTCCTTACCGATGAGGCTTTTCTTAAACCCTAGACAAACCAACAATTAGAAATGACAACAATACTTTATTTTTTTATCAGACAATCAAACAACGCAGCTTACCTTAGGTAGGGCGTATTTGGGGTGCTAATATCTTCTCTTTACGCAACCAGTCCCCGTACACGATCTGTAAGACCAGTTAGGGTTCCTATTGACCAAAATACTAGGTGGCGACTCCCTTTCCCGCTTTCCACTGATAAAAAATAAGAATTCCTTGTTTACCCTATTTTCCCGATTACCTCAAACCTACCTGATGAAGTAGAATATCGTCGTGACGCCGCACACGTGCGAAAATTTTCATGTCCAAATTAGGCTCAAAAGCTTTCATTTTAAAAAGTTCCTTATTTTCCATGTTATTAACATATTCATTTCCCAATTAGGTTTCAAAATTTTATTTAATCAACGATTTATTAGCAAGTGAGGTAGTAGTTCAACTAACAATAATCAAGTGGTAATGAGTCAACTAGAAGGAGAAGACATTCATGGTTCGAATCCTACCACTTGCATTTCTCAACCCACATATAAATGTGCGATCGACAGGGAACCTCAAGTTGACGGACTCTCCCTTGTGGTTTAACTCTTAGGAGTGGTCACCCACCCTTGGATTGCGTCCAATAATGTGTTCATGATATAAAATAAAATGATTTATTAGATAGGCCAATTTAGATTCCTATTTAAGCACTTTTATATGATATATGTGTAAGGCTTTTTGACATTCATAATTTATCAAATAAGAATTCTCTCTTCATTTCAACCCTAATTTAAGGTTTGCAAAACCCCTGTTTATCTCTTATAACTGAGATTGTTTTCATGCCCAATTTAAGCACATAAATTGTTTTTCCAAAGTATTATTTGTATTTCTTATTGTTTGCATATTCATTTCCTAATTAGGATTGGAAATTTTATTTGATATGGGATTTATTAGCTAAGTTAGATTAGCTTCTTATTTTAACACTTTTATATGCTATATGCATAAGGGATTTTAACATTCATAATTTATCAAATAAGAATTATATCTCAATGGTTTAATAATAATTTAAGGGTGGTTTGCGTAACCCTGAATTATGTCTTACAACATTAGTTTTAATGCCTAGAATAGGCTCAAACGTTGTTTGTTCACAATATTATTTATTTTGGTTGTTATTTTATGGATTCATTTCTTAATTAGGTTTGAGGATTTTAATTAATCTAAGAATTATTAGCTAGGTCAATTTAGCTTCCTATTTTTAAACACTTTTGTATGCTATTTGTGTAAATCTTACTGACATTCATAATTTATCATATAAGAATTCTTTCTCTATAGATTAGAAATAATTTTAAGGTTTGTGAAATCCTAATTTCTCTCTTACCACTATGATCGTTTCCATGCTCAAATTAGGGTTGAAAGTTTTTGTTTCACACTATTCTTTATTTTCCTTGATATTGACAGATTCATTTCCTAATTAGGTTTCAAATTTTTATTTAATCAAAGATTTATTAGATAGGCTGATTTAGATTTCTATTTAAACACTTTTATATGTTATATGTGTAAGGCTTTTTAACACATAATTTATCAAATAAGAATTCTCTCTCCATTTTAGATGTAATTTAGGGTTTGCAAAACCCTTTGTTTCTCTCTTACAATTGAGATCGCTTTCATGCCCAATTTAGACACATAATTAATTATTTTTGAATTATTCTTTGTATTCCTTGTTGTTTACGAATTCATTTTCTAATTAGGTTTGGGAATTTTATTTATTGTGGAATTTATTAGCTGTCATTTTGCTTTCTATTTGAACACTTTTTATATGCTATATGAATACGACTTTTTAACATTCATAACTTATCAAATAAGAATTACATCTCTACAATTTAGCTATAATTTTAGGGTTTGCAAAACCTAGTTTCTCTCTTAAGGCTTAAACGTTGTTTGTTCACCGTATTTTTTATTTTGCTTATTATTTATTGATTCATTTTCTAATTAGGTTTGAGGATTTTATTTAACCGGGAATTATTAGCTAGGTTAGTTTAGCTTCCTGTTTAAACACTTTTGTATGCTATTTGCGTAAGTTGAAATTCATAATTTATCAAATAAGAATTCTCTCTATATATAGTTTGGCAATAATTTTAGAGTTTGTGAAACCCTAGTTTCTTTCTTACAACTTTGATTGTTTCCATGTCCAAATTAGGCTTGGAAGTTTTTGTTTCACAATATTCTTTATCTTCCTCGTTATTAACAGATTCATTTTCTAAATAGATTTCATAATTTTATTTAATCAAGGATTTATTAGAAAGATCAATTTAGATTTCTATTTAAAATCTTTTATGTGCTATATGTGTATGGCTTTTTGACATTCATAATTTATTAAATAAAAATTCTCTTTCTATAGTTTAGCATTATTTGGGCTATGAAAGTAAAAAAAGCTTACACATATATAGCACATAAAAGAGTTTAAATAGAAATCTAAACTAATCTTTCAAATAAATCCAAACTAGTTTTGCTTGCAACTATGATCGTTTACATGCCCAAATTAAACTTAGAAGTTTTTTTCATAATATTTATTGTTTTCCTTGTTATTAACGAATTCATTTTCTAATTAGATTTCATGATTTTATTTAAGTAAAAATTTATTAAAAAGATCAATTTAAATTTTTTATATGTCATGTGCACAAGGCTTTTTGACTTTTATAATTTATCAAATAAGAATTTTCTCTCCATTTCAATTGTAATTTTAGAATTTGCAAGAACTTGTTTTTCTCTTACAACCGAGATCATTTTATGTCCAAATTTTACATATAAATTGTTTTTTTGAAGTATTAATTGTATTCCTTGTTGTTTAAAGATTCATTTTCTAATTAAAATTAAGAGTTCTATTTAATCTGAGATTTATTAGCTAGGTTAATTTAGCTTTCTATTTTAACACTTTTGTATGTTTTATACATAAAGCTTTTTGACATTCATAATTAAAACCCTAGTTTCTCTCTTACAACTGAAAGTTTTGATTTCCAAATTAGGCTCAAACATTGTTTGTTTCCAATATCCTCTTGCTTATTATTTATGGATTCAAGTCAAGGAATTATTTAGCTAGGTTAGCTATGCTTCAGAGTTTTTTTTTTTTTTTTTTCATTTTACTTGTTATTTATTGATTCATTTACTAATTAGGTTTGAAAGTTTTATTTAATTAAGGAATTATTAGCTAAGTCAGTTTAGCTTCCTATTTAAACACTTTTGGATGCTATTTTGGGGTCTAAAGGTATATTTTCACGTGCCAATGCACCCCAACCTCTTTTCTAAAGAGTTCCGTGGAGTTTTGTTAAAAACTACGAACTTTTTCAAGTAAAAGAGCTTCAAGTTCCCACAAACTTCTCGTGTCCAAGTTCGTTAAAAATAATAATGACAAAAATTTCTCATATCTACGGCCATGCGAGATCCATATATCCAATCTAACTCCAGTGCAATTGAGTAAATTTGATGTACAATATTTATGGAGAAGTTAAATAGTCGAACCATTGCATGATATTGTAAAACTAGAACACCAGAAAAAGCCTTGGAACATAATTATACAAGATGCTTATCCGTTTCAAGACATTTCTGATAAATAGACATGCAATCGTTCAAAAGAACGTATCATTTGACAGGAACAAACTATAGAACCTTAGCTAACACATTACACAAATCTGTTAGTTAATTGAACTGAATCAAAAGGGGGAAGGGAAACAAGAATGTAAAAAAAGGGCCTAATTAAAACATCGATCTAGGTAGACATCATGACATGATCACTTGACTGTAGTGCTTGAGTAGCAAAGAATCTTACATCAACATCTGGGTCCTCACTTAGCTCAACCAAACATGGACGAATTGTCTTCTCCACAACCTGCATTGTTAGAGAACATTGTTAATACCTTCTGATACGGCAAGCAGAGTAAAAATAAAAGAGTTGAACAGGGAGCCTGACTCGAATAATAGAATGATTTTTCTTCACCTTACCTTGAACATACTAATCTGGTTTAAGGTAAATTATGTATGTATTTTATTAGAGAATTTAGTACTTCCATAAATATCACGAAGTGAAATGTAATAATTAAATCTTTTGAAATGAAGAGCAATAATGTTTTCAGAAACAAAGTAGAAATGTCAACTATTGTACTTACAGACTGATCAACTATAGGAATAAGTGATTGCAACACCTTAGCCACATTAAATTTGATGTTGGGTACCCTGTGACATGCAACTCTCTGCTCAATCCAAGTTAAAACAAACAAATCAAACAAATTAAGCTTATGCAAGCAACTAATTCACCTGTCTTTTGATGCATTGATGACAATAGGAAGAAGCTGGGAACAGGTAATTTCCGACCCCATTACAGGAGAGAGTAGAGAAACTGCATGTAAAATGGTCATCCGATACAGATAGTGTGGGTTGTTAATCAGGTCCAAAACCTGTCAGCCAAAGTCAAAACAGTAGGTCAACTGACTTGGGAGAGTTCGGGTGGGGGGGGGATAGAAGTCCCAATCTATATATGCTGGCCAATGTGCTTTTCTTGTTCTTTCCCTATGCTGTTTCCACTACCAAAAAGTCCAAAGGATTAGCCTCATATTTCTCCATAGATACGCTTTGCTCATATCATGTAACATTTTTACTCAAGAAAGAGAAATGAAGGCATGGTGATAAATAGTGTGACAACTGGCAAACCTGAGGAACTATGTGCTGCATTGCCCAATCTGGGCCAAATTCTTCAGCAAGGCGCTTCACATTGTTAGCAGCTGCATCACGAATTGAGTAAACCTATAAAGATAGCTAGTATAGTTAGTTAAAAGCATATTGCAAAAATAAATAAGAACACTATGCTTGAAAATTATAAAGAAAAGCCATAAATCAAATGATAAGATACCTTCTTCCACTAAACAGACCACGCATTATGCATATGATTAAATAGAGGGAGTGAGGAAAATGGGCTAAAAAAAGATAGAAGTAGAAGGAATCACATTCTTGATCATATTTCATTTTGAGATAAACTTCAAGGGTTTGATGATTTTGTAATCTCAGCATCAAATACTTAAACGAGGTAACCAAGCATCTGGGAACCATTTGCTGATAATGAAAAGTGAGGTGGTCTCCAGCATTACTTCACATATAAGCAAAGACCAGGATAGGCCTCAGTACAAAATCACAGAGCTCGACAAACCTTATCTTTCAACCATTGCATGCACAGAGCACCAAGCTTATCATCGAAAAACCCTACTCCCAACTGACTTGCCAGCAATGGTATGTATTCTATAATTGCAAGCCGAACTCTCCAATGTCTATCCTCTGCAAGCTCCACAATTGCTGGCAATAGAGATTGGGAAAGCAAATCAATTCCAATCACCTGCAAAGGAATTCAAACAATAAAAAAATCAGGGTAAAGTAACTTAAAAAGGAGAAAAAAAAATGCAGGTATGAATTGCAGGTCTACGTGAGGTTTACGAATAGATCACAAATTGTTGGCCCCAATTAACCCTCAAAATGTCATTTACGAATCTCTGTCAAATCAGAATTGATAAGAATAGACTTTAAAGCTGCTTTCTTAATCCACATATTTGGGACACAATTTTGGTTTCGAGTTCAGTTATGCTAATTAGTGTTACCAGATTAGGCAATATTTTATATATAGCAATAGTTTATATTTACAGGATCTTTGTGGTTGGTAGAGCAATGTTAGGGATTTTGAATGATTTGATAGAAAAAATCATGCATGTAATTATAATAATTAGGCTGTAAATAGGGAGAATTCTAACTATTTAAAGAGAGGCAAACCTCCATTGAGAGGCATTCAAACCAAAACCAATTTCAGTCTTCTTAACATGGTATCAGAGCACCTAGCTTAAATTTCTAGAGTTGTGAGAAATTCTCATCTTGGTTTGTGGGCTGATTCAGTTCATTTTTTTAGTTCGGGATATTCTTTGGCTTGGGCTGAATTGTATCAGCATCTTGTCTTGTGGCACTAGTGTTTTCATTAATCTTGTCTTTTTTTTTTTAGGCTATTGTGTTTTCTTAGTCATGTCGGAAGAGAGAACTTCCATTGTTCACATGAATGGCAAGAATAAATCTTCTTGGGAATTTCAGTTTTGGATGTTTGTTTAAGGAAAAGAATTATTAAGGACTGTCGCATACGACCTTAGAATCGATCTACCCATGCCTTGTATACTGCTAACCAATCCAACCTTGTGACCACGCCTCTAAATCAACCAGCTATCCCGAGGTCTTATTCTACTCTTACACCAGAGCATGTCCAACAGATGATAGTTTCTGCTCTCTCTGCTCTTGGACTTCAAGGTAAGACAAAGCTACTCCCCTCTCCTTGGTTAATTGACTCTGCGGCTTCCAATCACATGACTGGCAATTCCAAAGCACTACAGGATGTTCGCAAGTATGATGGTGAGCAAAATATTCAAATAGCTGATGGTCGTACTATTCCTATTACTGCCATTAGCAATCTAGGGTCTGCTTTTACCAATGTTTTTGTGTCTCCTGACTTATCTTCCAATTTAATCTTTGTTGGCCAATTGGTAGAAAATGATTATTCCCTTCATTTTGACCATCGTTGTTGTCGTGTGCAGGATCAGGTATCGGGACAGGTAGTAGCAACGGGGCCTAAAGTGGAACGTCTTTTTCCTCTTCAGTCTTTTTCTATACCTTTTTCAGTATCTTTGGGTTGTTCTTCTATTGCCAATACTAGTCATCTTTGGCATAAGAAATTAGGACATCCTAATTCTATTATTTTGAAGCATCTTGTTAAAAGTGGTTATTTGAATAATATACATGAGTTTTCCTCCCATTTGTCTTTTGATTGTGCTTCTTGTAAACTTGATAAAAGCAAATCCTTATCATTTCCTATGCAAGGAAGTCAGGCTTCTGCCTATTTTGAAATTATTCATACTTTGATGTTTGGGGTGTAAGTCCTGTTCTTTCTCATGCATGGTATAGATACTTTCTAACATTTATTGATGACTATAGTCGATTCACCTGGGTCTATTTCCTTCATTCTAAAGCTGATGTGTTTTCTATTTTCCAAACATTTGTTGCTCTTGTAGAGACACAATTTTCTACCAAAATTTTTTTAAGATCTTACGTTCCGATTCTGGAGGAGAATACATGTCTCGTGACTTTCAATCCTTCCTACAACAAAAGGGTATTATCTCTCAACGTTCGTGTCCTTACACTCCTCAATAGAATGGAATCATCGAGCGTAAGAATCGACATCTTTTTAGAGGTTGTTCATATCTTATTGCTTGAATCTTTTGTACCTCCTTGATTTTGGGTAGAAGCTTTATCTACAGATGTCGATTTGATTAATCGTCTGCCTTCTCAAAACTTGAATCTTGATTCTCCATATTTTCGTTTGTTTGGAGTCCCTCCTGACTATAATTCTCTTCATGTTTTTTGTTGTATTTGTTTTGTTCACTTACATCCCATCGAACTTCACAAGCTTGCTGCTCAGGCTGTTCAATGTGCTTTTCTTGGCTATAGTAATTCCCATAAAGGATTTGTATGTTATGATGCGGATAATAACAAGATTCGCATTTCACGAAATATGGTTTTCTTTGAAAATTAGTATTTCTTTCCGTCTCGTGTAGATTATGTTTCTTCTTCTGCTTTGCTTCCTTCTTTTGATGATGTGTCTACTACTGTTGATCGTTTTAAGCCAGGAATTGTTTATCAACGACGTCGCCCACTGCCTCTTTCTACTCCTAAACCAACATCTGATCCTGTTTTACAAGAGCCTCGGCGGTCAACTTGGGTTTCACAACCTCCAGATAGGTATGGCTTCTCACATTCTGCTCTTCAGACCACTATTGATACTATTTATGTGCCTAAATCTTATTCTGAGGCCTTTACTGAAGAGTGTTGGCGACAAGCTATGCAAGACGAACTTCGGGCTCTTCAGGATAATCATACTTGGGACATCATTCCTTGTCCCTTTGGGGTAAAACCTATTGGATGCAAATGGGTATACACCATTAAGATGGGTGCCGATGGATCTCTTGACCAATATAAAGCTCGTCTGGTGGCACTAGGAAATCGACAACAATATGGCCTAGATTATGAGGAAACATTTGCTCCTGTGGCCCAGATGACTACTGTTCGTATTGTTATGGCCATTGCTGTCTCGAAAGGATGGTCGCTTCATCAGATGTATGTGAAGAATGCTTTTCTACATGGTGATCTGGAAGAAGAGATTTACATGACTCCTCCTCCTGGCTTGTTTTCTTCCTCTTCTACTGAGGCTTGTCACTTAAAGCGATCTCTATATGGTTTGAAGCAAGCACCGCGGGCATGGTTTGAGAAATTCCGTACTACTCTTTTGGATTTCACCTTCACACATAGCCAATATGACTACTCTCTCTTCTTTCGCAAGACTGATATTGGGATCGTTATACTTCTTGTGTATGTCGATGATATTGTGATTACAGGATCTAATTCCCAATTAATTGAGCAGCTTCAGCAGCGACTCAAATCTTCCTTTCATATGAAAGATCTTGGTCCACTACAGTATTTTCTTAGTCTTGAGGCCCAGCATTGTCCGATTGGCATACTTTTGCATCAACATAAGTATACCCAGGAGCTTCTTTCCTTGGTCTTTCGGACGCTAACTCAGTTCTTACACCTATGGAGGTCAACTTGAAGCTACATCATGAGAATGGTGATCTCTTGCCTGATCCCTCCATGTATCGACAGCTGGTAGGAAGTTTGAATTATTTGACCATTACCCAACCTGATATCTCATTTGTTGTACAGCAGGTCAGTCAGTTTTTGCAGACTCCTTGCCAAACCCACTTAGCCGTTGTCCGTCGTCTCCTTCAATATCTTAAAGGGACGCCTGGTCGTAGTTTGTTCTTTTCTTCAGGGAATTTTTTACAATTGGAGGCTTATAGTGATGCTGATTGGGCTGGTTGTCCAAATACTCGTCGTTCTGTTTCGGGTTGGTGCATGTTTCTTGGCAGTACTCTTATTTCTTAGAAGAGTAAAAAGCAAGCACGTGTCTCAAAGTCATCTACCGAGTCTGAATATAGAGCCATGTCATCTACCTGTTCTGAAATTACATGGCTTCGAGGGCTATTATGTGAACTTGGTGTTCCACAGCTTGCTCTCACTCCTCTTTATGTTGATAACACCAGTGTTATTCAAATTGTTGCCAATCCAGTTTTTCATGAGAGCACCAAGCATATTGAGGTGGATTGTCATTCCATTCGTGAATCACTTGTTTGTCAGGAAATTACTCCTCACATTTTCACCAAACATCAAAATGCTAACATCTTTACCAAGGCTCTCTCTCGTCACCGCCATAAATTCATGATTGACAAATTGATGCTTCTTGATCGACCAGCATCAATTTGAGGGTGGATGTTACTAGATTAGGCAATATTTTATATATAGCAATAGTTTATATTTACAGGATCTTTGTGGTTGGTAGAGCAATGTTAGGGATTTATGTGGTTGGTGGAGCAATGTTAGGGATTTTGAATGATTTGATAGAGAAAATCGTGCATGTAATTATAATAATTAGGTTGTAAATAGGGAGAATTCTAACTATTTAAAGAGAGGCAAACCTCCATTGAGAGGCATTCAAACCAAAACCAATTTCAGTCTTCTTAACAATTAGCAGGTTCTCAAAAAATATATCCAAATGCTCAATATATCCAAATGCTCTGCAGTAGACATTTTTAATGATTTGCCCACAGTGTCCATAAATGAACAAATCATCAATCTAATAATAAGAAAGCAACTGCATTCATTTTGTCATAGGGGACATGATGCTATTCAGGTTCAATCTTGGATTCCTTATAGTAAGCATTCAGTTATGTATTTGAGATTGGTTGTTGATATAGTTCAGTATATGGTTCAGCCTTGGGTTTTTCATGATGGGTCTTTACCTAGGGATGCATTCGGTCAGATTGTGGTTCTTATGGGATGGGTTTAGCCCAATTCTTTTGGTGGGTAATTCGACCAAATCAAGACAGGCTATGCATGGGATGTTTTTGGGCTGCAAAGGAAGTTTATTTAGAGTGTATTTTGGGTCTGGTTTGGTCCCTATTAATGAAAATGGGTTTGGGCCACATGGGGTCCAAAGTTGGCTTAGGTTAATTAAGATGTTGGCATCAAATCAGATTTGTTTGGGTTGATTTCCTAATTCTACAAGACCATAAATCAGAAAAATATTCTCCTAAAATTCAAAGAAATTTCGTTCAATATTTTCCCTATTATTTAGGAGAATATTTATCAACAAAGGAGAAAGTTTCCTAATCAACAAAGGATGCTATGGAGGCTGTCAGATCTGATTTCCCAAGTTATGAAGGATTAATTAATGATTCACCTAGTCTATAAAGGAAACTAAATTTGCAGGTATATAAGAGGGAGATTTTCTTCATTAATTGTTCATGTAAAACAAGAAAACCAAGCACAACAAAGCAAGAAGACTTCAGAATTAATTCCACATTTAGATCAAATCTGATTCTAGCATATTTAGAATATTAATTTTGGATTTTTATTATTTTGATTATTTTCTTCTTAGTCTTTGGTTTATTATTACTTATTTGGGTCAATTTTGTAAATGGACTCAAATCAGCCCCCCACATGAGGATCCAATAGGGTTATTTGAAGCATTATATAAGTGTTTTGTATGCTGAAAAGCAAGGGGCCATGGATTTATGAAATAAACTTTTGTTTTGCTTGATGCAACACGTTATCTTTGCTGGGACAAAGATCAAATCTGACTTATCAAGGTATAACTGACCTTGTGGCATCATTCGATTCAATTCCAATAGTGGTGCCTTGAAACAGGTTTCCATTGCATCACACTTCTCAAACCTGATTTTCAGTTTTCTTGGGGAAGTATCATCTTCGTTGGAGGTTACTTGACCACACAATCAAGAGGTTCGCATCAGGACATTTAGGCGATCAATAAGAATATGGGAATCACCACCTAGTTTTGAAGGAAACTACATCTATAAACTAGTCTATGAGATTCTAAGAGTAAGGGAACTAATTATGCTAACTAGGAAGATAAACATCACCCAAAGGCATCCTACAAGGTGGTTGCTATAGGTTTCTTGCACGGGGAATCAATCATTCATCTATATTATTTGCCTCATTTGATTAAATTATCTAGCAATGTGCTATTTATTATTTGAGCCTGGATGTGTGGATGCTCCTCCATAGTTGTATGTTTTGCACACATTATATAGTCCTAATGAAAACTCTCTTAAAAGGCCCCCACATTGTCCAAGTTACCCTGCATTACCAGTGGGGTAACTCAACCCTAATTATGTGTCATTTAATGCTTCAAAGAAGTACTAATCATAAACGAAACTATTTCAGTTAGATTTGTCCTCATAATAATCTCCTAATTCTAGGTTCAATATGGTAAAAGTTTAGAAGCATTTTGTAGTTCATTTTTACAAATGAGTGGTAATAAAATCACACTGCTAATTCTCATTATGTGATGCAGTAAATTGTTTCAAGATCTCTCACAGAACAATAGCATGCATGAAGAACTTTCTAAGCAAATGAAGTTATGGAATCAATTTTAACAGCTTCCACAAACCTGATTGACTTGATCAAGTTTGCTGATAATATTCAATCTAACATCAGGAAATTCATCTTTCAAGAGAGAGAGGAAAATTGGAAGCAGCTGCTCAATTGTTGCATCCTAGCACCATCAGCAGAAAATGTGTTAAGTACAGTGAAAGATACAAGCATGCTTCTTTGAGGAATAAATACCATAGATTGCAATAATAGTGAAAAAACTTCTGAAAGCCAATGGCAAAGCAGCAAAAACTCAAGGATCAATGTCCTCCAGGATAAATAGAAAACCAAGAATACAAATAACAAAGAAATCTACAAGCTAAAAAGGCTACTATAATAATGACATAATCAATGTTCTTGCATTATCCACTTGCAAAAAGCCATGCTAGCTCATGCTCTAGTTCAAATTTTAACTAGATCAGCAGATAAGGTGGTAAGAAAAAAACAACTCATGTACGTTAGCAAAATCATCAGTAAGGTGGTAAGAACACAAATAAAAATGACATAACCAATGGTACTATAAGAATGACAGAAATCTACAAGCTAAAAAGCTACTATAATAATGATACAATCAATGCTCTTGCATTATCCACTTGCAAAAAGCCATACTAGCAGCTCATACTCCAGTTCAAATTTTAACTAGATCGACAGATAAGGTGATAAGGAAGAAACAACTCATGTATGTTAGCAAAATCATCAGCAAGAAAACATGAAATTCCATTTGACAGAATACTAAAATTAAGCAGTTTCCAGAAAAAGATCTTCACATTTTATCTGCAACTGTTTCTGATAAACATCACATAAGTTTATGCTGCACCAAACTCTACTTCAATAGAAACGTATGAACAAATAAATGAACTCCACTTTCCTTCTTGCTGCTTATGTAATAATGAACGACATGATACTTACCTTCCCCAAAACAGGAGCCATTCCCATTATAACGGAAGCCAAAGCAGAACGAACATGTTGGGATGAATCTGTGGATAAATCCTACAGAAGACAGAGAACAAATTATAGCTACCAAAAGCAAGTGCTATTTAAACTGTAAAAATACCAGAAGAAAGCTATATGATTAAAAAAATAATTTTGCAAGAATAAAATTGAATTATTTCGCGTGTGTATACTTTTACACAAGGAAGAATATGCTGAATTGCAACTTCTGGATTCAAAATCCTGCAAAACTTAGTTACTTTTCCTGCTGCAGCTATACGTACTTCAGCTTCATTATCACGAAGTAGCCGAACATATGCAGGAACCAGGTCAGACCTGAAATATCAAAGTCAAATATATGAACTTAAATCCAAGGAACAGGTCCATTAACTATTAAAGGATCTATATATATATAAAAAAAATCAATAATTAACCAAGTAATAAGCATTTAAGAGCATTTTCCTACATTATTGAATCATAACAACTTAACCTTTGACGTTGATTTTGGATGAAGGAGAAAAAAGAAGCAACTAGATTGCAGGACATGCAATCCATTTCAAACAAGTAACAGCTAATCCAAGGTTTTAAAGTGATTGCCTGGTAGGCTCAGGACCAACAGCTTCACAGAGCTCATACAATTGATTAATCCAGGACCAACAGCTTCACAGAGCTCATACAATTGATTAATCCATTTCAAACAAGTAACGGCTAATCCAAGGTTTTAAAGTGATTACCTGGTAGGCTCAGGACCAACAGCTTCACAGAGCTCATACAATTGATTTGCAACCATGTAGCGAACACGCCAAGACTTATCCTGCTTGGGAAAATATTTGGATCATGCATAATGGTCAAAACAAAAACCATGAACCAAGTTTTCCATTTAGTCATGAGATGACAATATAAAACAGAAGATACATTTTTGTCCACGCATTGTTAAAAGCTTGGATCATGGATAACCACAATACAAAGAAACTAACAATTAGAAAAGCTGAACTACGTTATACCTGTGAGAAATTAACTATGACTGGAAGGATATGCGCCACACAATCTTGGGGTTCCAGCAATTTTCCAAGAGCTGCACAACCCTCAACAGCCAATAATCGAACAGAATCTTGATCTGAAACAAAGACAAATGGAGACATGGTTATATTTGCACTCCATGACAAAGAAAGAGAATACTGATGCCAATTATGAAATTGGATAAACATAAAAGGTTTCATTTCTATTCAGAAGAAAAGAGTACAGGTCAGAACCTGTTTATGATTTTTAATCGATTAAAGTTTCCTAGGTTTTGCTGTATTTTTAAAAAGATGAAGAGAGAAAGGACTCAGAGAAGTACAAAAATTACAAAGAATAACAATAATCAATGACATGGCCTATCGGATAGGTTAACCAAGATTTTATGGATTTTCAATCTAACAAAAACACAATTGGGAGGCACTTTATCCTAGACCATTTAGAAAAAGCAAATGTTCATAAATATATAGAAGACAGAATGTAGAAAACAAAATTGATAAAGATAAAAGCTGGAATTCAATTTCGTTATTGCACTTTAATGTTCTACAAAACATACATCAAGAGGCACAGAATGGAATCAAAAGCAAAAGAATTCATTTCCTGGAATAGTTTTATTCCAATACCTGAAATGCATTCCTTAGTTTTAAAGGCTTAAATGCATATTCCCTAGTCAGAATCAAAATCAGCCAACACAATAATGAAAGCAAAATCAACTAGTTAACACAAACATAGAACTTGATTAGAGTAAAAAATGGAAGTATGTTCATACCATCCTGAGTCAAATCCTCAAATATAGACATGATATCAGTCTTCAAATGAACAGGCTCAACAGTAGCAGCAAACTTTCCTAGATTAGTGGCAGCAGATCTACGAACCATGGGCATATCATCTTGACAAAGCTGACTGTATAGGGCTCGTAATTCAGTCTTTAAAGTCTCTGGAGCACTGGGATAAGCAATATGAAACAAACCACAGGACGAAACCCGTGCAGTAAACCATTCACCCGCTGCCAATCTCTGAACAGCAAAGATCACATCCCGTCAATACGTATCAGTAAAAAAACAAACAAAATTATCAGCAAAATCCAAACCTTGACGAGCGGAATAAAATGGTCGACTAAGTCTTGCTCTATCATCTGTGTTCCGATTCTACACAAAGACTCGACTGATTTATCTCTAACACAAGTTTCCTCGACGGTGCAGAGCGTCTCGAGAGGCGGAAGCAGCACATTGGCATACTCAACACCGCCAACATAGGGAATAAAAACTCCTAATTCATCAGCCATAGCGAGAAGCACTTCGTCGTCGTCGTCGTTATTCTCGCTTAGGAAAGGAATTAATTCCTTGCGAGTTCGCTCCTCGCCGAGGGCACGAGCGATGGTAGAAAGGCGACGAATTGAGTTCAATCGGAGCTGAATGTCCTCGTTTTTTAACTCGTCGATTAGAACGGCGATCGGGTATAGAGGCTCGTCGATCGTCGCCATCTTGCTAGAGATCTTGTTGCAATTGCAAAATTCTAAAATTACAATTAGAGTTAGTTATTAATGAATAATAATTAATGAAATATCTGAATCTAATTAAAGAAAAGAAAAGAATATAAAGGTTTTGGTGTTGGTACCGTTAGAAATGGAGAGACGAAGGTGTCTTCTTCGATGGGATGGGATGGGATGGTGGATCTGTTAAATGGATAGACTTAATTTTTTTGTTAGTGTTTATGCTTATGGAGAGAGAGATACAAAGCAATTCGTTTGAGGTAGTTTTTTTAGTAGTGTTAGTTTCTTTCTTTTTTTCCAAGCAGTAATTACTACTGTTTGTTTATTTAAATTTTATCTAGCTATTTGATTTTTATTGCATATTTTTTTTCTAACAAAAAAATTAAATATATAGATTTTTTTATGTGTTTTTTTATAAAAAAAATTTGAGTATAAATTACAAAATTTTATACATATTTTTAATTAAATAAATTAAAAAATATTTATTTTAATAAATGAAGAAAATCATTAACAATAACTAAAGACAAAAT
>Ga0307517_10003876_pt1 | contig 23185 bp, 23 predicted proteins | sample 23_EM_MG_FD_194515 | JGI IMG/M metagenome (GOLD analysis project Ga0307517, IMG submission 194515) | Populus trichocarpa ectomycorrhiza microbial communities from riparian zone in the Pacific Northwest, United States - 23_EM | ecosystem: Host-associated > Plants > Roots > Unclassified | place...
CACATGTGCGGCGAGACTACCATTGCAGAGGGCCTGGTTAGTGATGTGATTGGGACCATGTGACGAGCGGGCTCACCTCCTGTGCAGCGTCATCGTAATGAGGCGCGCGCTGTACCAGCGGGGAGAGGGTAGGGATGTGGCTCGTGTGCCATGGGCACGAGGGGTCGACGCTGAGGTGGCGGGTGCGGCAATGGCTGGATCGTCATGGACAGCGAGGTGCAGGGAATCGTGCAGCACAGCAAGGACGGTGGGCACAGGTAGCAAAGAACATGATTACATTCGTCGAACCCGTAAAGGTTGCTCACTGCATTGGGTTTGAAATTATATTACAAAGCTCACGAATATTTTGTGACTCACTGACTTGTCACTACCCATCAAGACCCCAACCGCTATTTTTAGTCCATCAAACGAAACTGACAAGTATTTAGACCTGAGCCTCCTCGCCAACCGTACACGGGTTGGGAAACGATGTCGTTATCCAGAGTGAGCACATTGGGTATTTCTCACGATTGATTCGCCGATGAATATGAGGTAAATTCAATTCGAAACCGGCTTTCATGTTATCTCGAGGGGAACATGGCCTTGTTGGTTTGACACCATGACGCACCCAATATCGAATAAAAATTCCCGAGTACAAGGGCAATTATAACCGGATATGCATGATACTAACCCATCGCATCCGCATATCTATTCCGGGGATTCGGGGTTGAGGAGAAAGGCACTTGATAACACGTCAAAATTTTCGCCATTGAGGTACCTATGTATTTCTGCAGCAATTGATAACATACATATATACTTATCTCTCCCACCTCGGCGGTCTTTCATGTAGAGGGGAAGTTCAACCTTATTCCGTCATTGTCATGGTAGCGATGGCATTTGGCTCTCCTCGGCGCTCGCCCAGCCGCGTTAGTAGCTCGGCGATCTCGCCGTATTTGTTTACTCTATACCTATGGTACAAGTTGTGGGAGCACGTTCGTTCGCTACCCCCCAAAGGTTATATGTGGTTTTCTGGATGAGGGATGAAGGGAAAGGACAATGGAAATCTCGAGACCCCTTGACCTTGACGGAATGCATCACACACTCCTCCGGAGCAGATCGCACGACACCCTGCTCGTTGATATCTGCAGAACAGGGTCAGATTGAGGAGAAATTAAACGGTCGAATATTGGACGGAATACATCTCTCACACACCTCGGGAGCACATCGCACCACACCGGGTCTCATTGATATCTGCAGAATCGGGTCTGTTTGAGCAGGAATGGAACGGTAAAATATTTCGTTGGTGATACGAGAACAACGATTGTATTTTATATATTCTCCGGTAATCGATGGCGCACAAATTCGCAAATGGGGGTTGTTGGAACCAAGTTAACGCACAGAGCGCTACGATTCACGAAGCCCTGGGCATAAAAGTTAGGGTATGATATTTGTCGCCGACGGAATAAAAGAAAAATACACGAGGTCGAGGCAGAGTGAGTAAATCCGCGGTTATCGACGAGGGGATATGTCATTCCTGCATCCCGAAGCTCGGAATCACAGCCGAAGAATGGATATCGGTTAGATCGATTGGACATAAGTACGGTCCCGAGTCAAATCTCTTCACACCGTCGCCCACTGTGTGACCAGGACCACTTGGCAGCACCAGAATGATAGGAGAAAGCACCAGAAACGCATCTGCGTTGAATATGAGGGGATACATCCGTAGGTGTCGATAAGTGGTATGACGAGAGCGGTCAAAGGGTGGACATATGAAACGGTTAAGTATTTATCGCCAGTTGGGTGCGCAGGGAAAGGACCGTGAACGATAACGATCGTTGGTGCAGAACAGAGCGATGAATAACCGCCGGAAATGTAGAGCGTCGTCGAACGTGCAATGCGGGTCGCAGGCACTAAAAAAGCTGGCGTTGGCTGGAGAACGTGTATGTAAAAAAAGATTTCTCGTTCACGGTGCGGTCTTCCGGAGTGATCAGCTGGAGTGATCGCATCAGCATTAGTCTCACCAAGGCAGTGAGAGGGGAAATGTGCAAGGCGACAATAGATCATCACAGGACTTTTCGCACCATGGCCCCCCATTCTTCCATTGCCCAACCGACGAGATATGCATCAAGGAGAAGGTAAAGGGCTGCTCCCCCAAATGTTTATCGCTAAACCAGGAAAGATTACAATGAAGTCCTGGTTATAAGGTCAATTTGCGCCTTCCAATGCACGCATGAGCGTACTCACTTCGAAATAATAACATTCAATGACGTCCGTACCTGGGAACGACGATCCTGGTTAATCGTCCAGTCGGTGGTTAGGCCTTTCCTGTGTTCCCACTGGGCGGTTCCGTGATGTTCCTGAGATGTTCCATCGCATTGGCGCTGCGGCTGATGCAAGGCTAAAGTGCGTCATGTATTGAATGTGAAAAGGATGCTAATTGAGGTTCAGACTTTGTTGTCAAGGAGCCTTTTGTTTAAAGCGAATTGACCTTGTTCTCTGTATGTGAGGAATATAAACGAGCGTGATCACCTGGACGAGGTTTGTTTGGTATTGGAGAAAAGCATGATATTTTCGGCCTGCTCTCGGCAGGACTAAAATTCCCGAAGGAGAATGAGGCGTTGATGGGGATAGTCAGGTCACACAGACGGAGTACCGGTGAGAGTGAGAATCCCAGTGAGAGGCTCGAGATTACATGTGGTCCTTTCGTTCTATTAGCAGAGAGGATAAGATATTTATTAGGGGGTTAGAGTTGGGGAGGAGTCGTTAAAATGACTCTTCTATGAAAATGAAAGGGAACAAGCGTTTTCTATAAGCCATGAGCGGCGGTCTGATGCGAATGGCCGCTTTTCTAGACAAGATGGACCAATTCGGTTACGTGAGGTCCCAAGTTCGGCAAGGGTTGTGGTCTGACACCATTCTCCCGAGGTGTAGTAATTTGCTTCCTAGGCCTCATGCACGCGCAAAGTACGCTTTCGAAGGGGGTAGCGCATCTCGTCGCCTCGAGTTTTGCATCGTGGTGAGCGTCGCGTGCATTGAGCTCGATTAGCAATAATAAGATAAGATGGTGGGCTTGTAATGAGGACCTGATGATCGCAGACGTCGCTTACTGAATGGCACCAAATGGGACCAAATAAACCCTGCGGAAGCAAATTGGGGTGTAAATTGAATCCATCCAATTTTCGTCCCATCGTCGAACATCGTTAAGACTTTTGAGGTATTTTCTTGACGACTATTTCTCATGGCTGTTCTGATAATCCGTTCTGTGGGTGGATGACGCGCGAAGGAAGTCGGGGGACGCAATCCTCTGGGCTTGGCTCATAGATTCCTTTTGAGGATAGCCTCCGGAGAGATCTCATCCCGATCAGGGTCGGGAGAGATGGGACTTTCCACTGAAGCCTTCCTTATAAGACTACCCCAGGGGCCTCGTGTTTATAGTCAGCGATACCTATTCATTTGCACCTCGTCTCTCCTTTTCTACCTCCGCTATTCTTCTGCTAGGTTCTGTCCCTCCTGCCGGCGACCTCTCCATCATCTATTCCCTCGAACTCGGTTGAATTTCAGAAAATGCCTGTAGAGAGAACAAAACCTTTGAAGCGCTCAGATTCGGCTGGTAAGATGGCCGTTTCAGACCCAAAAAGTAGCACCACGTTGACATTTCTGCGCCTGCAGGCAATCACTTTGTGTGGACGTCTCATGTTGAGCCCACAAATGGCACAGAGGTGTCTTTTACGCCTAATATGTCTCCAATCGCCTTTTCGGACTCCCCCCCGCCGCTCGTGGATTTCCCACCCCCTAGCGAGTTTATCATGTTCCCTCCTCCTGAGGAAACCACAGCCCCTCGTCGTCAGCCTCACTCCAAGAAGAAGCCGGAGAACCACATCCCTCGCCCACCTAACGCCTTCATCCTCTTCCGTTCTTCCTTCATCAAGAGTCAGCACGTATCGACCGAGGTCGAAACTAATCACTCGACCCTGTCAAAGATCATCGGCATAACATGGCAAAGTCTTCCCGAAGAGGAGCGACAGGTGTGGCACACAAAGGCCAAGGAGGCGCTCGACGAGCACAAGCGCAAGTTCCCCAAATACGCTTTTCGGCCTGTTCAGACGAAAGCGAAGGGGGCGCCCTCAGAAAAGCGGAAAGTTCGGGAGGTCGAACCGAAGGACATAAAGCGTTGTACCAAGATTGCCCAGCTCCTGGTCCAGGGTAAGAAGGGCGACGAACTCAACGCTGCGATTCAGGAATTCGACAAACATCATGTCCCCGAGGTCGTCACCCGCTTCGAGGCGCCCATTACTGCTCGCGCCTTCCGCCGCTCCTCGTCCGCCCCCATCCCCGATACGGAAAGCTCGCGCGCCAGTCAGTCATTTTTCCAACAGGTTTTATCCCCAGTCAAGAAACCACGGGCTTCCAGCACGCGCCCAACTCGCTGCTCGACCCCCATCGATTTGGTGGACCAGCAATATTTTTCGGATGCCCTCCAATCATATCCCACGGCCGATACCCTCCAGCTGAAGGAAGAAGCGACATTCGTAAGTCCTAGTCGCTTTAATCACCTCCTTTTCTCACCGCTGTCAACTTCCCCATTCGTCAGAATTTCGGGGATTTCTCGTTCGATAACATCTCTACGCAGGTTCCCACGTACGATTGCGATCCATTATCCCTCCAAGAGCCCGAGCCTTACCACCAAGGACACTACAACACCGGTCTCACCATCGATACCTCATTCATGAGCGACTGGGCGTCGTCCCCGTCCTCACAATCACCCTCGACGCCATATATGATGAGCCCCAGTCCCATGCTGAGCCCGTCGCCGCCGCCGCCGTACGCCGCAGCCTTCGACGCCTTCGACCAAGGGCTCGAGAAGCCTTTCGACGATTTCTCCTCCCACTTTGGGTTTGACCAGGCTTGCAGTGGTGATGCCATGTCAATTAACTCGGATGCGATATACAGCTCTTTTGGAGGGCCCCACCAGATGAATGCCTCATTGGGCCATCTTGATGCCGATTTCTCAGCGTTCATGACGGCCATCCCACAATTTGCCACGTAATCTTTCGCCACAAATTCGAATATACCGGTTCTCAAAACTATGCCGAATAGTACGACCCCGCCCATGGATCCAGACGGATACCCGTTCCTTCCCCCCGGACTTCCTCTTTCATCATTGTTGTATGTACCATAATTCCTTATCCTCTCCTTGTCCAAACATCACACACTCGCCCATCGACTCGGATTTAAAAGACATTGTTCTTTTCGCGGATAACGTTATCTTTCTCATACCATCCGCTCTATCCCCTCGTGCTCCCCCCGATTAGTCCCGGCGTTCTCACCACACCTGTACTTTTGCTCATGTGCCCCTTCGGCCCGCTTATTTCCGATTACGGGGTTGCCCCATCCAACGGATCCCCATTTCTCACTAGGCCTCACTCTCGACGTCTTTCTATTCGCATCTTCCAGGGCGAATCCCCCACCCACGTTCTTTGCCGCCTTCCTTCCCACTACACACTTCTTCCTCTCTTTCTCCTCGTCGTCTCGCTTTTTCCGCGGAACTTTCCCAAAAACCTGAATAATGGTTCGTCCTGCGGATGGCCCAAATCAAATCAAATCAAGGTTCGACAATACCCATTGTTATTTATGGCCCCACGGATCTGTGGCACCCGTTTGTCTTGATTTATCTCTCTCTCTTTTTGTCTGGTGGCGATTATGTTCCGCCAAATTGGAAAATCTTGTCCTCCTGTACCCATGTATATACTTATATTCATCCTTTTCCGCCTTTAGATGCATAACTCTCCCACCTCATTGTTTTTTTCTTTCATTTACGAATATCCGGTGTCGCACATTTAATACGCCGTGATTCTCTAACGATACTATGTGTTGCTTCTCCAATGTCTTCTTGCGTGTTTTCCATTACTGGGTTGTTCTTGGATTGCCTCAAGTGCACTCGCAACTCGCGACTAGCCTCGAATACTCGTACTCAAGGGCCTGCATCAACCCACCTGTCCACATACTGGCCTATCAAGACTTTCGACGTGACTTCTAGCGCTGCAATGTCCACTATCAACGTAAAACATGACCTCGTTCTCAGTCATCGACGGACTTCTCATGTATGGCAATTCCCAAATCAACTCGAGACCTAACTCAATTCAAGAATCAAGGGTGCATCATCCGACCTTGTATGAACGCCACTTATGTTACTGCTCAGTTTTTACAAGAAACTTAAACTTTGCCTAGTCTTGCCCTTTAACCCAACTCGGGTTTTTACTGGTCCCGGGTTGAACAATTGATCCAGGGTTTTGGCAGACGTCAGTGTACACTGTACTGTGTGGACCTGTCCTCGGATTCCCACCACCTGTCTTGGGGACGTTGAACGTTATGATATTGTAATGTTATGGAGGGGGATTTTGAATCTGTGTGAATGCTAGGAAGTTTGATGGTTCGAGGAGCTATACTTGAACCTTTTCTGACATATTGATTCATCAGTCGAAATGGCCACTAATCAGGCTTTCGAGGGTCACTCTTGTTTTTTGGGCAGCGTAAAGGGGCGTCCTATTGTTCGTGACGAACGAGAAACTCTCGTGTTGATAAGTCAACGTTGTGGCGATTACTAGCGGTTACATCTTCCATTAGCACGCAACCGAGAGAGACCATCGCGGAAATGTCCAAAGAAGGGAAATCCCTTTAGCCGGCTTCGTTCCTTTCGAGAATTTCGATCAGACGAATTTGAAATGGGATGCCCACCAGCTCGTTGCAGCAATACCGGGATCTAAGCCTATGCAACCTTACAATGATCTTTGCCAATCATTCGAAAACGTTCCCTCCCGCAACGAATTGAGACAGCCCGGAGTGGTTGACCCCGCTTCGACGGGTCACCAAACCGAGTTTAATACAAACGACTATAGGTTCGTCTCTCCAAGGCCATCGCCACCGGTAAATACGTGGAAAAGTGCGCGCAGTGATGTCACTGACCAACGACCTGGAGCCGCAACCACAAGATTACCTTGTTGACAGGCTATCAGTAGATGACGACCACCTCGACTCAACGATATGTTTCGGGGCGACACTCGCAGCCCTCAGATTCCTCGCCAAACCTAGATAAATCGGCTTGACTGGAATTCGAGTCAGGCATTTTTTGATAGGTCAAGACACTACTGGACGATATGCGCAGTGCTGGCGATTTGACAGGAGGGCTGGGTACCGTGATGCCGATATGGTGAGAGACTTGGATCTATCAAGTTATTGGAATGATAGAAACTGGAAAGGAAGAGGCCACCGGAATTCGGTTGCGCTGAACGTCGCGAAGGATGATAAATGGGCCACTCGAAGTAGAAAGTAGAAGGCATCCGTTGTGGTATGCTTTCACCGAAAAGATGGTGAGGGGCGGTGCGAGATTGGACCAAGGGGTATCGACAAGAAAGAAAAGGAAAGAAACGAATGGACCATATGAAGACAATAGCCCTCAAAACATTCCACCCACATCCAGAGCAGCGGAAAAGGCTAACTAACCAGAACCCGCAGAAGTGCCGAAAATCAAAAAAAAAAAAAATTTCAAAAATGACAGTTCAGGAATGAAACGCACGCGACTTTGGACCATATTGAGTCCAGACTCCATAAATAGTCTCATCGAGCGCATTCCAACATTCAAGAGGTTAAACGACCATCAAAATTTGAAACAGAATTTGTAGGACAAAGACCACAAGCCCTCTTGCCATGGTCCAGCTAGGACTCAGAGAGAGTCCCTCATAGTCCTCGAGCTAACCGCCAGACGGATATCATTAGCAATAGCCATGAAAGGGATAATGGCGGAAAATTGAACGAATGGGGAACCCCAATCTGAGGCTCTTGGAGGGAACGTAGAGGTGGTGATGAGAAAGAAGAAAGGACAACGGCGGACGACGCATTGATTACATATCAATGACGTAACTCGGGCTAAATCCGAGAATTGGGGAGATATCCTTTATTATTCATACAGTGGATGAATAAGATGACAAGACGCAGACAAAACAAAAAGAAAATAGACCAACTTGACCGGAAATTAGGTATGGCGGTGGTGAGTATTCCCCACTCAAATTTCCCATTTCTTTTTTCTCCCGAAGCAAGATTCTAGACCTACACCCGAGGAACTCAGTTTTATGCAAACCCAGCTGCAAAAACTTCCCACAAAGTGTGAACAGGTCAGTAACCCCTGGCGCCCATTGTTTAATAGCGACGAAAAAACCTGCATTTATCATTATAGAAAGTACCCGTGTCAGTTGGCCCGAATAGTAAGTACAATTGTAATTTCTGGATCCAGCCCATGTTCACTTCATCAGTTTCGTTCAAAATAAAACGACGGAATCAGACTCGCAGGATGGTTATGTAAGTTCTAGTTGAGAGAAACCCTGAAGTTTGAGGTAGAGAATGAAGGCGCCTAAAAATATAAGCGGTTGAACGGGAAATTCGAATAGGTTAACGCATTCAAATCTCGAGAATCGACATAAACTTGGTCAGATCCTGCCGCACATCGGTGTTAAGCCTGCGTTGTTGAGACTGGCGGAAAGACGGCCAAGTTGGAGTACTTGCCAAGATATACCGTTAATTGGTTGAGGTCAATTTATGGACAAGAATTGAAGCTCTTGAAGTCTCATAATGTGTTCATCAGATTTGCGATGGAGAGAGACGGAGACAGGGATTAAAAAGCTTTAGGATACCAGAGAACGTTTCATCGTACTTTGAATATTCGTTTCAAATGCAGATGCAATACATAACATCGGTTGCGCGGACGGGGAATAAAAGCAGTCCAACTGAGGCGTTAGGGTAGCGAGTGGAATTACTCTCAATAATCTATTTGCTAACAATTGTTGTAAACAGAATGTGTCCGCCGTGGGCGCTCTCCGTTTTTTTTGTGCCGCTGACATGGCTGCTGGTGACGACGGTCGCAGATGAGTACCATCGTCGCGCAGTGGGCCGTGGCGTCAACTTGCTCCAGATACACTACCAACAAGCATGATCCACCTCACTGAAGATCGATCACGATACGGATAACCAATTAGGTAAATAAGCGCCAGGGCCTAAACAACATAACGCGTTTGTTGTCTTATTTGGTCTCATGTTACACTCATCTTCCAAATGGACACCTCTCGTCCAGCATACCGTGGCATACCGTGGCACTGGTCGAGAGCTAGCCCTGTAATTTGACATAGGGACGACATATAGTGGTATTTCATACAGGTACACCACCTTGCAGACAGATGCCGGTGCGCGCTACATACATCAATAGCGTGCCTGAGCCTGGAGTATTTGAACGTGTAAATGAATACAATGGCCTCTACATTTACTGAGCCTGGGTCATGGCTGGCGGGCGGTGCTGCCCGCAAACCATTCGCTCTTCTTCCCAATGCTGCCAAGCTCGCGTCCCCACGACATTGGCCTCTTCATTCTCTATTAAATTGCTTTCCACTTCTTTTGGGACATCACTATGTTTTCCAATGACATTCAAAACTGCTCAAAAGTTCCCCCGTCACTCCATTGCAATCCGGTTAGTAAATTTTGGACATACGTCAATTCGTATCTTTATGACACAAAGGTAGTCTCTTGGCTGCTGCCTTGGGGTCGGGGCAATGTATACACAAATTCTTAACTTACACGCATATTCCTAGCGAAGCCGCCCTCCTGTTCAGCGTTCCGTGGTCCTCGTCGCGAAATGGCCCTACCATTCAACGCCCCAAATACACACCATCTTCTTGCGGTCGGTAATACTTGCCCCCAGCCCTCTCATCAACCCACCCCAACTACAATCAACGATTCGCCGCGCAATGAAAAATGTCGGAATTTAAAGCCTGTGCCTGTTATCGGAATTCCCGCTCCACGACGACAGACGGATGCCCCTGCCCCGGAACTTCGTCCATATCGACAAGTTATAGCCAACTCACGCATTCTGTAGTGTTTATCACCTTGAAAAATCCCAGGATGTCATTCCATCCACGCTTCAGTACCACAAATCCAGTTGAAGGTATTGTCACGGCCATTGGTCATCAAAGGTAAGTCAGTTTCATCCTGTCGTCTGGTATTACATTCTACTTGTGCATTTCTATAGCAATGGAGAACTGGGAGGGGGGTGAATTTTTCACGATCATGATCATTACAACGGAAGTAAACGATTTGACGATTTCTGCGTTTCCGCTTCGAAGGGACCTATGGGAGTCTATAGGTTTTTGGGTTAGCATGCGTCCAGAACAACGATAAAGCAGTACTTACGGGGGAGTTCATTGGACTCAATCATGAAGATGTACATGGTCTTTATTCTAGTAATCATTGGAATTGAATATTTGAAAGCTGCAGACTTTTAACGCTGCAAGTTCAATGCAGCATCATGATGGATATATACACAACGATTTAGACCAGATGGCTAATTGAGCGATGGATTGGCCCAATATTGTCGCAAGGGCAGAAAGCTACTTAACGTCGAGACAAGATTAGGAGTCGTCTAGATCGTATATGATCTTCGCTGCACTCCGCCGTTCAACACCCTGATAGGATTGTTAACACAAAATGATCCAATGCATGAGAACACCCACGTTTTCCTTCCAGGCGATCACAGCCTTGAACTCTGTCAGACCAAACAGCAGGATAATGTCGTAGTCGACGTGGTAGAAGTTTCCTTCCCCATAGGATTTCGGTCGAGGTGACAGAGGGAGGCGAGAAAGGTCAACTTCAATTTTGCAGAGCTCCGCATAGTTGTCTATACTTGCGATTGAGTAATATTTCGTCGTTTTAAAACCGAATAAATACTAACATGGGTCGACGTCCTTCCACTTCGGCGCGACGACAGCACCTCGGTAGCACATCACGGAAACTGTAAATCTTTTGAAGTCATTCTTGGATTTGCGTGCTCGAAAAAAAGAGCGTCTAAATTCCTTAGTCTCCGAAACTTGCGTGTTCTGCATAGATTCATTTTTCAACGGCGAGCGATCACGAAGGAAAACAAGCAAACCTTTGGCAGGATGACATAGAAGAAATCCTTGATACGCCTGACCCCGAACAAATCCGTATATGCATTATGGAGTCTTTGTTGGTGATCTGGAGCAGCGGGATCGAAGAGAGTGCTCGAGAAAGATCCGTAGATAAACTTAGAGATTCGAGTGCGTACAAAGTGGTCGTGATAAAATGACAGGGCACCATCAGAAACGGCCTTATTCCTGAATAGGAAATTAGGGCGAGATTAATATCGAGGGATGGAGGTACGGACACATGGTTTTGAGGTCGAGTGATATTGATCTCATGCTGTAGAAGTCTCTCGTGGACTTTGTTGAATAACCAGTCACTAGTAGCAAAGCCACCGACGAGAACGACATGCTAGAATGCAGGTTCAAGCTAAATGGTAACACAGGGAACAATAGCGACCGACAGATATAGGTTTGCGAGCCGCCGCGCATTGGTCTAACACAGCCTTGACGATCCACTCAATCGAAGGCTCAAAGAACCTGGCCACATCCGATCCCAGGAGTTTGAGTTTGCCGAATCGGATATTACAATTTTGGTCGTTATCCCTTGCTCCGCCAAATTTGATAAATTGAGGTTCGTCGGAATTTCGAAACCTGAGCTTTGTGGTTTTGTCGAAGCATTCGACAATGTTATCCAGGTCCGCCAAAAAAGTAGATTCCTGGAGGCAATCTAGACAGCATTGAGCGTTATAAATGTCTGGAAGAATGCAGGTCACACTCTGTAAGAATGATCGGGCGTGCATCGTGACGAAGACCGATCCATGAAAAAGGCCTATGGGCAATGGATGAGATTTGGAAAATCGAAGTTAAGAGAACAAATCATTACACTGAGGAGATGCCACTTCCTCAAATCTATGCATCACTTCCGCAACATTTTTTTTGTATGAACTAATGTCAATGGTGCCACCTCCAGCGTCGACAATCACCACTCCCTCTCCATCGTCCATCACACTCATTGGGAGACCGTTATGCACAGCATAATGAAGACTGGCCTCTCCTTCCGTCACGAATGAAAGACGAGCATGACCGGCTGTGGTATCGGGGATAAGCTTGGCCATGACTGAAGCATTTCGCATCTCCGCCTGTTGTGGACCTTCCCATCCGTTTGGATGCGAGAGAACAAAATGGATCTGGTCTTTGAGGGATGCCCAGAGGTGTGCACCGTCTGCATGGGTCTCCTGGATGAAACTCGAGGCACACTCCAATAGGTAGGCCAGGAAGTCAGCAAAGACCTCGACAACAGTTTTGTTGAGAGGTAGTGGAGGGATCTTGTCCGTCAACTGTATTCCAGCGCCCACTCTAGATCGGAGATGTAGCTTGAACCTGGTTTGGTGGTAAAACAAACGGCAGAGGAAAAGATCAAGACATACCATTCGGCCTTGATCCAATGCTCGTCTTCAGCAATCTCGTCGATACCCTCATTCACCGCCTCTGCCCCAACAGCCTTGACGTTCCCAGCACAATCGTAGTAGATGATAGTGGGGATCTTCGAGGCCCCACTGATGTATTCATTGGCCGGAAACCTACAAAACGGTCGGATTGAATAAGTATCAAGGTCTTGAGGGCCATTTCGACCGACTTCGTTACTCCTTTCATTTCCGGTATTACTCCAGGATCGAGTACGCTATTATCAAGTATCGATCAGTGAGCAGCGCCCATCGCCCTCTGTCTGCAGGTTCGCGTACCTGTAAGAAATACCACTGTATGTAGTTCCTACGTCAAATGCCAGGACCAGTTTTCGATTTCGACCACGAAATGCTGAACGAGAGGTTGGCATTGGGAAGATGAGGGTAAGAAAGAGGCTGACAATCCCGCCTTTCACCGGTGGCGCTTATTGCTTACCTTTTCCCCAAATTTTCCCATGCCATAGCCTGTCCGGCCTAACCGTTCCGTCGATGATCTCTTTTGAATATATGTATATATAAGAGTGGGCATGTTTCCATGCTTAGCGGTTCGCTCACATTCCGGTTCCAATGGTGGAGACTCTGGAGAGGTTGGTGAGTGGAATAGCTAACTGACGTGACGCGACGACGCGCCAAAAGGCACGTGCTTCAGAACTTGTATTGCACGGCGGCAACTGCCGCCGTTTGTAGTTTCCAGGTACCAGGAACTGGAAACTACGGCTATCACCCAGTCAGCCTCCCAGACTCGGACCTCTCCAAAACATATGTGAGTTACTTGACTGCTTTTGTTGCATCGAAAGCTGGTCCTTACTTCAGGAGATGTCAACTGATCATTCACCGAATTGCAGCATCCATGTTCTAGCTCGGACTCTTCAAGACAAAGTTCGTGCGGAATCCAACCGAAACCGTGCACGGCAACAATCGCGAGAACACAAGCGAGAACCTTCTTCGAGTCGTTGATGCCCCCATTCCTTGTTCACTTCTAAATCGAAATCTTCCTGCTTTCTAAGTTTACGGGGTGCGTTGCCCTTCCTTGCTATCGATTATGTTCTCTGCTTACATATCCCCACTATCATAAACCCCCCCAGAATTATGGCCCTCTTACTCCGTTGCCTACCCAACATCAACCAAGGGGAGACCCCGAAGACTGTCTCATCGTCAGGTCCAGGTGCACGAGAAGCAGGGTTAGGAGCGAATCGGCCCACAGTCTGAGAACCTGGTGAGTGCCCCACCTTCCTCTTCGGACGTTACAATAGGAAGTGAAAATGTCCAACTCTGTCCAGTACCCAACGTCCCTTCGTTGGCACAATGCTGGCCACCCGAACGTGAACCACGGGATCACGCAAACCACTGCATTTTGTGCTCCTTGTTTCCCTGCCAGACCGCCGCTTTATTTTTGAGCGACAATGGTCATCACCATCATCATATGAGTTGCCTACGAGGGACTACCAAGAACGTGAATGGCGGGCGTATAAACTAGCCTGTGACCTCGACAGGAAGGATGGGTTTAAAAGTGCTTCCGTCTCCGTGGCGTGCTACCTGGGTGCTGTCGTCACGCCGAGGTGGGGGGACGTTGATACACGTAAGTCCTTAATTTAAAAGCTATGAAGCATTACTTAAAGGGCAGTATGGAATATTACACAGAGCTTTGCACGTTTGAAGTTGACCTTTCTCGACTCCCAGTATCCTTTCGGGATAGACTTTCTGGGGAAGGGACTTACTACCGCCTCGACTACGACATCGTCCTGCTGTTTGTGCTGACCGAGTTGGCGGCTAGGCCGCCTGGAAGGAGGATGTGAGTCCCCTCTTGGTTTTGTGGGGTCCTTTTTATTTACAGCGTTTCCGGGGTGTTGAACGACGAAGTGCAGGAAAAACTACTTATGATCCAAATCCCATGGACGACACTTAACTTATTACAAAAGTTGGCCGCGTACGAAATTTGATCAAAAGTTGTATCTCGACTTCTTCAACCTATATCTCAACAACCAGCGCTTCGTTTTCGATAATTTTAGTATATTTGGAATGTACTTGTCGAGAGCAATTGATCCAAGTAAGACTCAGAGAGAGCGCCACAATAACCGGGTATGCCGCAAGACTGATTTCATTAGGGTGTCATTATCAATAGCCATGAAGGTAATGGCAGAAAATTGGATGAGTGGGGGTTCTCGCTCTGGGGCTCTTAGATTGGGTGGTATGAAGCGCGCGGCATGCCCTGATTACATAATAAAGCATCTCCAAGATGCCAAGAAATTGGGGACATTACGCTCCAAATTTATTATTGATCCACTGTAGAAACGGGAAGATAACACGCAGACAAAACCCCGAGATTAGGTAGTCTCGGCCCAGCCTATGATAAATATCCCTCCCGATATATTTATCATACGAGAGAGGCAGGGTCGAGAGTACGAAGCACGAGACGTCGGAACGCAGGGTATACAGCTATGTGCAGGAACTCGGTTTTATTACCGGGCGCTTTAACTTTTTATCATAGTGATAATTAGACGCAGATTATTCCGAAACAATACTTATCCTCCGGGTGTGAGATGTAAGCCTAACACCATTGAAAACCCAACCGGGAGAGAAGATGGATGGTAGGCAAACGATATGTACTTAGTACAAGGACAAAAAATAAAACAATTAGACGCCAGTAGGATTCGAACCTACGCCCTCAAAGAGGAACAGATTTCTAATCTATCGCTGTCACCACTTAGCTATAGCGCCTTTAATATTGGTAGATGACCTCAATTATACATAGTGCCGTTTCCTGACATACCACCTGTACCTACCGATGATCAGAGATCAGATTTTTCTTTGCCTTCGCTTGGGGATATTTATATATGAAAACAAAGCAAAATCTAATCTCTGATCATTGGTAGGTACAGCTGGTATGTCAGGAAACGGCACTATGTATAATTGAGGTCATCTACCAATATTCAAGGCGCTATAGCTAAGTGGTGACAGCGATAGATTAGAAATCTGTTCCTCTTTGAGGGCGTAGGTTCGAATCCTACTGGCGTCTTAATTGTTTTATTTTTTGTCCTCGGACTCAGTACTTATCATTTGCCTATGGTGCCGGCCACCTATAGACCACTACTTTTGTACAGCCGAAATAACTTGCCTAAAAAAGGGTATTTTTCTTATCCCTATACCAAAAAACTTCCTTTTCGCAATAGGAACAAAATAGTCAGAGGGATAAGCGACCCGATAAAAACTGGGCGAGTTATTAATTGTGAGCATCTACTCGACTTGGCCACTATCCTAAAAAGGAAATTAAGGATCCTAATCTAATCTAATCATACATAATCTTCAAGACTCAAGTTGGCGTGGCTAGAGGCTCAGGAAAACGTCTTTGAGAGGTACCTTTGCATGAAAAATTGTATTTGGCATATTTCTGAGAATTTCGAGTGTCTAGAGTTGCAGCAGTGGGACATTTCGCTAATTTGGCCAATGCACAGTGTGCACAATCTCAACCCAGCCTCTCTGGTATCTACCTTTAGAAATGACAACGGCAAAGAAGCGTTGGCCATCGGAACAAATCATCAAAAATTATATATCATTATCCTTCCCAACATACGAACCCGGGTACAAAAATCTTCCCACAAAGTTTCAATAGTCAAATAGTCAGATCGCCAGAAAAGTAACTGCAGTTGTAAGTTCTGGAGCCCATGTTCACTTCATCTGCTTCGTTTAAAAAAAAGAAGGAATCGGACCTGTAAGATGGTTATGTAAGTCTTAGTTGAAAGAAATCCGTCAGGAAAACTACACATTCACTCAGGTGACCTAGGTGACTTTGACAAGTGCAAAAGTGACGAGAGCGAACTGAAGCAGCGAAATGAAAATCACTTGGTTGCTGGCTTCAAGTGAATTTCACTTAGAAGCGCCTAAAAATATAAGCGATTTAACAGGAGAAGAAATTCGGATAGGTTATCGTATTCAAATCTCGAGAGTCGGCATAATTCTGGGTAGATCCTGCCACACGTCGGTGTTAACCCTGCGATATTGAGACTGGCGGAAAGGCGGCCAAGTTGGAGTACTTGTCGGGATATGCCGTTAATTGGTTTGAAGCCAATTTTTGGGCAAGAATTGAAGCTCAAGCGCTCAAGTTCCATAGCGTTATCTTCAAAATTTCAACGGAGAAAGACGGAGACAGAGATTAAATTAGATAGCTCATGAATAGAAAGGGCTTAGAATAACTCGATTCAGCGAAGCGCAGAACAATCCCATAATTGACATCGACGACCCGGATGATGGCTGGAATGGGGGGTTAAAACCGAGAACGTTTCTTCGTACTTCGAGTGTTACTTTCAAATGCAAATGAGATGCATATCATCTATTGCACGGATGAGGAATGAATGTAGTTGAACTGAGGACGCATTCCTAGGAGTCACCGACTTCTGGCAATGACCACCAGTCTGGTTCAGAGGTTGGAAACGGTGATACACGATCTTTGGCCTCCGTTGTGCCGTAGCTTGATGTGTCCTAGTAGCCGAAAACTTTTTTAATATGACGTCTAAAAGCGATCTATCATCGCTTTCCTCTACCTCGAGTCGCTCTAATTATCAAGCCTATCCTCAATCAAACTTCGTCGGCCAATAATTTTACCGATCTACCAATGATCGATTCAATACTAGAATTCACGACATGAAAGCCGAAAAGAACGCACCATTATAGGCCTGCGATATCTGCTCGACCTCTTTTGTCACGCGAGGTTGTAGACGGTCATACGCGATGGGTAAGATAGATGGATTCGACAGGAAAATAAGTGTGATTTACACACGGTCCTGCCAGTAACTAGACCCAGGGTTGTGCTGAATCTGCAAGCGCCGGCCAGATCACGCCAGGGCTTCTTGAAAGGACTTCTTGAAGTCTACTTCTGTACCGCGGAATTTCTTGGTTGTTGCATACGGTGCTTCTAAGAAAAGTATTGTGTCGGAATGTATTTGCAGAGGACATGAGGTTGCAGTGGAGTGAAATACGTACATACATACGTCGACAGATATTTTATCCTAACGCCCCAGCTTCTATCTAGAATACGTTCTAGAGTTATTTTGGGCTCTGGAGCTGCTTACAAGGGAATTGTCATTACGAACGAGATGCCAGCGTCAGTCGTGAACGAGGTAGGACAGCACAAATGTACATACTTTCCGATGCTTATCTTCACCTCATCTGTCTCGTCCAGAGAACAAAAGGAACGAACCGAACCCGTAGGATGTTCGTGTAAGGACTTGAAATCCTGAAGTTTGTGGGTAGAGCTTGAAGGCGCTTGAGCGGGCGAGGAAATTCGGATAGGTATGAGTGAGGAACCAAGCGGCCGGCAAGTCGTTTGGTTGTCCATTAGTTCTTACTGGTATTCATATCTGAATATCCGTTGCAGACCTTTCTTGACGGGGATCTGCTTGGAGACCTATTTCGTCGTCACGCGAGATTGTAGAGCAGGGGATAATTGTGTGGTCATACGCGATGGGTAAGAAAGGAAAATACAACGGGTAAGATATATGGACAACCAAACGGTTGGCCCGACTTGCTTCGCGGTGCGTCCTCCGCCTACTTTGCCTGTGTTGAGTGGTCGATGGTCGATCTGATGGTTTCTCGGAATGAACATATACGGCTCGTCGTGAGATGGGAGATCAAGGACGTCTGAGGCAGAAATGGCACCCCAAGGGGCACCCAGCTCCAGAGAGAGGGGTCACTAGCGGAAAACGGCGGCGATGAGCTCCTGATGTTGTTGGTCCAGCTGCAGCCATAGGCTCATGTTCATCTTCACACTGCCCACATCCAGCGTCTCGCGGGAGTAGCGACGCTCTCAAGGCAGGTGGTACTGGGGATGAACGATGACGGATGGTTGGTTTCTGCAACTCTCTGGATATGATTGCCCAATGTCAGTTGTGGAGCTTCCGAGGGATTCAAGAAAGTGGACGAGTCAGTTGTGATCCTGAAAGATTCAATGCAGGTGTTCGCTGTTACTACAGTTGAACGTGAGCACTAGAAGGTCGATTGGCGGAATCACTGGGACTGGATGATGAAATGCTCCCATATAAATCCTCCTTGGACCTGTTGACATTGAACGCTTCCCGATCTTCACCCCAGAAAAGACGAAGAAAAAACGCCTGGCGCAGGCGATTTTCTCAGCGTACTTGTTCCGCAAAGAAAGAGGGCGTGAGAGGAATACCGCTGGTTGGGGTCCCCGTCTAATGCATGCGAGTGCTGAGAGTGCTGGTGGGGGTCGTTGCGACTACTAGCGGCATGAGTGCAGGAATTAGGCGAGTGAAAGTGGGCGGAGTGAGAGAATACCTGCGAGCACCATGCTACCCGTTGGTTCTTCGAAGATGCAGCTGCCTTCCGTCATGAAGGGTTTACGGAGAGGCTGCGCTAACATTCAGCTCTATTGCCATCAAACAATTTCGCAGTCTTCAGCCCCTGTTCATGGCACTAAGAGGAAATGAATGAGAGGGGATGTAAACGCGTCGATGGGGGCTTACTATTGCGGTCATTCTCGCCCGTAGTTTCAACATCTGTTGGTGTGGTAAGACACAGACTGCACCTAACGTCTATTTGCACATGTAATTCCTTCGAGTGGTGGGGGACCAGAACGTTTTGGCTAGGTGTTTGGTTGGAACATAACATATGAAAATGGGCCAAGGCGGTTGGCGCTAGAATGTAGTATGGTCAAAACTTGGTATGTTTCATGAGCCAACATGAAACTGGGGGGCGAATCTAAGCATACCTGGAGAGAAGGACACACTAGTGGTTTTGCTGATTCGACACTCGTTCGGGTTATGGAAACGTGTATCATTTTTTTTTCCCATAACGTGATCAGATTCTGTGACGCGTGCTGATAGGACCCTTGATCAAGTATACTGAGGTCAGATACTGAAAAATGGGGTTCCTGAGGCTCCTCGGGTGACCGGTGACCCCCAGTATGATAGTATCCAACATATCTCTAGTTGTCTACTCGAACTGTATTTTACCGAGGACTCTTGCCTAATATCCTTGTTGCAACACCGAGTCAGCAAGTCGAGTTGACCTTTTATCACTCAGCCCTCATTCTTACATAGACCGAGTAGCCACCTGGCAGGAAATATATGCCGCACGGTACTGCAGAGGTTGAAACGTGGAAATCCGCCTGGCGGCTGCCTTTGGGAGACTATATATATCGTCATCTCAATCCGCGAACGCCCATCAGTGTCATCACCAGCGAAGACACGCGCATTTATTTACACAAATAATCCATGTCCCTCGTTCTGCATCTGCTCAACAGAGCGACCCTAACGTGCAACTAGCGTGCGCTGTATTCTCAACGGAACGGTTCGGCGGAGTTCGCGGGGCCATTATTCAGCACAACCTTTATGAATCGGCCAAGGTATACCGTTCGCCTTCAAAGCCACCTTCAACCCGACCTCATCGCTATAAAAATCGCAGATGCCCGCCCAATCCTCTTCCGACTCCCCATCTTCACGCACTCCAGCACGCCCAAAATCGATGAGAACCGCTCTCACAGGCGCCTCGGATGGGGAAACGAGGATGTTAGTACCGCTGACGTCACCGTGGTATACCCCTAGCGCTTTGAAATTCCTTATTGCATCAAACAGGGGACGGAAGATTGCAAAAGGAAGGTTTGGTAGCTTGGCGGCGTAGTAATCTGCCAAGGTCGTGCCACGGATATACTCGATTAGTACAGCAGGGGGTTGGATACTGCGTGTGTGCGCTGGGGGGAGGACGTTGCCCGATCCGTAGAACTTTGGAATCACTGTCCCTTGCAGGGATATTAGACGCCTGAGAGCATCCACCTCGTTTTCCGACGACACCATAAAGTATCGATAGAAATGTTCCTCCCAGAGATATGGCTTGGCCTCGCCGTCTCTATAGAGAACGTGTACATTGAGATCATCTGGGCGTTTTCCCTCGGCAATGTCCTGTCGATATTGGGCCGCTGCGGTCTCAGCCTCAAGAGTCCACAAGCGAGGACGCAAACCGTGTTTAGAGGATGGGGTACGCTCGTCGACGTAACGGGGATCGAAAATTTTGAGGATTACTTCAGGTGGAAGACCATTACTGGGTGTTTCTGGGCGAACGAGGTAGACTAAGGATTTGGTAAAGGGGAGAAATGGTTTGATGATTTGGAGAGATAATGATGTCCCATCTGTGAGCCGCAATGCGACGTGAGAGCCGACTGGAAATGGGTTTGCTTCTTGTATCTGAGTCGGATCCATTGGAGGTTGAGACATCGGGCTGAGGTTAGAAACAAATTGCGAATATAATTCAAGCGCTGGCACGTGCACCATCCGACCTCCACGCTTCGAATGCAGCTCGAATGGATTCAAGGTTTGCTCATCTGCCAAAATGCTTCGACCACCTGAGAGAAAGACGAAGTCATTTGGCCCTACTTGTGTCTTCGCAGAATTATCTAAGTAGGTAGATGTAATAGCGTTTTTGGCGCGTGTACATACACTTCTGCGGACTCGGGTCGCAAAAAATTGAAGTGTCAGGCCGTCAGACTTCAAGCTTCAGCTTCAGGACCAAGAATAATGTTTCTGACACGTCACCCGATGCGATGGGCAGAATTACTTCTAGAGTGAAGTGAATATTTGTACGTTTAAGTTAAGGAAGCAGCGCCGACCTCTTCGATCCTCTGTGCCACTACTCTACACCAAGCACTCCACAAATGTGATCCCTCCCAACGACAACGAAACACCATAAGCGCCCTCAGCCGACTTTCTCATCGTCGACGGAACAACCTCAATAAAAATCGTACGCCGTCGTCCGCCGTTATACTCCTCAATACAATCCGCCGTCGGTTCAATCATAACGAGATGAATTTAATTCAATCGGACAAATTTCATCCATTCATTCAAGTTACCCATGCTCTTGCCCTCTATTGCATGGCACGTCGTCCGTTCAGAAGGCTAAGTGCTTGGAGGCGAAGAAATTCGGATAAGCTTTTTGATGTGTTCACACCCCGAGAGTCGACATGAAGTTGGTCGGATCCTGCCGCGTCGGACTTTGACGTACAAGCCTGTGTTGTTGAGATCAGCGGAAAGAGGACCGAGTAGTTATTGAATTTGCGAAAGAAAGGATTAAGTTAGCTAGCCCACAAAAAAAGCTATAGGATAACACAGCTCACCGAAGCGGCCTTCGAGGTTTCACGCAGAACGAACCCACACCAACTCTAGTGGTGACTGGAATAGAGACTTCACGGGAAACGAGAACGATTTCATCGTATCTTGCGTGTTCGCTGCAAATGCCCATTTGTTGCGCGGAAGAGGAATAGAACAGTCGAAACAAAGGGGACTCACCGACCTCTGCTAATGAGAATTCTGGCTAAAGAAAACTTGGAAGCGGTGATACGCGATCTGCGGCTGATGGGTGGTTCCAACAGTTTCTCCACTCAGCTACGAATGATCTATTCAACACTTGAGTTCACGATAGCCAAAAAAAACAACGCACCTTTAAGTACCATAAGCACACGACCCAATTCGCTACCCACTCCGCATGATGTCGGGAAAAAATACGCAGTTCTTCACCGGCACCCCTAGCCAACCAAACTTCGTCAGCCAATTTCTACAATGCACCAATAATCGATTCAACACCAATTCGCGATGCGATAACCAAAAGGGAGCTCGCCTTGAAGATCCCATACACCTGCCCATCGCAACCCGTAAACACACCTGACCCAATCACGACCCACTTCGATCGACATCACGAACTCCGTGATTCTTCACCTGTGCCCAAAAGGATGCCTAGGAGAGGCGGTTACAGATCCTTCTTGATGTTGATATTGATCCACTTGAAGACTTCATTCATCAAGCGGAAGTTGTAAAGGAGGGGGTATTCGTGTACTGTCGACAATATGCAATGGGTAAGATATGCGAGTTGAACGAGAAGATATACACGCATACAGCGAAGCAGTTTGGGTGGCGAATTATCACCCATGACAGCCGGGAACCTTTAGTGGCTTTGAAGAGCGGTTTTCCGCGGTAACGAGTGCATTAGCCGCCTTTTGTTCCTGTAGAGAATCACCGATGGTCGAGCTGAGTTTTCTAGGGATGGCCATATGTGTCTTCGGCGTCGAATGAGAAATCAAAGAGTCGATGAGCGCATGGGTACAACAAGAAACACCCTGAATGGACCCGGTTCACGAGCGACAATGGTCACTGGCGGAAGGCATGCCCGTCTCAGCAGAGGATTTCGTCGGCATTTCAGTGAGTTCGCGTTCGCATTCATGTTGTTCTCTGAAGATGGCAGGAATATGAGAGGAATACTGCGGGTTAGGATCCGCGTCCAAGGATGGGAGATGTTGTGATTGGCAGGGACGCAGGAATCGGGCGAGTGAGCGTGGAAGGAGTGGGAGTGGAAGAGTAAAAAGAGGGCGAGTTCGTGGTGGTCGCTAAGTATGCAAGTATCTACGAGCACCTCGCTGCCGGTTGATTTGGGGATGCACTTGCTCTCCGTGATACAGAGTTTGCGGCAGAGGCGGTAGCAGCCGTGTGCAATGCACTTCTGACCATAAGACGCAGCCGGGGAGCCTCATTGACTCCGTGATTTACACGAGAATGGGAGGTGTGGGGCAAGGCGCAAATCTTCACCCTCTGGTCATGGCACTAAGAAGAAATGAATCGGTGCAACAGTTTGTGTTGAGTTTGTGCAGGCACACCGGGCCGGGAGGACAGCTGAGTTCGAATACAATAGTCGCATTTGTATGCACTTTGACGGCGCTCACAGCTTCCGCGTTAAATAGAAGCTAAATCCTCGGAAGGGATTTATCAAGATATGAAGCATAGCAGAGAGGAGCGATGTGGGCGAAAGTGCGAAGCACTTTCCCGACACATG
>Ga0307517_10003877_pt1 | contig 23185 bp, 7 predicted proteins | sample 23_EM_MG_FD_194515 | JGI IMG/M metagenome (GOLD analysis project Ga0307517, IMG submission 194515) | Populus trichocarpa ectomycorrhiza microbial communities from riparian zone in the Pacific Northwest, United States - 23_EM | ecosystem: Host-associated > Plants > Roots > Unclassified | place...
TTGAGTGAAGTGATCCTCCTCCTCCATGTATGTTGTAATCCTTTCTCTATATATCTCTAATAATATGGACTCTCTCCCGTGGATGTAGGCGGTTTTGCCGAACCACGTAAAATATTGTGTCAGTGTGATTTACCCTCCTATGAGCAAATATCAGTACACCCCCGGTCCGCGCATGGGGGTGCCGGAATCCCCAACAAGCCATAAGTCTCAAGAGCCATCCATACTGATTTCAAAATGAGCATACCGCCAGCTAATTTCGATTTCTTTTACATTTTTTTTTTCTTTAGCTATTTTGTTGATTTTATGCAAGAGAGTGATGGTTGAACCACCAGTGTGCCTGAGGAGTGAGATCAGTATTTGGATACTTGTGGAGGAGGTGTTGGTCTCTCTAATTAATGTCTTCTTGCTGACTTGAATTCAAAGAAGAGATTGTAGCTGTTTACTTTCGGAGGATTTCCCTGTCGTCCAGCAAACCTAACACCAAGGAAAAAGTTCAATGAATTGGATTTCCGACTCGGGCTAAATGTCGAGGTAACCTCTAATTGATTAACACAAGGACAAAATTGTTTTCAGGGAAAATGCAGAGCTGATTTCAGCATTCTGAAATGGATGCATGCTTTTTTGTGCTAAAGGAGGAGCTACTGTTCGGTGCTCCGTGAAAATAAGGAGAACCTGCACGGCAGTCGATCAGCTCCTCAATCCTCCTCTTCATTACATTCCCTGGATACGGCGCCGAGTAATGGCTTGTCTTGCTCGTTTCCCGAATCAGCTCATGCCTGCACTTTGGAGTGTTTAATTTCGCTTTGACTTCCTTTCAGATAGCAAAATTTTCAGTAATTTATGTGTATCTGTACAACTTTTTGGCTTTTTTAAAGAATTGTATTTTGGAGGCTTCGATAATATAATTGTTTAAATGTATATTTTTTTGGTGAAAAAGAAAAAATCATCGCAATTTCTAATACTATACCCTACTACGTATCATGCTTGCCTGGATTCTAGCCGGCACTGTAGAAAATGATGCATGAATGAGTGTTTGAGTGGGCTTAGACCCGAGCCTAGGTGCTCCAGGACAAAGCCCAAATGGTCTTGGCTACAAGGCCGGATTTTTTTTTGTTATTTTGTATTTTTTACTTTTTTAATAATTTCTTTATTGAATTTCTGAATTTTTTGTTTGTATTTTACATAAAGTATAATATATAATTTTTTTAATGTATTTTTATGATTCTTCTCGTGTTGTTTTATGTCTATACTATCAAATTATTAAATTAATAGGAATTTAAATGTTATTTTGTTTCCATGTTATCTTGTTATCAGATTAACATTGAAGAAGATTATTTACTAAAAGTAAGGTATATATTTTATTGGTGTATTTTTTATAATTCATACATGTATAATGTAGTGAAAATTAAGAAAAAGATAAATCTCTAAATTTATATTTTAAGTATATCAGGCACGAGACTACATATAACTCTATAAACTATTAAACTATATTTTAAGTATATCAGGAGAAATTGAATTACATTCTTACATTGTACATGTAAGATTATAAATGAATCAGGGTGACATAATTCGAACCGACCCCACAACAAGAAGTTTTGTTCACTCAATCCCGACTGTGGTAAACCCAGAGAAGTTTTGTTCGTTGAAAGAAGAAGTTCGGTTGTGTTTGGGTGGGAGGTGTGGTAGTATTTTTTTTAAGATATCAGCACATACTATATTTTTTAAAAATAAAAAATACATGATTTTTAGTAAAATATATGGTAGTTTTTTATAAAAAAAATCCACACCTTCCATCTAAACAAGAAAATAAAGAAGAAGAAGCCGAATCAACGTGGATAAAAGCAAGAAGCTTGATTTGACCCATCAGCCCGATAGCCAGAACCTTTTTTCAGACAACCACGTGCAAAACGCAAAATCGGGTTGAAGAATCTTCCTCCTCCAGGTTGTTGTTGTACCTGGGATCATTAATTATCTGATAATTTCATGATTGTACAATATAAATGGTCCACAGTTTTCTGGTCTTTTAGCTCATACTCTATTTCAGGATGGGGTCGGGGTGGCGCGAGACAGTAAGTCAATTGACAAGTGGAGATAGTGAATCACGAATAGACTCTCAACCTCTCCTTCCAAGTTCCGTGGGGAAGTGCCCAACTCCAGCTCGACTCTTAATCTTTGGGCCCCCAAGTGCATTGATGGACCATGTGAGAGCAAAAACAGCGAAGTGATGTTTTTGCTGCTGGCGTTTATAATAATTTGTTTTTTATAATGTTTTTTATTTAAAAATATATTAAAATTATTTTTTTTAAAAAAAAAAATTATTTTGATACCAATACATCAAAATAATCTAAAAACACAAAAAAAATATTAATTTAAAGAAAAATAAAATAAATTTTTTAAAAAACACTTTTAAAATACAAAAATAAACAGATCCTTAATGATGGAGCTCATCACCACTAAAAACAAACACATCAACAAAAATAAAAATATTAAGTTGCTATTTGTTTTTCAGTGTAAAAATGTATTTGAAAAAAATTAAATTTTTTAAAAATATTTTTAGATCATTTTGATATAAAACTGAATTTTTAAAAATAAATAAAATATTATTTTAATATATTTTTAAGTAAAAAATACTTTAAAAAACAAACACTATCACAATATCAAATAGACTCGATGAAAGCTATGCTAAGAATAAAATTCTAGATTAATTAAAAGAGATCAATGTTATGAATACTTTTTTCTTAAATCATTATTTTTTTTATTTTTAAATGGGACATGAAAATGAATATATATACATTGATAAATTAAAAAAAAAAGTTAACCGTGGTAAGAGACCATAGCGAAAATCCTGATCTTTCTTAAAAAAATTGAAAAGATAAATGCATGTGCAGATATCTTATTCTGGCTATCATTTTTATTTTCTAAGTAATATACTTTAGTCACTACTTACAAATGATTTTTATTCACATAAATGCATCATTTAAATATAACTTATTTATTTAAAATTTTTGGTAATTTTTTTAACATAACTTATAACTAACTTTTTAAAATATTATGAAATATAAAAATAATTCAAAAAATGAACTATAATTGTTTTAAAATAAACTAAACAGTTTAAAAGACTAGTGGGGTATTAGTTAAAAATTAAATTCAAAAAATAAATGAAAGGTTAGGCATGCACGCTAACAAAAAATTAAAAAGTTCAGGCATACCCTGTTTACATTTTTTTTTATTAAAAAAAAGGATAACAATTATTTTTTCATTTAAATGGATGGCACTATGTCCATCTTGCAATCTGACTTATTGCTATTTCCTAATAAAATGATAATAATGCCTTATCATATTTTGGGTGGACAGAAGCAAATTAGAACAAAAATGGCATCTTATATTTATTATCTCAATACCTGTAATTCACAAGCACAAGTGTTTTTTTCCCCTCCAGAAACAACATTAATGGTTAGAGCGAGCATAGCGGTGGGCCACAAAGGCTTGTCTAATATGAGGCTTTTACTGTTTATAGTTTTTGATCGGCCAATCTCTTACTGTTTAAAGCCCGTTGCAGCTGGTTGCTTATAGATTTCCAGGTTGGGTTCCACCGAGAAACACGTGCCTGTGGAATTTTTGTCCTTAGCGACATTTATGAAGTCTTTTTTCTAGGCCATAAAAAATCTAGTATTCTGTATCTGTTTGACCTGAAAAATAATCAGTAGGAGTTTTTCGAAAATGGACAGCTTTCTTGGCCTTCTCAGAATCCGGGTGAAACGCGGCGTAAATCTTGCCGTTCGCGACCTTGGCTCCAGTGATCCTTATGTTGTCATCACCATGGGAAACCAGGCTTGCTACTGTTTCTTGATCTCCTCAAATTTTGTTACATGAACTGTTAATTTTCCCTTGGTTTTTTTTAGTTGAATTTTCGGTATCTTACATGGTTCTATCTTTTTGAGTTGTCTGTCTGAGACCTCTATAGAAATGAATATGGGAAGCGGAGATGAAGTTATGTACGAGAGCGAATTAAGGACCGCAAAGAAAAGGGTTTTCACAATTGTATTTTGTGCAAGGATATATTATTGTTATACACATGGGAAATAAACAAGAAGAGGGTGAAATTTGTTCATCTAATTGAAGCTGTAGTTGATATCGATGGGAGTGGAGTTCATGTATTCATCTTGATTTACCATAAATGCCTTCTCTGATGAGAGGAAATAGTCTTCTCACTTCTGGTTAGCTTCACATAATCACAAATATGGAGGACGGGGCCTTTTTTTTTTTTGGTAGAATTGTTTGGTAACTTGGTTGTTGATTGATTTTTGCTTGAAATTTATGGTCAATTTTGGACTGCTGATGTGTTGTCATTATTTTTTGAGAGAATCGCGTTAGGGCCTTAGGGGTCTCTGTACTTGCTTGTTATGAAGCTTTGTCTTCAATCATTTATCGTGATCTAGAACTAGACAGCATACATCCTTTTAAAGTACGTCATAATTATATAAAATTAGATCTGCACACATATTCACTTCACAAGATAAAGTTCAACCACACGTTAGTTTTCTTTTTTTTCTTCTTGTCTGTTCCTTTTCCAGTATGTTATCTCTGCGCTGAAATCACCCGAACGTTGGTGCAGAAATTGAAGACTCGAGTGGTGAAAAAAAACTGCAATCCAGTGTGGAATGAGGAGCTTACTCTTTCAATTACAGATCTCAATGTTCCAATCAATTTAGTAAGTAATAGCCCACCATATGCGAGTCTGTTTATGACTCGCTATAATGTCAATCACTCAGCAATTGATTTGTTCGGTGCTATAATTACATACAGATAGTTGATGGTTGTTTCGGCAAGACACCGTTTTCCTCACTTTAATATTTTGATGAAACATGATAATCCATATCATGCAGTCTATCCAGATTCCAATTGTTTTGGCTTCCTTTGCAGACAGTTTTTGACAAAGACACGTTCACTGTGGATGACAAAATGGGTGAAGCAGGCATAGACCTCCAACCATATATCGCAAGTCTAAAGATGGGCCTGCAAAATCTCCCGAAAGGTTGTGTGGTCTCAAGAGTTCAGCCAAGCCAGAACAACTGCCTTGCTGATGAGAGCTGCATTGTTTGGGATGATGGAAAACTCCACCAAGACATGATTCTCAGATTAAGAAATGTAGAGTCTGGTGAAGTTACGATTCAAATCGAGTGGATTGATGTTCCAGGTTGTCGAGGATTGAAAACTGAAGGTACGGGCTAATGTGCTTGCAAGATGTATTGTTATATGTAATGTAAATTTCAAGCAGCCTGAACTGGGTTTAAATTATTGTACTATCTGTAGCAAGCAACAAGAGTTAAACTATGCTGATATTGAGGTGGGCTTGGCTATGATCGTGCGGAATGATGTAAAAGGATTTATATAACCGACCCCAACTAGTTTGGGATTAAGGTTTTGTTACTGTGGCAGTAGTTGTTGTTGTTGAATAAGCAACAAGTGATCTGTAGTGACATGATATATGTGCTTCAATGTGATAATTAGTGAGAACTGTCAAAGACATGATGGGCTACAGTGCCTCTAGTTTCTCAAAACTGCTTGCCATATCAATTTTTCTTACCACAGACAAACAACTTTCTTGATTCGCTCAAGCATGTCTGCATAAACTAACTGGATTACCCATCAATTTTTATCATTTTTGAAACACAGACAGGGAAGCACCATGGAACCGGGTGAAGAACCGCGACTGATCAAATGATTTTCGTAATTTTACTGCTCACTGTAACCTCTCTGGGTAAGATGCGACTGCTCATTAATTTACCGCGTCCTAACTGGGAGTTTGATGACTGCATTTGACCTTCTTGAATTCTTTGGTTTTGTAACAATTAATCCCGGTGAGAACTTCTCGGAGTGCCTTCTATTTCTGGCATAGAGATATTAATCAAGAATTACTTGAATATTTTTCTCTGTTAATTTATTGTCTTCTGTCTTTCTTCTTTTGGTTTTATTTTAAACAACTCTTTCGATCCTAGTTCCTGACGTTTTATGAGGCACACATACCGATAATGTGAGTGAAAATCAATCTTACGACGTCCCACCGAGGGAGCTCAGAGGCCATAATATCGAGACTGCTAGATAACAGCCGGTATGAAGGCTAGCTTTCTGATGTTACGGTCGTGGTAACAGATAATGGGGGTAATAAACTAATCATTACCTTAAGAATTACTCCCATGGAGTTCTCGTCTACCCTTCGACCTCATCAGTAACACAACCAAGTAGTATAACTTTCAGACTTTGTTTCTATGGAGAAAGCTATTTCTCCGATTTTCTTGCGTTTGGCTAACCTTGAGAACTTGATCAATAGAAAATATATTCGGGTCAAGGCCAAAAGAATTTTTAAATTAGACCCGTATTTCACCACCAACTAACCCTTTTCATTTCTTCCCAACACTTATTTTTCCACACACACCAAATATCACATTTCAAACTACAAACAAGTTATAATGAGGCAATTATTTGACATTATGGTTCAGGTTTTTTAAAAAATACTTTTAAAATGTTTTTTTAAAATGTTTTTAGATGTTTTTTTTAAATGATTTTGATACAAGATTTCTAAAAACTTACAAGTTTTATCTTTTGATTCTCAAAAATCTCTTTAAACTGGAAATAGTCTACCATGTTTACTAACCACTGCATAAAATCCTTGAACGAGAATTCTTTATCAAAGCAAGGAATTTATTAAAAACCAGAGCACCCCTTCCAAATAGTTTGACTGTAAGCGGTATCTCAACACTTGAAAGCGTTTGCCTCGACCTTCATAAAATGCAGTATGACTTAGGTTGATGCGAGACGAGAGCCGTATCAATGGACAAATTCGAACAATTAGACCATGATGATAATATGGGAGTACACGAGACACTAAAATAATTCTCGATACTCAGGAAATAAAATAAAATATCATGTTATAAATAATTACCTAATTACTCAAAATAAAACTTATTTTAGCTAAATTTTAAAATATAAAAGTAAATTGAAATTGAAATTATCATGTAATAAACCAACAATTGAAGTTGTGAATTGTGATCATAGTTGGCACGTGCTGGAAACTCTCTGCAAATAACGCGTCGTTGGAGGAATTTAGAAGAGATAAACAATCGGCCTTGGGCTCTCTCGATGATGGGCTTGGACTGTTCATAGTTCAAAATCTTAAAAAATGTTAAACCGATCGAGGTGTGATGGAATTAAAATTCTTGTTTGTAAGATGAATAATTTTTAAGATTAATTTCGAGAAAAAAAAAGAAAAAGAAGAAAATTTAATTAGAAGAACAATCCTCAAACCATACATGGAAGCCTAATCTTATATATCAATAAGAGTTATTAGAAGCCTGCAAGCTTAATCCAACACTGAGATTAATTTGAAAGGAACAAACTTATTGTGTTTCAATAGGATATTTAAACATCTATCTGATTTTTTTTTGGACAGCATTACAAATGCATGGTGGATTTTCTTTTTTCTCGTTCAACTGGACAATATTCATTTTTGGGTCTAGCAAGAAAAACTCAGTTTTTATGGACTCAACTACATTTGACATTTTAGACCCTAGCCTCTCTATACCTTTTAAAAGTATAAAAATCTTTCAAAGAGCCATCATATTTCCATCAAATATTAACATAGATATAAAATATATTTATCAATTATTAAATGTTATTAGGGTAAAATTACACTTCAGACTATTATTTTCATAAAAAAAACTCATGAGCTATAAATATACCATGAGATATTCAGAACAAAGGTTCATAATTTTCATTCTCTATTGTATATATTTTTAAGGCATGCATCTTTCTTTAGAATATTATTATATTTTCTCTATCTAAAACGATCTTTATTTAAGTATCGGAGAGTCTCCACTCCATCGATAGGGATCTTTTACAGGTACTAACCTCAAGTTACCTTGGTCTATCAAACACCAAATATAAGTTATCAACTACCTTGACTAGAAATAATAGATGAAATTGCTATGACTAATTAATTAATTGATTATTCAATCCATAAATTTTATTTTTAGACTAGTTGAATTTTTTAGAATATCATTACCATAGTTTTGAAACCCGGCTTGACGGGTCGACCCAGGACTCGAGGCTAGAACCAGGCCGGGTTGAAGAAAAAATAGAAAAAGGAAAAACTCGGTGTGACCCGGCAAGACCCGGTAAAAAACCCGTTGACTTTTGGTTTTTCTTTTTTACTAAAACGATGTCGTTTTGATTTTTAAAATATTTTTTATTACTCGGGCAACTCGGTGACTCAGTCAAAACTTGGAACCCGGACCTTAAACCGGGCCGAGTTTAAAAACTATTATCATTACATAGAAAAGAATAAGATTTGGCTATTTATTTTTACGGAATGTGCTTTATATATTTAGACAATCTGTAGTACCATGCAAGGATATCCAATTGTTCTCGTCCTGAAGAAATATCAATTGCGTTATCATGGAAAACAAAAATAGAGACATCTCATACATAAAACAAGAAAAAATCTACAGGGATGTTTGGAAGTTTGTATATAGATATTTTCATTTTCTGAGATAGCTATCGATTGAATTGTAGGGATATCATTTACTTGGTTAATCTTACTTCTAGTTCCTCATCTTCTCAACTTGCTTTCTTGATTCAAATATCTTCCCTCAAAAACTTTCAAAACATTCGACGAGCGCCAACTTGAGCAAGGAATCCATGGCTTCTACCTCGACATCCTCGATATCATTGCGAAACAATGCTCCAGGAACAAGGTTCCCCTCATCTACAACATCAAAACTACTGCACTCTAATCTCAAATTTCCACTTTTAATGCCTGCAACAAAAGCTACAGGCATAAAATCTTCAAGTGCCACAAGGTACAATGAAGCTGTAATTGATGAAGAAATGGACAAGATTAGGAGGCTCCAAAATGGGTCCGATGTTCGTGGGGTGGCATTGCAAGGGGAGAAGGGTAGAACAGTGGATCTTTCTCCTCCGGCCGTGGAAGCCATTGCAGAGAGTTTTGGCGAATGGGTTATCAATGGCTTGGAAAAGGAAAAAGGTCGTGTTGTTGAGAATGTTAGGGTGTCACTAGGCAGAGACCCACGACTATCAGGAGCTTCTTTGAGTGTAGCTGTGTTTTCAGGTCTTGTTCGTGCTGGTTGTTTGGCGTTTGATATGGGACTTGCCACCACTCCAGCTTGTTTTATGAGTACTTTGTTAACTCCATTTGCCTATGATGCATCCATAATGGTAAGTTTTCCCTTTCAATTAGCATATACGACATGCGTGCACGATCGATTTGGGGCTAGCTTGTTTAGCTGCTGAATCTGATTGCTTTGCAGATGACAGCATCACACTTGCCATACACTCGTAATGGACTCAAATTTTTCACCAGGAGAGGGGGGCTAACCTCGCCCGAGGTGGAGGAGATTTGCGGTCAAGCTGCGCGTAAGTATGCAAATAGGCTTGCAAAAGTTTCTACCATGCTTAAGACTCCACCAGAAAGAGTTGATTTCATGAGCACCTATGCAAAGCATCTCCGGAATATAATCAAGGAGAGAGTGAACCATCCCTTTCACTACGACACTCCCCTCAAAGAATTTCAGGTTTCCCTCTCTCATAAGTTCCCTCCTCCCTATCTTTGTATATGTGCATGAGGCTGTACATGTTATCTTGTTAAGTTATAACACAACCCACTCATCTTTTGTTATCCTTAGGCAGCCTTTGGTATGAGTCCAAAAGATAAATATGAATTAATGTATTGAGTAATTATTACAAGAGAGATTTAATTTTAAAAGTGTAAAAAATATTAGTTTTTAATCAAAGAAGTTTTTAGTATGTTTATAAATTAAAGTGTTAAATGTTAGGACGTGATTAGTAGGAGGGTAAAAGGGGGTGAAAATTACTCTTGTAATTTTTCATTATCTGTACTTATGTTCGGTGCAAATTTGGAGGGAGGAGAAATTCTAATATAGGTTAAAAACATTTACCCCAAAAAGGAATTAAATATTAACATTGTAAGGGGAAGGGTAAAGAAATTTTGAAAGAGGAAAAATCTGGGGTTTTGTACTGTTCCTGTTTTCTTTTAAAAAAATAACACTATTATATTTTTTTTTATTTCCTTCCATTTTATAGCACAAAATATAAGTTAATTAATTTTTTTTATAATTATATTTAATTCCTCTACCTCCTGCAAAACATCCTTAACACTCCATCCTTTAACTTTTTACATTTCTTAACATTTCATCCTTAAATTTTACCCCTTTAACATTTCTCTTTTAATTTTTTTAGCACACACCAAACATAACCTTAATATAAATAGAGAAAATAATTAAATTATCAGTGTTGATCGATAAGAAGGAAACAAAAATTATTTGAGAATAATGGTTTTATTTATTTATAATATAATATTTGAAAATTTAAATACGTAGTTAATTGTAATATATATATATCCTCAAATGTATAATTTATTCTTTTGCATGCTGTAAAAAGTAAAAGTAAAAAAATTTGGTTCTCGGATACAACGAGAGAGAGAAACCCCTCTTTAATTATAACAGCAATTCTCATATATATATATATATATAGCAAAAATCCTTGCCAACCGAACAATCGAATTAAAAACAAGAAGATTAGAAATAAAGGAGAAACCTGCCGAGCCAGGGAGAAAAAAAGTAATAAAGAACTCTGATTAAACCAGGAACTTCTATTTGGCATCCACTTAACGACTATTAAGTACTCTTACAATTGTTTTCAAGCCTATTTTTTTTTCTTCTTTTAATAGTTAGCGATGGCCATGTATTTTATTTTAATTTTTTAATCACAACTAGAGAAGGATTCTTTTATTCTCCATAAACCAAAAACTCTTTTTATAGGTGAAACTTTAACCTAGACATGAATTGGAGAAGCATCGAATCTTAATTATCCAAGTACGGAAAAAATAAATGAAAAAGGGGGCAAGTAGGTTACGGAGTGGACTTCTTTGCTCGATCAGATAGGTTTTAGGCCCAGGCCTCACCTATAGACTATAGTCCAAGAAATTGAATATAGCCCAACTTGTTTTTGTGATTGATTAAGGCTACCTCCTAATGTACAGATAATTGTAAACGCCGGAAATGGATCAGGAGGTTTCTTCACATGGGATGTGCTTGACAAGCTTGGTGCAGAAACCTTTGGCTCGCTACACTTAAACCCAGATGGAATGTTCCCAAACCACATCCCGAACCCCGAGGACAAGATTGCCATGGCACTAACTAGAGCTGCTGTGCTAGAAAATTCAGCTGATCTTGGAATTGTTTTCGACACTGATGTGGACCGAAGTGGGGTAGTTGACAAGGAAGGAAACCCGATTAATGGTGACAGGCTTATAGCACTCATGTCTGCTATCGTATTGAGGGAACATCCTGGAACTACTATAGTTACCGATGCGCGTACAAGCATGGCACTGACAAGGTTTATTATTGATAGAGGAGGTCAACATTGCTTGTATCGAGTTGGTTACCGGAATGTTATTGATAAGGGTGTCCAACTTAATAAAAATGGAATTGAAACACATCTGATGATGGAAACTTCTGGACATGGTGCTCTTAAAGAGAATTATTTCCTAGACGATGGTAAGCCCTAGCAATTTGAATAGCATTTTGAGTGTTCCCCACTAGTAGTGCTGATGGAGATGTAGTTCAAGTTCTGTTCTTGTCACCTTCTAATGCAGTTTTTAATCTTATGTTTAGGGGCTTATATGGTGGTAAAAATCATCATCGAAATGGTACGTATGAAACTAGCTGGATCAGATGAAGGAATCGGTAGCCTCATAAAAGATCTTGAAGAACCATTAGAATCTGTAGAGCTAAGGATGAACATCATCTCTGAGCCTAGGCATGCTAAGGCAAGAGGTATTGATGCAATCGAGACATTCCGAAGCTATGTTGAGGTATTTATCTCCAAATATTCATATTTAAAACACAATTCATTTCATCAGAAGATCACAATCATTTATGGTAAATTGACATCACTTCACCTGTAATGTATCCACTTTCAGGAGGGACGAATTGAAGGCTGGGAATTGGATTCCTGTGGAGACTGTTGGGTAGCCGATGGATGCCTCGTCGACTCAAATGACGATCCAGCAGCTGTTGATGCTCATATGTACAGGTTCGGTGCTATAAACCACAATGATTACTCTGACATTAAACAGTTTTATGTGATGATTAACAACCTTCTGATGTGAAATTTCTTTAAATTTGAAATTTTATGCTTAATTTTTATTAATTTAAATAGAGTGAAGGGAGTTTATGGGATTCAGACTACTAACTTTTCAAATCAAAAAAACATTTTAATTAAATTTTTAGATGAGGCTTAATGATTTGTTTTATTCTCTAATAAATGATAAGATAACATAATCTGAATTTATCTGATGCAAGCAGTTCTATTTCATAAAAAAGATTATCAGTTATCTACACATGATTTTTTCTATATATAAAAAGTCATAGATTATTTTGTGAGTACAGGGCCAAAGTTTCTGATGAAAAACTTGGACAACATGGTTGGATACACCTGCGTCAGAGTATTCACAATCCAAATATTGCAGTGAATATGCAATCAATGGCGCCTGGGGGTTGTCTATCTATGACAAAAACTCTGAGAGACAAGTATGTCGCCTGACCTTAGCAGTTAGATCAATTCAAAACAATTTCTGTTAATGTTGCATGAACGCCTCGTAAGACTGAGATTTATTATTGATTAATTATTCTGTTCCCAGGTTTCTCGTGGCAAGTGGAATGGACAAGATCCTCGATGTTACTCAGATCGACAAGTACGCTAGAACTGGACTTGTAAAATAATGGGGGATCTTCAAGAAATTAGATATAAGCACCTTATATTACAATTAATAAAGAATAAAGACCAAGGCCGTAATGTACAGGGAGAACTGGACTTGAATTCTTTTCTGCTTATCCTCTTGTTATTGTTATTTTTACTTAGATCAATTTAATCAAAATAATCGATAACTAATTATCAAAAAGAAAAAAAAAATGATAAACTGCCATCCTCGAGGCAATTACTGAGAACTGAGAAGCTAAGAGACACCCCCCAGCATCGGGCACTGCTTCTTTATTACGATCCACGAAGTATGAATTAATTAGAAATAAACAAATATCTTTAGACTCTTTAATTTCCTATTACAATAAGAAATTCTGATCTATTTCATTAATTTTCTCACTGATATCTTTGAAATTAATATAAGATTATTTTTGAAGTCTGGTTTAATTATTTAAATTTGAGTTGAAATGGTTCAATATCAAAGTTTTGATGATTATATTGTCATGAATTTGAATTTTACTATCTAATTCTCTTTATTTAAAATATTTAACAAAAAACTGTGCCAGTTTCAATTTAAAATATTATTATGTTTTTACTTAATAATTTAAACTTTTGAATTTGAATAAATTTTTTATTTGGTATTAGTTTCTTCTAATCAAATGAATTACAAATAGTGGCAAATTAATTTCCCAATTGCAGTTTTAGGGTCGGTCTATTTTTTTCCCCTTCTTTTTGTTGGTTGTCTCGTAAGACATCAATTCATAAGTAGTTTAAAATCCCAATTGATTTTCCAGCCAGGATTTTGAAAAGAATAAAAAATGATTGCAGGGGAGAGGAAGAGGGCCGATGTATGTTAAACACTTCTGAATCACACATAAGAGCACACATTAATTTCACACAAAGCCCTTGCACACATATCACACAGCAGTGCCCTAAAACCTAATAATAATACTGTTGTGTTTTTAAAAATTTTAAAAAATATTATATTGATGTTTTTTTATATATGTTTTCTAATTATTTTAATGGTGTAAAAAATAAAAATAAATATTCTTCATGACTCATAAAAATATAAGGAATGGATACCCGTTGATATGAAGGAAATATATATAAAAAAAAGATAAAAGAAAACCTCGAGTAAACCTAATAGCCAATCCAGTGAATAAATCAAATACATGACTTAGAACATGAAATTGAGATGATCCAATAAATAGTAAAGCGAAAAAAATACCAGCAATTGTTTTTTTGAAAAAAATACTTTGAAAAATGCGAAAGTCAACCTGAGCTTATTTTTTAGATTTATGACCCGAATCATGAGACTTGGGTGACCCCATTAAAGGTAAACCTTAAAAAAAAACAAAAAATACAAGATTTTTAACCAAACAAATATTGAGAGTTTAAATTGAGGAAAAAAATCAATTAGAAAAACAATACAAAACAAAACAAGTAGCATTTAAAAAAAATATGACTAAATTCAACATAAAAACCAACTGAAATTAAATGTTAAGGGAAAATTTAAATGAAATTGAAAAAAAATCAACTAAAAATAATTAAAAAATAATAATTAAAAAAATTGACACCAAACTTGACATAAAAATTCAATGAAAAGAAATGCTCAGAGATGGAATTTAAGAAAAGCAAATAAATCAAGGAAATGATTGAAAAAAAAAACAATTAAAAGAATGATAACCAAATTTGATAAAAAAAAACCTAACAAAATAACCAGGGACAAAATAAAAAATAAAATCCAATTATAAACCATCAATGTAAATAAAAACAATAACAATTAAGAGAAAAAGGACTGGATCAAAAGAAAGAAAAAAAAAATTAAAGGGCTGATATAATTCTTTGCATGGTCAACACGCATTAGTAAGGGTACTTGCCTTATTCATCTATCCATGACAAAAAGGTTCTTATTGTCATTTCATCACGTCTCTTGGACCAAAGGTTCTAATTATTTGCTCTGTAAAGGTAATACAATAATTGCACTGTTATTAAAAAAATAAAAAGATAGTGCTACCCCTGAACAAATTAAGAATGAAAAATTGATCGTGTGCAAAAATCATTGTACACTCTCAAGTAAACCTTTAAAAATTAAAGGATAAAGGGTAAAAAAATAATTTTACTGTAGCCCTAAACGCATTTCACTGTGTATGAGTTACAGTGTAAAACCCACACGATTTAGTATTTTACTTAAATAGAAAAACTATATAGTTTGAATACAACTGTTGTGGAGAATAACAGTTGAACATAATCGCTATTGGGAATAATGGTTGTTCCAAAAACCCTGTGTTCCTCAATTTAATTAAAACACATAAAAACTCAACCTAAAAATTTATGAAGATCCAATGGCCAAAAAACGAAATTCAAGATCCAATGATCAAGAAAGAGTGGGTTACTAGGGACACATCAGAGCTCCGTTTTCGACTCGGTACCGTAAGAAAGATCTTATCATAATGAATCTAACGACACATTGAAAGACCACCAAACATGATCGTAACTTATTAAAAGTTTTGTTTAAGATTAATTTTGGGTTTATTACGATTTCATTTGGTGTTATTCCAAGATATATTTAAAATCATCTTGTCGAGATTATTTTAACAGTTATAAACATATAAAAAACAAAGTCTTGGCATGTACGCGGTAATCTATTCTTTTTTTTTTCTTTTTTTTTCTCTCATACAACATCACCTGATTTTCTCTTCTTTTTTTTATTATCTATTGGATTTTGAATCCTATCTATTCAATCTTCATAAAGTTTTCAGTTGATTTTTATTTAGCTTAATTAATTAGCAAAAAAGAGATGTTTTGAAATATTCACTAAACAATTACCATTGGCGATTGTAGAAAAACATATTCTAAGATGCTATTACTAATTTAAATAATAATAATTTATAAAAATAATATTATAAAACGTGATTATATTCTAACTATTTTATTTTTCAAATATATTTTCAAACTATATTATTCGTACATAAATTTTTTTGTCCTTGTGCAATAATTTCCTGACCACCTACCGGCGTATATAGCGCCCCACAAGTTTGTGTTTCCTTGTGCAATAATTTCCCGAGCGTCCACAAGTTTGTGTTGTCCTTGTGCCATAATTTCCTGACCACTCAACAGCTTTAAATTTTATTTTTTTATTTTTAATATTAATATATTAAAATTTTAAAAAAATATTTATTTAATATTTTTTCATACTAAATATAATTTTAAAACATACTCAAATACATGTTTTTTAATTTTTTTTAATTGAAATGCAATAATATTTTTATCTAAAAAAACTAGTTTTTCATTTTTTTGAATTTATATTAAATTTGGAAAACATATTTTAAAGATTTTTTTTATAATTTCTTATATAGTTTTTCACTATTTTTCAAATAATAAAATATAAACAATACAATTTTTGTACAGACAGTTCTGCACGTGCCTATCATTATCTAATATAATATAAAAAAAAACGTATTCAAATTTTACTACTGTTTAATTTTCAAAATTCAGCGTCTAATAAGGCAATTGTTAAATATGCCAGTACCCAACTATATCCTTTCATTAATGTCTTGGTTGGTACGCAAACAAGCAACTGAAAATTGCATCGCTCGTAATTCTGCCACTATATAAATGAGGCATTGGCTAGAAGGAAATCAACGATTTAATTTAGCTTCCAAAAGATGGCTCTAGCGGGAAAGCTTGAGATCAATTTTGAGCTCAAGTGCTCTGCTGATAAGTTCTTTGAAATTTTAAGCTGCCAAGCTCACCAAATTCCCAATGCCTCCTCTGGTGAAATCCATGCCATTGAGGTACATGAAGGTGACTGGGTGGCTACTGGATCTGTCAAGCTCTGGACATATACAATAGGTATATAATACAAAATTTTAAATTTTTTCAAAAATATTTTTAAAATGCAAAAATAAATATTACCTTATTGTATTTATTGTATGTAGCGATGCTAATAATTAAGTTTTTGTCTAAAGACCATTTTGGGTTCATTAGGAGGTGCGATAGATCATGATTTGTATAAGCGGAGGCGTCCCTTCCCCATTTCTCACCCTGGCTACTACTTGAAGAATAATTTCAATTTGAAACTCTCTAATATAAATCCTAAATCTTAACACGTTATTTCATGTGGAACGACAGATGGAAAGCCAGAAGTTTTCAAAGAGAAGGTTGAAGTCGACGAGGTGAACAAGTCAGTGTCTCTGATTGCCGTGGGAGGACATGTCCTGGAACAATACAAGAGCTACAAGATTACACTCAAGACTGTTTCCATGGCCGAGGGGGGCGTCGTTAAAATTCTTCTGGATTATGAAAAACTCAAACCAGACGACCCACCTCCTAACAAGTACTTGGACTTTGTCATTAATGTTGTCAAGGATATCGATGAACACCTTGTCAAGGCCTGACCAGGGACACCTATACATTTGCCTTCATGGAATCTGTAATGTTAAATAAAACTGGGATTTCCTGCCGTTGCTGCTTCCTCTGTGTCTGAATAGTCTCTATGTAAGTGCCATTCACGGGCTTGGATGTTGCTCCATGTCGATGTATGTCTTGTTGTATGTGCATGACGGGAACTTGGAAATCCCAAGAGTAATTAATGGGTATGGTTATGTTATAAACAATTAACTCATTATGGTGTTTGTTCTCTAATATATATATATATATATAATTAATTAGATATCGAAGTGTTCCCCATCTCTAAACTATATAAGTATATACTGAGTGAATAATATTGTATTGAGATTGTATTGGATAAGTTGTTTGTTTGTTGAAAAATATTTTTTAAAAAATAATTTATATAGAAAATAGATTTTTAAAAAGTGAATTACTTTACAATGCTTGATAATATCATTAAAAATGAGTTAAAAAATACTTTTCATGTTTAGCTATACCATGAGAAATAAGTTGTAAAATTACTTATTAATATGTTTTTTTTTTAATTTATCTAATATATATAGAATATTAAATGTAATTATCTGAACATTTACAAGAAAATAATGAGATCAAAGAAGTTTAATGGTGAATTTTTTTTTTATCATATATATTTATATATAGTCTATTATATAAAATGTAACTATACATATAATATAAATATTTCAAATATAATATTATAGACATATAACTATTTTTTGGTGTTTGGAGAATATTGAAAATAATTTTTTTTATGGTATCCTAATTTTATTACACAATTTATATGATTTAAAATGTATGATTATTGTATAATATAACATGTTTTGTATTTGAATGTATTTTCTAGAAATATTATGTATATTAAAGTATTTTGTACACTAATATATCAAATTAATATAGTTTTATATTGTATATTAATATATTCTAATCTATTATTTCCTATATAAATATATTGGTAATTTATTAAATATATATATATATATATATATATATATATATAAGAATAATAAAGTATTGTATCACTTTAGTTTTTAATTGGGTCATTTATAAAAAGAGTTTCTCAATCTTTTAAACAAAAAAAAAAGTTTTTTCCATCTAAAATTTATATTTTTCTTTGACTGGAAAATAAATTTCGTTGATTAGTTTTTCACAATGTAACTAAACATGAAAAGAAAACACTTTTCATCAAACAAATAAGATCTTAATGTAAAACCATATCATATGTAGACTTATTTAATAATTTAATTTTTTTAATTGAGTATTATTTTAGTAGAATGCAAAAGCTTTTTAATCCTTTTATTTTTATTTTTTTAATTAAAAATTTAATGAATTTCATTAAAGGGTTATAGTTACAATTCCTCAAATAAAGAGGGGGGAAAATAAAGTATAGTGTGCATTGCTTGTTTGTTTTCACAAATATAGTATATGCTATTTTGTTGATACATATATACAATATGGTGTTGTGTTATCTTATTCGTACAATATCAGTATATAACATTAACAAAAAAATATAAAACTGTTGCTATTATCCTATAGCATTCACTGTGGATATAAATATATTATACTATGGATTATGACAATGTAATGTTAATTTTGTCATTTCAAGAGGATTTTGGATGCCCTGGTTACGGGGATAGTGGAGTCATTTTCAAGACATCAATTGATCATTAAAGGATTCCCGGGGGTTGCTATCTTCTTTTTCTTTTTTAAAAGATAGTGTAATTACTTGCCATTGAGCTCAAAAAAATGAATAGCTAGCAAATGGTGTTTATCTCTTTGCATTTTTTTTAAAGATTATAAAATGATATTTTCACCATTTCAATAAAAAAAAAAAAAGGAAAGAGCCGGGGGTGATTTTGTCTTTTCATGTGGGTTTTTTGGTTAAATGTTGGGATGGCAAGGGCTGTTTTGGACATTTCGCTCTAATTAAATGATTTTTTAATAAAAAAGTAGAAGGCGCGTCAGACGTTGACGCGTGGGATACATTCGTGTTATTTGGGCGGCACCTGCAATATATTCTCGTGGCCAAATATGTTGTTCTGTCGTGTCATTAGAAGTGTCGCCTCACCCCCTTCCTCATGGTGCCATGTGTTGTGGTTCTTGGTGGACGGTTTGTCGTCGGTGATCGTTTCTTTATTTTTCTTCTTGCTTTTCTCTCTCTCCTAGCAAAAGTATGGATCAATTCTCTTATATGTTTGTTTCTTGATTTATGTCCTTAGGTTTTTAATTGCATATTTGAGTCCCTGACCCTTTTAGAAAAGTTTTTGATGTTTTCAATTTCGTCCTTTAATTACAATTTATCACGTGTCATTGTTTGAGATTTGATCCTTATTCTTTTAATTTCTGATTTCTTTCCCTGACTCTTTTACTAAAGTTTTGTTGTTTTTAATTCTATCATTCAATCAAAGTTTATGTTATGTTATTTTTTCAATTTAATTCTCACTCTTTTGCTTTTTTTTTTTTCATTTTGTTAAAGTTTTTTTCTTTTCAATTTACCAATCTAATGTTAGCTTTTTTTATGGGCTCTATTTTTTTTTTATTCTCAGTCTTATTCTTTTAATTATAATTTTTTGTGTTACAAATTTTTTTTATGAGGTTAGTGTGATTCATCTATATTATTTTATATTTTATATAGATTGGACTTATTTTTAAAAATAAAATTATTTTTTAATAATATTTTTAATATATACGGCCTTGCATATAAATTTTTTTCCTTTAATTTTTTTCAATAAATTTTATGTGTGTGTTGATTTTTGATATAGATTAATTTTCATAAATAAATTTATTAAACACAGTTGGTAAATGATCTATATTGCAATATTAAATATTTTGGACTATATTTATCTATCAATTTTTCCAGTTTTTTTTATGGTTATGGTTAGCGATTTTCTTTTTATTTATTTATATAAATAATTATCGATTTATTTGATTAGATATTTACATGACGAACTTTAATTTTTTTTATTTTGAAATTAACCTGCACGCTTAGGGTTTTCTTAGGAAAAATTTACGATTTGTAATAACGCGTGGTTAAAATAGCTAGTATTACCCTCATGGTGCGTCTAGATATGAAAGAATAATAATAATAATATATATATACACACACACATAGCGACAAAACGTGTTATTTACCCTTCTTGGAAGGACCCCATGTCACTACCAGTAGCACAGTATTCTTTGCAAACCTAACCAACGTAAAAATATAAAGATTTTAGGAAGAAAATAAATGCAGGATGTATACTCAGATAGCGCCCCCACACCCCGTGATTTCACCCTGTAAAGGGGTATTCAATGTAAACCTGACAAGTTTGCTCCCTCACTTTATCAAGATCATTTTAAACAAGCTGCAATAATTTATTGTGGCAATTTGGCATTGCCATCAATTATGCAACTACCCTCACTACATCCACATTTAATTTCTTGTAGAAAATATTATCCTATTAATTATGACAGCTTCCATATCCAAGGCCTTTCCGTTTTTGTCGATCCAGAGATAAGGTAAACAAATGCCAAATGGCCAACGCTTCTGCAATCAATTAGAAACTTTACGTGGCATTCTCATCCTCCATCAATTATCGAGTCATATCAATAAAATTGTCTGTCCCATTCACTCCTTCGAGCAAATTACATGATGGATGTGGGACAAATCGAACGCTTGACGTTAAAAATATCATTAGAGATCGAAGAGCTACATGTAACCATTTCATTATCAAAAAATTCATCATTTTCCATGATTTAATATTTTTTATAATACCTTGCTTTAAATATTAGATTTTGCTTTTATTTTAAGGTAGAATTTGCCCTTGTTTGCCAACCATACCGCTATCTCTTATTCTTTTTATGGGCTGTATATTTGTTCTTAGTAATTCATTCTCATTTTAGTATTTGAGAGATCGTTGTGGTTTTCCATTGTCATTATGCTTTTTATAATAGTTTAGTGATAGAAAACGAAGTAAAAGAGGCCATCAAAGCTTATTGGTTGATGGTCCTAGCTATATGATAATTATATTTATAATAAAATAGTGATTGTGATGATCAACATCCACAATGATAAGAAGTAAGGTTGTTAAAATCACGTTTTGACTCGTAAAATCGTATGATTTTACGAGTCAAAACATGCTTTACGTGCTGAGTCGTTTGAAAAAATAAAAAATGAATGGAATCGGGTGAAATCGCAAAAAATCACGATTTCAGGACCGATTTTGCGATTTCACCAAAACGTATAGACTGAAGAAAAATGTTCCCCCCATGCTCCAGTTGTCTGGCGCCTATTGGCTGTGTAAATGCACAGTCACGCCAATTCTTCAAAGTCTTCACTCCAGTCATCGCGCGAAACAAATCTCTTTCTTTCTTTTCACAGAACAAATCCCTAATCTCATTCTCTAATTAACCAACCGACAACCACAAAAGCGGTGACGATCACAGTCACGGTCACGGTCACGGTCCAGTCTTCACTCCTTCTCTTTCTTCACTCCAGTCATCAGTCCAGTCTTCACTTCAGTTCATCAGTGCTCACGGTCGCGGCTTCTTTTTCATCAACAGCGGTGAGGATCTCCTCAACAGCTCACGACTTCCTCTTCAATCTTCATCAACAGCGGCAAGCCAGCAACAATCTCCTTTCTTTTCCATCACCAACAGCTCACGACTTTCTCTTCATCAACAGCAGCAGGCGACATCGCTCTCCTCTTCAGCCTTCATCATCAACGGCTCCTCTTCACCGTAAGTTGTTCCCTTGTAATTGTATCTTCAGCCTTCAAAATGTAAAACTGCAATAGTTGATTTTGCCTGTAATTGTATATTCCCCTCATCCTGTAATTACAGATTTTGAATGTTGATTTTGCAGGTCCTGATAATGATTTTGAATAACAATTGATGAAATGATTTTGCCGGTTCTGTAATTTGTCCATTTATAATGTTTTTCTGTTCCTCATCAGTATACTGTGGACTGTTGAATTGAATTGAATTAAATTAATTAGTTGTTGTTGCCTGTTGCTCTGTGTCTGTGTGGTGTGGACTGTGGAGTTTGTAGACTGTGGAATGATGAAATAATTTTAGGATGCCATTTCAGTATATGATGGAATGATGGAATTGATTTTATTAATGGAATGATGGAATGATTTTATGAAAAATTTAATTGTATGAATTTTTATTTGAAACATAAATTTTTTTGTTAATATATTTTAAAATTCATTGTAATTTTATGATTTTATGATCTAATTTTATAATTTAAATTTATTTTATATTTTTTATGCCGTGTTAAAATCACAATTTTAACTAACTTAATAAAAAGTGTAAAAAGTGTTGTAATTTGGTATATAGTTGCGGTGGTCTTTACAAGCTATAATGAAATGATGATTAGTTAATAAAAATATGATAGTAGTTATTGTATAATGCTAAACAATGATGGTACTGGTGGCGAAGTGGTTGCGATGAAATGGCAATAATTATGTGATAGGGTGGCCAAGTGGTTGCGGTGGGATGACAATAATCACGTGACAGTGATTGGATACTGATAGTGATGTGATGTGATGTGATGTTGTTGGTAAATATTAAAGGTTGATAGTACTTTAAAAAATATTTTCTACTCTATAAAATTAAAAGATTTTTTTTTCAAACCGATACTTTTCAGGATATGATGGAAAAGTATTTATTGTTGATTTATTTTTTTAGTATTTATTTCGCATTAAAAAATACTAAAAAAATAGGGGAAAGCAACTTGGTTTTATATTTTCATTTAAAAAGAAACTATTCAAACATATGTAAAAATAAATCAGGTTGGAAAAAATTGCACTTGCACTGATGAAGTTTACGCCGCATTTACCAATTAATTTCCAAATTTAACTCTTTTTTTTTAAAATCTTATTTTCCGTTATTTTATGCCTGGTTAAGATTTTATTAATTCTTAAATTAAAATGATTTGATTTTACACTTTCACTAGAGAGACTATCCAGTCATGTGGAAACACAAATCATTACAAAAA
>Ga0307517_10003878_pt1 | contig 23185 bp, 6 predicted proteins | sample 23_EM_MG_FD_194515 | JGI IMG/M metagenome (GOLD analysis project Ga0307517, IMG submission 194515) | Populus trichocarpa ectomycorrhiza microbial communities from riparian zone in the Pacific Northwest, United States - 23_EM | ecosystem: Host-associated > Plants > Roots > Unclassified | place...
AGTTTGGGAGGAGTTTGGGAGGGGAGAGGTGGGATGGGAAAGAAGAAGAAGGAGAAACAGAGGATGAGAGTGTCGGCAGATGGGTGCATATAATGGTTTTTTCCGACGGATTACTTCCGTCGGTGATGTCGTCGGTGACAGCGCCACGTCACTGTACGGCAATCTCAGTTTGAATCCCTCGGTACTTTCCGTCGGTAAAATCGCCTAACGTCACCATGCCGTTGCGTATTTCCAGACAAAATGTATATTCCGTCGGTGAAACCGACGGTATATACCGACAGAAATATTCCGTCGGTAAAAAGCAATGGAATTACCGACGGAATGATTCCGTCGGTATATACCGACAGATTTTGAGACGGAATTATGTCCGTCGGTATAAATTACCGACGGAATATTTCTGTCGGTAATTCCGTTGCTTTTCTCCGGTTTTCTGGTAGTGAAATTTTAGACTCAGACTTAATCAGGAAACTTAACTCTCAACAAGTTTGGTTTTGAAGAAATTTGATAGCAAAAAAAAAAAAAACCCATGGATGATGAGATTTGAAAAAGAAAAGACAATTTAAGAAATGATTTCAAATAAAATAAATAGCAATTAAAAAAATAAAGACCAAATTTGAAAGAGTAAAAATTCATAGGGGTGAAATTAAAAAACATCTATAATCTCATAGATTATTTATAGATTATATAATAGAGGTGAAATTGAAAAACAAATATAGAAGGTTAACCCAATAGAAGGCAAACCACAAAAAATAACAAAACAAAATCTAAAAATGATGAAAAATATGAAAACATCACCTTAAAAAAATAAAACAAAAAACCAAGCAAACACAAGCAAACCTTCTAAACCTGGTTTAATCTTTAAAACTCACAACTCATGAAATATTAGACTCAAGTTCAATCAAGAAGCTTAATTCTCAACTAATTTAATCTTGAATGATAAAATCGGTGAAAAATATTAATAAAACAACTTGTAAAAGCCAAAAAAAAAATAGCAACAAAAAGAAAAAGGATAAAATTTAAAAGGAAAACAAAACTCAAGAAGGATGAAATTTAAAAATAAAAATAAAAATGATCCCAAAAACAATAAATTACAATTAAAAGAACGAGGACCAAATTTTAAATATTAAACAAATCATAGCATGGTGAAATTAAAAAAACATTTGTAATTTGATAAATTATTTATAAATTAAAAAAATGATAGGAGGTGAAATTGAAAGAAATTGTAGTGGTTACCAAATAGAAGGCAAACAAAAAAAATAACAAAAAAAATCCAAAAAAAAAAGTAAGGATAAAATATAATAAAACATCATCTTAAAAAAAGAAAAAAAAAAACAAGCAAACCCGGGCGAACATCATAAATCTAGTCTAATCTCTAAAACTTGCAACTCGTGAAATTCTAGACCTTAGTTCAATTAAGAAGTTTAACTCTCAACAAATTTAATTTTAAAGGATGAAATTGTTGAAAGAATATTAATAAAAATTGCAAAAGAAAAAAAACTAAAACAATGGGGATAAAATTTGATAAAAAACCCAAAGAGGATGAAATTTGAAGAAAAAAAATTAAGAAATTATTCTAAACAAAATAAATAGCAATTAAAAGAATGAGAACCAAGTTAAAAAAAATCATAAGAGGATGAAATTGAAGAAGATTTGTAATTTGATAGATTATTTATAAAATAAAAAATAGTAGAGATGTGAAATTGAAAATAATTATAGAGGGCTAACCCAATAGAAGGCAAACCTCAAATGCTAACAAAGCAAAACCCAAAACAAATGATAAAAAAAATAAGAAAATATTACCTTAAAAAAAACAAAACACATTCAGGTGAGACTTATTAACCTGATCTAATCTCTAAAATTCACAACCCATGAAATCTTGGATCTGGATTCAATCAAGAAACTTAATTTTCAACCAATTTATTTTTTTAGGATGAAATTGGTGAAAAAATATTAATAAAAAACTTGTAAAAACCAAAAAAATAACAACAAAAAGAAGGAAAAAAAATTTGATAGAGAAAAAAACTCAAGAAGGATGAAATTTAAAAATAAGAAACAAAAATAATCCTAAACAAAATAAATAGCAATTAAAATAATAAAATTTGAGAGATTAAAAAAATCATAGTGGGGTGAAATTGAAAACATTTATAATTTGATAGATTATTTATATATTTGAAAATTTTAGGTGGTGAAATTAAAAAAAAAACATTTGTAATTTTATAAATTATATATAGATTAAAAAAAAATAGAGGGTGAAATTAAAAGTCATTTATAATTTTATAGCTTATTCTAAAATAAAATAATTATTAATTAAAATGACATGGAACAAATATAAAGAAAACAAAAACTAAAAATGCTAGTATGAAATTTTACAGGGGCAATCAATAGGTTTCACTATTTTAGGACGCTAAACAATCTCAACATCATCCGAACAATCTTAGCATCATTCTATAATAATTTATAGTATTTATAAATAATTATAATATTTTAATATATATATATATATATATATATATATTGTTGATACTTGTTATGGTTATTATCACTATATATATAATTTAAGCATGAATTATGACAATATTTTATCTAAGGATTTAAAGTAAAATTAAAATAAAAACCAAATTTAAATCATTCAAATTTCAAACCAATTAAAATTACATTATACATAATAATTTATAACATTCCAAAACAAGTCCAAAAATATCATCTTCAAACTTTTTACATATAAAATGATTAAACAACTTGTTGCATTGGAGTTTTTAATACAAAAGTAGAATTCCTACAAATAAACTATGGATCAATGTGATCCTGTGATGTATCTAAAATTTATTTCATATAAAGTTATTCACATTATATGAGATAAAAGATATATATATATATATGTAAATATTCCTTAACTCAACTTAAATAAGTCAACTATTTATAGAATTCACAATCTAAGTCATTAATAATTTTAGTCTCTTCTTGTAAAACTTTTCATTTTCATAATGAGTGTTTTTTTAACATCGTACATAGATCCTTATCCAAAATAATTATCCGTATTTTTCAAATCCAGATGTGAATTTCAAATTCCAGAATAACTAACCAAACATGCCCAAACTGGACGCTAATCCCTATTCTTAGATAACTAGCTCAGCATTCCCAAACTAAACATTAGTTTCTATTCCAGTATAACTAGCTCGACATACCTAAACCGGGCATTAGTTCCTATTCCAAGATAACTAGCTCGACATATTACAAGATACTATAAGTTATAACTTAAACGGAACTTCAATATCATGCTTAACTTTAAATAAATAATAAAAAGTCATGATTTTTAACACCAACCTTAGAACCTGAGCTCTATTAGTCACCCCTGTTATTTAATCATACCAACAATTTTACATGTACAAATACATATATTTTTTAAATTTCAAATCTTTATCCATACATAATCCAAATTCTCATTTACACATCATAAATAAATTTTCAATTTGAAAAAAAAATGGAAGCCGTAAATTTCTTGTTTTCTTTTTCCTATCCAAAAACTTATGCATAAATGCAGAATAATATTCCATTTTAATTTTTCTTATTATAAATCTCTAATTCATCCATCAATAGTTTAATTTACATGTTAATAATCACACTCCACGGTAAATTAACCATCTTTTTTTTTTTTAGTTTAACGTGAGTGTCCGGGCCAACTTGCGCGCACCTCGACTAATCCCACGGGCCCTGAAGTTAACGACCATGTAAGCCTCCGGTGGTCATCATATGAGCAATCACATGGCTCGAACCTGAGACCACAGAGAGAGCAAACCTCTTGGTCCCAAACTCTTACCACTAGACCACCACCTAGATGGTTTGTAAATTAACCATCTTAATTAATTTGGTCTTGGCTGAAATTGTCTCCTTCATATAGGCATTTTTTTTTCAATCACTTCACCCTATGGGTGAGCAAAAAAACCGGAAAACCGATTAAACCGATAAAACCGGAAAAAAAATAACCGAAAAAACCGAACCGAAAAAAAAACCGATTAAACCGATTAAATTTTTGAAAAAACCAGCCGGTTCGGTTCGGTTTCGGTTTTATAACCAAAAAACTGAAAAAACCGAACCGAACCGAAACCGACAAAAAACCGGAAAAAAACCGAGCCAAACCGAAAAAACCGAGCCAAAACCGGAAAAAACCGAGCCAAAACTGAGAAAACCGAGCCAAAACTGGAAAAACCGAGCCAAACCGGTTTGAACCGGTTTTTGCCCTAAAAAACCGAACCGAACCGAAACCGGTCGGTTTGACCCGGTTTAGGTTTTTTTTAAAAAAAAAAAAAATTCGGTTTGGTTATTTTTTTTGATAAAAACCGAACCGAACCGAAAATGAACACCCCTTCTTCACCCTATATTTTTCATTCAAACATACAATTCTACACAATAAATCTATCTTTTGCATTAAATAATCCAAACACCGATTTCTTTTTCTTTTTTTATGTGGCTGAAAGCTTTGCCTAAAAAGAGGAATAAACTCTCTTCAATTCTTTCAAATTTAGTTATTACCCAATCATTTTTCACATAATTAAACATTAATTAATAATTAAAACACATCATTTAACACTCTAACATTCAATTTCAAGAATCTTTATACCCTAATACTTATCATTAAACATTACACACAAAAACCATTTAAATAAATTGTTTTTGGAAAGTTTCTTACCTGCAAACTCAAATAAAAAAAAGGTCGAAAGCTTGAAAACACCCTCTCTTTTTTCCATCACTCTACTTTCTCCCCTCCAAAAACCCTTAACCATATTTTTTTTTAAGATTTTGGGCCTTGAATCTACCAATTTCATGTTCAATTCTCTCCCTAACACATTTTTATTTCTTAATCTACCTCTCTTTTGTGTTTTTATGATGAGTTTTCATAAGTTTTCTTCACAACTTTTCTAACTTCATTTTCCACTTCTGTGGTCGGCAACTATGGTGTTTCGAAAAACACTATTCATGCTTATATATGTAATTTTTTATTTACCCTTATGGCTCAATATTTATTTTATTTATACAAGAAACCCCACACTTTTCTTTTAGTTTAGTTTGTGTTATTAACTTTCCACTCTTTCAATTTCATCTCTATCGTAAATTTAGTTTCCCAAAAATTTATTGATTTATATTAGATGAATAATTTTTTTATTCCAAAAAAATCTAAAAAAATTATAGCCTGGTTTTACATTCTCCTCTTCTAATATAAATTTTATCCTAAAAATTTAAGTTTTTTTTACCTGTATTGGAGAATAGTACTTCTGGATATTTTGTTTTTATTTCTGACTCTCGTTCTCAAGTCTCCTCTTCCACTTAAAAACTTCTCCACAAAACTTTAATTATAGGGATCTTATCATTCCTTAACTCTTTCTTGTCGCGATCCAACACTCTTACAAGTATTACTTTCAAGGTTAAGTCCTCTTCAATCTTTATATGGACTTGCAACAACACTAATGAAGGATCTATCTCGGCCTTGCATAACAATGAGACATGAAAGATATCATAGATCTTAACCATATATGTATATACGGGGGCAAAGTCAACTGATATGTTATAAGTTGATCAATTCTCTTCACAACTTTTTACCGCAAGTTAGAAATGACCGGACTCCCTCCACCAGCGACTAGAGACACCCAACGGTGCCATGCCGTCATGCTAACGTAGTATGACCTAAGTGCACACGTGTTGGTTCATAACTGGTGGTTGAAATCACTCTCAGGTTACGTGGCTATAAAGCAGATAAAAGTTGTGTAGCAAGGGAAACCGTTACGTGGGCGTTAGCTTTGTGAGTCTGCGAGGGACATAACGGAGGTCTCTGTCCTTTACCAATTTGAGAGATGCAGGTGTCAGCCACAAAAAGAAAGAAGGGTTTGACATTTGGTGCGCCCAGAGCCATGAAATTAGCCAAAAGCGGCTACGGGGCCGACAAGGAGTTTTGGAAGAGGAATTTGATAGCGTGTGGTTCACCAACCTATGACTTACGTGAAAATATTATACTGTAATGTTATTTATTTCTCCCATGCGATAATCGGAGACATTCAAAAAAAGAAAAAAGAAAGAAAAGAAAGTGATGATTGGAGGGAAAAGAAGGACTTTAGTTGACAAATTATTAATTGAGCTAGCTATAATTATTTTTGGTAAAATTACTACTTAACTCGTAATATTATATGATTTTACGAGTTAATATATATCTAACATGTAAAATCAGATTAAAACCTCGAAACAAGTAAAATCAGACTTAACTTGTGTAAAATCGGTAAATTCGGTCCGATTTTGCAAGTTTATTAAATTTGTGATATAAACTAAGTCAGGTTCAAATTTGACATTAAAATATCTGCTGACTATTTTTGTGAAATTGAACATATCTTTCAAATCGTATATTGGATAGAGCTGAAATTTTACAGGAAAATATTAGATACATGAAAATATATTGTGGTTAATTTTCAGGTCAAATGGAATTCGGAAACATAATATTTCGAATGTTCAAAGTTAGTATACGAATCTTGTCGAATATGTCAAACTAGACATTCGTGTACTATTGGAGATATATCTAGAGTTACCGATGGAATTTTTCTGCGACTAAAGTTGGGCTGGAAACTAAACATTTAAAACTTTTCAACCATATATTATAGACTCAGTAATTCATTCAAATGGAACGACATGTTTGAAATCAGGACTCAAATCTGTCAAGAATATGCGAAAATTCGAGATTCGGGCTGCATTGAGAAATTTTAAATGAAGACTTTTTTATTATTTTATTTTATTTATTTATTTAAGTTTTGAATAATTATTTTTAATTTGAAAATTTTTCTAGCGTATTAGATATTATTTCGGGGTTTATTTCATTATTGAATTTATGTTAGTTAATTACTAGTTTAGGCTTATTAGCTTTCAACCTAAAAGGAAACAATTAAGTTCATGTGTACTTCCTATCATTCATTCAGTGATTCTCCTGTACTGAGAAGTTTTGTTCCAAAACTTTTTATTTTTTCATGTCATTAATTTTTTGATTCATATTATTTATCTCTTTCATTTTATTTAGGTCACTCATTGATTATAATATTGTTGACTCACTTTATCAAATTTTAATGTAATTTAATTTCTTAACTGGAATTGTCAATATATAATTAGTTCAAAAAAATTACTTATGATTTTACAATATAAGTTTATATTGTAATTTTTATATCGTATCAAAAAAAGTATTTTTGACAATCTTGGCTAAAATAATATTAAAAAACAATTAAAAACTTTAAAAACAGATCCTCTATCGGTCTTGTATTAAAATCATGATCCGATGGTCATGATTTTGATACCTTTTGTTACTCGTTTTTATTAATCTTTAAAATGGTTGAGAGAAATAATAGTGTTTGGGAAGAGGGAGAATCCCGTGTAAAGTAGTTAACTAGCATGGCTAGAGTGATTAATAATACAAAGAATGGATTAGAACGGCGAGACTGTCCCAAAAGCGTTCAGAAAGCAAATTTAATGAGCTTGAGTAGCATTCTTTAACGTTGTTGTCGCAACTCATCGCATGATTTCTTGTTTGCCGATAATGTAAAGGTTGCTGAGAAGCATGATATGAATAATAAAACAAATAACAGCTGGTTTATTGGTCTTGATAATCAAGCTACAATTAAACAATATCCTCGCTTCCAAAACGATAATGGCTTTAGCATGTAAAAAAGGACATTGCGTACGCCGGTCAGGTATAAAAACAGAACATCTTGACGAGTCCTAGGTCAAGATTTTCCTTTCCAGGGGAACATGAAGTCCAACAATGTGAAAGTAGTTTGCATGTAATGATTCTTTCTTGATTACCCGTGAGTCCATGTTCTAGAAAGAAAATCCAAAAATATTTTCCCAAAATATAATATATATACACACACACTAGCGTGTAAATACTAAACGCCTTTGCAAACAAATTAAATAAAAACGGCCGTTTATTCATTCATACTGCAAAATTTTCTATAGATTCATAGTTTCCTTATTACCGGCACAACCAGTTTCCCGGTTAGTAATGATTACTGCCGTTAATCTCCACGTGTCTACCTATACACCATTAGATCACCAACCACTGCTGAATCGTCCATTAATATGTATAGAAACCTTAGCCCTTCTCAAACCGTTCCAGCCTTCTGCTAGCTTTCCAAACTTTTTTTCAAGAACCTCTCAAGCTTCTTTCTAGCTAAAACTCCTGATTCCTGAATTGTTATAGAACCCTCTGCTACTGATTTGCCTTCCATGAAACACGAAAGAGGCATCAGCACCATGGTTGCAGAACTCTCAATACAGCGACCAACTTTCGGTGCTCTCTTGCATTCCGATCCTGCAATTTTTAATCAAGATGATGATGAATCAAGCAACAAAAACAGCCCAACTTCAACCAATATGAGTCCTAGATATTACAGCAGTTTCACCCCACCAAGTGGTGATCTCTCTCCTTACCTCTCCCCATGGAGCCAACTGTCTCCATACACTAAATCTCCTTGGATAATACCATCTCCAATCAGCCATAAGCTCTCTAAAAATGGCCTTGTTGGATCAATTTCACGTGAAGAAGGTCATGTTTATTCTATAGCTGCTTCTGGTGATTTTCTATACACTGGCTCCGATAGCAAGAACGTACGTGTATGGAAGAATTTGAAGGAGTTTTCAGGGTTTAAATCCAACAGTGGATTGGTTAAGGCCATTGTTGTGTGCGGTGAAAAGATTTTCACTTGTCATCAAGATGGCAAGATCAGAGTCTGGACGATATCTACCAGAAACCCAAGTGTTTACAGACGAGTTGGGACCTTGCCAACTCTTAAAGATTGCGTCAAAGGCTCTTTGAATCCCAAGAACTACGTAGAAGTTCGTAGACATCGCAATGTTTTACGTATCAAGCATTTCGACGCAGTTTCTTGCCTAAGCCTGAATCAAGATCAGGGTTTATTATACTCAGGATCCTGGGACAAAACCCTAAAAGTTTGGCGAGTTTCAGACTATAAATGCCTTGAATCAATCAACGCCCACGACGATGCTATAAATTCAGTTGTCACCGGGTTCGACTCTTTGGTGTTTACCGGCTCAGCTGATGGAACAGTGAAAGCATGGAGAAGGGAGCTTCAAGGGAGAGGAACTCGGCATTTTTTGGTTCAAACACTGTTAAAACATGAAAACGCCGTGACAGCGCTCTCGGTAAATCAAGAATCAGCTGTAATTTACTGTGGTTCATCCGATGGGTTGGTAAATTTTTGGGAACGTGAAAAGCTCTTGTCACATGGTGGGGTCCTCAGGGGCCACAAAATGGCCGTCCTTTGCTTGGCGTCGGCTGGTAATCTGGTGTTTAGTGGGTCCGCTGATAAAAGTATTTGTGTGTGGCGTAGGGAAGGTGGCGGCGTCCATACTTGCTTGGCAGTTTTGACTGGTCATGGTGGGCCAGTAAAATGCCTAGCCGTTGTAGAAGATCAAGAATCTGACGAAGGAGATCAGCGGTGGATAGTGTATAGTGGGAGTTTAGACAAGTCTGTTAAGGTTTGGTGCGTGACAGAGAACGCGCCAAAGTGGAGGGAGTATCCATCACCTAGGTTGGGCTTCTCTTCACATACCCAAAACAAAAGACAATTTCACGGGTAGAGTGTCTTCACGACACGAGTTGAATAGTACGTGAATCACTGGCAGCGGGGAACCCTGCTATAAATGCCATGGAAAGCGGGGTACAGTGACGCTATGGGATCCATGGATCACATGATTTTGGTGGCCAGCTTGGGCTTCAAGGCATGGATAGATATGGTGTTGAAAATAAGTGAACAGGCCAACAACAGATAAATTGATGGTGCAATCACGTGTTAAGTAAAACAGTTCCCCTCTTTGTCAAAATATTTTGTTGATGTTATAGCTCCGACTTTGAAGTCTATTATTGGCAGGTTTTTAGATGGAGACGGTGGCATGAGATTAGACAACCGCAGCAGAAATACTCAAAATGAACTTCCAATAGTTGTTTTGTTTAGTTTAGTTACAGAAAATGTTTTGTAGTTTGGAAGGGCTGTAACTTGTAAATATTAGCAGTATAACTTTGCAAATGCCTTGTTTATGCGTTTGTATCGAAAAAGCTTAAAGGGTGTCTTGAGCACCCTTAGCAAATTATTGTTATAATATATGATCTTGATCAATTACAAAGCAGGAAACTTGAGACAGACTTGTGAATTTCAAGTCGTTCTACGTATAAAAGAATCACGAGTCCCTTGAGGTTAAGCCCAGTTGAATGAATTCTAGGCGGTTTGCTTTCATAATGAAATATTGGGGGTGATTAATCGATCAGTAGTAGCTGGGTTGGCACAATAAACTACATTGAACAGGGACACAACTCTTGTCTTTAAAAAGAAAACTAAGAATTCATTGCTGGCATATATAGAAAACTAACGAATTTGGAGGGACAGTACTGAGCTACTTTTAAACAACAGTGTTGGCGACGAACATCTTAGTTTTGCAAAATGAAAAATGAAGACGTGCGATTCTTGTCAGCTCTCGTAGGCGAGCCGATGGCAAAAGATCGCCACGAAGATAATCGATGTCGCAATGTGATGCATATGCAAGTAACTTCACGTCTCTCTCGTCACTGTCATTACTGGTAATTCTTGTAAGAGAAGAAAGGGGCAACCGCGACAAGCTAACCCAGGGGGAATGGTTCAAGAAAACAAGAAAAACCAAGGGGAATACCGAGGTCCACATGAAATTAGAATATTTCGTTTGCTTTTGTCAGGTTGAAGAATCAATATCATTGCTTGTAAATCACTCATTTCTAATTTTAAAGTCAATATATAGCTGCCAAGATTCATCAGTTACTTGTCAAATTAATGGATTAGGTGCGTTAGTGTACCTCCAAATTTATACGCAGATTAATCAAAGGTGTTCTCTGTAGAAAATGTACTAATCTTATCTTCTATTGGGGGATTTTGTTTTGCACCGCTGAAAATGTGTCTCGCTCGCTTATGAATAACAAATGAATATTTATATATGCAATGATTAGAAAATCCTAGAATATTAACATAATCTAAATGAAAGCATTGCAGCAATTAATTCTTTACAGTGTTTTTTTTTAATACATGTTTTTATTTTATGATTTTTTTCAAAACTGTTTTTATCAAAAAAATTTCTTTTTATTTTTTCTTTTTATAAGGCCAGCATGGTTTGCGGGTTTGTCAATATATTTTAAGTTGTCTAGTTTATGAGTTTGGTATGGTTTCTTTTTTTCCCCTATTTTTTTAATTGAACTTGACTTTTTTATAGTTTATTTTTTTCTCATATAATTAAAAAAATAGTTTTAGAAAAAAAATCATGTTGTTAAACTTTATAAAGTAACAAAAATTAAAGAATGTGAGGAAATCAATGTTCACCCAACACCCATTGCACTGTAGATTACAATAGTAATCCACAATGTTTTATTTTGTTTTTTGTTTTTGAATTTTTGTTATGATTTTTTTTTCAATTTTATCTTTTAAAATTGAGATTGTTGAGAATTTAACTTCATAATTTGCTTCTTTTTATTTAGCTTTTATATGAGGTTAGCGTGGTTTACGGTTTTGCCAAGGTAATCCAGGTTGTCTCGGTTTATAAATTTGATGGGTTGTCTTCTTTTTTTAATTGAACTTAACTTTTTTATAGTCTATTTTTTCTCATATAGTTAAAAAAATAGTTTTAGAGAAAAGTCATGTTATTAAACTTTACAAAGTAACAAAAATTAAAGGGTGTGAGAAAACCACCACTCACCCATACGCATTACATTGTGAATGACAATAGTATCCGCAATGTTTTGCTTTCTTTATTTTTTTTTTCTTTTTGAATTTTTGTTATGATTTAAAAAAAAACTTTTGTCGATTTCATTTTTTATTATTGGGATAGTTGAGAATTTGGCTTCATAATTTGTTTCCTTTTATTTTACCTTTCTAGAAAATTAACATAGTTTGCGAGTTTGTTAAAGTAACCTATGTTGTCCTGTTTACAAGTTTGGTGGGGTGTTTTTTTTTTAATTGAACTTGACTTTTTTTATCATCTATTTTTCTCATGTAATTAGTTTCAGAGAAAAATTATGTTATTAAACTTTATAAAGTCTATGGACCTATTCACAGGATTGGCTGGTTGATTTGGTTCGCTGGTCTAACAAGGTTAACTTTTTTTAATTACATTTTTTTTATTTTATCATTAGATACTTCAGTTTTATAATTGGTTTTGTTTCGCCTTTTATGAGGTTATCATGATCTAAAAAAACATCTTGATATTGGATTGGTGTTTGATTTCGCAATCGTCTATTTTTGTTATCATATAGTTAAATAAAAAATAGTAAAAAAAAAATTATAATCTTAGTGGAGTCCATAACAAAGTTCACAGGTTTGACGAGTTTACCCACCGATAGGATATGCTTTTTTCTTTGTCTTTTAATTATTTTTAATTTATTCTTTTTTTATTTCATCCTTTAATATTGGATTTGTTGGGAAATAGACTGCATTATGGATTTTTGTTTGTTTTCTATAGGGATAATTATTTTAAATAAGTGTCTATTTTTAGGATGGTGTTCAATTTTATGAGCATCTATTTTATCATATAATTAAATAAAATAAGTTATAAAATAAGTTATTAAAATCAATAGAGTTCATGACTCGAGTCGCGGGGAGACCGAGGTCAATCCAATATGTCATTGTCTTAATATTTTAAAAAAATTGTCATCTTGAAGTTTTTTTAAAAGCAAAGTCATGTTTTTATTGATTCTCAAGGTTGCATTTGGACTATGAAATCGATCAATTTAAGTTGAGCTAGCTCCCATACGATTTAATTAAAAACTTGAGTTAGGTAAAGAGCTGAGTCGAGAGGTCTCAAAATTAACCCACTTGGTCATATTTAATAACACGGTTAAAAAATTCTTCCTGCTTTTAATATTTTTTTACATTTTTTTTAAAATTGATTTAACCCGCGACGGAGCGCGGGCCAATATACTAGTGGATTCTAATCAAAATAGTATATGAACTATATGACTCTAACTACCATACAATTTCCTAATAACATCAAATATAATATATCTAATATTTGTTGGCTTGTTTCCTTTAGTAATAAAAACTAGAGAGAATAGGCATCTTGTGTTCAAACACTACAAGAAAATTATCAAATAGAAATGGAAATGCCAACATAAAAAAATATTGTTGGTAAATTACAGTGACATTTACTGATGAAACATGACGTCGCTATTTCCATCGGTGTCAGTAAATACCAAGGGAATTACAGGTGGAATTCAAGGAAAGAAATAGCATTGGGCAAGTATTCCCTCATTATTTCCAACGATAAATCTAACATGTCAATTGGTAATATTTAAGTTATAACTTACCAAACGACACCTCCTCTCCCCCTCCTCTATTTCTTCTTCTTCATTTTTCTTTATGCAGAAAACAACACCTTTCCCCCTTTTATTTTGTCACAAATCAAGCTTTCATAATCAAAAATCCAACCACCTCAACACTCAGTCTGTCAATATCATTGTTCTTGTTCAAGTTTTTTAAGATTCACCACATCAAGTACGCAAACCTATCCATTTTTATTGTAACGCATTTTTATGTTATTTTTTTGGCATTTTTATGTAGTATATGTAGTTGTTTGTGTCTTTACTTGTTTTTATAGCTTTTTTCTATAGAAAATTATTATATGAATGCATAATTTGTACATGATAGGGTTTGTTTGATATTTTGAAAAAATTTATTTGTTTGTCATTTGATGAAATTGAGTTTGATTTTGTAACTTAGGTGTTCTATATAATGATATAAATAATGAGTTATTCAATGGGTTTGTTTCATATTTTGTCTATTTTATTGTTAAGTTGAATTTTTTGGTAAATTTGGAGGAATTTAAATTTCTTGGAGAAAATTGATAATGTTTAAAGGGTACTATTAAAATAGATTGAATAAGTTTGAATTCAACCAATGATAGCTAATTAGCTGGGTACCGATAATTTGTTTAGTTCATATTATTAATTAATACATGTTGTTATCAATATTCTATATAGGTTTCATATAAGTAATGATGATTGTTCTTTGATGTATTGATTTTCACTTGAAAGGTTGCGCAAGATGGATTATTATAATGGAGTTGATGGTTTTATTAATTATGTAGTATCTTATCCTAAAAATATTAGTGGTGATAGTATTAAATGTCTATGCAAGAGGAACAAAAATAAAAAAAATTTCTCGATCCAGAAGTTGTTACAATGTATCTTCTACAAAAAAGGTTTATGGAAAAATACTTGTGTTGGTTTACACATGGAGAATCTTATGTTCCTTACGAGAACGTGATAAAATGAATGGTTGGTTCAACTTCTAGTTCTAGCAACATGCATGGATTTATATATAATAATAATGATCATTATAGGAGTATGGTGATGGATGCAATGAGAATAAATCAAGATTATGCAGGTAAATGTTTAATTATAGATGAAGAATTAAATACAGATGCAATTATGTTTTTTTTAATTTTTGAAATATTCCAACGAACCATTATGGGATGGGTGCACAAATCAGAGTAAATTATCGATTGTTGTATAGGTGTTCACCATCAAGTCAGATCATGGGTTGTGTGAGGTCAATTATGATAGAATTATCAAATGAGTGACAAGAATTTTACCTCAAGAGAATAGGCTAAGAGGGAACTTTTATGCTACTAAATTCATGATGAAACCCCTCGACCTAAGATACCAGAAAATTGACATGTATCCAAATTTTTACATGTTGTACTACCATGAAAATATAAAACTTATCGTGTGCAAAACACGTGGGCATGCTTAGTATAAATCCAAAACTAGTAAGAGAAAGACTCTTGTCACACATAGAAAACTAAGATGATTTCCAATCACTCTTAGACTACAAAAGTTATTCATGTCTCCAAAAATTATAAAGCATATAATATGGCATCATTCACTTTTTTTATGGTGAAGCCTAGAAGTAGTTTAATAGGGTGCATCCTTAGTTTTTAATAGAACCACATAATATACATGTTGTGTTATGTACAGATAGATTCAATCCATTCAGGTTGTTTATTGCACCTTATTCTTATTGATTAGTAATACTCATAATTTACAACTTGGAACTAAAGATGTGTATAGGGCTGGAGTTTATGTTCTTATTTATGGTCATACCCGGTCTTAATAGTCTAGGTAGGAATATAAATGTTTGTTTTCGACCTTTGATTAATGAGTTGAGTCGATTGTGGTCATTTAGGGCTTTGATATATAAAGTATAAAAAAACAAAATCTTCAGATGAAGATAGTTTGATGTGGACTATCAATGATTTTTCTACATATAGGATGATTTTTTGTTGTAGCACTCATATAAAATTAGCATGTCCATACTGTATGAAAAATAACAAGGCCTTCACCTTAACAAATGATGGTAAATCATTTTTTTTATTGTCATCAGAGGTTCTTGCCAACCAATCATAAGTACAGAAAGAACATAAATGACTTTTTTGTAGGTAGAGTTGAAAGGGATGTTGCACCGCCGATACCATCAGATGAAGAATTGTATGATGTGGTCTTACAACACAAGGGCATTGTGTTTGGTTTTCAATCCAGTAAGCAGAAGTTTCTTGGTTTTGATATGACCTATAATTGGGTAAAGCGAAGTATTTTTTGGGAGCTTTTTTATTGAAAGATTAATCTTCTCCGCTATAATCTGGATGTCATGCATATAAAAAGAACGTGTTTGAACATATTTTTAACACGATGATGGACATGAAAAGAAAGACAAAGGACAATATAAAAACTAGATTGGATATACATTTGTTTTGTTACCGTAAGAATATGAAGTTAGTTTCTGATGGGCCACGGGTCACAAAGCTTAAAGCCAACTTCACCTTAGATAAGAATGTATAGTTACTTGTATACTAATAGCTTAAGAGTATGTGTTTTCCTGATGAAGGCACCCTTAGCCAGCTTCACCTAGGTGCCGACTATGATGAGGCACTTCAGGCATAGGCACCTTTTTTTGATACAGAGTCATCGAGTGTAAGGGTGACTCACAGAAAAGGTGTCTATTCTTAGCAGGATATCTTTGTTATCATTTACCTCAGAGACTGGTAGGGGAAGTGCAAACAAGCAATATCTCTCCCTTTTCACATCAAATACAAATACGTTTCTCTTCCAAGTAAGCCAATGAAGTGAACCATTCATGAATACTTTTGACATATAATGAAGGGACTCCTCCTGTGGCAACTTCATTTCATCCAATAGCTTTCAATCCTAATTCATTGAGTCAAATAACTCAGTTCTAATATAGTGGAACATATACAATTTTTTATCATGCAGACGAAACTTGGGTTTCGAGAGTCTCATGATCTTATAGTGTAAAGGCTTTGATCTTTCAACCATCATGCCAAATTACATGGTATCATATCGTGTCTTTGGATTCATGATCTTTTACCATTGTTTGAAAGTAGTTTTACACACATAATATCATGGTCCATTGTATGTGTGACAAAGTAACATTCATTGATTTGTTGATGCCACAATCTTCACATGATCAAGTAGAAAATCAATGGATATTTCAGATTGGGGCTTCTGAATGTTAATTGAAACAAAGAAAACATGATATTCACTCCTGATCATGTTTTGAATAAAAAAAACCAGAGACAATGTTGGTTCTTTGGCTGTATAGCTTTGTGAAATGGACCCATAAGTGAACTTGTTGCACTCCTTGAAAAAAACCTACATTTCCTCATAGTCTTCATTGATGAATGCGTTAAAATTTCATAAATGATATTCGGGCATAGGTGATGAACTGAGTCTATGGTAAAGCAGAGGTTTTTGTTGTTGGATTGAAGATAACCACAATGATCCTTCTAGATTGAAATCCTTAATACTATCAGACTTTGGTAACTCTTGATTCTTCTGGAGAAAACCATATTCGAGGGACCTATATTTCAACTTGTGAACATGCATGTTAAATGTATGAACGTGTGTTCATATGATGAACTTGCCCTTTAAGTGGGGACATACAATCATAACTCTTTCATGATGAATAAGAATCTTGATTCTTATCCAAACTCTAAAACATAAATTTCCTGAATGATGGTCATTGTGTCACCCATAAGTCCTGAACTCAAGATGTTACATGAAGGGCTTGCCTTGATGTAAAATATATATAGGGAGCATACAGCCTAAAGGCAGGTTTTAATTCTTTTATGTGAAACATGAGGTAAGTTCATTATTTGGTCTCTAAAAGGGTCTCTTGTTGTCTCAGTGATCACCCTCATGAAGGCAATATGAGAGCTTAGTAGGCAACAAGATGACATGTTTATTAATCATTATCAGTCTAAGCACTTAGCGAAGAGTGAGGTTTACACAAACTTAAATCTTGACTAAAAGTCATAAGATAAGTTGCTAGTCCCTCGCCTAACCTGAAGTTTCACAATATGTTCCCTTACAACAACAAAAAAGTGATGCATGATAAAGCTTTTAAACCATTCATAGCTAAAAAATAAACAAACATCAATCTTTACACAATATAAACAAACAAAACAAAATAAAACCTAGTCCAAGGGTCCTTAGTGGAGTCGTCATCCTGTCATGCCTTTTTTTTTATGTGAGGCCCCAGAATAGGTAACAATAGATATAGTGGAAAGAGGTTTTTCACCAACAGAGTCAGCCATATATGCTGCTCGAAGGTGGCAAAGTGACTGACGCGTGCAACGCAATCGTAAGTAGCTTTTGTGTTTTTCTTTTTTTATTTTATTTATCAAATTACCACATTTCTTCTAAGACCAAAAAATTACTATGAGAAAACCTTTACAAAATTATGCAAAAGCCCCTGAAACCATGCCTTGAGAATTTTTATTATAAGGACAATTTAGTTATTACACTACTTAAAAAGTAAAAAACTAAAAATGCCATAGGCCATTAGCAAGAGTTTTTGTGTTTAAGGGTATGCTAGTAATTTTACTATGCAAAAAAATTAGAAAAAGATTGAGATGTCCCTTAACAAATATAGAATGACAAATGAATAGTGTGAAAAGATCATTTTATCCCGAGACCCTTTTAATTGATTCTTTTTTTGTCAAGAGAAAAACCATCAACTCATTATTATAATTCATAGTAAATTAAGGTATATATATATTACTTTTTCTACATGTTTTAGTTTTTTTTGTAATGTGATATAGAGAGGTTTGGGAGGAAAAGCAACAAGAAAGGATGTTCTTGTAGGAAAAGAGTGTAAATATAGAAGGAAAAGGATTGTTTGTTATTATCCAAAATAGATATATTTCAAATATGTGTGGAAAACACAATAACTAAAAAAATATATATACAGTGAGAAAAAAGTGTGAGGTTAGAGATAGAAGTTATCTAAAGAATGAATGACTCACGAAAAATCCTAAAAAAATTATGAATGAAATATTTATAAGTGTATATGATTACTACGATTTGTGAAGTAATCAAGAAGTAGAGAAAAGCCATCCATACCAGGTATTGGCACCACAAGAAAATAAACCTATGATACCATAAACCTGACCACCTACTGTATTTAGCTAGTATATTAGCTTCTTCTTTTTCTTTCTTTTTTTAAGTTTTTTCAATATCATTTGGCATATTTATAAAAAAATCCAAGTGATATAAAATCATTTTCATGGGATACTATATTTTCCCTACTTTTTAATTTGAATTAAAACATGGTTTCTATTAATTTATAATTTTTAATCCAAGTGAATAAAACCACATGGTTATTATTGGATAGCAGTTTGAAACTCTATAGATTATTTTTTTTGTTAAGTTATATATTATATATTAGATTTTGATTTAGAATATAATAACAAAAACAGGTTAAAAATATTAATCTTTTGTGAATGTATGCCACAAATTCTTTAAGGAATTATAGATATTCAACATAGTAATTATCTCATATGCTCCAAGCTTGTCATTTTTTTGTGAATGTATGCTCCAAGCTTGTCATTATATGAAAGGCTAGATAGGTATCATGTGTCCAAGAGAGATGCATGGATAAGATTTTACATCATGTTTTTAAAAATTTTAATTTTTTTATTTAAAAACAAAAAAATTATGTTTTCAAATTGTTTTGATGTGCTAATATCAAAAATTATTTTTAAAAAATAAAAAAAATTCATTTTGATATATTTATAAACGAAAAATACTTTAAACCATCATTATTACTACAATCATAAATAGATACTAAATCTTGTTTAAAAAAAAAGATTCAAGGTAAGCCTACACACCCCCTTATCGAGCCATACTATGAGACTACCAAAACAAAAATCCCCAAGCATCTCATCCGATTCAAATATCAATTAAGGGTCAATTTTTTTTCATAATTACTCCTTGAATATCACAATTCATATCAATTGATCCATGTGATTATCCTTATAGCTCCATCTAAAATAAAATTTGAATTGAAAGGTTAGTATAATAAATGGAAAGAGAAAAGTTCATGTATAACAATGCGCAAAGTTTGTGTATCAACAGGTCCCAAAAAAGGTTTTCAACAAATAATTATCATGGCTCCTCGAAGCTAATAAAAAGGTAATTTTATTTTTTTTTGTCAGTGACAACTTATTTTGGACCTAAAGAATAAATTTGTATTATTATTTTAAGGATTTATTTGGTAGTATAGTGAGGTATAATTGAAACTGAAAATTTTCTATTGAAATTTTGGATTGAATTATTTAGTCGAAATCCATTGAATTAGAGGGGCAAAATGTAAGCTCCTAAGCTCAATAATTACATGGGCTTTGTTGAAGCCTGACTAATACTGGGTTGGATGCATTGAGTGGATTGATTTCCTGCACTTTAACTGACCTGGAGGCCTGCTTTGTTCTTCCTGGATTGCAAAGAGGAGATTGACCCGTTCACCTCTGTCACTGCCCAACGCGTCAGGAATCCTCACAGCTCTTCCATCTTTACATATCTGTGGTTGTCAAGAGCGGACATCTCTTCCAAAGAGCATTAATAAACAACCAAATTAAAGGAACCGAGGACTGTTATTGTCCAGAAAAGAAAAGAAAGCAAGAAACTGAGGACACCCCACTTTCCACAAATTGATCATGAATTTCAAGTTTGTTTGCTTGACTTTTGTTGTAAATTATTATTAGAAATCATAGATCAATGGATATTTTCTTACGTGGGAATCTTGCCAATTGCTCCGTCTTGTCTGTGCAAGGCTGTTTAATTAGCCATGACTGAAAATGTCTACTTTTCTTTCCCTCCTTCTTTCTTCAATTTTAAAATGCATCTAATGTCTCCTCAAAGTCAAATGACCTTCTTTAAAACTAGACAGATTAAAAAAAAAAAAGAAGAATGAGATACGTCTGATGTTGATATGTGTGTGTTTTACAATTATTATATTGGATGAGTTAATTTTTTTTTAGATATTTTTATAAACAAAAATTTTCTTAAATAAAATTGGTCTCACAAACATGATAGACCCAAATTATATGGGTTTGACAGTCAACCAAACCCAAGGTAACGTGGGTCTGACGAACATGTCAGACTCAAAAAATTTAGACATTACCGATACTTATTATCTCATTAATCATATGTAAGAGATATTTTCTTTATATTAATATCGTCAAAAGTAGAGAACTTTCCGGTCTTTTTCTTCTCTGAAAATGACAAGGTTCAACGGATATAAATACCCCTGGAACCATACAGGTAAAAAGTTTATAACTTTTCATCTCTTAAGATAAAGATATATAAATTTTGAAGTATCAATCAACTTAAAACTTAAGAACAAATATCTTTATTCCTTGAATTTAAAACTCTTTTAAATCATTTAATGTCTTTAAGTCTTTCTATACATTTCTTATAAATACACTGACTTTATCATCGGGAAGTCTTTAAGTTCTTCTGATTGACACTGTTTTTACAGGCATTCAAACTTCAACTGTAAATCTAAAGTTTCTTATATTAAAAAAAAAATCTAAACACTTGAATAAATGGATTAACTATTATTCTAAATGCTAAATAATTTTTTTATTTATGTATCTTGAATTCAGAGAAATCATCAAAATTGCAGTGTTAAATTTCTCTATAAAGTGTCTTACTTTCCTTCGGTATAAGAGACATAATCAAGGGGTATTTTATTGTGATAGGATCGGGAAGAAATGGTCCTTGCAAAGGAGAGAGAGGGAGAGAAAATACCATTTCAAAATCCCAAGTTTGACATAATCGTGGTGGAAGCTCATGAATCTTATAGTCAGAAGACATTTCATAGTCATGAAGATATTATCACTGACGAATTGATGATGATGATGATGATGATGCACTCTTCTATAATCATGGCAACTTCCCTTTCTTCAAAAGCTCCATGAAACTTGATGCCCAAATTTCTCCCATGGACCCCAGAAAAATATGAGCCACATTTTGCTTCACTTTGACATCGATTCCTAGCAAGTCCCTCTCAACGCGTTGATGCGGGAAAAATTAAACGAAGGCTACTGGTCTGTGGGAAACTGGGCAGCCCACAGAGTCAAAGGTAACAATTTTCTCTTTTGAAAATGGAACATTTCTGAAGTAATTAATTTCTTGTTGGAATGTTTGAAGTGATTTTCACATTCTTTAATCCCTCTCAAGGAAACTTCGAGTCAATGTGAGATCATCTTCTCAAGGGCTGGCTGGTGAAATCAGTAAAATGACTGACTGGGTTGTGCCTTTTGGATTCTCTGTTTATGGATTATGGATGTTGATTAACATTCAATTAACAATCTTGACATTAATTAAAATGAAAAAAATGGATTCTTCCTTTGTTTATTTAAGAATTAGAAACAACCTGTGCATGCATGCCTCTCGTGGTTAAAGATCTAGACGACAAGTCGTTGCTTTTCTTGTGAGTAGACGACATGCAACTCAAAATCTATCCACCGCTGATTAAGTATGTGTTTTGTAATAGAGGATGTTTTTATAAAATTATTTTTTAATTAAAATAATATATATATACATATATATATATATATATACACACACACACACATATACAGTGAAGATGATGAAGATTTATTATTATTATTATTATTAGAGATGCATTCGTAAACAAACCAGTTATTATGAAATTTTAAGACAGCTTATATAGCATAACTAGTTACTGACCCATATTTTGGCACAAGTTGGATAATTTATTTTTTTAATATTAAAAAATGAGTATATGCATTTTTAAGTGTTTTTTAAACAAAAAAAATCAATTATAAATTAAAAAAATTATATATGCTTTTAATTATATAAATCAATAATTATTTATGTAACTAAAATAAATTATAAAATTAAATTATTGATCAATCAAAGTTAACTAGTCAAGTTTGTGACTTGGATCATGAACTTAATCACCAATGGTAATTGGTTTAAGTGGTCTGGCGTTTGTTCCTCTTAAACAAAGTCTCGAGTTCGAGTCTTGTAGATTGAAAAGGAAAACTTACTTGTGAGAATTTACTTTTTTATTCCTAGAACAATTACTTTAATGTCACTTCAATTACTATAACCAAAGTGATATTCCACGGTACGAACATCTTTGAAATCTTGTCCAGTTAATGTAGAGAGTTAAGATAGAAAAAGAGAAAGAAAGAACTATGTTCTTTCAATAATAAAAACTTACATCTTTATATGGGTTATATCCCTATTTATATAAGCAAAGAAAGCGATTATTTTTTTTAATAACTCTTCTAAATACTTGGATCAAACTCATTACTCATGGGTGGACTAGGGTTAATTCAATAACTAACAAGTCTTGTGGATGGAGTACACTATCACTGAAAAAGCTTTACCATTTAGTGAGTCGTCCCGGTTCGACCGGATTAGTTAGGGTCCAATAGACTTCTAGATACCGGGGTTTAAACAAAAAAAAAATCATAAGCTTAATTGAATTCAACAATTTTTTTAATATAATTTTATATTTAATTATATGATAAAAAAAATATTTATAAAATCAAAAACCAACTAAGCATTAAAATATTTATTTGATATCTTAACAAATCAATAAATATCAAATGATAAAATAAAATAAAATAATCAACAAAGATCCAATTTTAACATAGTTATTTTTATTGTATTACTCAATTATTATTATTTTTAAATTCCGAGGGGGAAGCAAAACTTTACTTAAAAGTAATGCAAAGCTTCTCGATATCATTATCCTCGTAATTACAAACAAACTAAACACGGCGGAGAGTA
>Ga0307517_10003879_pt1 | contig 23184 bp, 24 predicted proteins | sample 23_EM_MG_FD_194515 | JGI IMG/M metagenome (GOLD analysis project Ga0307517, IMG submission 194515) | Populus trichocarpa ectomycorrhiza microbial communities from riparian zone in the Pacific Northwest, United States - 23_EM | ecosystem: Host-associated > Plants > Roots > Unclassified | place...
GCAACAGAATTTTACAAATATTTGCTCACAGAAAAGAGGTCAGAAGGATTGGACAGCACTCAGGCTGCATATGCCTTGGATCATGCTGTGAAAAAGGTTCGGAAGAGTCTTGGAGACAGTGATGCTGCATTATTGGCTTGGGTCCCTTATGTGCACTTTGGCTATTGATATCTTGCTTTTTTTGTTACCATAGCTATAGTCTTATATTCCTACTATCCTCATGTACAGTATTCCATGAATTACATTTAGAAACTATCAATGTGGTGGCCAACAGGCTAGTGTGAGTTATTGACAATAAGGCAACATAGTTGTAGATGTGGGTGGGGGTTGAGACATTGAAGTTTGAACTTATAGAATATTCAGACAAGATATCTGCATTTTTCTATGATCATGTGATGCATCATAAGAACATACATGTATTGATTGAAAATTCAAAACTAAATGACTGTAAGGGCACAACCAGTGGGTGGGAACCAAGTGCCTGAGGGCAGCCTGACAAGTCTGGGAGATCCTAAGGTAAGTATATTTTAAAATAAAAGAATACATTTCAGCGATTTTGAGGGCTGCATAACACATAACTGCTGATTGAATGAAATAGTATAGTATATTTATTATTGCAAGAACCAGATCTCCAATACCTTGGAATGTGCTGGATACATTCAATCTACCCTGATAATTCTATGGATCTGTTGGCTGCCCTTGACCCTTTTACTACAGATGGCAACAATTGTAAGATCAAATTTGATGTACTTTATCTTCTATGTGGCTCACTAGCGATCTGTTCATTTTGAAGAAGCTCAAAGGCATGTAAGGTGCTGTGCAACTTTCTGCTAAAGACTCGGTAGCACTAATGAGAAGACATGTTGCTAAATATTTTTTGATTCCAAGTGACACTCTCAGCAGTGTTCAAGAGTTCATTACACTAAATGAACAACATTCTTGAACCGACACAATGTGAAGAAAGCAAAGTAATCAGAAATCTCAGCTAGGTCATTACTTTCATCACTTCTGTTGTTTCTTCAACTCCTGTTCGAGTCTCCTCTGTTCTGCATGATTTCTTGGAGAGACGTCTGGTGGAGCTTGACCACCCTGTATCAAGCCACCCTGTATCTGTCTCTCGAGAGGCAGGGGATCTCTCTGAGTAGAACCCAAAGGACCACCAGCTAGGAGGACGACTCAATGGCTAATATACACACCCTCCCGCTGAACCTTTACCCGAAGGGAGCAAGGAGCATGGGAGTCTGCATTCCGACCCGCCTCCCGGATGAGATTCTTGTCTGACTCCCGCATTGGTGCTCGGAGGAGAAGTCTATTGCTCCTGTCGGAGTGAATATGGGTATTCATATACCTGTGGGTGAGAAGGGTTAACGAGAGTACAAGTGAAGGAGAAAGAGATTGTTTCGGAAAGGTTTTGGGAGACTCACTCAAAGCAGGAAGCAATACTAAGAGGGTGGTCGGTCTCCTTGCCCGTAAGAGCCGAGCAGCTCGTGAACGGTTTCGCTCTCCTTGCCGACTTGAGTGCTTCCTGGCCCACCACAATTGGACACATAATCGCCTGTTTGAAGTTGTTCACGAATTGAACGAGGACCACAGCATGGTCCGCGTTGCCATCTTCATCAGCCGTCTTGTGTGCGTGTTTCCAGATTGACATATTGATATCGGTTATTGATTTGATGGGTATCTCAGTGCATGTCGATGTGAGGTGGTGAAGCTGGAGCATCCCTTCAAGGTCGTCCTGGTCCCATTGGTCTCTGAATGTATACAAGTTCATAAAGTCTGTGATTTTCGTAGGCTCGATCCCTATGTCAATGCGGGCGAGGAGGGGACTGCGGAGTAGGCTTTGTGCCTTCTCAGGTGTGGACTGACGAGTATTAATCAGGTGGAGGTCAAACTTGAGGGAGACGCATAGTTGGAGGTAATGGAAAAGCATTGGATTCACAGTGAACAACTTGATCAAGGGTTGGATCCCCTCGCTGAGATCGGAGGTACAATTCAGCTTGTGTAGGGGCCTGCGATGAGGGGGGTACCAAAATCACGTTCAGGATCCATGCGTGTATACTCAAAGGATAGAGATGACAGACCAGTTCTCTTTTTGGCACTGAATGGATTGATTTATGAGGCATTATTTGAGTAGTTTATGTAAAAATATTGAATGGACATACACTCCTAGAGCAGTATTGCACCACTTTGCACTTGGGATATGAAAAAAAAAAGTCATTACCTGGACAGCCGACTTCAACTTGCGTGAATAGAGTCACTTCGGCACATTTTTTCATATCCACATCTTCAGAGTCGCCAAGCTTCCCGCAGTTTGTACAGCACATAATTGTCTCCTTTTTCGCTTCTTTAATAATACGTGTTGGAGGGGCAGTTGCGCGAAATTCAGCTTCACGGCCGGGGTGCACTGTGCTCTCAAATACTGAGATCTCATTAGTACCATAAACCAATGGCATTTTATCATAGTGTGATAGATTGAAATTAGGGATTCACAAATGCAAGTGAAAAATGAGGTGAGAGGGGGAGGAAAGGGCACGAACCAATAATGTAGTTGATCAACCCTTAATCGTTCACGTTGTCACCTCCCCTAAATCTAAAGTCTCGTTTATGGAACTAAAGTTAGCCAGGGTCCTCCACCCTAGCTCGAACTACATTAACCATGCATAGAAATTAAGACATGATTCAAAAAATATCAATGATCATACAAGTAGATAGTGGAAATATAAGACAATAGCTAAAACGGTGAAACAAGAAAGATATCAGTAGCCAAAGTGCACATAAGGAACCCAAGTCAACAATGCAGCGTCATCATCTCCAAGACTCTCCCGAACCTTCTTCACAGCATAATCTAAGGCATATGCAGCCCGAGTACTGTCCAATCCCTCTGACCCCTTCTCTGTGAGCAAATATTTGTAAAACTCCATTGCAAACCCTGGCCCATGCATATCCGAAATATTCCACATTGTACCAACCACTCCACGATAGCCAGCAGCCAGCATGCCAGCAGCAAGATGCACAACTTCCTCTGACAATTTGAGATCTCCTTTGCTTGTCTGGCATGCTGAAAGGAAGGCCAAGTCAGGGTTTGATATCTGCTGCCGCATGATCTCAAGAAGCTCAAGGCGCCCATTGTGGAGATGGACACCACTCTTGAGAGGCTCACTCACATCCTGGATACCATGGCAGGCAAAGTGAACCCAATTACGAGCATTCATTTCTATCTTCACTTTCTCTGTGGTGGCTTCTGCATCCTCCAACAGCAGCACATCAATGGTGGATTCTTTCATCAACACTTCAAGGGCATGTGTCTCTATTCGGGTTGAGGGAATCAAGGAAAGACCTGGTGTGTTTGGCTGGCTGATAAGGACAACACTGGTACATTTGGAGAAAGCAGGGGAGGCAGAGGCCTTCTCAATAAGAGATTGGATAGTTGGTGTATATGATGAAACCACAAAATCAGAAACACATAACCCTGGTTTGTATGCTGGAGAATATATCCCTGCTGCATGAAGTGGAAGAAATGCAAGTGGGCCAGTTGGGCACCACCATATGCGATGACGATCTGGTGAATCAGGAGGTGACTCAGACTGGGAGCAGAAGATGTCAGCAAGTTAACAATCACCATCAATTGGTAACAACTTACTGAGTATCCCAGTGCTTCAAGGACTGGGTGGACAACTTTGTGCCAAATTTCTTCCAGAATGTGCAACATAGACAATGGGGGATTCAAGGAAAAATGGAAAGTCTCACGATCTCCATCCTCAGCTGCCTCCCATTGCCTAAGAAAGTCAGAGTGAACTGCCTTCTGCAATTTCTCTGCTTCAACACAGCTGAAATTCTCCAACTGAATATGTAAAGGTTCACTTATTCCAGGAATAAGAGCCAGGGCATCACATTGGGCTTCTTGAATGTTGAGGATGATAACTGGACCATCAGACGGTAGTGAGGAGAGGAGCTCAGTGGCATTAGGTGGTTGAAGAAAGTTATGAAAATCTGACAGCCCCCGAATCTTTTCAAGAAGTTGCTTATACTCTGCAGCAAGGATGGTATGCTTGCTAGTTGAGTCTTGAACATGAATGTGTTCTGCTAGTGTAGAATTGGAAGAAAGAATAAAGGAGGAACGAGATCCATAGGATTCCAAGGCACTTGCAACCTTTACAAACTGATCAGCCAAGGAGGAACTCCTGACACGGAGATTGTCAATTGGTGTACGGAGCTGGTTGAGTTGATTCCACACCAAGCAGCGGCCTTGCTCAAGCCATTGAAGTGCAAGATCAGGTTTATTATGGTGAAGAGCAAGACCCACAGCAGATTGCACAAGTTCAGAATGACCATAGAGGTTAGTATGACGGTGATGGATTGTTTGTTCTAATCCAGCAACTTCTGAGAGGAGACTAATGGCCAGAGCAAAGTCATTCAAGCATTGAGACTTATCATGTACTCCAGATTGAAAAGCTGCATTTTTGGCAGCATTCAGACGAGTGGATGGCTTGCCATTTGCCTGTGCCCCCTGACGATATGAAGCAATGCTTTTTTCAACATCAGGGAGACATTGGGTTGAGTGGAAGCGAGCTGCATATGCATTTCCAAGATCATTGAACAGAGATGGAAGGTGAATATGTCCAGGAGGAGTGGATTCCACTGCTCTCTGGTGGTGGGATATGGCATGATCAATATCCTGGAGATTGCCAGTGTGTTTAAAGTAATTTGAGTATGAAGTTCCAAGGTTGTGCAACCATCTTGGAAGATCAGCATGGCCAAAAGGAGTTGATTCCACAGCTTTCTGGTAGTGGGATATGGCATGCTCAAGATCTTGGAGATTCCCAGTGTGTGCATAACATCGTAAATATGAACTTCCAAGGTTGTTCAATCGACCTGGAAGATCAGCTTGGCCAGAAGGAGTGGATTCCACAGCTTTCTGCTGGTGGAATATAGCTTGGTTGATGTCCAGGAGATTGGCAGTGTATGCAAAGCGTCGTAAATACGAATTTCCAAGGTTGTTCAACTGACCTGGAAGATCAGCTTGGCCAGAAGGAATTGATTCCACTGCTTTCTGGTGGTAGGATATGGCATAGTCAGCATCCTGAATATTGCCAGTGTGGTCAAAGCGAGTTGAGCATGAATTTCCAAGGCTGTTCAACCGACTTGGAAGCTCAGCATGGTCAGAAGGAGTGGATTCCACAGCTTTCTGGTGGTGGGATATAGCATGGTCAATATCCTGGAGATTGCCAGTGTGTTCAAACCGCCGAGCATATGAAATTCCAAGGTTGTTAAACTGACCTGGAAGAGTAGCCTGGCCAGAAGGAGTAGATTCCACACCTTTCTGGTGGTGGGATATGGCATTGTCAATATCCTGAAGACTGCCAGTGTGTTCAAAGCGTCGTAAATATGAATTTCCAAGGTTGTTAAACCAATTTGGAAGATCAGCATGGCCAGGAGGGGTGGATTTCACTGCTCTCTGGTGGTGGGATATGGCATTGTCAATATCCTGCAGACTCCCAGTGTGTTCAAAGCGACATAAATATGAACTTCCAAGGTTGTTGAACCAACTTGAAAGATCAGCATGACCATAAGGAGTGGATTCTACACCTTTCTGGTGGTGAAATATAGCATACTCAATATCCTGGAGATTGCCAGTGTGTTCAAAGCGACGTAAATATGAATTTCCAAGGTTGTTGAGGTAACTTGAAAGATCAATATGGTCAGAAGGAGTGGATTCCACAGCTTTCTGGTGGTAGAATATGGCATGTTCAACATCCTGGAAATTTCCAACATGTCCAAAGCGCTCTAAATATGAATTTCCAAGGTGGGTAAGGTAACTTGGAAGATAGGCATGATGAGAAGGTGTGGATTCCACAGCTTTCTGGTGGTGGAATATGGCATGATCAACATCTTGGAGATTACCAGTGTGTTCAAAGCAACATAAGTATGCAATTCCAAGGTTGCTGAGGTACCTTGGGAGATCACCATGGTGAGAAGGGGTGGATTCCACAGCTTTCTGGAAATAATATATGGCACAATTAATATTTTGGTCATCACCAGTGTGTTTGAAGCGGAAGAAGTATGAATTTCCAAGATTGGTGAGAACACCTGGAAAATTGGCATGACCAGAAGGAGTGGATTCTACTGCTTTCCGCTGGTGGGATATGGCAGAGTCAACATCTTGGAGATTGCCAGTGTGTTGAAAGCGACCTGAGTATGCAATTCCAAGGTTGCTGAGGTAACCTGCAAGATCAGTACAGTCAGAAGAAGAAATGGATTCCACAGCTTTCTGGTAATAATATATAGCCCAATTGATATCTTGGAGATCACCAGTGTGTTTGAAGCGATATAAATATGACCTTCCAAGGATGTTCAACCGACTTAGGACTGGAAGATCAGCATGGTGAGAAGGAGTAGATTCTACAGCTCCAAGTCTCTGGTGGTGGGATATGGCACTGTCACGGTCAATATCTTGGAGATCCTCAGCGTGTTTGAATCGACATAAGTACAAATTTCCCAAATTGAAGGCACCCATCCTCTTGCCAAGTGATAGGAAGTCGAGCCAAACATCTAAATTGTCGCATGAGTGTCAAAGCATAAAATCAAATCAAACCGTACCCTTCAATGAACGCTTTCTACTAGATTGTTCACTGGTACCGATATGTGAAGCTGTGTTCGGAAAGCTGTGTCTATCTACCACTGCTGGAACAAATTCACGGCTTTGAATTTCTGAGAATTGTGGTCTGGGGTACATACTTCCCAAAAATCCCTCGCCCTGCGGGACGTTGATAGCACCTTGCAGTTGGCGTTCATCATCGATGCTTGCCCTCTGGGTCTCGAGTGATCGCTCAGAGTGTAGAGTAATCAACGATGATCCCCGCTTCTTGGGCCGCCTGGGCGCGAAAATATTCACTGGGAATAACATCAAATTCTGCAACGAAGCATACTAATGCAAGCACGCACCCGAAATTTGATTGGCTGGCAGTGTCCCTCGCTCACGGGTAGTTTCATCCAAGGTCCCCAGAACTGTACTAAGAGATGCCTGCGGTGCGGTGTCTTGGATTGCGGGTTCGAGGGGCGGTTGTCCTGGACTGTGGTGGACGGAGGCTGCGATCTCAGCTGCGTCGCCATGTTCAGAGGTGGCCATTAGGGATAGATTGGAGAAAGATAGATTGGAAGATTATGTTCAATGGAAGGCAGAGACGTCGTATGCAGGAGACAGCGTCAAGTTAACGTTGTAAGGGGTGGGTTTATATCCTAGTATATACGTAGATCCGACGCGCGGCCACGTCTCTCTGCATTGATGCTTATAGAGAATAAGGTTCAATCAAACACAGATAGGTGTGTCAACATCACGATATCGGTCCGAGAAATCGAGCGCTCGACTTCCAGACAAAGGCAAGATCCATGATCTGTGGACAGGCTTATCTAAAAACATGATAAATCGAAGACTATACATCGCCCATTGGGTCGACAGGACATGAGCCTGCTAACCCCTTCGTCAAACTACTTGACAAACTTCGCGTACGCCGGTCTCCTCACTAACGACAGCAGCAGCAGCCACAGGTCTGTTCCCAACCGGAATTCCATGTGACACCCCAGGGAGCGATTCTCCTGCCTATTCTTCTGCACACACATCGACATCGTCAACGAAGAATAAACTTGGTCCATATCGAACTTCATCACACCATTCCAGCTCGTACGGTCTCCTCCCAAGCTCAACACCGGCAACCTTCCCTAAGTCAAGTTCGCCCCCTCCACAGACCACGTCGTATTTCATGTCCCCTCCGACAAGTCCTAACGGTACCTCTTACCTGATGCCACAGATTGGTCAACCGCCATGGTTGATGCACTCCGTCAGCGTCATGCAGCAACATCCGTATCCCCTCCCCGCGGGGTCCTCGACGCTTGCCATACAAACCACGCCCAACCACCCTGTGGTCGCCTCTGCGCAAGGTGTCACCATCGTAGTGAGTATTGATATTAAATTTCGTGATGGTGGGGGCACACGCGTTCCGGGTTATGTCTACCTTCAGCTTCAGCTCCACTTTTTCCCTCTTTTGTCTTTCCCTCAGCTCACAAATCGTCGTTCCTTATAGTCCCAGCCATCCCAGTACCAAAACCTTCAACACAATTCCTATTCGTTCGACTCGGATTCGGGTTCAGAACACGGAGTAGGGGAGTCTTCCTTCGGCAGTTGAGTCTCAAGAGTCCGAGTACCAAGGCGCGAAGGAACAAGAAATTGAGGAAATGTACACGAACCGGGAGCTACTAACTTGAAGTAGAGAATTCATATCAGGTATTTTGGTGTGTCCTCTTGTTTTCTGTCCCTATCATTTACCTGTTCGAGTTTTACTGCCAAACATATTGGTCGCTTCATCGGTGCGCGACAACTCGTTTAATTGTTCACCAGCCATTTATTTATTTACACCCCGCGCATCTCCTCTATACCTTCGTTCCGGACTCTTAGATCGATTCTTCAAAGGTATATAGCTTTGCCCTACATTAATCACATATCCCCACAGATACGATTTCGACCTACATTATCTCGCTCCTTTCTTCGCATGTACTAAATATACCCCATGTACACATTGTGTCAAATGATATATTGTATGTGATATCTTTCGAAAGATCTATCTACGAGGGCCAGTATGAACCAAAAATAGTTACACGACACATGTTTCCACCTCGTACCGCCACCTCGCTCAACACCTTCTCGACTTCGCCTTGCACAGTAATCTTTGTTCCCGTTCAGCCTTCCTCGTAACCGCTGCCCCATCTTCCACGACAACAGCCCGAGAGGAATCCAACGAATCCAAAGATCATCATCAATTCCGCTGGTATTTGTTTCCGAGTGGGTTCGTTTTTGGACGTTAAGACATTCATATACGTCAGGCGTTGGTATTGCACCTATAAACGTTTCAGCGAGAACTTCGGATACCATGGTGTTAAAGTTCATTCAATCACCTCGCTCCACTTGATCCCGATTCCTTCACGTTTCACACACTTGACCAACGAAGCTAACATAAGGCCGTTCGTGAAAACTTAGATCCCGGAGAAATCCCGCTGTAGGGCTATGCTGAAGAATTTGAACCACCTCTCGGATATGTGGCGCTTTCACGGTGCTCTTTGACGATTCCACCAGTTCCACTACCCGCCTGCAAATACCCAACACTCTCCTCGCATCCCCTGTTATCCGGCTGACCGTCATAGACGCCAGTTTGATCGCATCGGCGATAACAATTTCGGACGCTTTCTTCACCCGACTTTCGCACTGATTAGTCGCGCTTCGATAATCCTCTGCAGTTGTTCTCGGAGATAGGGTTGACAACTTTCGAATCATACCTTTTTTTATCGTCAAACTAACGGCGTCGAGAAAACAAAATTAGACTTACCGAGTAGACTCCTCACACGGCTGGTCATAACCCGTTCTGGAAGGTCCATGATACTCGCCACGGCGATAACAACGAGCTTGACGTAGGCCGGTTGAAGAAATTAGAGACGACGTCTTGTTTCGGCGTTACAAAATGGTCAAGTTCGTCCATCAAAACAATACTGGGATCCAAGCGTGACCACCACCCCTGTTGCCTATCGTAAAGTATTGCGTGGGGGCCTTGAGACTTTCATCTGCACTGAGGCGGAGCCGACCGTGTCCCGACACACCTTCCCACAGGAAGTTGTACGCCGCAGAGGGTTCCGGGATTTTCAGTCCATTAATCTCAACGTATGTGAATGGATTAATTCCCTGCGAGATGTGAGCGTCAGCAAAGGCGCAGAGGTTTAGATGATCAGACGTACACTGCCCTCGGCCATTCGCTTCAACTCTTTCACAACGCTGTGAACGGTGGCCGTTTTACCAGTCCCTGGAACGCCGGAAATATCCGCAAGCCAGAGTGACCAGAACACGATTGAAACAGAAAATTTGCATGGAGAGATCCTACAGATACCTCCGTCATTTCGCTCCTCCAATAATTCGGAGACATCTCAGAACGCGCACGCACTCGACATCGCGACTACCAACATGGAGAACATGCACCGATCTCAGCCACAGATCTTTGGGAATGTGAGCTGCTGTTCGGGAAGGCGGATAGCGAATATCCTGCGTTTGCGTGGCGAAGTCGTCGGTCTCTGTCTGGGCAGCCTTGGAATAAAGCGTGGGTTGAACGACAGTTTTGCTGCGCTTCGTCTTCCGAGGGGCTGTAATCCGGACACGCTTTAGCTTTCGTGACGGTGTTCTGGATTTGCCTCTGGAGTTGAGTTCGTCGATGACCTTCGCCATCCTCGGAGGCGTTCATATAAGCAGCGGATTCGCCTTCGGAATCTTCCTCGGAGGCCAGGAATTCATTGGCGGATATGTCTACCGTTCGAGATCTCGTTTTCTTTGAGGACGCCTTTGCGTTGAGCTTCTGTATCAAATCCCAAATATATCCCTCGCTCCACGCATCGTTGTTCTGCGAGCTGGAGAAGGTTCGGACCTGAACAAGGCGTCTCGACAATGAGGTTCCCAGCTGAAACCGTAGAAGAGCCCACGCCTGCAGTTGATGGCGAGGCGACAAAAAAAATTGTGTCGGCATTTTCATCCTTATCCAAATCACCGTCGCTGTCCGAAATAAAGTAGATATTGTTCTTGAGAGGAAAGGCATGTTTTCCCTTCGACGGGGAAATGGGAAACCTCACTTCTCCCTCCTGTGACGAAGAGACAGAACATTTTGAAAGAATGACAGTGGCAGTCGACGACCCTCGTTGACAGGGAATAGTATATTTCATTCTATAAAACGATGTGTATTAGTTATGAAATGCAAGAAATGCATCCTATTACTTACCTCCTCGTGGTCGCGTTTCGCCCGCATACTGGCCATTTCTGTCGGCCTGAGAAACCACTGTATACGAACTCACCTCGTCGGTGCACATCCCTCATTCTCCTCTGCCTTCCGCCTCGCCTCCCACATAGCGACAATGGCCCGGATACTTGGGGGTTTCTTCAAGAGGTAAAGAGTATCGGTCTCGACCCTCATCGCATCACCAATGCGTTATGTCTGGAGTTCCACCTTGGCTACCTTTAAGCGTTCTGTTCCCCGATAGCTCGTCAGCTTTTCCCTCATCCTTGAACAATTGGTAGAACAGTCTCGACTTGTTCTTCTTCATCGACTCTCCTGGCCTTCTCGCGTTTTTCTGCCAGCAAGTCTAAGTTCGGTGGAGATAGGGTCTCCCACCCATTCGCAGTGTAGGATATTGTTGTTGGATCTTTAGAGGATGGAGTCACCGTTGGTTGGAAGGTTTGTGAACGTCGCGTGGGGATCTGCGGAATAGTCATCGTCGTGGCTGACAGCGTCCCGTCACGTTGTTGAATTGGTGACAAATCACGTCAATTGTCCGGCCCGGATAACCAAGGCGTCCTTGAACTTGATTCAATATGGCATCAGTATGCTCCTTCGCTCCTCATTAGCATTGCCCCCTTCCATGTCGAGACTTTCTCACCGTATAGACCACTCCCGCCACATCATCAACACCGTCCCTTCTACGACTACTCGAACAGAAGTGGCGGCCGAAGTGGAAACTCCCTTGACTCCCGCAGGCAATGGGTTCAGCACAAAAGTCTTTCACATCAGCAGGTCAGTACATGTCCACACGGTGACGAGCAAGCCCTTACCTTGACTGACTATTCTACTCGCGTTCCTCAACCTCCTTCATGCAGCGACTCCTCTACCCGCGTGCGGATCGTTAGGTTGGTGCTCGAACAGCGCCATCTTTGACGACGGGTGTTAACCAAGTACGAATAGGAAGCGGGATGGAGAGGGCGTCAGCCAGGGTTTCATCAACAAGGCCCCGAGACAAGACGACAACGGGCGTGGGTGGTCTTTGAAAGAAATGCTTTGGTGAGTTACATGTCCTTTGCCAATACTCAACCGATACTCACTAGTGCCCCACTCATTCCTGCCCATCGTTATCACCGCTAAACCCAAATCGGCGATAATCCGCACAGACCGCGCCACAAACATTTACGGCGAGGGAAGGAGGAAGGGCGATATCGATGACGGGTATGAAAGTCGATAAACGACGACTCAAGGACTTGGAGAGCGGCTGTGGACAGATGGCTTCGGTAAATCATCAGGTGTGCATACGTCCATAAACCGAAGAGCGAATACTTACCTTAACTCGCCATTTACCAGCATTCCACCATCTGACAGCACTCCTATCAAGCAGCGGATGGTGTTCCAAGTTCGCGCCGGGAACGAGATGGGAAGAACCTTGATTTTCGTCAACAAGGCCCAGAGCGGCAGCCACAAGAGGCGTGGGTAGGCTTTGAAGTATGTTAAAACTATACATGGCCGATATTCAAGCGATAATCACTAGATCCCACGACCCTCTTTCCCACTCTCTCCACCGCCGTGTTAAAATCTCCCCATTATCGGACAATCCCACACCACCAGCAACGACTCTGTATCCGCACGGACAGCGGGGGCCGCCACCGACGAGGGAGAAAGGGCAAAGAGTGCCAGTAACAGCGAACGAGATGGTGGTATCGAATGGAGTGGGTATAAACCCCCACAACTAGGACAGGGAGAAAGAGCGGTGTCAATAATGGCGGCTAATATGAGAGTGAGACTGTGAGTTCAAGTGCCACCATTCCTTTCAAGAGCGGGTTCATACTTACCAAAGTCCTGCATATTCCTATTGAGCCCATCCCTCCCCAACCTCATTGCGGCGGTCGAATCGAGCGGACTGTGATATAGGTAGGTTAGCCGACAATCCCACACCGCCGAGAGGCAAAAGCCGACCTACTCCGAGAATACGACGCGTGCGCTGGTACTGTACAAGCGAACAAGAAGGGTGGTCGACAACGGGGGCTATGAGAGAGACGGTAAGTCCAGAACATCCCCGACTGGGATCGAAAGGGCATTCTTACCGTTATCACGGCCGCACATTGCGGCTATTCTACGTATATAGCTAGCTCAATAGTCGGGAGGTCAAGATGGAAATGGGGGTCGAATATCTTAAATGTCAATAAATTAGAAACATGAATAGAACGCTTGAAAGGTGTTTATTTACTGTCGCGACTTCGTTGACGAGTCGGTCACTTTCCATTTGTGGGGAAGGTGGTTGGTTTCTATAATAAGGAGAATGAGCTTCCATTCTACGCGGGCGAAATGCGTCCCATCGAGAGAAGCGAATGTCATTACCATTGGTAGTTTGGTCGGGATTTCGTCGGGATTTGGAAGAAAGCTTGATTACCGGAACCGACAGAGCAGTCAAAGATACCTCCATCCGCGGTGACGAAGGCTAGTCGGACCCAATCTGGTGAAGGTTCCGCCGTGGTATGGGGAAGGGATCCAAAAGTGGAGGAGGGGGGAAATGGGAGATACGTTGGGATGGAATGAGGTGATTGGGTGCATCCAGCTTAAGGAAATGGATTCGGTCTGATGGTGCTGGTTGGCTATACGTGGGAGTCAATGCTGAGGTTAGACGAGGCGGAGACTCCGGGGAGTGTGGGATGTAGGCAACGGGGAGTGCCATGGGCAATGGCTCAACGGGAGTGGAGGCCGCAGCCTCCCATAGACGGTTCCGGAGAAGTCGAGATAGACGGTTCCTTTTCGACATCTGGAGCGGCTTGAGGTTTTGATGTGGAAGAAGCAGTCGATGCGGGTGTATGACATTCCAGTACCTTCTCCTCACCAAGATAATGGACGAGCTTCTGCGCTGCCATGTAACAAATCTATCCAGAAAGAATCTGTCAGGACCTCCATATATCGTCCTGACAAAAGGGAAGAGAACCCGCCTTCTCAATATGCTTGTTCAAATTCTCCACTGCTTCCCCTCGAGTTCGACGTCCGCCCTTTCCAACCCGCTCGCCTCCATCTCAGGATAGCGCAACGTAATCACTTCCTTCTCTTCGAAGACTATCCGAAGATCTCCTGGAATTTCGTGCGATCGAGCAGGGGAGTGGGGATCGCATCGAGGTCATTAGCGGTGCAGGCAAAGAGCACACGTGAGAGGTCCATACTATCCGTGAATAAAAAGTCGGTGCACGCAGGGAAGAGGTAAAAACTACGCACCAGTGGTCGAAGTAGCCGCGCGCCAGCGCCTGGATGACCTTACGTAGCGCCGCGCTAAAATATACCCAAGTCGGTTTCAGTCACGGAAAGAAAGAGAATGGAAATGCGTGCACCTTACATACTTCCACCTGTGGCCATAATCTCCGCAACAACTGTCTGCCATCTCCCGGTACTCGGCTTAACGAGGCCAAGGAAATGCAACGAGGCAAATGATCTTGCCCTCGACCATAAGTGAGGAATCTGCATGATCTATTCAATCGGATATTGATAAACCGTGAAGAGAAAGACGAACGAACCTAATTCAATCAGTCCAAATAATTCCTCGTCACATTCGCCTTGCCCGCTGCTGGCTCCCGTCCTTGGCAACTTTGTCAGCTCATCGCCTTCCTCGTACCTTCGAGCATCTTCACCCCGCCCTCTAAACTTCTCAATCAGCTTAACTTTCTCATCGCTCTCCATTCCCAACTCTCTGATCTCGTTGAACTGCTCCATTACATCTGCCACTTTCGAATCCACGTCCTTCGGGAGCTTGGAATGCAGCTGAGCCAGTGATTGCCAGTTCCTTTTTTAGGGCGAAGAGGCGGAAGCGGTCGACAACGACGAGGGACTAGAACACAGCTTGGAGTTCTTGGGTCTAAATACACCGGTAGCGACCTAGCTGATCTAGAAGTTGGCTATGTGATGTCGGAAGAGGGGGTTCAGCTGGGTGTGTATTAGAAGACGGACACGATTTCGGACATGACAGAATGCGTGGATGTACTGGTCGTCTTTCTTGTAAGGTAGCATTATGAGCAAATTATGAGGTTCTCCCCATGAATATATCGTGTTTGTGGAATCGCCATTTCGACGGGAGCTGCGTGTCGAGATAAGAAAAGAAGGCGACGCTTGAATATGTTTCTCTGTGCAAGGGGGCGGCGGTGTTGGCGGTTCCAGCCCGAAACTCCTCCTACTGTTCGACTTCCTCAATCCTCGCTGCCCCAGATACGACTTAGCTTGGTGACTCTAATTCTTCTGGACAGCACCGCATCCAAGCACTCCTCCACCTCAACATTGAGCCCACCGTCCCCAGTCCGCCCCACGGCCAGGCGACGAAGGTGGGGTTCCGTGCAACATGGTTTTGTAAAAGCCATTGAAAGCGAGAGATAGGGAGAGCAAGTATTTGTGGTAGATCCCTCGAGGGGGGTAGAGGTAGAGGCGAGTGCCCGGTTGAGTGCGACTGGATGATGTTTCCGGTGTTAGAGGACCGTGCGGGAAGGGCAGTACTGGCCATGGACATGATACTTAGTACGATCTTACGGATTGGGGCGGGGGCGAAACGGGATTTCCCGCGCTGCCCAAAGTGCGGAATCCCAAATTAAAATCTACCAAAGACAAGCCCGCTGTCCGCTCCAACCTCTATATCATATTTTCAGACAAGCCTGTCCAGAGAGCATGGATCTGGTGCTTGTCACGGTCTGGAAGGAGAGCGCTCAATTTTGACCGACACTGTGGTTTTCACCCACCGATTGAATCTTATTCTCTTATCTGTGCTATAAATACCAATTCCTTGCAATGTGATGACATCTGTCCAACATCTCATCTCGATTTGTTTCCGTGCATGTCGCAATGAAAGGTGCATAGCCAACGTGGGGCAGTGTCGATACTAGGGTACAAACTCGCCATTTACCATTTGACCCCGTTTCCTGCATACGACGTCTTTTCCTCCCAAACATAATCCCCCAACCTATCTGTCTCTTCCGTATATCACTAATGGCCACCTCTGAACATGATGACCAAGCTGAAATTGGAGCCTCCGTGCACCACAGTCCAGGACAACCGCCCCTCGAATCCGCAATCGAAGATACTTCACTACAAGGATCTCTAAGTGCAGTTCTAAACACCTCCGACGAAACTACCCATAAGCGAGAGAGATTGTCAACCGGTCAAATTTCAGGCGCGATGTTTCATTATTTTGCTTCGATTCAGAACTTGGTGTTGTCCCCAGTGAATGTTTCTGCGCCCGAGGGGAGATGGATGATTCCAAACTCCAAACGATCAATTGAAACCCAGAGGGCAACCATTGAGGACGGTGAACAGCAACTGCAAGGCGCGATTGGCATGCCAAAGAGCGAGGGACCTCCGGGAAGTATGTACCCCTCACCCAGCTCAGAGACTCCAGGTCCTGACTCCATTGCAGCAGTTGTAGAGAGACACAGTCCAACACCCCCGGGATCACCAGTAGAATTCCCAATTGTCTTGATCTCTACCAGTGTCCCCACTGACGAATACACAGCATCAGGGAGTAGTAAAGAATCAAACAGCATTCCGAACACAGCATCATGTATTGGTACCAGTGTACAATCAAGTCAAAAGCCTTCATTGAAGGGTAGGGTTCAATTTGATTTTGTGCTTCTGTCGAGACACTGACATGGAGATTTAGACATTTCCCTTGCCTCCGATTCTTACAATCTGGGAATGTCATATTTACGTCGGTCCGAGCACACCAAGGATCTCCAAGATATTGACAGTGCTATATTCCACCTCCAGAGAGCTGTGGAGTCGACTCCTTCTGGCCATGCTGATCTTCGAATCCAGTTGAACAACCTTGGCAATTCATATTTTTTTCGCTTCAGACACACTGGTGATCTCCAAAATATTGATTATGCCATGACCCACTACCAGAAAGCTGTGGAATCCACTCCTTCTGGCCATGCTGATATTCCATGTTACTTCAACAACCTTGGAATGGGATATTTAAGGCACTTTGAACACACTAGTAATCTCCAGGATATTGACCACGCCATATCCTACCACCAGAGAGCAGTGGAATCCACTCCTTCCAGCCATGCTGCTTTTCCAAGTCGGTTGAACAACCTTGGAAATTCATATTTACGTCGCTTTGAACACACTCACAATCTTCAGGATATCAACCATGCCATATCCCACCACCAGAAAGCTGTGGAATCCACTTCTTCTGCCCATGTTAATCTTCCACATTACCTCAGCAACCTTGGAAATGCATACTCAAATCGCTTTGAACACACTAGTAATACCCAAGATATTGACTATGCCATATCCCACCAGCAGAAAGCAGTAGAATTAACACCTTCTGGCCATGCCAATCTTCCAGGTTACCTCACCAGACTTGGAAATTCATATTGCCGTCACTTTAAACACACTCAAAATCTTCAGGATATTGACCATGCCATTTCCCACCACCAGAAAGCTGTGGAATCCACTCCTTCTGGCACTGCTGAGCTTGCAGATCAGTTGAACAACCTTGGAAGTTCATATTTACATCGCTTTGAACACACTGGTGATCTCCAGGATATTGACTGTGCCATATCCCACCTCCAGAAAGCTGTGGAATCCACTTCTTCTGGTCATGCTAAACTTTCAGCTTGGTTTAGCAACCTTGGAAATTCATACTTGGAGCGTTTTGAACACACTGGAAATCTCCAGGATATTGACCATGCCTTATCCCACCACAAGAAAGCAGTGGAATCCACTTCTTCCAGCCATGCTGCTCTTTCAAGTCGGTTGAACAACCTTGGAAATGCATATGCATATCACTTTGAACACACAGGCAATCTTCAGGATATTGATCATGCCATATCCCACTATCAAAGAGCAGCAGAAGCCATTCCTTCTGGCCATATTAATCTTCGAGGTCTGTTCAATAATCTTGGAGATTCATACTCAAGTCGCTTTCAATACACTCACAATGTCCAGGATATTGGCCATGCTATATCCCACCACCAGAAAGCTGTGGAATCCACTCCTTCTGGCCATGCTGATCTTCCACATTACCTCAGCAGTCTTGGAAATTCATATTTGCGTCGCTTTGGACATACTCACAATTTTCAGGATATCACCTATGCCATATTCCACCACCACACAGCCGTGGAATCCACTTCTTCTTCCCATGCTGCTCTTCCAGATCGGTTGAACAGCCTTGGAAGTTCATATTTATGTCGCTTCTACTCCACTGGCAATTTCCACGATGTTGACCATGCCATATCCCACCTCCAGAAAGCTGTGGAATCCATTTCTTCTGGCCATATAGCTCTTCCAAGTTGCTTGAACAACCTTGGAAGTTCATACTTGGAGCGTTTTGAACACACTGGCAATCTTCAGGATATTGATCATGCCATATCCCACCACCAGAGAGCAGTGGAATCCACTCCTTCTGGCCATGCTAATCTCCCATTTCATTTGGACAATCTTGGAGATTCATATGCAGCTCGTTTCCATTTAACCCATTGTCTCCCTGATATCAAGAAAAGCATTGCTTCATATCGTCAAGGTGCCCAGGCAAATGGCATGCCATCTGCACGTCTGAGTGCTGCCAGAAATGCAGCTGCTCAATCCTTAGTCCATGATAAGTCTCAATGTTTCATTGATATTGCTCTTGCCATTGGTCTCCTCTCAGAAGTTGCTGGGTTGGAACAAATAATCCATCACCGTCATGCAAACCTTCATAGCCGTGGCCATTCTGTTCTTGTGCAATCTGTTGTGGCTTTTGCTCTCCTTTCCAATAGACCTGATCTTGCACTTGAATGGCTTGAGCAAGGCCGCTGCTTGGTGTGGAATCAGGTCAATCAACTCCGTACACCAATTGACAATCTCCGTCTCAAGAGTTTGTCCTTGGCTGATCACTTTGTAAAGGTTGCAAGTGCCCTGGAATCCTATGGAACTCGTTCCTCCTCTATTCTTTCTTCTGATTCTACAATAACAGAACACATTTATCATCAAGACTCAACTCGCAAGCATACCATCCTTGCTGCAGAATATAAACAACTTCTCAAAGAGATTCGGAATCTTCCAGATTTGGATGACTTTCTTCAACCACCTAATGCTGCCCATCTCCTCTCCTCATTACCCTCTGATGGTCCTGTTATCCTCTTCAACATGCAACAGATCAGATGTGATGCCCTGGTTCTTTTTGCTGGGAGTGCAGAACCCCTGCAAATCCCTTTGGAAAACTTCAGTTTTGTTGAAGCAGAGAAACTGCAGCAGATGCTTCAATATAGCCTTCTCAAGCAACGGGAGGCAGAGGACAGAGATCGTGCTGGTCGCCCTGCTAGTGCTACCCTGCCTTCTATGGTGTTTATTCTGAAAGAACTATGGTACAAAGTTGTGCAGCCAGTTCTTGAAGCAATTGGGTACTCAGTAAGTTCTGCTAATCATTAAACTTATTTGGATTGTACTGAACTTGAATGATTGCACCCCCAGCCTGAGTCTTGTCCCGATCCTTCAGATTGCCATTGTATATGGTGGTGCCCAACTGGCCCTCTTGCATTTCTTCCACTTCATGCAGCAGGGATTTATAACTCAACATATCAGGCAGGACAATGTGCCTCTGATTTTGTGGTTTCATCATATACACCAACTGTTCAATCCCTTAACAATAAATTCAAAACTTCATCCACCTCCTCCAAATTTAGTGGTCTTGTTCTTATCAGCCAACCAAATACCCCAGGCCTTTCTCCAATACCCTCAACTCAAAAGGAGACACATGATATCAAAACACTCATGGATAGATCTGGCATTGATATGTTGCTGTTGGAAGGTACTGAGGCCACCACACAGAGAGTGAAGACAGAAATGAAGGCTCATAATTGGGTTCATTTTGCCTGCCATGGAATCCAGGATGTGAGTGAGCCTCTCAAGAGTGGTGTCCACCTGCATGATGGGCGCCTTGAACTCCTTGAGATTATGCGGCAGCAGATACCAAACCCCAAATTGGCCTTCCTTTCAGCATGCCAGACAAGCAAAGGAGATTGTCAGAAGAAGTTGTGCATCTAGCTGCTGGCATGCTGGCTGCTGGTTATCATGGAGTGGTTTGTACAATGTGGAATATTTCAGATATGCATGGGCCAGAGTTTGCAACAGAGTTTTACAAATATTTGCTCACAGAAAAGGGGTCCAAGAAGGGGTCTGAGGAATTGGACAGTACTCAGGCTGCCTATGCTTTAGATCATGCTGTTAGGAAAGTTCGGGAGAGTCTTGGAGACAGTGATGCTGCATTATTAACTTGGGTTCCTTATGTGCACTTTGGCTACTGATATATCTCTTGTTCTGTCATCTTAGCTACCATCTTGTATTTCTGTAAGAGAGCCATATCATGTAAAAATGAAACACTGGACTTATGATCTAATGATCTATGCATACCCTTTCACAGCAGGACCCTTAATCTGAAATTGGTAGTGCTGATGCTCTCAAGTTCTTTCACAACTTCACCCTTTCACATTATCACATCATGATCTCTCCTTTTCCAAATGACTCACAGTATATTTCCCATTTTATCTACCTCATCTCAGATCCAGTTTGTACAGTATAAATACCTCATGTACTTTCATAGTTTTTCATCAGTTGAATACAGCACACTTACTTCACAAAGCCACTAAGCTTGAGAGCTAAAGAAACTGGGTTCAATTGGGTCAAAATGAACCCTTTCTTGCCTATTTAATTGCTACTCATGATTTCAATCAATATATTTGATTGTGTCACTACTTCTACTATCTACCAACCCTTTAGGACCCTACAAGATTAGCAGAGCTAAACTCAACCTTGTCTTATCTTATCTAAGATAACTCAAACTCAGATGACTTTACCATCTTTGATTTCCACTATCTACTTGTATGATCATTGATATTTCATGCATCATATTTTATTTTTCTCAGTGGAAAATTGAGGCACAGCCAGGTTGCAGGAAAATGTGCAAGTGATAAATCAGGCTGTTCTCCACATCTTCCTCAAATTGGAACTGTGACAGACCAAAGAATTAAAATTCAATGTTAGATTCCTCTGGAATGACACCAGAATTTGTCCCAAGGTAGTCCAGAACTTAGAGCCTGTTCAGCTGCCATATTACCCAGGTTTTTGAAAAACCTGATTACCTTATATAGTATCTCGGAATTGATGCATGTGATGATTTGTGATGCGCCAACCTACCGCATGTGATTAATCCGAGTTCAATGTACATGACATGGTTCAAAATTGAGCTGTACTCTTCCACCACTACCACCCCACCAACTGCGACTGTGGCTTCGGCTGCGACCACCCGGCTACCATCTCAAGCTCGAATGCCCAGTCCCACCACCTCACACCACACCATGACCACTAACAAAGTTAAACGAACAATAGAGTACTACCAGCACAACTGAAGGCAGGGCGGGTTGCCACGAACAAGGAAGAGGACCGAGGGGGCTGCAGTCAATGAGGAGGAAGGATCCAAATAACGAGCCCCCCCCCACTCATGAGACACTCAGACAGCATGTTTCCCCCTCTGCCTCGCAAACTAGTACAAGATGCCACGTCACTTACGCTTTTTCCCTCCCACAGACGTGCCCAAGTATATAATTACCTACTTGATTTCTTACACTAATGTTTCTATTACCATTTACTGTACCATTAATAAAATTCATTGTGCCCACTGAACTGACGTGTATTGGCCCTTCAAAATTATGAACTGGTTGGCCTTACTAACCATCAAAAATCATGTGGTGAGGGGCACCAACTTTGTAAATTGTCACACATTCTGCGAGATGCTATATAAGGTAATCAGGTTTTTCAAAAACCTGGGTAATACGGCAGCCGAACAGGCTCTTACATAATTCACCAAATTTGACATAAAACACATTTATAATAATACTACTTAATTTATTCTATATAACTAATTACCAACCCCCCAGAACAAATTTTTGTGATTTCTCACCTGAAATATTAAGCCATTTGAATTGCATCTTGAATCCCCTACTCTGTGTTGAAATCAAATCAGCAAAATAAGATAAAGATAAGATTTCCAGTTGTCCCCACAGGCAGATGAGTAGCTACAATACAAGATCTCGACTATATACTGTAGACTACAGAATAAAAGGAGAGAAAGATAAAATAGGGCCTACAGCCTGAAGAATGAAAGAAAACAATAAGAAATAAGGAATGTATCTACATTCCAGGCATAGCGGCACATTGCGCACACTTGCACAGCCTGTGGATATTCCAACACTCTGACCATCCCTAATGGATGGCATGAAGGATATGCAAACAGAGTTACTCATTAATGGTCAGACAACACCACTGTCATTGCATATCTCTGTATACTGAACCATTTTGACCAAAAGTCCATTGGCAGGCTGACTTAATCTTTGTAAATTGTTTCCCACATGCAAGCACCTAACACCAAAAGATAGTTGCATGGCCTGCAGTTTCATTGCCAATTTGAAGCTAGGTTGGCAACAAACTGATGAGTTCTGGAATCTGTAGACAGCATGTGAGCACCAGAAAAATCTCCCAAGAATCCTTGTAACATAGTCAGTGGAAATATATTGCAAAACCAGGCTGTCAATACCTTGGAACATGCTGGGTATGTTCAATCCCCCCAATAATCCTACAGATGTATTGTCTAATCTTGGCCCTTGTACTACAGATTAGTGTTTAAAAGTCCGGTCCAGTCCGGTCTTTTACCCTCAAGGGCCTTGGACCGAGACCGAGACCGGTCTTCGTAAATTGAAAAGCTGCAAAGACCGGTCTTCAGCAGTCGGTCTCGGTCTTTTGGCGGTTACAAGACCGGTCTCAACCGGTTACGGTTGAGACTGGCCAATAACCGGTCTGGACCGGTCTTTATTCTCTACGTACATGAAAAAAGCAAGGAATATTATTATTATGTGCCTATCTACAGTATTTATAGGGAATTGGGGCCAATGGTCAAGGTGGTGCGGTGCTCGTGAGGTCCTGATCAACGAGTCAGACTGTGTACAGTCATCTCCAGGCAGATCTGTGGCAAAGGTGAGTGGGGAGCGGAAAGGAATAAGGAGAACAACTCGTACTTTGGCCCTGGTTATCATTATCGGGACCACCCGCTGCCCGCCTACCCTCATTGTCAGCAGCACCATACCCACTCTCATCATTTGGGCTACGTGGCATTGTCGCTCGGATTCGTAGGTATCAGCGTGGTGTTTGTGGACTTCGTTCGAGGTCGACGCAGGCCGCTTCAACAGTGGTGAGGTTTGGCGTCGACGTGCGTGGCTTTGACAGTGGTGGGATTCGACGTCAACGTGGGCGTCTACGTGGCAATCAGCGTGGCGTTTGTTGACTCGGGTGGACTTCGAGGTCGATGCGGGCAGCTTCAACAGTGGTAGGGTTTGACACGTCGACATGCACGGCTTTG
>Ga0307517_10003880_pt1 | contig 23178 bp, 19 predicted proteins | sample 23_EM_MG_FD_194515 | JGI IMG/M metagenome (GOLD analysis project Ga0307517, IMG submission 194515) | Populus trichocarpa ectomycorrhiza microbial communities from riparian zone in the Pacific Northwest, United States - 23_EM | ecosystem: Host-associated > Plants > Roots > Unclassified | place...
CCCCCCCCCCCCCCCGCCCCCGCGCCCCCCCCCCCCCCCGCACCTATGACATGCCTTAGGTTTTCAGGGTCGGACGCATCCCATAACACACTCGAATGTAAGAAGAGGTCTGATGTTCAACTCAGGTTAGTATTGTTTTGTTTTACAATTCAAGTCGGTTATAAATACCTCTGGCCCTGATTATATAAGGCATGTCATGGATGCATCCCCCGTGGTACACGCTGCAGACGCTTTGCACCATACTGTAAGAAAACTTCATTTTCCATCTCAGAAGGGCTGGGAAGGAAGACCCCCCACTATTTATACCGTGGAACAGCAACATACCGCGGGGGGTCAAAAAAACGCGAACCCCTTCGGGTATCAACTGAGTACTGTACCCTAGCTGAAAATCGGTGAAAGTTTCCTTCGGTCGCAACCAAACCTTTCATCATAACCAAACCATCGCAACCAAGTCAAAATGGTACAGCAAATCCCCAAGTGCACTCAATCTTTTTTGTTTCTCTTGTTGTAGTTTTCCGAATTATTATTGCTGGTTTTAACCTGGGGTACTTGGTTGTTACCCGAAGGGGTTCGCGTTTTTTTGACCCCCCGCGGTACAGGTATATCGGCAGAGGGGAGAAGAAGAGGAAGAAATCAAAGGGGAAAGCGACATAGAAAGACAAGAGAAGAAGAAAAAAATGAGAACTGAATTGCGTATCTGGTTGATTCACTGATTGATTGATTGATTGATTGATTGAGCAAAATGACGTAAGGGAAAAAAAAGATAAACAGGGTACCGTAAGTCAAACTCGGAGAGTAGGAAAACCGACACTAAAGGGGGGAGTAAACGGCTTTTTCGTACCCTATATAACAATAAGAACGTATCATACTGTGGAAAGTGCATAAGTTATCCGGAAAGCCCAATTTCAAAAAAGCCTCTGGCTTGAGAGCACGAGTGATAGTATGTGACTACACTTTCTCCCTCTTTCGATGCCCCGGCTACTTCTTACTCCCTCCCCCCCCATCATCGTACTGTGCCGGAATAGACTGTGATAGGACTGCCTATCTATCTACGATACATACATCCGCCAATCAACCCCAAACATGTGACCAATAGCAATATGCATTATATCCACAACCTTGCTTGCCACTCGTCATTACCACACTCACTAACCTCTAGCTTTATTTCATCCACCCGTTCTCTGCCCCTCCCTCCTTCCCTCCATCGATCGCCTTTCGTTTGAAAGTCTCGGTTCGGTCCCGGGGCTTGCCAATTTCTTTGGAATAAAAGCCGCTGGTCGGGTATGTATCGTGCGGATCGAGCGGGGAGGCTAGCACACCTAGTTATTCGTGGTGTGGTTACCGTGGGGCTATGATTAGTTATATAATAATATTTGTGTGTGTATCGTATCACAATGGGGATATTGCCGGCGGGGTGATGGCTCCCCCCCCCAATTATTCTCCTTGGGTGATTCCGGAGGGATGGTGACCGGGTGTGCGTCTGAGGGTTTGTGATGCCATATTCTGGTCATGTGTCGACAATTCGGGATGGGGGGCTATTGGGGTGCTTTTGTGGGCTTGTACACTGCTTAAACCCTGCTCCTGGGCGGTGAGGGTGCGGTAGCGTCGTAAAGGGATTGAGCACATCTAGCCGGTATAGTACGATTCGTGTTAGCGTAAAACCATGTACGAGAGTAAACACCAAAACAAACAGCGGATCGGCCCCACAGACCATTGTAGAGCATTGCATCACGGTGATTTATAAATGGCCAATTTCAGCAACAAACACAGTCACAAACTAATTCTATCGTAAGGTAAGAGTTAGGTTCCCCAATCCTTTACCCCCCATTCTCATCCAAACCCGGACCTAAACCTACACAAAAACTCCATCACTACTACAAAGCTGCTTGCTTATCCTTCAGCAAATACAACCCCTCATCCAATCGCGTAAATCCAACACCGAGTGATAGAACATGACTCCGTACCCCGCGCACGCTTCTCGACTACCCTAACCACCCAGAGACAAATCAGAACCCCCCAAATCAAAGCGATTAATTACACTCAAACATCTTGTATCTCGAAAGGCCCATGCAAGCCAGGGCAGTGACAGTACTAATACAAATAAAAACAAAAACCCGATTATCCGCTGTTTAGCCTTGATGGCAGCGCCCCCTTCGTCGGAAGAGACAGCAAAGTATATAGGCAGCTAAATAGCCACGCCCGTTAAACCCATGTGGGTTTGGCACGCATAGAGCGTGCAAGAAGGAGAATATGAATATAAGGTATATAACTGGAAGGGAAGACCCGGTTATTTGAAAGGACAAATAATTCAGAAGTTGAAGCGAAAGAGAATGGTGTTAAAGAGCATAATCGGACCCAATGTAGGAGGAACATCAGAGATATCCAAAGTAAGAGGCATAAACAAGAAAAAGGATTTATCCTGAATAAAGCGATCCCAGAACCCCCTCCAACCTGTTGACGCCCTGATCGAACGAAAGCGGCACAGTAACAATCCCATAATGCACCAAGACGAAAGCAACTGCGGTGCAAGATAGCAAGACAGAGTTGACGAATAAAATGGGGTGTTTGCCGATGGGGGTCCCGGATAGTCATCCCTGCTTCAGCCCAAGGATTGCGTTACGATAATGGACCCAGCCCTCCAGCGCCCGCATATGCTTCTCGCGCGCCTGGCGGTACGAATTCTCCAGGATCATATCCTTCTCGCGCACGCGAGTGATGTAGTTCATGATTGTGTTGCCGTCGAGGGTTATAACCTCGCGAATCCCTGAACTCGAGAGGCGGGTGTGGAGGTCGTTGTACTTCCCCTCATACTCGTTCCATTTCATGATGTATGGCTCAACACGGTAGAAGAGTGTGTTCCAGGATTCGAGGGTTACTGTTCGTGGTGTCATGGGGATTTTCGGCGGGAGAGGGACAGCAAATGGTTCCTCGGCCGGGGTTTGTGGTTCATAGAGATCGCGAATATCCGGTTTGGGAACTTTCGGAAGTTTTCCTTTTAGGGTGGGAGTGGGAGCTTGTCGCGGCTGAATGGAGGCCTGGGATGGGAGAGGTAAGTTGCTCTTAATCTCGTCAAAGTTTTCGAGTCCTACGCTGGTGCGCTTGAGAGGCGCACTCATGAACTTGCCCAAGTTATCGAGCCCTCCCAATTGCCCGGGAAGAGGTGAGCGTGGGGATGCCGAGTTACTGCCCGTAGACCGGCCGATACTGAGCCTTGGTAACTTGGGTCCGACACCCGCCGTTGGCGAAGGGACTCCAGTATCTGGCGCAGTATCCATAGCGTCAACGTCGTCTTCAACCGTGGTTTGGTGACTGGTCTGTGGTTTGGAGTTCTCCACAGGCTCTGGTTTTATAGGGTCCGTAGTATCTATCGGGCACTGTTCATATTTGGCACTCGTAAAGTTATTGGCCGGAAGGTTGATAGGGTCCGGGGTAAGAGTTGTTTCCCTCTCTTTACCCTTTCCTTTGCTAATGCTCGAACCACTCATCTTCTTCTTGGGACTACGTAGCGGGACCTCAGGCCGAAAAGCGAATGCTTTAGTGGTATTTATTAAGTTATCCCAGAGAGCTTCTTTGAATGGCGGGTCATCATCAGGCTGCTGCCGCGCCTGGTGTTGCTGCTGGGTGTGAGGTTGGGGGGTCTGCCGGGGAACGGGTGCATGCTGGGGCTGGGTAGGGTATACAGGCTGACTCTGAGGGCGAGCAAAAGGCTGCTTGGGAGGAAAAAGCTCATCAGGAGTGGTGTAATTGAAAGGGTCGATCTGAGGCTTATTATCAAAAAAGCGAAAATCGGGGTCTTTGGAAAAAGGACTCTCTTGTCCCATCGGCATGGTGGCAGCTTCGGGGGCGTCGTATGAATCTTTCCTGGCCGGGCCATCTGGAGCTGAATTGAATTGGAAACTAGGTCCCGAAAAATTAGTATGATCCGTCGTTAGATCGGGTGTAATATGGGGCACGGACCAGAATTGAGAGTCAGTACGTCTCGGCCTTGGAGACGCGATACGAGGACTTTGGCTCTCTGGCTCAGCGCGTGATGAAGGTGGGGAGGAAGTCCTTGCTGCTTCTGGTCGAGTAAACGACCCCTGCCTTCCGGGAGGTCTAGGATCACTCTTTGTCCTGCTATGAATCCTCGAGCCATTTTCACAAGAATTTTCCCATTGCTCAGAACTGGTCTCTCGCTGTTTCTCCGTAGCCCCCCTTTCCTTTTCTCTTCTCCGAACCTTGTCCATGAAACCCTCATCTTCACTTTTGGGAAATGGATAAGCAAAACCGCCCGAGTTATCACTATTTCCCGGGTTATTCCTTTCTTTTTCTCTTCTCCGAACCTTGTCCATAAACCCCTCATCTTCGCCTTTGGGAAATGGATAAGCAAAACCGCTCGAGTTATCACTGTTACTTCCCGGGTTATTCCAGCCATCGGTACGCCCATTTGTATCAGATTCATGTGAGCGCTGGTGCTTTGGCTTTGTGGGAGATTTCTTCGACCCCTGCCTAGAGGCAGAGGAGGCTGCGCTCCTAGTCCTCGCACGTAGTAGCTCTTCGTAAACCTTTCTCTCTAAATCCTCTTCAGCAGGGGGGAATGGATTGGCAAAGGGTGGGTCTGTTTGGCCATATCCGTTTCCAGAATGGTGCCCATTGGTCTCGCTCCGCTGTCTCCTGGCCCTAGCCTCTTCTTCCGCCCTTCTAGCTTCCTTTTCAGCCCTTATCCGCTCCTTATTTTGCCTCTCCTCGTCCTTCCTAAGTTTTTCCGCTTTCTTTGCATGTTCCTCCATCTCTGCCCGCCTGGCTCGCATAGCCTCTTCCTCCTCTCTTTGCCTTTTCTGCTCCACCTGAGCCGCCTCAGCGGCAGCCTCTCTAACTCTGCGCTCCTTGATGTAGGCAGCCAAATCGTAATCAGGAGTTGGTGCAGCCGGATCGGTTTGCGGTGGATCGGGAGTAGAATTAGGTCTCGCACGGGGTGAGGATGATGAGGCAGTTTTAGCACTGCTATTCGGAGTAGCTGTAGATTGGCGAGGGCCTGTTCGACTTGAAGAGCTTCTGTCATAATCTCTGGGTGACTCTGGGCGATACCTAGGTTCGTAAAATGTATAGCCATCGTCATGACCTGCGGCTGATCTATAGGCACCATTATGGTCATAGCCGGAACGGGATTTCCGATAGGACGCTTCAGGATGCCCACTGTAGGTAGACTTATAAGCGCTTGTTCGAGCTCCGGATTGGTGGGCAAATCCTCTCGCACTGAAGGTGCTTGAGGAAGAAGCTGTCCATTGGGGCTGTTGTGCAGCGGTGGTGTATCTCTTTGCGGTTCCCGACGATTTAGTCTTGCTATGTTGCGGGAATGTGCCGTCGGGATATCCGTGATAAGGATTATCCTCGTCGTACTTTGCTCGTTCGAGGTTATCTTTTAATGTGTCATGCGCCCTCTGGAGGTCCTGGAATTTTTCTTTAGCTAAAGGGTCACCGGGGTTCTTATCCGGATGCGTATCCTTAGCTGAAAAGTGAATTAGTACATCTAAAATGCAACACAAAGAGTCTGCCGGGAGGGGGAAAATATGTTCCGGGAGAGCGGAAGAACACACCAGCTTTCCTGAAAGCTTTCTTTATCTCATCCTCTGTCGCGTGCCTGGTAATTCCGAGAACTTTATAAAAGTCAATCTCACTCGGTGCCATGACTCCCAGTCACGCACTGCCGCTGCAAACAAACGCTCAGCTGAGTCCTTCTGGGAAAGGCGGGGAAGACCAAAGGGTTGAGGGATGAGATGCAAGAGGGAGCGTGGGTTGATGAAGGTGATTTACACTAGGAAAGGAAGGAGGAGGGAAGGATAACACCCGCAATCGAAAGGGAGAGAAATAAGAGAAAGAAGGGAGGAAGAAGAAAAAAAGTGCAAGAGGGGGGGACAGCAGTGCCAAGGCCCGCGACGGATTTCCAGGGGAACTCGAAGCGGAAGGGAGGGCGGAACGAGGCGTGGAACAACTCCGGACTCTAAAGTGAGTATCTGGAGCGGGGGTGTTATTATGAGAGGGTGAACTGGTGAAGAGAGAAAGAGAAGGAGTGGTTGAAAGAGGTCACCGTTGATGGGCAGGAAAAGCAAGAGAAAACAGTGGCCAAGGGCTCTTGGTGGTGGTGCTTAGGGCAGCGGGTGGGTATGATTATGGTTGTTGTTGTGGTTGTTGTGATTGTGGTTGGAGTAAAGGGAGTGATGATGGCTAACTTATGGCGGGGTTGTGCTTGTACCATACTGTACCCAGAAAGCACAGATGGGGGAAGGACACAGCACAGTGACGCCTAAAGACGAGGGCGCACAGCGGCGAGTGCTCCACAATAGAGTCAGAAGGACGAAGAGGAGGAAAGAAAAATTTGCTCCCCCTTCTCCTGCTCATAAATCTCACAGAAAAACCGGGCAAGGACCAGAGAACATCACATACTGTAAATTAACTAACAGCCAATCTCCACGAAAAGATCCCTGGGGCCATTGGTCCTCGGGTGTTTGCGTTGCTTCCAGGGCGACCGTTGCTATGCTGGCCAACGCACAACCACAATCAAATTGTATCCCTTGATCCTCTCATGTCTGGACAACTATACTGTCGAGCCGCTGCTGCTCTCGAGTACCCGTATTCCGAAGGGGAGAGCGGGGAATGAAAAATGAAAAAGATACTTGGTGCTGAGTACTTGGTTGATCGATTCTGATCTGAGCACCTGCCGCCCGATGAGTCTACGAGTGCTGTATAGGTCGAAGATGTTCAGAAGCAATAACAACTGTGCAGAGCAAGATACCGGTGTTTCCGCCCATTATCAGTGATAGAGTTTCTGATATGGCTGCAAGGGCCACATGGCCCAAACCTGTATCCTCCAATATGGTACCTCGAAGGCTTCCAACACTCGTCATACTATGGGCTTGAGCAAGGCTCTCTCTCTCTCTCTCTCTCTCTCTCTCTCTCTCTCGAAAGATGGAACCTACAAAAGTGCTGATGGTAGCCTTGCTAGTATCTTGTGCCTTATTAACAAAAGCAGCCGCATGAGTAGAGAATGCATCCCCGTGTATTGGCGAAGAATTGGCAGCATTTGCCGTCTTGAGCCCTGGTGGTTCATCGGCACCCAGCATCTTCAACAACCTGGTGTATAATATGACACTGTATCGTTGCCCTGCGAACTTGGTCTAGCCCCACACTAAGAACTCTATCGTGATATGATCATATGGTCAGGCATCCAAAACCCATTTTTTTATCTTCTGGTACGGCCTCGTTCCAACGATATTATAGGACAAAAATAAAAACAAAATAAAAGTTCGCAGAACTTATAAAATCGGTGCTGACAACACGCATATTCTTTCAACTCAGGAAACCACTATCTTCTTCATGAGGGCGAGTGACCCGATGGTATAAAGTCAATCACACTAAAAGTGACTTCACTAAATGGTTTAAGCCACCCTCTGCCTCCATACCATACTTCTTGGCAAAAACACGTGGGCATGTGACCTGCGCGTCTTCTGGAAGGTGCAAGAATAACACTTAACGCCATAAGCTGAATGAGACTTTGTATAACTGATGGCGGGCAGTGAACCGGAGAACGTAAATCAGGGCTTATTTATTTTATATTTTATTCCGTGTTACCAAAAGTGACATGACTATACTCAACAAGGCCGTTACACGGCTCATAGATCATGATTGTTTCTGCTCGCCACAAGGATATCTGAAAACAAAGGTGAAAGAAGGCAGGAAAACCCAGCAAACTCAAAGAAACGAAACTGAAGGTACTATTTTCCGCACAGCTTTTAAACATATGGTGGTTTCCAAATACCTTTTTAATAAGGGGGTTGCGATTTTAAATCAGAATGGAAATCAAATGCTTTCCACTACTGCCCCTGTCCAGGTTGCCAGCCGCCGCCATTCCACATTCCTTGCGACATGTCAAAGCCTTGCTGACCCATCCCAGGACCCATCTGACCCATCTGGGCCATATTGACTCCCATTTGGCCTCCCATTTGGCCTCCCAGTTGACCTCCCATTTGGCCTCCCATCTGGCCCCCCATCTGACCTGCTATCTGACCTCCCATCGGACCTCCCATCGGACCTCCCATCTGACCTCCCATCTGACCTCCCATTTGACTTCCCATTTGACTTCCCATTTGACTTCCCATCTGCCCCCCCATTTGACCCCCCATCTGCCCCCCCATTTGTGCCATTTGCCCCATCTGTCCGCCCATAGGACCACCCATTTGTCCCCCCATTGGACCACCGCCCATTGGGGCCCCCATGCTCAGTGGTGCTCCCATTCCGGGAACCATCCCTGGAGGCATACCCATACCCATACCCATATTCCCCACCATGGCCTGCTGTGACATTCCCGATTGTTGAGCTATCGAGGTTACGGGAATACCGTTACTTATGCCTCCGCCTACACCAGAATTCATACTCATCGTAGACGGAACCCCTCCCATCTGAACTTGCATTTGCCGGCCTTGTGCTTGCATCATTGCGTGTCGTTGTTGCTGCTGTTGAAGGAGCGCATAGTTCGTCGGTATCTGGCCACCCGGTCCGACGTTCTGAACATGTTGCTGTGCCATCTGAGGGGCATTATGCGGTGAAGGTTGGGGATGGTGTGGAGGGGAGAATTGTACATGTTGCTGACCAGGCATTCCTTGCATTTGCATTTGCATTTGCATTTGCATTGGTTGCTGATGTTGTAAAACCTGATGTGGGACTTGCGCTGGTGGGGTAGGTGATGTTACGTGTCGGGGGCTTTGCTGAGGCTGCATTTGAACTTGCTGCTGAACTTGCTGCTGGGATTGTTGGTGATGGTGTTGGTGCTGCTGCTGCTGCGGTTGCTGTGGTTGATGTTGAGCCGTAGGCCTATCAGCAGCGTTGACCTTTGGCGAGGCATTCTGGCTCCCCCCCCCCGATCGGCTTCCTCCACCCTGACTCAACGCTTGTCCGGATTGTGGTGGGTTCCCAGGTTTGACGTCGGGATAGAGGCCCTGCAGATCTTTGTACATTTTCTCGAGAACCGGCATCCCGGGTGGTGCGAGTAGAATTGTGGGTGAGGGTGGGATTTGGGAAGCAGGCTTATGAGAACGGTCGGCGATCGCAGCTAGGTAGGCAAGATTACATTGAAGCCGTCGCATACATCTAGACCGAGCTTCGGGTATCAGCGAACGCACGTATCGAAAATGGGAGTCTGGTGCTGTTTTTGGTCGCGTACTCAATATATCCCTTATCGGGCGTTTTATGCTCTTCACCTCCGGCGCCCCTTCCACTTGCCTGAAGGCTTATTGTTTCTCGGAGCAGCTCTGTATTTATCTGGAGGATTAATGTGACACGGGATTTTTCAAGTTGTAGTTGACTTTGGGTCTCCATTTGGCGGTTTAGCAAGAGTTGCTGTTGCTGAAGTGCTATGGAGGACGCGGAAGAGGCTGATGCCGATGTAGGTGACAATGATGGGTGGTGATGGGGTAATTGGTTTTGAGACTGAGTGCCTTCATGACGGATGGTGGTTAGCTTTGACTCTACGTGATGAATTTTCGGAGCGACCCCACACCGCACTCAGGGGGGTTCTGATCATAACGGGGCGGAGGAAGCGCTAAAATGCATATAGCGGGTGTGGAGAAAGGAAGGAAGGAGGTGGGTGCATTTCTCCATCAAACCTTACCTTGTGGATAAGTAGGATGCTGGCCCAAGGTGGCTTGAGAAGCTTGGAGCTGTTGCTGATAATGCTGAAGTGTATTATGTTGTCCACTTGCCATGGACATGGCGCCGCCGCCACCGCTGCCCATGGCGGCTGAAGTTGAGCCGTTGGTTGGCATCGACGTCCCATTCATGATAGTGAAGCTGCTGGCAGCGTTGATTTTTCCCTCGGGTTGAGGCTGAAGTGCGGATGTGTAGCTATTCCCAGGCACATGGTATTCCTCCGCACACAAATTTCATGGGGGCGACGCGGGAATTTATTCCTTTTCCTATGAGGGTGGGGAGGAACGGCTTTCTCAGAGGGCTCAAGTTATCCCTGTGTTCTCGCCCTAGGGCATGGTATGTGGCCTGCGGTTTCACGTGTAGATCTCAGAATGGCCAACTGATTTGGGGCATACGGCTGCATCATCCGAGGTTTGCTTCACAGAGGCCTTCTTGAATTCTTCCCGTTCGAGCAATATCGCTTGGGAGAACTCTCGCTCAACGAATGCGCTGACTTTAGTCTGTTCTAGCAGTACGGTAGCTTATGGTTATGCTTTTCTGCAAGCACCTGCTACTCCGGCAGCTGATGCTGTGCTCATTTGCGGCGTCGGTTCCTGATGCGGCCCCTCAGGGTTGATCTTCATATAATTAGAACGCCCTGCCCTGTTAAATAAACCTCCCTACTCGCAGTCAGGAACGAGTCTTAGATAAGGGAACATAGTCACTTTCGCGGCCACCACCGGTATGGCGATTGCGTGGGATTTTATGATGACACTACAAGACATTTATCGTAAGTCGGAGGGGGCGGGCGGGGGCGGGGTTCTATCGTAGGCTGAGACGACACTCATTCTTTTTTATATTAGCCACCTTGCCAGAGATACCGGCAACTCAATGAAAATATAACACTACATATGCCTTGTCAGTGTAAGATTCACTCTCAGGGGTGCTTTTGTTGATCTGTCAAAGACTGTGCTCAAGGCTCCAAGGTCTGGATGTAGCTTGTAACACGGTGTAAATTTTCTATGCCGGGTGGGCGGTAATGTAGAGTAGTCATGGAACCAAGTTGCCGTATCACGAATCTTGGCTATGATGCGTCACATCGAGTCACTCGTCAAACGTGTAACTTTAGGTGTGTATGTTGAAAATCTGGGCTGCGGAGGTAATGATTTATGGTGAGGATTTTACGCAGTGGAGTGAAACCGCTTAAGTGGAGATGAATATCAAGATTGATTGTGGTAACTTGATGGAAGGAAAAGGCTTGAGGAAATTTGTGTACTGGAAGGAAGATGTGAGGTGAGCCAAGGCAAGAAGGAATGAAAGGCAAAGGGGGGGTGAGAAGATTGTCAGAGCCTGCGCGTCCTTTGACTAGTGCGTATGTATATACCTCAGCGATCTCAGAGTGCGGCCGTTAAACCGCCATTTATAGTGTATGGCCAGAAGGAGAGGGAATAAAGCCTGGTTTTTTCTTAGCCCATGGGACAAGATTGGGTTTGTGTCCTCGATCCAGAGAGGAAGGAAGGCCAAGATCGGCGATAGATGAAAAAAAAAAGGCTAGGGGCAAAAACAAAAGATGAACGAGAACTAGTGAATGATGAGAAAGAGGTATACCACAGTTGGATAAGGATAAGGCGTGGTCGTAAAGTTGAGAGAACATTGAGGAAGAGATAAGAAAATTAATAGTAGCTCAACAACAAGAGTCCTGAAGTAGACTGGTAAAAGGAATTGCCGTAGTTGCCTAAGGAAACAGGGTTGTGCTATGGCTAAATTGTTTGTTCAAAACACTGTGGGAACCAGAATTGTCTGAGCAACTAACATACTAGAAGGCACACTGAGGCCTCGTGAAACTAGAATTGAAAGTCTGGCACAATGCCCCGCATGAGTTTACTTTAAACCATAAACGTCGTAAAGGATTCCTCAGCTATACTCTTATCAATGTACCCGTGCCCGAGCTGTTCGGCAGGATATCTCCGATAGACACCCCCTCCAAATCCTTTCAAGATCATCCCACGCCCGCCTTTTTTCATAATTTATATCCCTGTTGCGATTACCCTATTGCACAAAATAGAGGATTTTGTTGTTAGATATCAGTGATCGGTGTTTGCAACCTCTCTTCTCTTCAGGATGTGTCCACTCCCATAACATATTTGTCCCATTTCAGTCGTAGAGAAATTGACTTGGGGGTTTTTTTTAGCTGGAATATCCAGGTGATCGGGTATGCTAGAACACACACCTATACTAGTAGCGGGGAAAAGATTTTTAAGTGAATTCCCCCTGGGTCCGCTTTAATATGCTTGCTCTCGGCAATCCTTTCCTCCCTCAACTGGGTGCCTCCCTTTATTGACCTTTTGTTCTCTGTGGTGCTCAACAATGACCTATATGCGCTATCCATGCTATTCACTATACCGCTTTGCTCACCTCAACACAAAAACCGCATCTGCATCCCTGTGCACCTTCTTTCGATCTTGGTGGCTGGAGACTCACCTGTGGGGAATTTTCTGCCAGAGAGTAGCCCAGAGGAGCCCCCAGCACGGCTAGAGTGACGAAAGAGGCCGCGATTGAGGGTCAGCCAATTGTCGGGGCCTGTCGGCGTTCACAAAACATCCAGTCTCTCCATTTGAATAAGTAGTTCACTGGGGTTGGGAGCCTGAAGACCTAACCACCAGAAAGTTAGGGTGGGATCGCACCTTATTGTTCAACCAACACTAAAGCAGGAAATTAGTTGGAAATCGGCGGGTTCAGCAGAGGCGGACGAGCCCAGAGGTAACTGAAGGTAGGAAACGTTTGTCTATATAACTAATAACATCATATACCTGGGCTTTAAATAGAACGTTTTACTAACTATACTGCTTCTATAGCTATATAGTTTTGTCTGAATAAGGGCTTGATTCCATCTGTTATCCTGCCCAACATTTCCTCCTCCCACCTTATGACTCATCAAATTACCTCCCGCAGTTCTTTATGATTGGGATAGATTGAAATTTACTTTAATACTCGGATATCCGAGCAGCAAAGCGACCTACTGTCAATAGGATATCTTGTCGATCAAGCATGCCACCTGATAACAGGGATAGAACGTATTGAATGTTTAATAATAATACTATCGTGCTTAGCTCAGGGCTAGGGAAAGAAGAAGAAAATACACTTAGCAGCAAGACAAGTGCTCGCTTACGGTGTCCCCAATCGGGAGGGGGAGGGGGGGGGCAGAAGAAGGAGAGAAACAAGAGCTAAAAAGAGGGGGGAGAAACGCTTTGCCTCCTTCGATTTGGAAGCAGCGAATCCTGGGTGCTTTATCCCCTGCAGTGTTGATGGTGCCGAATCTCCCCATATCACGCTAAAATGCAAACTAAAAAACCAGCTCCCCACTTTTTTAGATATGTCAACCGAGTGATATCAAAAGCATTTCAAGTCAATTATCTTGCTAGTGCCTCTTTAGCACGATGTAGGGAAATTTGGCACTATCAACACTGCAGAGGATAGCTCTTTAGCGCAAAAAACGACTGAACTGTTAAATAGTAGGCTCTCTGCATTAAGTGTCCGAGTTCTAATTACATTTCCTCGAGTTAATTGAACTAGTGCTACGACCATTATCCCTGGAAAAAAGTATGGGACTTGGGAGCGTGGTTTGGCTTGGATCGTTTGCTGAGTGATTACTGCTGTAGTAGAAGATGGATTAAGGTTCAAGTTTGTAATTATCCCTGGAGCTTATCTTATCTATTTTATTTTATTTTGTTAAATTCTTGTATTTATTCGCAGGAACAGGAAAGTTCTAGCAATTGCCCTAGGACGTGGCCTAGAAAACTCGGATGGCGGCAGAAGCTCAAGGTGCCCCCTACTCAAAACAAACAAGCATTAAGATTGTTTTTGGAGACCCTGGTATCACTCTGACTACGCACTCTAAACTATTGGGCTTCGGCCAAGGGTCCAAGCTTGATCGCTCAGCTTACATTCGCACTTTATCCTGGGGGTTTCCCTGCACCTTGCTTCAAGGGTTTGTTTCCTGAGGAGGAGGGGGAATAAGATCTGTCCTCATCCCGCACCGTCCACCGGGGTGGCTAAAAGAGATGTTTTGCGAACAAGGGGAGTCGAATAGCGCCGACTGGCTCGTAGTGGTATCCTTCACACATCCGAGGAGAAGGTAGTGGATATGATGATGTCACGTATCTGGCCCGCTGGTTAGAAGTTTGTTGCAATGCGGTCACAGACAATCACTCGGAATTTTCTTGTGTCAACTGTTGAAAATGACAGTTTAATGGCTGCACTCTAAAGCCGCCGTGGTATACGCACTAGAGGAAGGATGCGCAAGCTATGAAAACGTTTTCACCCCCCTGTTTTCCTTTCCTTCTTGCCTTCTCCCACTTTGCACTTTTCTTCCTGTACACAACTTTCCTCAAGTCTTTCCATTCCATCAAGTTATCACAATCAATCATGACTTTCATCTCCGCTTAATTAAAACATTGCGTTTCTTAAGCGGTTCCACTCGGCTGCATAAAACCCTCACACTCAACCGTTACCTCAGCAGCGGTCATTTTCAACATCGACCAGCGATGGAGCATAGTGGCTGGAGCAATTTGATAACTAGCCAAGCCTTCGGAATATTCTAACCGACGACCGCCGCGATGAGCCCAGCTGATATCGTGCATCTCTCGAGGCATTTGCGCCATGCCTAGACCTTGAATTAGTGGGACTGACGATAAATAGCAGCTTTCCAACAGGATTCAAATTTTTTTGAATGAGTGATATTGTGTGATTTCCTTTCGGTTTGTAAGAATGCCGAAGCCGGTAAGGAATTCTTGGATGTATTATGATGATTTACGAGTTACCCCCTAGACTTTGTGCAATTATGAGAATAATTTATTATAATTATGAGTCTTTGATTGTTTAGGCTGGTCGATATCTAATCTTCTGTCGCAATATAGACTATTTCCCCCATCTAGCGTAGCACCTTGTGAAAGCGACGAGGTATAGACGTAGCTAATAGTGATGGAAATTATGCTCGATAGAGGCGAATTACTCCGAGAAGGGTTGTAGCAGATCCATAAGCCCAGGGCTCTGGATTTCATGAGGATGTGTATGTTTTGGATATTTCGGGAACCACCTTGAAAACAACACACTTCTAGATTGAATTCTCAACTTGAAAATAGCATGAATTTATCGTCGAGTTTCTATATGATGACTTTAGTATAGCAAGCCTTTGTATAAATATCTCTACTTATTCCTTCGCTTTTCCGCTATCCCAGCATTCAACATATTTTCTTTTACAATTTCGGAAACTAAAGGAAAAAACCACTTTAGCTACACTCAATACCAATAACTCTATCAAACCAACCCCAACAGGATGGCCAGCACTCAACCCCTCACGAAACTGCGCGCAGAGCTAGCTAAGCACCAAAAGGCCTATCAGAATCTCGTAAAGAAGGTCGATACAAGGAACAAGAAGTACGAAGAAGAGGTTCGGAGTATGGTTTTCACTGTAGAGCAGATTGCTTGTAGGAAGGAAGCGATGAATCAACTCCTAGATGCTCTATATAACGAGTTGTATTGTTTCAGAGAGACTGCTAAAAAGATTGACGAGGAAGTGAGCAAATTGGAGGGGGCAGCAATCCTTTTGACTTTGAGGGAAGCGGTTTGACTGGTCAACTTGGCAAATTAGTAATCGGAAGCTAATACGATTGTTAAATAGTCTATTGGTGGAACAGGAGGAGCGGAAGATAGGTAGTTGGATAGGTGTGATAGGGGATTGTTATCTTGTTGTTTTAATGAAATTTTGAAGTTTTTAGGAAATTAAGGACTTTGCCTACTAGCTTACGTTTGCTTGCTGATGGGTGCACTTGACTATCTGGAGTGTCTGAGGATTAGCTTTTGAAGGGGCCCTAATGTCTGAAGAGGGGTTGTCATCGTATGCCGTAAGAACCGAAATAATTGAAAATGGCGCTACCGGCAAGACGTCCAGAATTTCCGGCTTTGGATTAGGGGGGGGGAACACAGCAAGGGGATTCTCCATCAGCCCTCACTTGAGACACAGACCTTACTAGGAGAGGTAACTCCAACGTCCTGGCGTGATTCTAAATTATCTTGGTTTTTACGGTACTAAGTTACGTTAGATGTAGAGAGGGTACTGAGGGTAGCTATTATTACTGGTCTGCTAGTATGCGGCGTCGCTACCCTATATCTGAGTCAACTCTTGAAACATATCATGATATTGCCAGTGTGCATCTACAATTAATTTAATCTACCGGTAGGCTGGGTTCGATACCGTTACTTTGTATCGCTCTGGAAGTTTATACAGTATTCTGTCGCAGGGCTCTGGAACGCTATCTCCTGGGCCCGCAAGACATTGAAAATTTCGGCCCATCCTTATTACTTTTTGAGACAGTGGTTGATAGGCAAATTTTTGTTAACAGCTAAAGTTTTGCAGATATGTAGACTTCAGATTTACGACAAGATCACGAAGGAATACTAAGGCTTGGGATTGTTTACCACTCCTTTGTCATCTATGTCTCAAACACTGACAGGTACAGCACGAAATTTTCGATGTCTTGCCGGTCCAGGAGATAGAAAAAGATGTCAAAACACGGTGCCTTGAGTCAAACTCAGCCGCAACCAGGTTGTCTTCCTTCACTTATAATGTCCGTGATATCATAATTTTATGTAGAAATTGTTTTTCTCTCCCGAGCTTAAAGGCCTCCAATCGGGATTCGTTAAAATCAATTCGGGAGGTTGGAAAAAAATTTGTTCGCCTGAACCTCGCGTGCGGCTCTGGGGTCTGGGCCTCCGGGCTCGCCGAAAGGGAGAGCTGAGTGACAGGGGGGCTCACGTCACGAAATGCCCGCAAGTCTCGAAATGGACGAAAAGAAGTTCAGTGGGGGTGGAATCGGTCTTGATGGGAGGGGATATCCTGCTAAGCATTCCTTGGGATCGTCAGTGGCTTAACATCGGAGTGCCAAGAGGGCAGTAAGCGAGAGGAAGGCGAAGGAGGACTGCTCGAGCCGGCACAGCGCCTCCAGTAGATAGCGCTTCAGCCGAATTTGTGTTGTTCAAGGACAGGGGAACGAGTGGCTTTTGGGGTCGGATTTCCTGTTTGGGATGGGCTGGGGTCGGGCGTGATTTAAAGTTTGCGCCCTACGGCGGAAGAGCTTTGCCAATAGAAGTAATTTCAACGTCCTCCCTCGACTAAATACGCGACCCCGCAATTTTCTTGGATCATAAACATTCCCCTTCGCATTGCGGCTTTTTAGTGATATTTGCCTCAAGTCAGACATTTTAAGCTGTGGCAGTGCACGAATAGAAAAAAGGGATTCAGGTTTGTTTAGGAAACTGCGCATGGGGCTAACATCGACAAGTTACAGGATTGATAACCGAACTGCGGCATCAAGATTTTCCATCGGGATTGAGGTGCTGAGCTGCATTCCGGGTATCGCGAAGAGGGCGCAGTACGCTGTTCTTGATATATCGTGCAGAAAATGAGAGGGTTTTTTTTCCTTTGCTTCTGCACATGGCCCAAAAGAGTAGTCTACCCGGTACCGTGAAAGTGCACTTTGCGGCGTGGACTTTCTTCGGATCTTGGATCTGGTGTGAGCTATTTATCGGGATCCCTCGTACCGGCACTCAGACGTCATGTATCAGCCCGTGTGGCTGTGAGAACTCGCGTTTTACGCACACACCGCCCTTTTGGGCCGGGAGGTCCGTTGAGCATCTCGGGGAATATTGGTCGGCTGCGATGTATCTGTTCCGGAACATAGCATATGACAGAACCGGCTTTCGAGCTATCGCTGAAGTCATGCCCCTCCCAATTGCTTAAACCTCTTAGGTATTAAGGGGTTCGTTTACGGGAACTTGCGGCTGTCCGGGCCCTTTTTACCTACAGCACTGCTTTTTCTTTTCTTTTCTTTCAGATTCCGGGCTGGATCGTTAGCCTTTTCACACCTCTGAGCTGTCAAATTTGCCTAGACTGATCCTATATCTGCAGAATCGACATATCTGAAGATGGGTGAGGAGTACTTGGAGGTCGTCGCGTCATGTTTATTTTAAGGCTTGAGATGTGGTTGGTAATCTGGCGGTTATGGTATGGGAGTAAGAGGACATCGCTCTAACAGCTGGCTTCTGCCTTGTGAACATAAGGGCCTTGGCCGATTGCCGCTGCATTGTTTGCCACCGGCGCTCCTAGCACGTGCCAAAATCCCATCCGCCGCTTTGAATCACCGCCCCGTTAGCTCAAAGCACTTTCCGCCTCGCTGGTGGCAAGGGTGTGCTCGAGGAACTGGGCAGTGTGGAAGTTGTTTTGTATTGTCTGGCTTTGGCTGAACAGACGGACTTTTTTTAATAAAACTGGACCCTCTGCATAGTATGGTGTTATGCTATGGCCTTTCACGGAAAACCTGAAATGGTTAGTATAACATACTGGTGGGTTGTACAGGTGGTGAAGTATCTTCTTTTTGCAATTCCTTGCTGCCTCAGGAATACGATTGCCAACGCAGTAGTGAGGTTGGTGCGTGGGCTGTTGCATACCGTACGTAGGTCCTGAGGGCTTAATGTGCGAGGTTGAGTCAGAAGATAGGTTTTTGGAGGAGACATTTACTCATGCTCTCGCCTTCCCAATCTGGAGAATTTGCAGCGCACTTAGGTCCGAGGTTCCGCGGATTTTCGCTTCCATGCTTGAAAGCGCAAATGCGCTGTCTATAAGATAATGCAGTGAAAGCGATTTTTTCCAAAGGCTAAGTTAGTACTATTGTAACTGCCCCTGCCTTTGCTGGCCAGGGGCTCTGGGGTTGAATAGCTAAGAATCTGGCTGCGGACACGAAGCCGCTGCTGTAAACAACAATAGCAATAGCAACAGCGGAAGACACGTCGACCGAGTTAATAAAGCTTGCCATCAAACAACTGACACCCTTGAGGCCTCCCTGACGTGTAGAGTCCGTGCCGGAGTGGCGTCTGCCTTGGCTCTTTTGCTGTTACTAGTGTGCTACGAGTGGACTCCCCTGCGGTGCTCGATTAGTTTCTTTGAGGCCTAAAGCCACCTCACATCTTGAAGAAATGTCCAGCTCAGCACTGTTGTCCTGGGCCTACGAGTGAAACTCGAGTATTGAACATCCTTTCTCTGATGCAATGATGCATCAAGTCAGTAGCCAGGGGGCTAGGAAGAGTGCATGATCGCTCGGACCAGTGTGAGCGCACAGTTTGCTGTTCGGGATATCTAGCTTCTGACTGACAACTCATATCTTACACTAGCCGAAGCTCAGGAGTTGCCTGGGGTTCAGCTCTCTTCGTCTGATATCTAGGCTTGTTTCATCGAGTGCGGGTACAATCTGCTGCATAGAATTCTATAGGCATGGTTTCTTTCCCTCCATTTCCCCCTCCACGTAGGCCAGGGGTGATCTAACCCGATGGGGCTGTTTTCGTAGCCTAGATGCTTACGTTCTCTCATGAGCTGGTCAATTCGGTTGAACATGTTTGAATTGAGCAATTTTAGAATTTTTCGGCGGGCTGATGTGTGGGATCTGAATCACCACACGTCAAACAATCACCAGGCTAGATGAAGGAGCTTGGGAAATATTTTATTCTGTTTACTAGTGGCGCAGATTTCCTGGGTGTTCTGCAGAACAATTGAACGGCTGATATCGGGCAGTGCTCGGCCTGTTGTTAGGGTGTTGATATCATGGCGGGGGGAGTTGATACCCCGGTGGCGGTGTTGCAAACAATGTTATTGTGCGCAGAGCATTAATTAGAACGAACTATCGTAGATGATTGGATCGCTTTGGTCTAATGGGGTGAGGTGGTCGGTGTGGGGAGCGACACTCGTTGGGGGCCTGGCTTGGCGCTGCGCCAGGAGCATGAGTGCAAACGGTACCAAGAGTTTGAATTCGGTGCATTTTTGCAGTCTCTGCACAATTCACAGAAAATATTTGGGAGGCCACTTAGATGGCGCCAGGTGTCTAATGTTATTGCTCGTGTTGTGGATTTATATAGCTTTGTTTCCTTGGTGGATCCCCTGTCGAGTTTAGTTCCAAAAGATCCTAACCATACTCTACTACTGGCTGGTATATTCTCATTTATTTATTCTACCTTTCTGCGATACTCTCAACTTCGCAATTTCTCAGATAGAAACCCTTTCCCATTGAATACAGATTTGAGAGACACTCTGGATACAGTGTTGTGAGTAGTCCTTGCTTCTTGGACTCCCGAATTCAAGGAAAAGCTAACAGGCCATAGGTAATTCAAATGTCTTTTTTGGAACCTCGAGCTATTGTGTCGGCTTCGCTGGCCCCGGGTACTATCACAAAGGCTGATTGGATTTCGGCCATTTCCTCGCTCGTGGCGGCAGTTGTGGCACTACTCACTCTCATTACGGTGTATCTTGCCTCGATTCAGATACTCACTCGACGTCAAGTCTATCGCTTGGGCCTTTCCAGGAAGTCCCTCGGTCCATGGAAATCAGCCGTGGTTTCGCCCTCCGCCCTACGAATGCAAACACAGATTAAGACACCAACTCTCAGCGTTCCTCTGCTAGTTTTTAAAGGTTGGGAACCTGAGATCTCATTTCCGGTCGGTTTCGAACCCGAGCTGAAGGGCACAGAGCCGGACTTGGAAGCAGGCCGCAAAGTGCTCGCACAGGCGAGCTGGGTCAACTTCTTAGAGGGTCTCGGGGTGAGCCCGGAAGATGGTGGAGTTTATTGCAAGATGCAATACGAATCTGAACTGGTGAACGGGATTGTCCCAATGCGCTGGAAAGGACGTGACCTAGCCGCTATCTGTTCAATACTTGGCTTCCAGTCGATTGGAGGCAAGCCAAACGCCGGGAAGCTTATGAAACTCCCAACCCAGTGGTCCGGTCCTTTGGGGTGGTTACAATTTAGAACCAGCTCTGAAGGATGTATCGTCGAATACCGTAGGAGATCAGTGATCAATAACCAACTTCTTTCAGAACTTCATGACTATTATAAGGGTTTAGGTGTGGAGAGTCGACCCTTCAAGCTCAAGTTAAGGCTCTGGCAATCAATCAGTGGGATGCGCCTTTCCGACAACGAAGTCATTTATCTCTCCGACGCGTCAGAGTGGGCGGAGAAAATGAGAGATCTTGGAGGAAATGCAGAACGGCCGATCGGCGCGATATGCGACGAGCTAATGGAATGTCGAGAAGAATTAACCGACGAAGAGATAAGAGGGAAAATGTTCGGTAGGAAAGCCAATCGCCCTCAAGGCCTCCGCCCCGAAGCTTTCGAGAATGGGATGTCCCAATTATCTCCGCAGCACACACACGGCATATCTGATCTCCTCAAATTTCTTAATTCAGATGTGAGATGTACGGAGGGCAATTCTAAGAAGATGGTAGTGCTATACCCTTCTCCCGGCCACCTCTCGGTATCGATAGAAGGAGAACTTGTTCATAGCCGAGGACTGGAAAAAGATTGTCCCCATGAGTACTCCTATATTCACACAGACGAAGACGAAGTCGATAGAGATTATGGGCATAAACTTGGTCGCCTCTGTATGGATACGAAAACACTGGGGCGTATGAAGAAAGCTGTTCTTCAGATAGAGCCTGACGGCTTCTACTTTTCGCCGTCGAAGCTCCTCAACTTCCAGGTAGCTCAGATCTGGAGCCACGCCTCCTCGATATCGGAAAGATACTTAGGCCAGGAATGGATATTCTCAATTGACAAGCTTGGGTTCTCAGCTAGGGAAGAGCGGAGCGAGGGCACTCCAAGGGAGCTTTACTATGCGATAGAGCTAATCAACAATTTCCAGCTGATCAAAAGCACCTCCCGCGCAATGTTTACGACGGCGGACATGGTATTGATTTCTAGAGCATCTGTGTCACTCCGTCGCCTTATCGGATGCAAAGGAATGGATCTTGTTTGGGCTATACTGGCGTCACCGGAGCTTTTTGACGATTTGTTCTGTTGCGTCACTGATACGACGATGAAGGACTTGCTTGATTCTGAGCTGACATGTAAATCTGGGTGCTTTGACTTAACACTCATGAAGTGTTGGAAACCGGAAACAAAATCTGCCGCAGGTGGAATTAAGGTGGAGTTTGTTGAGGATAGAACCTTCAAAGGTATTCAGGTGGTGGCAGCCTTGATGGACGTTTTCCTTAATTTCTTTTGGATTGATAGAAGTTGGGTCACTGACGTCGCGCTTTATGACACCACAATGCCACAAAGCGTTACAATGTGTTAGCTGCATTTTCCGTTTCCCGATTTATTTCCCCCAGCCATTTACTATTTGTTTTCTTTCGCTCCAGTGTTCTTCTCGCTTTGCTTCTATTCTCTGCGTTTTTCCCATACTCTACTTTTTTCTTCTACTATTATTCTCTATTACTTTTCGGTTTAAATCCGTTTGTCCACATGTTTTCTACTTAACCCGACAGGCGTAAATCTTCTTTCAGTTCCTTCCCCTCGTCCTGAATTCTGTTTCCCTACTCGCTTTCATTGTTCTAAATCTCACTTATCTCACTTCCTTCAGCTTCTACAAGTCCCTCCGACGATTTTTTTATAAATCTTTTTCCTGAGCATTTCATCTCGTATTCTCTGATCTCTATTTGCTTTCCTGGCTAGCCTGGGGGGTACCAGCTTAGTCGCCCCTCCCTCGATAGACTCTTCTAATAGATTTCCCTTATTGTAAATACACATAAGGCGGTGACTCTCACCCTTGCAACTAGTACCTAACAGAGTACCGTGAAAACTCGGTAGATCCACTATCGGGGATCTCAATAGCACCACTTCACCGAACCACAACAAGCTTAGAAGAGTAGGTTAACAAAATAACGAATACCAGTTAATGAGATCCAACAAGCCCAGTCTCTCCAAGCTATACCTTGTCTGGGAAACACTATTTCTTCTCGGGTTGCGGACGCCGGGGGCCGATTGCAAATATACGAGTGATGTTTGATGACTCTATAACTCTTAGTCCAGCCCGATTACAACTCCCCCAGCCGTGCTGGACTAGATCCTCCATGGTAACACATTGGAGGCGAGAGGGAATACCGGTATGTAGTAGGACCCGTAAGCTACAAGGTTAACTTTTCGTGTTGGAAGATTACGGATTATGTGAGACGGATTCAGTACAGGTATGCAGATCGCCATACAGCCTGCATGTGGGGCCGATATCATACTCGCACATAACTAGGTGATTGCGCCTTACACACTCTAGCGGATCTGGTAGCATGGCCAGCCGACGGGGTAGTGGAGGTGCCGTTTTTGTGCGCCATTGGATGAGCAGGGGGAGTAATCCAGCCCCCAATACAGGTTCCCTGTTAAGAGTCGTCTTATATACTTCCAGTTAGATCTCTTTAACCCCCCCAAAAGTTGCGTAATCCTCACTATTTGCCATCTCGGCTGCCAGCAAAGCACTTGGGGAGGCGTCTTACACGCATAGGCATTCTGAGCGCAGTGGGAATGAGCACTGCGGGAGTTAATGTGCCTACGATGGCCGTTTCCCACCAGGTTGGCAAATACGAGTCAGCCGTCCACCCGCAGAGGCCGCGTCAGGGCGACCGGGGGGGGCGGGGGGGGCGCGCGC
>Ga0307517_10003882_pt1 | contig 23172 bp, 21 predicted proteins | sample 23_EM_MG_FD_194515 | JGI IMG/M metagenome (GOLD analysis project Ga0307517, IMG submission 194515) | Populus trichocarpa ectomycorrhiza microbial communities from riparian zone in the Pacific Northwest, United States - 23_EM | ecosystem: Host-associated > Plants > Roots > Unclassified | place...
GAATATACGAAAAAGCGGGGCCCTGGGCGGAGAAAATTCATTGACGGGGGGCTGTTCGGGGCATTGAACGGGGCGGGGGCCTGGACGGGGGCAGGGGCAGGGGTTGAAAAAAAAAACGCCCCGCCCCGGGCCATTGACCGGGGCGGGGAATTGAGGCGGGGGCCCGCCGGTTTCGGGGCCCCGGAGGCCCCGTAACGAACACTAGTTTTTCCTTAGCTTGGAGAGAGAGGAACGGACGTGCTCAGGCAACACGTCTATGGTAACCTTCAGTTGCAAACGCAGTTCGCAGAACATCTGAACTAGCATCTACTCCAGCTAGTTCAGCAACTTCCCAGAGAGGTAGTCGGTGGTTTTTTTGACTTGCTGTAGCAAAATCTATCAATCTTTTGCGAAGAGGGTGGTTACGATCTTTGGTCTTCCTGGCTTGTTTTTTTGCGGTGTAGCAGGCGCCCAGCAGATAGAGAATACTGTAGCAGTTGCAATTCCAATTTCTTGGGCAATACGTCGGAATGTCCATGCTGCATGGTTCCACAGGCCCCGTATCTTTGAGCGCAAGGAACCCGTAATTAGTGTTCTTTCTCAAGTTCTTGTTTTGAGAATTGGAGGCCCGGAGGTAGGAGAACTAGGGAATATAGGAGAGCGAGCAGAGGCAGGAGAAAGTGTTCTTGAACGGCTAGGACCTGGACTGATCGAGGTGGGTGGATTTCTTGCCATCGTAGTAGGATATAGTTCGTATGTGCACGATATGCTGGATTTTTAAAAAACATTCTACTCCTACTTCACGATATCTTCTCTTCTTTTATCTTTTTGTCCCTGGAGGAGCTCTTGTCTTATACTTTAAGAAACAGGATTTTGCTGATGAGGCGTTCTGTTCTGTTGGTGTTTCTCAGGTCACGATGCCCCAGTCTTAGTGTTCAGTACTTTACCTGCTTTACCCATTACCCTACTGATTACTTGGCAATTCTTGTACGAAAACATCACCCATGGCACTTGTACACAGTAGAAATTCATATTTGAGCTAAAGAAAGTTCTTCAAGTGGTGTCGACAGCGCAGCGTGATGGGCAGGGATGGGTTGCCATCGATGGTTGACCAGCGGTTGATTTTGTCCACGGACAAGAACAGCCAGACAAGCTCACACAAACTCTTATAGCGGCAACCTCGCGCCACTCAACAGCACAAATAAATGTTTTGAAGATACCAAAAAAAAAAGAAACGACAAAGCTGTTCCTAGCGGAAGAGGATGTCTAGATATACTCAGTAGAAAGTTTTTACTACCGTAAGAACTCGAATAGAAGAAAAATGTGCTAGGACGTTGGAGTTGCCTCTCCTAGTAAGGCGCCTCGTATATTCCTTTTCTTTTGTCTCAACTGGGGCTGAGTTTGCGGTGTTTCCCCCTCGCGTAGCTCAGAAAGGAAACTCCAACGTCCTAGCACATTTTTCTTCTATTCGAGTTCTTACGGTATTTCCCACCCCAGTGTTTGGCCGCTCTTGCCAGACCCACCTTCGGTCGCCAGTTCCGTTCGCTTATTATCATCCCCAAGCAACGGGCTTCAGCCTCTTAGGAAGTGATCTGCACATCTCCGAGTGATGTCCCATGACCGCCACTCGGGAAAGCGCTCATCCCCGGGGAAACCATAATCGCGAAACCTCCTGCTCAATAACCTCCTATCAGCACCTCCTCATCCAACCCCTCTCTTGGAAATTGCTCTATGGCCTGGATTTCTGGGGAAGACCTCACAACCTACTCTCAATACCTCTCCCTACTCTCAATACCTCTCCCTACTCTCAATACCTCTCCCCTCATTCACCCACCCCCCCCCCCCCCCGTGTCCACCTTATATCATTCATACACAAAATTAGCCTCGGGCTCATGGGTCTCTCGCCATTTACGAGATCATCTACCATGCTATCCTACAGGTATTAAAGTGAACTAAAGATATAAAATTTAATTAATGCTCCGTTCGGCATGTCACTTTTGTGAAGTAGGTCACAAAAACCTAGGCCGTTGCTGTTTTACACCAAAAGCAGCCATTTTCAGAAACACATAGCTTGACACTACCTAGGCATGAAATTTTTGGATTTTATATCGACGGCGAAACGACAGTATGTCGACAACGAAACAAAACGATAAACGCCAAGGAACTCACACCTAAAACAATCGCACTCAGGAGGGGGGAAAACTCTTCACTAACTTAACCACTGTCTCTCGCTCAACGACACCTTCGACGGACTAACTAACTAAGGGCGATCACAGGAGTATATATCAATCGCAAAGACATCATATCCATCCATGAGGCACCACACTACTCTATGTGAGTCTCTCCTTCCCTCGTGAGCACTCCCGGCTAACTAAAAGAAAAACAAACCACCCCACTGCCGCCGGACTTCCAGCCCTCTCATGCTAGCCCTATAGGCTTCCGCTTTTCTCCCGGCTTTTCTCCCGGCTTTCCCGAAAGCTGCACGATCCCAAAACTATCGCGGATTCCTGCATTCGCAATGCTTTCCCGAATGTACAAACCAAACGCCCAAAGCCGAACCGTATATCCAAATCCCCGGCCCATATCCGAGGCCACAAACAAGCGCGCTCCCGGAAGCTATCTGAACAAAGGAAGTGTCGTGAGAGTATGGCGAGCAGCACCATTTTCAACAGAAATTTCAAGAAATTCCAAGAACAATGAGAACTATTCCTTGCTATAATGAAATATCAAGCCAGTAAATTAATAACCCATGATTTTTTGTTCGAGGGTTTTGGTAAGACCGGAAGGCGACTCGAGACTTTGTATGAGGGTGCCATACAAAATACACAAGTACAGTTACTTGTACATGACAACCACCTTTGTTGTATGTTATCTCCGGTTCCTCAATCCCATAAACCTTCTGCCCAATGTTTTCTTCTTGAAAACTACCCTCTACCTGTTCCCCAGTTTAACTTGATCTAAAACGGAACCCTCAGATTCATTGGGGGGAGATCAGATCGTCAGTAGAGAGTGCTTAGTTTTAGTGTAAAATAGCCATCTGCTCGAGCGTTTTGTCACCCTACTCTTAGAATATGTTTGAGAATATCCTGGCTTTTTAAGGCTGCATTCAGATGCAAGCAGCAAACTGTGATATTTTGATTTCCTCTACCATCCCTATAATAAATATCTATTCTATATATTTGCAGTTGGGCTGAACTTTATTTGCGACAACTCTTATCAGCACACCGTAAAAACCGAAATAATTGAGAATCTCGCTAGGACGTCGGAGCTGCCTCTCCTAGTAAGGTCTGCGTCTCAGGTGAGGGCCGAAGGAGAATCCCCTCGCTGTGTTTCCTCCCCCTATCCCACAGCCGGAAACTCTAGGCTTCCCAGCGCCATTCTCAAATATTCCCGTTCTTGCGGTAATGTACTAGTAAGCGGGGATTTTAAAAAGGGATTGTAATTTCTCTGGCCCATACGCTACAGGCAATTGTATAGCTCTCCTCTCCCCTCCCCCCACATCTGTGGAACATATTCAGGACAGAGATATATATTTTAATCAGAATTAATTTTATTGGCATAACTTATATGCCGCTTTCATCTTTTATTGCGATATATTTGTATTGGCACAGTACGTGATGGGCGGATCCTGAAACGCAAAATCGCAAACTCTGTCCGGAAGATTTGGTGTAGTAGACCCTGGCAGATTTTGGGCTCCTATTGGAAGCAGGTTTAGCCACCCCACAGTAAAATCGACATGTTTTTCCCCTTCCCCTCTTCTATGGTACGCACAATAGCTAACCTGTTTCAGGTGGGTATGAGAGGTTAGGATTCTAGTCGGAAAGATGGAAGTGCAGTATAACATTATGCGAGAAAGCAAGTCTGTATGTATAGAAAAATGAAACACTTTGAAAACAATAACATATCTAACTCAGCTACGACCCTAAGCATCTCGACACAATAGTGTCGCTCCTCTGCCAAACACCCGTGAGAAGAAAAGAGTCGTGGAGTCTAAACACCCGTGTGATACAAAAAGAGCGGATTCGTGAGCCAAGCCCATGTCTAAAATGAAACAGAAGACGGGGGTTTAGGAAAACTAGAAAGGAAAGAAGCCGGATGGAGAGTGGGTGGGAGAATATAGGAAGACATCAGGTGAGAGCAAAAGGTTGGGAAGGGGGGAAGGGGCCTGTGCTAATGACGGGTATGTATCACGAAATCGCCATTTAAGGGATGTATGTAAATGTGGGCAGAGAGATCGTAGGTAAACCTCTCTCTGAAGCCCCAAGCTTAATCCATACCAGGGTGTGGAGTTGTTCGAGACTAGAGGAGTGCTACGATGGGACGATGCTCGAGCCGAGAAGCGACCCCAAGTGGAATGGCCATCGTTGTCCGGCCCGTGGGGACTGACACCGCCCCGTGCGAGGAGTAGTCCCACTACCCCCTTACGCCCCCAGCGAGAAGCATTCTAGAGCGGTGTTCCACCATTATTTCGCCTATCTGGATTAACATCACCGCGTGCGAGTAGTAGTCCCACCATCCCCGGATTCCCAGTGTTAGAAGCAACCCCGAGTGGTGTTGTGCCACCCTTGTCTGGCTTGTCAGGATTGGCCTTGCCCAGCACGAGTAGTAGTCTCACTACCCCCTCATGTCTATGGCAAGCAGCGGCCCAGAGTGCTGTTCTACCATCCTTGTCTGGCTTGTCAGGATTGACACTGTCCCGTGCGAGTAGTTGTCTCACCACCCCCTCATGTCCACAGAAAGAAGCCCACCAGAGCGGCGTTCGACGATAGTAGCCGTCCGACCTTTCGGGATCGACATCGCCCCGTGTGAGTAGCAGTCCCACTACCCCCTCACGCCCATTGGAAGAAGCACTCCAGAATGGTGTTCTATCACCCTTGTCTGGCTTGTCAGGCTTGACTTTGTCCAGTGCGAGTAGCAGTCTCACTACCCCCTCATGCCCGTTGCAAGAAGCGCACCAGAGTGGTGTTCTACCATAATTGTCTGGCTTGTCGGGATTGACATCATCCCGTGCGAGTAGTTGTCTCACCACCCCCTCATGCCCACCGAAAGAAGCCCACCAGAGTGGTGTTCGGCCATCGATATGGTCGCCCGACCCGTCGGGATCGACATTACCCTGTGTGAGTAGTAGTTCCACCACCTCCCCCGGATGTCTACTACTAGAAGCAACCCAGAGTGGTGTTTTACCGCCCTTGTCTGGCTTGTCAGGATTAACATCGTCCTGTGCGAGCAGTTGTCTCACCACCCCCTCATGTCCACTAAAAGAAGCCCACCAGAGCGGTGTTCGGCTATGGTTGTCCGACCCGTCGGGATCGACACCGCCCCGTGTGAGTAGTAGTCTCACCACCCCCTCATGCCCATTTCTGGAAGCGCCCAAGAGTGGTGTTGTCCCACCATCGTCTGGCTTGTCAGGACGGATATTGTCCCTTGTGAGCAGTAGCGCCACTGTCCCCTGATTCCCCCGCTGGGCAGCCAGCATGAGCGGTGTAAACCCCCGACTATCTCCTCGATTGATATTACAGCCTTTCATCTCTATCAGAGCAGCAACGACCTCATCAATTCCGAAATAGGATGCACAGTGTAACCCAGAAATTAAGCGATGGCTACTTGAGTAAGGATCGGGATTGTGGATTTGGTTGAAAAGTAAGCGCGAAGATATATGGCTATCATATTGGCTTAATAGCTTTAGTGCGAGCGATTTCGCGTGGTCTAAGAGTTCCACTTTTGCGTGATCCCCCCAATGCAAAGATGCATATTCGAGAAATGGCATGCCTTCAAGGTCCGAAACCTTATCCACCTTATCCACCTTATCCACCGGCACCCCCTTGACCTGGTCGTAATTCAGATAAGTCAAACATGTTTGCCCAAGTATTCTGTGGGCGTTAAGCAATACACCAGGCTGGGAAAGGTATTCCCGAAGCGTGTAGTGGACTGGCCGGACCGTCGAAGTCTCCGAGTCAACCACCGCAAGCCCTAAGCATGACCCTAACACAGTGTCTTGCGGTGTGATGTTCTCCGGGTCAAGATTTCTCGAATCTATTTCTACTGCCAGAGCATGGCAGAGTTCATCAATCCGCAACGGCCGTTCCGCATGGGATATCCACATTAGCACCTCCATCCCAAGTCTTGATCGGCTACCCTCCTGGTCTCTTATTCGCTTTAGTGTCTGGCCGTAGACGCGATCCAGGTCTACACCCGTCGTGGCCACTTTCTGCAACATTTTCTTTCTCTTTGCTAAGGAGATCTCGCGCAAGACGGCGTCGATATTTAAGGCCACGAGCAGAAACCTAAGTAGAATGTCAATCTGTGACCCAAATCCATAATAGAGTCCCACTTACATTTCCGAAGCCTTTTCCAATATAGCTTTCACAATATCCTTCCTCAGATTTTCCGTCATCAAGTCCGGATCCCAGTCTTTGTCACCGTCCATCTTCTCGCTTAGGTATAGAGCGATATCTCCTTGGTTGGGCACAATGTCGATGGTATAGGCTCCCGTCGCAAGATGCCTGTCAAGCCCCCCACGAATATGCGGCCGCCCTGTCAGAAATAGCCGCGTCCCCGGTACTTCTTGAATAATCCGTCGCAGCGCGCGGAGGAACTCTGATCGATGTTCTGGCAGTAACTCGTCTATTGCGTCGACACAGATATACACTCGCTTGATGAAACTAATTGTTTTGACGAATAACTGAACCATCTCCGTCAACCGGAGACCTTTTCCACCTCCTTGCCTTGACTTCTCAAAGGCATTCCGAATTTCGCCCCCGTTCCCCACCGCTCCGAGCGAAACCTGCCTGAGTAGGCTCCCTATCATATTTACCGCCGATTGGTCCTCCCGCCCCTGGTAATCGCAATAGAAGGACAAAACCGCCATATTCTGCCCATTAACCCGCTCCGATAAGGTGTCTATTACTAATGAACTGATCCAATTCCTTGTTAGCATCCCGTACAGTCCATGGAAAATATCTTTATACCTTATATACGTCTTTCCAACTCCTTGATCCCCATAACATAGAAGAGTAGGACTCCCCGAACCATCTTTACCCTTGCTCCACGACTCGAACTCATTCCTCTGCAGAACCCAATCCCCAACACCATCCAGTCGCCGGTTCCTCACATACTGATGCCTTGCATGGGGCTCAAGCGGCGACAACCATTCTTGGATCCGCAAGGTCTCTCCTCCCAGTCCCACGTTGGTGTCGCACATGCTACGGTCGGCACGGGTATTTGACATGCTACGCTGGTAGTACCAGTGAGACTTGATCCTCTGTTCCCGGTAGGTAAGATGCTAATATTGGATAAGGTTCGGTGGGTGAGATGATACTCTTCCGGTATGGTAATAACAGTATGGGAGTGTATCACGGAGGTTGTTGGTGAGCATTCCACCACCGAGAAAAGTGGGGATTACCCTCATTTAATTACCTAAGGTACTTGCTTCAGATAGAAGTGCCAGCCAACCAATTCCCATGCCAAGGCTGTCCATGACCCCACCTTCTTATCCCCAGTTGAGAAATTTCTCACCCCACAGGGCGGGAGACCAGTATTTTCGGAGCCTTCCTGTCGTGCTTGTCCCAAGTGTGTAGATCTTGGCCTTCTTCGGAATTTTGGAGCATTTAAATTATGATGAGTTTGAGTACTCGCTGTGCCGAAGCGTTTTTAAAAAAGACTGCTATTGCATACCGCAAAAACTAGACCTTTTTGCTTGGATTTCTGCCGCATGCAATAGCAGTCTTTTTAAAAACAGTTTCGACACCGCGAGTACTGCACTGTAACATTCCAGAATTCTGTGATGTGATTTGCCCCGATGGGAAAAAAGTGGTTGCTTCCATGAATTTCACCTATCGCGAGTGGATACGACCTAATTTCAATCTAGGCTATTAGGCTGAAGCAGACATTACCAACTAGATCAAAGGAAAGCTCACAAAGGGCGACATAGCAAAATAAAGCCCCCCCCCCCCCAATGGGATAGGCCTTCGAAGGAGGTTCCACGCGCTCGCAATAACTGCCAAACGGGCTCTGGCAAATTCTCCTTCCCCGAGCTCAAATTTGTAATATGTAGAACACATAATTGGCTGATGTAGAAGAGCGATATTATGTTAAGCTCAGATGCTACATTAGAGAATCTCAAATAATTGTACTATGTATATTATGTCATCCGAGTTGCCTCATGTGGGCGGCTCTGGTATCCTTTCGATTTTTATGATAAGAAACATATCCTTTTCTACACTTTTTATCTTTGAACCACCTTGCACACGATTGGCGCTGCTGAGAAAGACGATTGATCATCGCCAGTCGCTTACGGTATAAAAATGTTAAATGATTTAGCTGTATGCGAGAGACCTCGAGGGGCGAGAGAGGCCAAAGAACCTAATTCTATCTACAAAGATTAGAAAAATACACTATTTATGCAGCGAAATAAAAATATACGAAACGGCACTATGATAGAGATTAAACCAAACAATTCGGAATACATTAGAAAATAAATGAATGGGAATAGAACCGCATATTCGATAAACTGACCAAGTGATGACATGGAAGACAAGGCGGCTATGATAGGTTAAACATAGACACCCTTAAGCCGTGAGAAAAGAATACAGACATGCTCCGCCGCACCCAAAGGCGCGACGGCAAATATCACCCCTCGATCTCCACCCCTTCTATCCAAAATGTTACGATACAATAAAATCCTATGTCGGATTTTTCCTCCGCCCAAGGAAACAAACAAGCCTTGACCAAGAACCAAACCCTGCAGCTACAGAAGAAAACATGAGGCAAAGGAATCTCTCTTCCAAAACCTATGAGCCTCTCCGCTTCAGTTATTCACAACACATTACCTTCCTTACCGCCGCTATCCAAAAAAAAAAAACCCCCCCACAAACCACTCCCACCAGCAAAGATCCCCGCTTCATTCTATGATACGAAAAAATCTTGCTAGTGAAATCATTGATGTCCAAATCTCCTTAAATTTAACCGGAGCCCGATCCTTAACCCCTACCATAACAAACTATACCATCCCAGAATAGTCAAAATGGTTAATCCTCTTTTCTAAAAATTAGTAATCAAGGAGAGCTTGGACGGATATATGATACCTTAGTCTCATAGCTCCACCAACCGCCAAGAATAAAGCAACAACATCAACCGTTCTCCAACCTTCTTATTTCTCTCTCCCTCAGTCTGTAGACATATGCACTTGAGAGACTCTCCAGAAATTCCCAACAAAGCGAACACATTCACCGCTACGGCTTCCAAAGACCGCATCAATCAGAATAACAATACCAATATTCATGGGTGATCACTCGATATGATAGCTATTTGTCAGTAACGACCGGTGGCGAAGCGAGCCCAATTGAGCGATGGGACAAACAGAAGACTATTTCCAAAGTGGTAATGTGGTTGTGGAAGACAAGAGAGAGACGAAAGGCCAAATAAGAAACGAGTTGAGGCTGCTTTTATCTATTGGTTTCTCCGAAAGAAAGAAAGAAGAGAATTTTGCTCGAGAGCGAGGAGAAAGGAGGAATTTGAAAAGACAAGCGAGACCCGCTGCCAATGACACCCAGGCGGCTACATGAATAAGCCATTATGCTCTTGTGGACGAGTCGTAACATCCAACACTTATTGTAATATGATCAACCTGGTCGCAGGGAACTTATGGTCTGCCACCTTACCTCAAGAACCTCCTCCTTCATACAAAAAGAATCCACCCACCGACTACTCCAGACCACCCAAAACCCTCCCAGACATTTTTCCCGCGAAATCCAATCTGACCGATGCCCAACACCCCACCACAATCAATTAAACAACCCACCCCAGCAATACTCCACAGCACTCATACTGCGCACCACCCTCTCACATTCCCCACGACAACCAATCGGAAACTTCCCGAGCATGCAGCAGACCACCAATCAAGAGCGGTCATCACCCACGATATTACCAACGAATACTTGTACCCGTAGAATTCCATAAATAAGCCGCACCTTAGAATAAGCCGTAGCCACCAAAAATGGAGCTCACTTGAGTTGCGATCCCTTAGATAATCCACGGATCTTCAACTCTGTTTTCGAATACGCCAAACCGCGCAGCGTGTTTATGAAATTCTACGGTATGATAAGTCATCCATTTCGCCAAATAGGCAGATATGAAATATCCGCCTCAGTTTGTTTTTTTATCCATCATCCAATTCATGCCTTTCTAGAAAAAAGAAAAAAAGAAAAAAAAATCCCGAAACGTCATTGGTTATCATACTTGCCAAGCACTAAACGCCAAATCAAGATAGAAGAGTGGCTTGTGCCGTGGAAATGTTCACGGATGGACGGAGGTCTCCCGCAATATTAAGGAAAGTTGACAGGTCGGTTGCACCACACGCCTTGGCATACACCCACACCCGTGCACTCCCGCACACTCACACACACCCCCCCCTCCAAGTTCGCTAAAACCTCACGATGATCCGTGAGGAGAAATTCAAGCATAAACCCAATTGATGCTATGATACAACCACGCTACAATAAAAAAAACTCCCCGACCCATGTACTAGTAAACTGGCTAATCATGAAAACGCCAACGTTGAACTCATCCACAATTCCGAAAATCAAAAATCAAAATCAAATACCCCCACAATATGACGAAGAAGCGCTACAAAATACCCATCATCATCATCATCACGTAGACAATCCCCCATTTAAGCCACGCCGAAAAGACTCCTTTCGAACCCCCTCTTGACCTCCCACCTTTGCTCCCTCACCGACGCAACAAATTCTTCGCCGGATGCAGGACTCTGCACCAATTCCTGTCCTTCAACGCCAGTGTACACCGGGGCTTCAAGCAGTGAGACGACGCCGGCATTCGATAGGGCGGACAAAACTCTCTCAACCGCATCGCCCACACCCCTGCCGATGACGGCAACGTTTGATACGAAAAGACCCTTCATGGAGGCGCCCCGGCGCTCGATGAACGGGAGAAGATCTCCCTCCAGGAACTTGAACCCCTGCACAAACAATACCGACAGTGAAGCGTGGGCACGCGAGATGGGGAAGAGCGGGATGTAGGCATCGTTGCAATAGACCGTATCGCAATCGTCCATCCAGAACCGGAGATTTACGATATTCCTCATTCTGGAGACCACGTCCGCCAGCAGCACATCCTCCTTCTCCATCCTCCTGGGAAAGCGCGCGTACACCGCCCGCTTCTGCAGCGCGATGTGAATGTTTACCGTCGTGAGCATCTCGACCAAACCGACGCCGCAGCCAAAGCTCAGCAATTCGTCAAACGGCATCTGCGGGATCCCGGTGGCCGACAACTTTTCCAAGGGTAAAATACCCACCCCCTCCTCCTCTCCACCATCCCCGTCCCCGCTCCCGGTCTCTGCCCTCTTCGCGAGGGCTTCGGCAAGGGCTTTATGCGCGCGTTTCCCACCGAGTGGGACGTCCTTGAGTGTGTAGGACCAGCTCTCGTCGTTATACGCGTGGTCGTACTTCCCGTGCCGGAGCGTCGCGCAGCGCAGGTGCGGGAATGCGCATATTGCCCGGCGGAGTATCCGCGGCTCCAGCGGGAGGAGGGAGTTGTGTTCCAGGAATTGCTCCTCGTAGTGTGTGTAGAACGTCTCCATGTGCTCCCCGTGGTAGGCGCGGCCGGGTGGGGCGAGCATGGTTTTGAAATGCACAAATGACATGGCTAGTTCCGTCCATTGTCAACAACTCGAATTAATTTGGGAAGGTGTAAGGTAAGGGAGGCGGGAAGGGGGGGGGGGGTGACAAACGAGTACTGTAAACACCTACAAACGCATACTCAAAACTCCGAACATGTCTCGCTAAGCGTGGCGTCGAGGCGATCTTCTCCAATCTGTTCAAACTCTCCCTGCAAAAGTAAGTCCTGACATGCCGAAACACGGAGACGGTGGCTAGTTCGCAGAGCCGTCGATTGACCAGGCGAACCGATAACTGGCTCTTCTTCGGCAGTAGGGAGATGATCTGGTCGGCAAGTTCAATAGGTAACGAATCCATTCCTCCCCCCCCTCTTTTGTTTTTATTTTTTCCTTCCTTCCCGAAAAGCGAGTCAAATCAAATCAATCAAACCAAACCAAACCAAATCAGAGAAAAAATAGATCGAAATGGAAATAGAGGCTTGAAATGACCTCAGCAAAGCAAAGCAATGAAGCACAGTAAGACGACGAACGAGGACGACGACGACGATGAAAAAGGGAAAAGAAAGAAAAAAAAAGAAGAAGCGCAATTTATTTATTTTCCCCTCCCTAACATTAAATACCGCTAACACGATCGAGAACGACAATTAACTCGTGAATTTTTTTTTCCCTGACTATCCGGACAACCAACCCCCAATGCCAAGCAAAGAACCCACCAAAAAGCAACAGATCTTTGGGCGTCAAGGTGTCCGGAATCCGGATAGAACGAAACTGTCTTTGAGATTTCACGAGCTGTCTCAGACAGATGTGCTATGTGTTGTCTATCCATCCATCTATTTCACACCCCCCCCATCGCCACGGACCTTTGCCTACCGATACTTTCTCTCTAACGTTGACTCCCGAGCCGCAACCTCCCGACCCGCCCGCCACCCTTTTTATCCTATCCTACCGTACGATAGTCTAACGATGCCCGTTCCCACCCGACCCACCCCTCGGCAACCCTACCGACCGCCAAGAGAAACGTGTTTCGAGTGATGGGGCATGATTAACCCCCGAAGTGAGAGAGAGAGAGAGAGAGAGAGAAAAGTAAACAGTGGAATGTAAACAAACAAAAGACAAAAGCAGTGATCCCCGTTTTTTGCACTGTGCTCTCCCTGCATCATGCGTGAATGCGAGACACAGACAGATGGATGGAGGATGAACGTCACGCATGAGATGCTGCGCGGCGTTTTTATTATACATTGTGAGATTGCTTTGCCCGAGAATCTTGAGAAGGAGGGGAAGGATTGCACGGACGGTCGGGTCGGTGCCTGCGGTGCGTGGTTGCAGTAAGTGCTAATTATACGAGAAGTGGGATCTACCTTGGAGGTTGAAGAGAGGTGAGGTGAACCCGAGCGAGGAAACTTACGCTGGTGCCTGTATCGTGGCAGGCGGGAGAGATGGCAGGTAGGTGGGTATCATAGGTAGGCATGATGATATTCAGCGCACTCCGAATTCAGCTGAACTTTTTAGTCCAGTGCATCGCACTACGAACTCAGATCTATCCATTCATCCACACACCCCCGATATCCTTGTCTCGCCTCGCTTAAGTTAATAGCTTACGGCGCGCCTTTACTTTTCTTCACTCCATTTCTTTCACCTTGCTTCACTCACTCACGATAATCCTCACCACTCACTCCACTCAACACCATAATGAGTAACTGTACATGTAACTTATGCTACCACGTATCATAAGCCAAACCCCCATCTCCACAAAACAAAACCTCCTCCCCCAACCAACAAACCAATCAACCCCCCCTCAATCCAAAATTACGGGAAAAAAAAGTACCTTTCTTCTCCTTCCCCCTACCGCTACCCCATCACCAAACTACTAGTACAGTAAATAGCATCGCATAGAATACAACGTAACCCAAATCCCATGCAACGTACTGTGATGTGATGTGATGTGACCTATCCATCCCTCCCCACCTCCGACAGCCCAAACCAAACCAAACAAGAAAAACAGCGACAGCGACAGCGCCCCTCATGCAAGCAAAGCAAGCAAGCACGCAACCAGGATGAAATGAAATTGCGCTGCGGTGCGATGGGGGCATTTTTTTGATCGTCCTACATAATGCACACAGGAATAGCAGGAGGGAGAGAGAGAGAGAGAGAGAGAGAGAGAGAGAGAGGGGAAATCCCCCTCTTTTGTAGAAAACTACCGCTACGGTAGTAACTAGTTACTTGTTATTGTTGGGATAGAAGTGTATACCGTACCCGACAGTACCGGTATTAGCGAGACGGGGGGCTGTGTTCACTTTTATTCACTTTCTTTCTGGATAGATAGATGATGCACGTCCTCAATTGAAGATTGAATGAATCTGTATTGTCGCTTTCTTGCTCGCTCGTTGAATGGGTCCACGACGCGATGTACTGGTACTTACTCGTACCGCGTAGTGTATACTTGTACGCGATGCACCCCCTCATCCATTCGTTCTCGTATCATATCAACAGACAGCAACGTATGTAGTACCGCGGACCAATTCCGTCTATACCTCTCCAAACCATACAGGCACCTTCAATCCATTATCCATCCACCGCCCGCCCGCCCGCGACTTGCGATTGGCAACAGCTAACCATACCTCGAGGATTCCCACCGCATTCCTCCAATTACCAAAGGATCATAAAAACTCTAATCTACACACTATTTTTTCTTTCCCACCAATCCGGTTTCCATCTCATCCCATCATCCCATTATTATTATATCCTCCTCACTCATCATCCCAGCACAACTGAACTAGACTAGACTAGTCTGGCGGAAGCAGGCAAGCAGCCCTCCGAATCAGGACCTTGTTAGGGCGACTTTGGTTCGTTGCCGCTGTTGTTGTATTGCTGAGAAAAGCGAGCCTTTTTCTTTTCTTTTCCTCTTTTCATCACGTTTGCCCATTTTTGGAGGTCTGTTGTTGTTGTGTTATTGTATTCTGTTTTTATTCTATTTATTCTACCCATTGTATTGCGGTTCTATGCCCCTGGGTTATGTATGTATTATTTATGTGCGGTATGTATACGGTACGTTCTGGTTGTTATGTTATGTTGTGCGCGCGCGCAAGCAAAGAAAGGCAAAGTGGAAAGTGGCAGTCTTTTTTCCTTTGTTTTGATTTTTGGGTGGGGACTGGGGAGGGAGAAGGGGGACATCAGCGCGATCGCTTAGGAAGGAGAGGAGGAAAAAAATCAAAACAATATCCCTTTTTTCTTCTCGCTTTCCCACCGTTGCGCTGCCTGGACCGGGGGGTTACCCTTTCGCTCGTTCGTTCATTTTTGATCTCCTTGCCTACAAGTAACCCAAACCCAACGATCCCGCTTCATTCACTCACTTGGTCGCTCCCTCGCTCGCTCGCCTGCCTTGCTTGTGTTGTGTGTGTGTACGATACTGTATATCCCTATCCCATCCCGTTGGCCGTCGTATTTTTTTTACCTCTCCTCCACCTTCAACCTTTCCCTTTCCCTTTTCCCTTCTTCCCTACCTCTAACCCATCCAAACCTACCTACCTAACCTGCCCGATTTCCATGCCCCCCCCCCCCTTCCCTCTCTCCCATCCCATCCCATCCCAGAAGAAAGAGGTCGTGAAGAACGTTTCTGCAATCTTTGCGTATCTCGACATTCTTTCTTCAGGCTTCTTTTTCCTCATCCCCACCTCCCTTCCCCTCTTCCCTCTCCCATCCCCAATCGACATCACAACAACGCGCTCAAGGGCCGAGTCAGCTTTCCTTCCTTCAAGGGTTCCCTTCTCGTTGTTTCAACCCACCAGCTGCCTCGATAGACTCATCCAAATAACCTAACCTGACGACCCTTCTTCCTTCCTCGGAACACTCCCGCTCGTCACTTATACATTCATTAAACCATCGCGCCGCTCGCTGTCATTCCCTCGCACTATAACAACGTCCGCCAAAACCCTTTAACGAATTCTTTATCACGAAATTTATACGACCTTTCAATTTTTCGCTTTTTCTTTTTCGCTGTTTCTTCCTTCGCACTCTCGCGAAGGTTGTGTGTTTGGCCAAGGAAACTTTCGACCGTTAATTTGTTGACTTGGATTGAATCACCTAGTATTTCTGTAATACAGTCTCGCGGTTAGCAGACAACAACAACGAGTAACGACAACTTTAGCTACCCCCGGTTGAATACGACCTATAATACCAACGACCCCCTTTGACGAACAGATCCGGCCGAAACCTGTGCCGACGGTATAGCTACCACCACCTGACGAACCCTGAAGTACGGTATATACCTACCTACCGCTCGGCCTTCCCATCCCATCGTCCGTCGTGTTAATAACTTCCTAGATACCAATACTTCGCCTGTCAGCATAAACATAATACGGCATTTCGGCGAAACTTGAGTAAAAATGATGCAGACTGGAACCAAACGTGATCGTATGCCATCCTTGGAGACCGAATCTTTGCAATCGGCATTGCTTCAAGCACCGGAGCAAGAGAGTCTTGCTCCGTGGCTTGAAGACGCCTCTTCTGATAGTATTCCCTGCACACCCCCGCCTCAGCTGTTGTCGCCTCAACCTCTCACTCCAAAGCCAACGAGATTTGTTTCACCCCCCCGCACTCCGCTACCCAAACTTTTCACCAACCTCACTCCGCGAGCCATTCGCCAGTGGGAAGCGGCTGAGGGAGTGGGGAATACCGCTGCCACCATCAGCCGTCCAGATTCCGCCTGCTCCAACTATTCTTCATCTTCGGACTCATCGCTTGACAGTTTGACGACCTTTACTACAGCGGGAGGAAGTTGCACTAGTCCTGAAACCGAGGCTTCCTTCTTCGCCGATGAGCCGGAAAAGGAGTCCACCCACCTTAAGCCTACCGATGCCTTGAGACCGAGTAGTGAGGTACAAGGAGCCGAGAAGCGGGATTGTGCGGGCCAGATCCGTGTTCGGAAGACCAAGTGGACTGAGGAGATGGACAATCATTTGTGGAGGACATATATAATATACCAACAGGATCCTAAGATAACGCCATTCTATGTCTTGCCGGGGCAAGTCCCACCGTTGGGAGTCTGTTGTAAAGTTGCCAGGGAGACAAAGAGGAGTTGGAAAGAGGCCAAGATGGGTGATGGATGGAAAGGCGTACCGAGTACCCCGAGGCCCAAGAGGAAATTAAGGGCTTCTAGTTATAGGACGGAGAGTAACGATACTGCAGCCACGGGGAATAGAGGTGATATTTTGCGGAAGACTTCACCGTATTCGTGGCCTGCCTCCGAGGCCTCCACTCGCCGTCGCTTGAGAGAGTTGTGTAGGGGCAGTTATGGCCCTTCGGTAAATCCTCACCGAGAGTACCGGCAACAACGTCGAACAGCGTCCACTCCAAGACTTCTCCCTCCTCGATCATCAACAGTATCACCTTCCCCACTCAATTCAGCCACATCAGATAGAATTGGGTCTCGGGATTCCTTTTTGTTCTCGACAAGAAGCATAGCACTCTCTTTGACGACCAGTACGGCGTCCACCATGAATCCGAATGGTCTTTTGGCAGCCATTGCTTCTGGTTATGACGTTGAGCCTGGGGTGGCTGCAAGTTTCGGGAGTGGTAGCTTTAATTTTGGTGGAGTCCCAGAGAGTGTTTCTGGCGTAAATAGATGTAATAACGGTGTTTCCGGAGGAGGTGAAGGGTCTCAATTGCCACGGGCCGGGGGAGACGAGATGGAACGGGGCAACTCGGTCAGGCAGGAGATCGGTAATGGTTCTTCTAGTACGTCAAGTAGTGGGTCCTCAAGATTAGGGGGTTTGTTACCACCGTTGGAGCTGAAGTCGTCTTCCTCTTCATATGGCACCTGGCCGAGACGCCTCAAGCGCCAGGAGATACTCTCCGACTTCAGTGAGGATGCGGTTGTTTTCCCTCCGCCTCGCAGAGCCCGTAGGGGAACAATAGGTGACCTCTTCGGTAATCCCGTCCCCTCTTCCTCAGCTGCTACCCCAACAACGAACGCAAGTGCAATGTCTACGGCAACAAACACAACGGTTCGCAGCACACGTAGTCGAGGGTTCACTATCGGAGCTAGTTTCGGTAGTAGTCTGACTAGTCGGAGAAGATATCGACCATCAGCACCTCTGCTGACGGTCACTGGTCCAGTGTCTTATGACTCGCCAAACGATTCTGAAATGTTGAGCCCTCTTGCAACACGACACTCATCGTTGGACACCTTTAAGAATGACGATCCGTTCGAGCTTCCGAGGCGCCTTGGTTCCCCATTCCTCGAACGTAAGGACTGGAAAGGAGGAGAGGCAGAAGGCTCGGTGGAGAAGTCTGGACTTGACAGTCCTCTTGATGAAGAATTTGGGGAGTTTCTTGAACCCCAGAGTGACGTTGGGACAATAACAGGAAGGAGCACCCCCACAAGGCCCATCAAAAGAATACGCGAGTAGACCCTCAGAGTTTGATCCATTCCTCTCGGGTTGACGGAGTTTGTCTCTATGCACTCTGGCCCCGATTGGATACACGCATGAGCTGGTGGACACTCTGGCTGCCGGCTAGCCTACAACTCGACCACTTGGTTCGAGGCAATCCTTATTAGCTCATTCTATTCCATTTTCACATTATAATCTCTTTCTCTTTTGATTTCTTTATTTACCTTTCGATCTTTCTCATTATATAGTTCCTGCCGTTTCCACTCCTTTCCCTCCTATCTCTTGATTGTTTCTCCGTCTCCGTAACGATGATGCCGATATGTTTGATGTTTTTCAGGAACCCGCTCGTTTCCTTCGTACGGATCCTCTCATGATTCCTAAAAAGATTTCCTGTAATTGCTCGAGTTAGCTCTTGTGCTGTACCGTAGGAAATTTATGAACATACTTGTACCTATGACTCTTTTTTCTCGCAGGCTGAGGCTTGAGTAAAAGTGAAGTAAAGTGAGGGTGGGGGAAGGGCCGGGAACATAGTTTTTTTCTTCGTTACCTACGCCCCCCCCCCCTCTCACTGCGTAAGCAGAGGAAAAAACACTTTACGCGGTTGGCAGGACAACCTACCAACAAAGAAAAACTTTTTTCTCTCGTGCTAGCGGCATCATACGGCAAGTTGGTGCAGCCCAGCCAACATTACACTGTAGACGGCCGGTGTTTGTTTGGCGAGTGTTAGAAGGAAGGAAAAACTTGGATTATCATACTGGAACGCGTTGCTCGTGCTAGATTGGTGGGGACGCTTCCCGCTCTGCAGATATTTTACAGGGGTAAGCTCGCTGGAATCGTTGTATGGTACCGTACGGGCATCGTGGCAGGATTCCAATGAATATGATAGCACAAGTATTTTTATCACAGGTTTCTTGACCTAAGTCCGACATAAGTTCAGAAAGGAGCCTAGAGAGAGATGTATTTAGCTCGCATCAATTGAACGAGTGAAAGGGAATTCTAAACTACTCCACTGGTAATTAGTATATCGCACGGATTCGATTTAGGTTGCCAATGGCCGAGTCCCCGTATTATGTTTTCCCGAAAGCCTGCATATTTGATAAGGCGTGGATGGCGTTATACGCTTTTGGCTCACCGGCACACACCAGCGACGGGGCTGACATTGGTAATTTTTCTCACCCGCACTGCCGTGTTCATGATGGTGGAGGATGGATTAATTAGTGTGAAGTTCTCGCGAAACGAGGGCGAGAACTAATCTATTATGATACGATGGAATGTGCCAGCGGCTTTTCGCTGCTTTTTTTATCTTTCCTTTTTGACTAGATACTTTTTTTTCGAGACGATACTTTTTCCATCCATCCTTGACAGGGAAAAACCCTTTACTGTAGCTCTGTACTAGTATGATAGTTGGAACGGGAGAATATTCATTCTTAGGTATCAACAGTAGGTTAATTTGCCAAGACTGGCTTCACTTACAGGTTAATATATTAGCGAATATCAATTAACTGTCCTGTCGATGGAAGTTAACTGTAATGAACCTATTGCAGATATTCATCTTTTTTTTTTCCACCAGAGTTTTAAAACATTTTAAACCCTTGTATCTCCTTGAGATATTTTTATTTTCTCTCTATTAGTGTATCATATAGAGAATCGCCCAATCTATCACCTAATAGAGCCATAATTCTCATTGGAACTGGTGGTTGATGAAAAATGCTTCCGTGGTTGAAGACCGACCATATTTTCTTGGCGAAGCACTCGGGCTACAGAGTTCCCCTATGCCGATATCCGTTAGCGGTCGAAATTCGCTTGGAAATGGGTTCGGGCTTTTAGCGAGCTCCGGAAGGCTCGAAACACTGGTGTTTGGTCGGGGGGTTCGTCGATTGGCAAGTTTGGTTAGTGGAACAAAAGTAACCGCGCACTAACAATCCACGGCAATTCAGCGCACTTTTCCAACACCACCACCTAGAGAAACTTCTAGATCAATTTCTATCAAGAATACTTGGCGATTCATAAAGTACCTTATTCGAATGAATTGGCGCCAAGATTCGGGAGTTTAGGTGTATGCTAGGACATCTTAGCGCCAATTCATCTGAATACTTTACGAATGGCCAAGTGGACGTACTCTCATCCTAAGTAACCCGCCTCAGCTGCTGGGAAAGTAGTTGAAACGACTGTTGTTGATTGAGAGAGAAACAAAAGGGCGCATCCCCGGCTATCTGCACAGCAAAGCACCAGCCACAATTTCCCAGGTTCACGCGGTCTCACTCGCCGCCACACCAGCCACTTAACCTGCTGAGATATGGGCGGACTCTCCAGCGGGGGTCTGATTCCAGTCGAGGTGGTTTAGTAAGTGTAAGGAGGCCGGAACACACCAAAATTGCTGGTTTTCGAGCTGTTATATTTCTGTGGAAACCTTAGCTCAAAAACCAGCAATTTTGGTGTGTTCCGGCCTCCGTATACTAGTACTTACTAAACGACTTGTATTGATTCTCATAACCGAGTGACATCCCATGACCGATTCGTAGGAATCATGATGGGGCCGCGTAACTGCAACTCGTATGCTGCAAACTAGCTTTGTAGCCATTAGACACGTAATGAGGGAGGAAGTAGGGAGCAACCTGAGGTTCTCTCCCTCTCCAAGAACACTCGTCTCCCCCCCCCCCCCACCTTACCGATATCCACCACCGCACCGAGAATTATCTCTTTTTTTCTGTTATTTTAGAAACAATTCATCTCAAAGACAAAAATCACCATGGGGGGCGAATGTTGGAAATAGCCGTTGATGGCCGCACTTGGTGCGGGATGTGCCCGCTCTCTGTGGCCGCAGAGGCATACGTACGCACTAGTCAAAGGACGCGCAAGCTCTCCAAATGTTTTCACCCCACTTGTTTTTCCTTCCTTCACACCATCTCCTCACAACACACCTTCCTTCCTGTACACAACTTTCCTCAAGTCTTTCCTTCCACCAAGTTGTCATCAATCAATCATGATTCTCATCTCCACCTAAGCGGTTTCACTCCACTGCGTAAAATCCCCAGCGTAAATCATTACTTCCGCAACCAAGATTTTCAACAGCGAAGGTTTGTTTTATCAGTCAGGGGGTTTCGGGTATCCTTTTTACTCACTTTTCTACAGAGTTTATGGTCCGGCATGGCAATACGATTGCCACTTTCGTTACCGGTTTCGTGGGAAGCCTGCTGGCGATTGTCATCAAAGCGATTATCGACCACCGCAGCAAAGTGGCGAACCCCGAGGCCCCGACCGTCGAGCAGCGGCTAGCCGCAATCGACGAGCGGCTAGGCCCTGCCGGTCAGGGAGACGGAACGGTTATTGGACGTATTACGGCGATGGAGAGAAGGATTACTGCTGTGGAAGGACGGATTGCTACTCTCGTAACCACTATCGAGGGGGTTGCCGCCCGGGTCACCACTCTTGAGGGGGTACCTTCCCTGGAAGCGCGGGTCACCACTCTTGAGGGGCGGCTCGCCGCCCTTGAGAGGGGTACTATCCCTCAAGAGCGTGTCCAGGATTTAGAGAAGGGGTTCGGGAGAGTGCCGATACTGGAGGGGCAGGTGGGGAAATTGGGAGAGGGTGTGGGGGAGGTACCGCTTCTTGGGGGCAGGGTTGCTGCGGTGGAGGCGACCCTTGGACCCGTCCCGGCTCTTCAACCGAGGGTCCGGGTCCTCGAGGAAGCTATGATCACCCTGAGAACAGAGCACGCAGACAGGATCTCCAGGTTGGAAGGATCTACGAGAACTATCACAGCCTTGGCCTCCGAGGTGGACAACCTGCGCAAGATGGCATTGGGAGGGGGTCGGTTGGGGCCGGGTGGTGGTGGGGGGAATGAGGGGCAACGGGAGGGGAGGAGGGGTGATCTGGGTGAGCCGTCTTCGGGGGTTGGGGGTTGATCGGGGCCGGGTGGGGGCCAATGACACAGGGGCAAAGGGAAGGGAGATGGGGCGGGGTTGGTGGGGTAATCTGAGCGAGCTGTTGGCGGGGGTTGGTCGGGGCCGAGTGGGGGCCAATGACACAGGGGCAAAGGGAGGGGAGGAGGGGCGGGGGTTTTTCCTGTATTAATATCAAAAAAATATTATTAAGTTCCAGTGATCGCAAGTAAGCTTGTATGATTTATGCGAGACTCGGGAAATCCAAGGCTAAGGGTCCGGGTGTACTAGGTTTTGGTGAAATACAATACCATCGAACCGGCTAACAGCATAAAACGTAGTGTAGACCTGTTTCAAGTGCCTCTCATCTTTTCTTATAAAGTTATCCCCCACCCCCTCGATGTAGGTTTCATATATGCTCATCCTGAGTGCCAATAAAGATCTCCCGTGTTGATACACTCGGTAGAGCAGGTGACCAAGTTGCGCCCTCGATGTGAAGGGATACCATAGGTGGAAGATATCGGGGATTCGTAGACCGTGAATGGAGGGAAAATTTCTTATTGTGGGTAGCAGTTGTGAGTAAGCGGGGGGCTTCGGAGTCGGTCGGGGGGCATTCGGCCGGTGGCACCGGCTTCTGGGGGTTTGCCGGAGGGTGTCGATTTCTGTGGATGGGAGATTTTCTTGTACCGTTGACGTCCTGAGGAGAAGCCAAATCTATCCGAGGAAGCCTTCTGGAAGCGAGAGCGATCACGTTTATGGGCAACATGGAAAACAAAGCGGGAAGCTATTAGGAATTGATGTTGAACTTTTTTCAACATGGAATGTCGGTAGGAGATTTTCGGAAAAATCAGGAATATTAGCTGAAGCAGAGGCGAAGCCCTGACTGGTCATTCGGAGTAACTCTAATGAGAGGCTTGAACGTTGAGGTGAGAGTTCAAGTTCTTTGCCTCATCTAATAATAGGTGGTTAGCTTGACGACCGACCTGTTAACTAGGCGCCGTCCGGACAAGTGAGAGTGATTTCCACAGATCATCACCTGAGGGCCAGGGTGTATTGTTGTTTCTGATATTTACGTGAGCTGCTGCGGGAACTCTGTTCTGTGTATTATATGCTAGAAGGTCTTATCTTTCTCTACGAATAATCTTATCAGAATAGTAGGGAAGAGCAGTGTTCCCAACCGTCCCGTCCGGACTGCAGGGCCCTGGCGTCCAATAGTCCCGTCCGTCCCGGGCGGGGTTGGTATGGACGGCCGGGCAAGGCGTCCGTCCTCACCACTTCCAGAAAGACTGCA
>Ga0307517_10003883_pt1 | contig 23170 bp, 15 predicted proteins | sample 23_EM_MG_FD_194515 | JGI IMG/M metagenome (GOLD analysis project Ga0307517, IMG submission 194515) | Populus trichocarpa ectomycorrhiza microbial communities from riparian zone in the Pacific Northwest, United States - 23_EM | ecosystem: Host-associated > Plants > Roots > Unclassified | place...
AAAAATATATTAAAATAATATTTTTAGTTTTTTTATTTTTAATATTAATATATTAAAATCATTTAAAAATATCAAAAGAATATTAATTTAATTTTTCTATACAAAAAACAATTTAAAAAACATTCTGCAACACAAAAACAAACATTTAAAATGAAAAAAAATTGATTTACTGTAATTTTAGACTCAAATTCACTATGAAATACGACAATAAAATTATAATCTTGTGTTGTGTGACATAAAAACTTTGTATAGGTGATTGTTGTAATTGGATTTTTTTTATTATTATTTGAACAATAAAATTATGAAAATACTCTAAAACAAATAGGTGTGACATATAAGAGTATTTTTACATTCTCAACCATAGTTTTTAAATTCGGTTCGGTGGCCGGCCTGGTCCAAGACCAGGTCAATTTTTTAAAAAAAAATCAAAACGACATCATTTTAGTAAAAAAAATAAAAATCAACGGGTTGCAACCGAGTTTTTGACCGGTCTTGCCGAGTCAACTCGTTGGTCAACTAGGTCACACCAAATTTATCCTTTCCTTATTTTTTCTTTAACCTAGCCAGGTTTCAATCCCGGGTTGGGTTTTAAACTATATTCTCAACTTTAAATAAACAGTTAAATTAATGAAATGCCCTTGAAATAAAAAAAAAAAAAAAAAACTGTTAGCTTTGGTCAGGTGTCATTTTCATCATTATAGCTTTGGGTTTTTTTTTTTTTTTAGGTGGGATCACGGGTAAATTTATACTTTAATGTTAAAAAATATTAAAAAAATGGTTGATGTTACACACATCAACGCACGAAGGATTGTTGCGGTTTTCAGGTGACGTATATAGGCGTTGATTGGCAACCAAACAACAGCTTCTAGGGTGGCTTTCCATTCCTATCAGTGGCTTTCACATGACTGGTTGACACATGTTCTAAATAAACCTTTGCTGTAGCATTGATAACTTCTTCTTTTTTTTTCTTCTCAATTTTTATATTTTGCCCTTGTTACTCCTAAATTTATTTTGATCTTTATTTCTTTTTTCTAATTTTTTGCATTGGTTTTTTTATAAAATTATATTTTTTTTAATTTCATCATTCGATCTCAATTTACCATATATTATTTTTTTCACCTTGATCTTTATTCTTTTGATTTTTAATTTTTTTTTCTTAATCATTTAGTGTAATCATTATTGGTTTTCAATTTTATCTCTCAATTCAAATTTATGGTGTATTATTTTTTCAGTTGAGTCCTTATTTTTATGATTTTTTTCTCTTTATTAAAGTTTTTTTCTTTTCAATTTCTCTCTTCAATCAAATTTTTTTTGCTAACCACTAGTTTAGTTTTTATTTTGATTTTTACGCTCATTCTTCTCATTGTTATTTTTCTTATCCTTTTGTATAACTGATTTTTTTTTCAATTTCATCTTTTAAAGTTTGATTTGCTGAGGATTATGTTTTATGATTTTTTCATATACAATGCTTCCAGTTTAATGACCCAAATCGCAGGTTTGAAAAGTTAATGTAGGTCGACTTTCTTTTTTTGGCTTATTTTATTTTTTGATTTTATTATTCAACAATATTTTTTTAAAAAAAATTTATTTTGTGATTTTCTTTAATTTTTTTTTTTATTGGGTTATCTTGAACTCGTGGCATGAGCCACGAGTTTTTTTAGTTTAGTTTAGGTTGGCTTCCCTTTTATTACCTGAGTTACGCATCTATCACGGTACTTCGGGTTGAATCGAGCTGATGTTTTTGTTAGTTTTTTCTTATCCAATTTATACTTTCAAATATTTGTTTTCAAATTATTATGATCTTTTAAAAAAAAATTATCAATCTAATATCATTGTTTATTTTTTTATTATTTAATTAAAATAAAACTAACTTATAAGACCCAATCATGATTATAACTTAAATTATTATTATTATTTTAAACATGGTTGCATCTCGTAGACATTATTTTTGATAAAAAGAAATACAAATTTACACGGGTCAAAATCTAGCGACCATGCAATACTCAAACCTCACGAGGGGTAAAAAAATAAGATAAATTATAAAATAAAATTAAAACACATCGAATCTATAAAACTAGATTCAGGATTATAATAATAAAAATAATAATAATGTTGCTGCCGGTATAAAATCATTGACGCCCTAGATGTTTATCTTTTTATTTATATAAGCATACGAATTACTTGGGTTTTGAAATTAATACATTGAAGAAAAATAATTCAGTAATAAATTTAATTTTATAAAGTTATAAATATAAAGTAAAATAATAAATTTATAACAGATTACTTAAAGTACATATTAATTCATTGTAAAAGAAGAAGATTATACACCTTAATTTTATTATTTTGATGTTAGATTACATGCAAAAAATATATATTACTTAGTGCTTGGTAGGTTAAGATGACTTATAACTAGTACGTGTAAAAGATCTTTTTTAATGAATGTGAGAACTTATAGATGTTTAAGTAAGTATTTTTTAGAGAAAGAAAATACAATAATATTCTAGAAAGAGATGCTCTAAAAAATACATATAGTAGAGAATAAAAATCATGAATTTTTATTTTAAAGGATTCATGGTGTATTATAACCTATGACTCTTGTCTTTTTGGGGAGAGGAGAAGCTAAGGTATAACTCTAACTTTTCAATATTATAAGTTGTATTGTGAGTTGTATTCCATTCATTTTATCCATCAAAATGATGGAGACATGGTAGACCACAAGAGACTTCAATACACCAAATGGTGTTGGTGGAGTGTATAGTTGTTTAGTTAAGCTTATTTGTTGAAAAATAAATTCTATAACATTTTTATAAAAATTTACAGAATTGATAACATTAGATTCAAGTATTGTGTTTAAATCAATGAGTGTAGCAAACTTGACCATATCTAGGGTGCGATTATAAAAATTCTTGGAAAATCCTCGGGCTCGACACTCCCGGATAACTCATGACAGGCCCACCCCGTTGGCCTGGCTGAGTCTGGCATGTACTAGACTCGGGTTGTGTCTTGACAAGCTATTAGGTCTGTCACGTGTCAAATCTAGGTGTGCCTGGGCTTGACATACTGTCAAGCACTAGGCTGGTAGCATCTACCAGACCCAACAAGCTATTAGGTCTGGAGTTGACTAGATCCAGCGCGCCTTAACGAGAATGTGTTTGATAATCGTGCGTGTCAGCCAAACACATTCAAGAATGTGAGAAAAGTATACCCGTATATGAATTTTATGAAGAACTTTTAAGAAGTGCAGTAACTTTTGTTTTTGTAAGTTTTTTCAAAGTGTATTTGTTTTGAAAAAACATTAAACTAATATTTTTTTAACGTCTTTTAATGTTTCTGATGTGTTGATGTAAGAAAAAAAATATTTTAAAAAAATTATTTGAATATATTTTTAAAAAACTGATGTGAAATAAAAAAGAATTTTGCTTTGAAAAGAAAAAAAAATAGCATAAAAATATCTTGAATATTAAAACAAAAACATTATCGTAAAATCTATTTCTTGAATTAAACTTGAAATATTTGAGAGGCAACTTCAAAATTCAAATCAACCAATGCTGTAAAAGTAATAGCAGAGGTACTATTCTTTCAAAATGTGTTACACATAGTCACAGTACCCCATACAGGTTAAGGATTCAACCTTAATATAAAGTCTTTAGTTTATGTCCAAAAACGAACAGTTCTGTATCACAACACACTCCACTCCCATGGCCTCGTCTCCTTCTCTCCCTCAAGATCCAAACCCACACTCAAACTCTCTCTCTCAAAACCCTAACATCCCCAACCCAGATCAAATTCAAGAAACTTTACCTGATGATGATGCCCAATTTCCCAAAACCCTTACCCTAGAAATCCCAAACCCTAACCCACAAGAAGATGACCCAACAAACCAAAACCACGACGACTTTGAAGACCTCTCGACTTTTTCTCCCGCCACCACCGCTGCCTCCCGTCGTGGCGTTGGTGGCCGGAAAGGCAGAAAGGCTAGCAAAAAACGACGCGTGCAGGTTAAAAAGTTAGAAAAAAAGCTTGAAACTTTAAGCCAATCCCTAAAACCAATCCCCTTTGTGCCCAACAAAGCCCTTGACTTTGCTTCCCATGAAACCCTTTTGAAAAAATTGGGTTTGTGGGATTTTGTGCACTTGCAATTTGATACTCTTCTTCGTGCTGATTTGCTTGCTCAATTGATTGCTGGTTATAACCCTGCGATGCGGGGTAGTTATGTTAATGAGGTTAAAATTATGGTGAATCGGGCTGATTTAGGGCGTGCTTTGAAGTTGCCCGTGAAGAAAGATAAGGGGAATGTAGGAGATGGGGCATCTGAGGTGAAGGAGAGTGCGGAGTCAATTGGGTTTATAGAGGAGTTGGTTTCGAATTGGATTTTGTTACATGAGGATACTTGGATGATGCCGCCAGATATATTGAACTGGATTAAATTGATTAAAGAAGGGAACTTTGAGAAGTTGGATTGGGCTGGAATGGTTTGGTATATGGCGGAGAAAGAGTTGAATGCAGTGCCTAGTTTAGGGAATTGTTATTATGCCTCGCATTTGCAATGTTTGATAAAATGCCAGAGAGAGGAGTTGTTGAAGGAGGAGAGTGTTAAAATAGAGATTGATGCTAAGGAAGGCGAGGAGGAGGAGGGTTTGAAGATGGAGGAAGGTTTGAAGACGGAGGAGGTTGTGAAGATGGATGATGATGTGAAGATGGTTGATGAGTTTAGAGGTGAATCCTCTGTGTTAGAGGAACATAAAATTGAGTTGAGTCTTGGAGGGATGGATAATGCAGGGAAGGAAGAGGGTGAGAAAGAGGGAGAGGGGAAGGAGATTGTTTGTGATGAGGACGTGATGGGTTTTGAACAGAGGAAAGAGGAAGAAGATCAGGGTCAGTGGAGAAAGATCAGCATGGATGGGCATTTTCTGCAGCCGTGTAGTCTTAGTCAAGTTGGGGGAATGGAATGTGAGGAAGAGAGGAAACAGCAGGTTGAGGTGGACGGAGAGGAAGAGGGAAAGGGAGGGGAGGAAGGAGAAGAAGAGGAGGCAGAGGAGGAGGCAAGGGAGGAGGTAGAGGAGGAGGAGTTGGAGGAGGAGGCGGAAGAAGAGGATGATGATGATGTTGGCTTTCATATTTCATCCAAAAGGAGTATTTTGGAGGGTGTAAGCTCTGAGAATCTTCTAGAGGCAATGGGAGCAGCTCAAGTTCCTTTTAGTTCAGGGATCCAAATTCATGATAATGTATCATCAGGGGAGTTTCTTGTTTCTAGGGTTAATACAGAGACAATTCCTGGTGGTTCTTCACTTTTTGGTAATGTTGGCGGGAGCAAGAGGGTGATTGACCATCTTGAGAGCGATATTCCTCATCACTCACTTGGTGGTGGTAGTAAAAGGATGAGAAGTGATGGGCATTGGGATACAAAGCCTTACTCGGACTTTGATATGTTTGAGGAGGAGATGCAGCATATGATGGGAAAAGCTAGGATGATGATGGAGCAGAAGGAACAGTCATGTCAGCAAATGAGTATGCATCAACAGGTGTTGTTTGACGAGTTGCAGCAGCGTGATAACTTCATTCAGCAATTGCAGAAGGCCAAGATGGAAGAGCAGCGGAAAAGCCAGTTGGAAGTTTATAGGCTTGAACGTGAACTATATATGATGGGAAATCTCTTAGAGGGCTATAGAAAGGCTTTGAAGGAGACGCACAAGGCATTTGCTGAGTACAGAGTAAAATGCCAACTACCTGAAGAACCGATTTACAAGGATACTGGGTCTGGAGGTCTTGTGTTGAGTACCACAGAATTGGAGAAGCAACGCCTGAAGCAAGAGGAAGAAGAAAGGTTAAACTGTGTATTGCTTGAGAAGATGGTTAAGGAATTTGAAGTAGAGTGCATTCCTAAGTTTGAAGGATATGAGGACACCATTAAGTTACTGGATGACAAGTTGCTGCTTGTTGAGAAGAAATTCAACCTCCTGAAGGAAATTTTTGGAGAGCGAAAGGCATTAGATATGTCAGAATGTGTTGCCACTGAGGACTGTATTCCAGCTAAAGAATCTGTTCCAGCTGATGAATCTGTTCCAGCTGAAGAATCTGTTCCAGCTGAAGAAGGTGCTCCTGCTGAAGAATGTGCTCCTGCTGAAGAATGTGATCCAATGGAAGAATGTGCTCCTGCTGAAGAATGTGATCCAATGGAAGAAGGTGTTCCAATGGAAGAATGTGTTCCAATAGAAGGATGATGGCTTGCAGGTCTGTTTTGACTTTGTTATGTTGTAGGTAAAGAAGATGTCTTTAATGTAAGATAGCTGATGCAGGTTTTGACATGTCACATATGGTAATCTAATATATGTGCTGATATATGTTATGAAAGATTTCTGTTAAGTACGTCTAGAATTGAGGCTTCATGTCACATAAGTAGCTGGCCTTTTCCTTTTAACTTCAAAATGTGGTATGCGTTTGAGTAGTGCTGTGTGTTGATGCAAAAATCATCATTGATATGTTAATTTCATCCTCCGGTTAATGCTTATTGATCGCGAGAAACAATTTACAATTGGATTAATCTTTGTGACACAATAGTAGTCTGGTGTGGGAAAAATGGTCTCTTTGGGATAATTCACCCCCTCCCTAAACGTGGCTCTTCTTGTTAATTCCTCCAAGCCTTTTCTTCAGTGTAGTTTTGTTATCCATATGGTCCTTGTGGTATTGTATCTGTAAGAGCATAGCTTTTGGGGTTAGAGCCTAGAAATATAGTAACAGATAGAATGCCCATAAGTTGTGAAGCATTGAAGTTACAGACTGAGCAAAGGATGGGGGAAGTGGTTAAAACTGGAAAATGCTACGGCTAGGTGTTTCTCTTCATCTGCTCTCATTGCAGGGCAGAAACAATCGGGCATTGCAAGTTTATGCCGAATTAATGGCTTTTCTTTGATTGATTTGCAAACTGATGGTAATACTGTTCATTGAGTTGTACATGCTAAGAATCCCTGATTTTGGTTCCTATTCTGCATGTAAACATGCCGTTGAAGATTATTTGATGCTTTATTCATTATTTTTTGCACGGTGAGAGTAGAACTTAGATCCCAAGAACTAAATCCCCTCTTTGCTAACTCATATTTACTTGTCTAGCAATCCCGTAGATTTCATTTAATGATCGATGAGAACTGAATTGAGAATTTGCTAGTAATGCATTTTGGAATTCAAGGGAAGGAATGCTTTTATCTTTCACTTTGTTAGGTGGGGTGTGGGGTTTAGAAAAAAGAAACTAATACCCAGAAGAAGATTGCATCCGTTGGGATTTTCTCTCTTTCCTCATATCTATGCTTTCCTAGGACTTCGCTATTTCACTCCAAACTTTACAGTACTCAATCTGTAACTATTAGATAAAAAACTAAAATGCTTGGGCTGTCTACTGTGGAGCCGACATTGTTCACATACAAAACACTGTGGATGATATTTTGCATTTTCTTATTATTTATTATGGTCTTCAACGATTTCATCCTCATTGAAGATTAAAGATAACTTGATTTGGATTTTTAAGGCAAGGGCGGATTAAAATTAAAAAGGTGTTAAACATGGGTGGTACGCAAGAGATTATATGATAATACTTAGATCATCAAACTTAAAAAATAACATCAATTATACAATTCAGGTCGCTTAAAATTTTTAAAAAATTAGTTTTGATATAGAAGTTTATTTGTTTATTTTTCAATCAATAGTTAGAAAAAGGAGAGAGAGAAGAGTTGTTGAATTCTAGTGAAGAGAAAGAAAATTATCGTTCAAGCCATTTTCGATCACTAAAATGAATTTTTTGGCATCTACGGGTTAGATGAGATGAGAAGGGCTTGATGCTAGTTGTTTATACCCATAATGTTGCTTGAAAAAACAAATCTAAGTCGAGGAAAATATATCTAACCCGGTTTGATTTCGTGTTTTTGGATTTTTTTTTGGTATTTTGAGTTGATGGATTGATTTGTGGTTATTCCAATGATGTTAGTAAAGTGTTTTTGGGTTGAAATGACTTGAAAATTAAGTTTTTTAGACAAAAGAGGCGTTGCCTCAATTTTCCAGCCACCATAGTAATGCTCGGAATTTAGGCTTGTCGTTTGCATATTTGTTTTTCAATATAAATCCCTTTAAAATATCAAAACAAAATAAAAACAAGCCCAGACACGCGGGCTTGAGCTTGAAAGCCCTTCTAGCACACATAGACTGTTTTTTTTGCCATTTTATGTTTTTAAATATATATGTTAGGTATAAACTTAATTAATATACAAAATTATTTTACCCGGTTGAGTTAATGACCTAAATAATAGGTTTGACAAGTTAAGTCATAACACTTAAGCTATTTTTTTTTTTGGTTTTTCTTGTTTTTGTTGATATTTTTTTAATGAATTTTTGTAAAATAACTTTTAAATTTATGTTTTGATTAGTATCACTCATCTATGATTTTTATTATTTTTTTATTTACCCATTTTTAGATAGAGACTTTTTTAAAATCATTTTGTGTGTATTTAATTTTTGAAGAGATTTTTCTGTTTCATTTATAATTTTTTTTCTATCTTTTGTATAGATAAACTTACTTTTTAAAATAAAAATATTTTTTTTGCAGATGATATTTCTGATATGTATAGCCTTATATATATTTTTTATTCAATCAATTTAATATGTGTCTGTTTCTATTATAGTTTAAATAAATAAAAAAAATTAAACAAACAAATTTTAGTAAACACAGCAGGGTAAATATCTCGTTTTACGAGATTAAATATCTTGGTCTACACTTGTTTCTTAATTTTTCGAGTTTTATTTCTAGTTATCATTGATGACTTATTTATTTACACATATAGTTAATTTATTTAATTACATGTATGAATAAATTTTTTTATTTATATTTAGAATTCTTTTAGCTATAAAAATGCATCGAAAAAGCCTATATATATAATTATTTTTGAAAAAAAATAATATTTGACGTGTGGTGTAACAAGAATTAATTAACTAGTTATACTATAAAAGAGAGGTAAACACAAAAAAAAAAAAAAAAAAATTATATTCGAGCTCACCAAATGTGATAATATCAATTTTATTATCACATCGTATTATACGATAAGTACAAGTTAAAATACCATAAAATTTCTCCTCTTTCACTGGAATTTGTTCTGTTATTAGTATAAAAGCTCGCAAAGAGAAAACAAATCTGTTGTGAACAAATCCAATCTTCCAAGATCTAGAACGAGTAAAAGTCTGCATCTTTTATGAACCAAGCATGAGAAATGAGAAAAGAATATTGATTACATTAAAGGATTCTAAAAAAATAATAATAAAAAAAATAAGGATTAAAATTAAAATAAAAAATAAATTTTATTTTTGATTGAAAGGTGAAATTAAAAAGAAAAATTAATTAGCAAAATGATCCATAAACAATAACAAGAATGATGATAAAAATTGAAATAAAAAATATATATTTTTGATTGGTGGATGAAATTAAAAATAAAAATCAATTCAACAAAAAGTCCAAAAATAATTAAAAAAATAAGGACCAAATAAAAAAATAATATATAAAAAATTGAAATTGAAAGATGAAATTGAAAATAAATAAAACTTTTATAAAAGTTCCCAGAACAAAAACTAGAAATAAAAGGAATAAGAACTGAAATTGAAATACTAACAACAAAGATGGTCAAATTGTAATTTTAAAAGGAGGAAAGAAAAAAAAAGAGAAAAAAAACCCACCGGTGAAAAACCAAACCACCATCTTTGAAATGCGCCACAACACCAAGAAAAGAATGTGGTGATACTTGAAACGACATGATATAATGACATTTTCGGACTTGAAGAGGCATCGCCCACGTTGCCCGAAGGGCGCGGTAGCATCCCAAGCACTGGAAAGTGCACCACACGCTCCCTAACCTTTTTTTGATATTTGTTTAAATATCAAATTGTTTCTAAGCTGACCTGATAATAATAATAAAATTATTATAAGAAGATAAAAATTTCATTAAGGTCAATTTTAATTTTTTAGTTTCTAATGATAATTTGGTCATTTTACTATATTTTTAGTTTTTTTATTATCTATTATATTTTGGCTAAATACCAAATTGCTCATCAGTTGACCTATTAATAACTAAAAAACCATTGTGAAAATATAAAAATATCGTTTTAATTTTTTTTCCTTCCAATAATATTTTAGTTGTTTCATTGTGCAATTGAAATAATAAAAAATTTATTTATCATTGGTTTATTTGTTAATGACTAATAAGTTTGTAAAAATTATTCAATGCCCTGAATAGCATATGTTAAATTTTTTAATGTGAGGGCGAAACCTTAAAAATATTTCTCCATATATATATATATATATATATATTATATGATATTTGAGATTGATGTACAGGTATTATGTTGTTTGGGTCATGTCTAGCCATCATTTTATTGGCTTGTCGGTCCTATCATATGCTATTCGTATTAATAAAATCTACGATCATTTTCATACAATACATAATATAGTGAGAATTGCCGCCAAGCTCCAGATGGCAATCGTGAAAATCCAAGTCTGTTTGACTGAGAAAATCAATTCTACCATTCTTATTATTTAAGTGTTCTTGCTGTGTGTATCAATGTTGAGAAGTAAATCATGAGAAAATGATTCCATCTAGAAAACTGCGAGTCCTCTTGATCCTCTTTCTATCATCTTCTTTGTCGAATGAAATGTCTAAAGTAGACAGTACTGTTGATCCTTTTGCCATGGGAAACAAACCTCGCAAATTCAGTTTAGGTGGTATTGTAGATTGCACAACTCGTGCCGGGAAAGAAGAGAGAGTGGCCATGGAGATGGCACTGCAGGACTTTTACAGCAACGCTACCCAGCGGCCCCGACTGTGTGTCAAAGACTCGAAAGGGGGTTCCTTCCGAGCAGCCTCCTCTGGTGAGAACGACATGATCCAATCTCTTTGAAATAATAAAACTCTAAAATCTCTCAAAACACTAAATTGTGCATGCATGACTCCATATAAGCACAGAAGCCTCGAATGATAGTAATTAATTGCTATGGTTTTGGTATTCCATGCATCGAAAGTGGGAAATGTGCTGTGCTATAAATCTTTGAAAGCACTGTCTCCTCGTGTAATGTCATTAATGAAGTATATATGCTGTTTAATAACTTTAATATTTAGTTTTACAAACCTTAAATATTTACATAACCAGATTGACAAAGCTCTCTAGTCTCCAATCTCAATCTTGTACCCTCAAGTGTTTGAACTTGAAAGTTGAGACTTCCCTTGTCACGAATCGGCCTTGTGGTCGGACCATTGCGCATGAAGTAAACACTTGTGCGTAGAGTTTATGATTTGTTTAGGATTGAGTTAGCGATTTGCGGTTGAAAATGTTTCTTGTTTGAAAATATACTAAAATTATTATTATTATTTTTTTTTAAAATTATTTTTGATATTAGAATATCAAAACGATCTGAAAACATAAAAAATAATTTTTAACAAAAAAATTTCAAAATTTAAGGGAACATCCCAAACAAGCTCTTAGGGAGTGTTTGAGAACGCGATGCAAACCGCGTTTCCAAAAATTTTGAATTTTGTTTTGTTTAAAATAATTTTATTTTTTATATTTTTATATTGTTTTGATATGCTGATATAAAAAATAATTTTTAAAAAATAAAGGCTTATTGCTTTTATTGTCTCTTAAAAATTGCTTGTCATGTAGAAGTAATTAAATTAATAATTTCTTATATTCATTTAATATCTTCACAATTCATGGATGTTTGTTATATGATTTATAACTACAGAATTATGTGTGCATATATATATATATATATATATATATATATATATATCAAATTACCTTTACTGCCAACTTAACACATTCTCTCAGATTCAAGCTATGCTCATTCGGTCATCCCCATATGTTCATAGACATAAACTACAGAAGAAATTATTAAAAAAGGCCCATTAATTGCATTTGGATTAACAACACTTTAATTTGTGTTTACCGTATGTCTATAACTTTTATATTCGGCAAGAATAAAACCGGCCATCCATGCTTGTTCTTGTCACCTCGATTTGTTTTATATATATTTTACATGCATGCTCGCAGAGGAAGATACACAGAAGTTGTAGGACTGTCTATACCCATTACAAACGGTGAATTTATATTAAAAAAATACGTAGCTGATCAAAGGAACTGATCGATTCCTATTTTTATTTTAATAATTTTAAAAAATTAATTGTTTCACTTTGGGATTTGCGTTATGGGTTGCAATTACTTGTCAAACAAACTAATATATAATCAATATTGGATCAAAGAAAAACAAAACAACTCTTAAAATAGTAAATTTATTATACAGTAAGAAACACATTGATAATTGAACAACCGGTAAATTTATAAAATTAAAAATATATTATTATTATTATTAATTAATTAATAAATAGAAATTCATTATTTTTTATATAAAATTTAATACTTCTAAATTAGTCATTTAAAGCACTTTTACAAATTTAATCTCACCACATATTTTTATAGATTATTGTTTATATCTTAATAGACACTTGTAATGTCTTATTAATTTACGGATCATACACATATATAAATTAATTATTTATGTTATTTTTTTAGTATTAGGAATATAATATAAAAAAATATATAGTGTAGGCATTCTAAAACAACACTATATATAAAAGTCTATTGTTTAAAAATAATCCATTAGCTTTATTGTTTTATTCAAATCGATGAATATTATTGAAAGAATGCCATCAAGACAATGGCAAGGAGTCTAGGAAATTACAAAGCAAACACAAATATTAAAGCCAAGCCAAGAACTCTCAGTCTACCAATACCCTGCTTTGCCAAGATGTCAGCTAAGGCACTCTACCTTCTCTATTCACCCTGCAAAACTTTAGAGAACCCAAGGCTTTAACTGAAGCTTCAATGCAACTGAACCCAGACCCTTCGAACATCCATCTCATTGCATTCGTAGAATCCGATTCAACGATCGAGTGAACCTCATGAGCAAGAGGATAATTAAGAAGCATTTTAATCTAAAGCTCTCTGAACAGCAAGAACTTCTGCTTCATTTGTTAATCCCTTTTTAACTACTTTGTCTCGGAAGATAAATGTTCTAATCATGTGTTGCAGCTAAAACACTTATCAAAAAGCACAATGTAGAAGCTATTATAGGCTTGGGAACTTCTCAAGAGGCTATCCTTGTTGCTGAGCTTGGCAACAGATATGAAGTCCCTATCCTTTCGATGGTAAATGAAGTTCCAGTTTGGGCCTCTTTACGTTGGCCTTTTCTGATTAATGCAGCTCGCAACCAGCTCTCACAGATGAAAGCTATAGCAGCTATAGTTCAGAGTTGGCAATGGCGGAGAGTAAATGTCATTTATGAAGAAAACAAAGTTAATAGCATCATACCACATCTCTTCGCTGCTCTTCAAGATGCAGATGCAGAAATCAGTGAACTACTGCCTTTCCCCCCCTCACCTCCATACCGTTTTTTATCTGAAAAACTGGTGTCTCTTAGAAACGGGCAGTGCCGGGTGTTCATCGTTCACACTAGTGCAACACTGGCGAGAAGCATTTTCAGGGAAGCGAAGAAATTGGAAATGATGGAAGAAGAATATGTATGGATCACCACAGACTCCACATCAGACTATTTTGATACATTTAATAATTCGGTCCTTTCATCAATGCAAGGTGCCTTGGGTGTTAAAAGCTACATTTCCAGTTCCAGTAAAAGAATCAAAGATTTTCGCTCAAGATTTCAGGTGATGTTCAGCTCTCAATTTCCTGAAGAGCCATTTCCAGAGCCAGGGATTTCTGCCTTACAGGCCTATGATGCAACGTGGGCTGTTGCTCTTGCAATGGAAGGAAGACCAAGTTCGAAAAGGTTCGGAAATTCTACAAGTATCACTCCTGTAGCTTCAATGGGTGGAACAAGTTTGTTGAACAGAATCTTAGCTTCTAAATTTGAGGGCTTAACTGGTCATATATGTTTTATAAATGGCATGTTGCATCCTGCGGCCCGAATCTTTACTCTAGTCAATGTTGTAGGGATAAGTACTGAACTCGGGTATTGGACTGAGGGCTATGGTTTCTCAAAGACTGTTGGTGCAAACATCCATTACAACAAATCAATAACAGTTTTAAGGCAGATCATTTGGCCTGGAGGGCCTTGGTCAGCTCCTCGCGGATGGGCATCAGCAGCAGGGGGCAAGAGACTAAAAATAGTAGTTCCATCAGGAAATAGTCACAAAGAATTCGTAGAAGTATCATATGATGGTCCTGGGGGTAGTATAAGAGTTACAGGATTTGTAATTGATGTCTTCAACGCCACTCTCTCTCTGTTGCCCTATGCTTTGCCATGTGATTTCACCGGGTATGATGGCTCCTATGATGCCTTGGTATACCAAGTTTATAATCGGGTAACTATTGTTTTCAATATTTTCTCTCTTCTTGCAAGCTTCCATATATTACTCTACTTCGAGAAAATCTTTAGCCTACAACTGAATTGTTGCCTTGGAATTAGTCTTTTGATGCAGCAATAGGAGACACGGCCATTTTGGCCAACCGTAGTAAATATGCAGAGTTCTCTCAACCTTTCACTGAGCCAGGTGTGCAGATGGTGGTGTATCAGGAAAGTAAGAAAATAAATAAAGTTCGGTTGTTCTTGAAGCCATTTACAGGAAAATTGTGGATCAGCATTGCAGCCATTACTGTGTATAATGGATTTGTTGTATGGTTGATCGAACGGCAGAAAGATAATCCAGATTTCAGTGGCTCTTGGTGGAAACAAATTTCAACCATGCTTTCAACATCTTTCATTACACTTTTTTCACTCAAAGGTAACCATGTCTTTTTAATTCACTTGCATATATCAGAAACATAATTTGGTTAAACATATAGATTTTTTTCTCAGGTGAAGGATTGCACAGCAATTTGTCTCGGATGGTGATGGTTGCCTGGCTTTTTGTGGCCTTGATTACTACTCAAAGTTTTACAGCTAATTTATCATCCTTGATTACCCTTCAACAACTGAATGAGAGTCCTGTCACCATAGATACATTAAAGAAGAGCAGTGCAAAAGTTGGGTGCGATGTAGACTCCTTCGTAGTGGCATATTTGAGAAATGTCTTGTACATCCAAGATGAAAATATCGTCCGAATTCGAAACGAGGAAGAATATGCTGCAGCTCTTATAAATGGAAGTATAGCCGCAGCATTTCTAGAAATTCCATACATCAAGGCCTTCTTGGCTAAAAATTGCAATGGCTTCACAACTTCAGGACCAATATACAAAGTTGGAGGTTTTGGATTTGTGAGTTTTCATTCTCCATCAGAAACATATACACACATTTTATGTGCGCAAGTGTTTATTCTTAGTCATCTAAATTATGTGACAGGTTTTCCCAAAGAATTCTCCATATATTCCTGACATCTCCCAAGCTGTTGTTAACATATCAGAGACGCTTATTGACTTGCTTCAAATTTCTTTGAACAACTCCGAGTGCTCAGCTTCAAATTCTGACGACCATGCAAGTATCGGACTCACTCCCTTCATTGGACCATTTCTGGTTACTATAGTAACATCCTCAATTGCTCTTCTTCTTTTTTACCTTCCTTCTATTTGCCAAATCTGGAGAGAGCACTGGCCCTTTAATAATGATGAACAAGAGCCTCAACAGGAACTAGAACTACAACGGTCATGGCGGCATGATCGCAGGTTTGATGAACAAATTCTATTTGCATCTGAAATGGAAAATCGAGGTGCCTGGCAATAACTGTACATTTGAATGATTTTATACTCTTTTTTTGTATATTAAAATAGAAACTATGGGATTTTTTACAAATTTATTTATTTCCCTGATGAAACTACTCTAGATTAACATGTGTTCTAGATTTCAACCAGCTATTCTGATTTAATTCTGAGTTGCTTGTCTGAACATTTGTATCAATGCTTGAATTGTGCTATTGGTTTTCTGGGGGTTCTTTCTCATCATGAGTCAATTAAGAGGACTCTGAACAAAAGTTAATCAGATAAAGACTCCACATAACGGGAAACAATTCAACACTACCATTAATTATAGTCAGAAAGCAGCTTAGTAGGAAAAGGTATCAGGTGAAACTTCAATAATACAATATGGACAACTGATATGCTAAATGCTAACAGTAACAGGTTCCTATTATTTGGTAAGCTATGAATCTAAAGCTAACAGGTACATATAGTAGCCAGTCCTAAGGAAATTAGTGCTAGGAGTACAAGATACAGAGTCTAAACTTGAAACTTCTTGGTAGAGTGGTCACTATTCACGACAGCAGCAAAGGTTGGCTGCGATGGAGGCTCCTTTGTGGTAGCATATTTGAGAAATGTATTATCGACAACCACAATTTCTCTTTTGCTCTTTTTTATTTATTATCCTCTCAATGATACAAGAGTAGCTCCGGAAGAAACAGCAGCGGCAGAACTACCAGCACCAGCAGCGACAACCGCACTACCAGCCAGGGAAACAGCATCTGCATCACATCTTCAGCAGCAGCTGGAGCACCAGAACCAGCAGCATCAGCCACAGGTACAGCAGATTGATTCTGGACAACAATAAGAAAAGCAGCAAGATCTAGCTGCATATGAACAAGGGTCCTATGCTTGGAAAATGGAAAATGAAGGCAGAAGACAGGGTTTTCTAGGGCTTGTTTTTCTATCATCAACGGAAAAAACACTAATACTTGCATGTATTTCCTAATGTACTAAAAGAAAAGGATATGCGAACAAGGTCTCCCTTAACATATAAAGTCTGGAAACCCCAATTGAGAAGATTATAGAAAACATCTTTAAAATATACAAGCCAATTAAAACTTGAAAAAGTATTTCCAAGAAGGATTCATCTCAAGTCATTTTGTGATACATTTAATCTGAATCATCTATCTTCTGTCCTGATCATTTTGTGATACAGCAACACCTAACTATTGCTTAATCTCAGCTGCAAACAGGGGAGGGGTAGCAAAAGTACCCAGATTCAAGATCTAGACTTCTGCTATTGATGGCTTGAGGGAAGATTGATGGAAAAGCCAGCAAAAACTTGAACTCTTATCCCTATATATTAACAGAAAATCATTGCTAAGCATTTATAGTTCAAGAGCTCCTACATGGAAGCCAACAATTACAAATGCTTCGTTGAGAATGGAAAATGCTTTTGCCTGCTCATTTTGTTGCAGGATTCTGATCGTTATTTTTCATGTTTGCTAAATTGATGCGAACTTGATTACTCAACTCATAACAAGATTGATAATGAATTTTGAGAAGCTAAAACAGATCGAAGTGTGATAAATAAAAACTTGTTTCAAGACACTAACACAAGCTAATGAGTAGATGTAAACTTCGGAATAAATACATGATCAACCATCCATCGAAGAACATACAACACAACCCAAATTTTATAAGTTTTACTATGTACAATTGGAAATAAATATGCAAATCTGTTTTTTTTTTCTCCTGTTTTTTAGTAATAATTAGACAAAAAAAAAAAAAAACTAAAAAAGAAAAATAAAAGAAATTTCTGACATCGTATCAAAAACACCACTTCCCTGACAGCCACCCTTCCTTACATACCCTTAAACCATCATCTTCTGCCTTCCTGACATGACTAATTATAAAAAGAATAGACAGCATTAAATAAATCATTAAGGATGACCGTTAAGTATGCAAAAGAATTATCATCACCAGCCATATCAGCCCTCCTCCTAATTTAAAGCAAGAAAATGTTAATTTTTTATTTTTTTTTAAAAAATCAGCAGCTTCTTTTTTCTTTTTGTTTTGGGCTCTTTCATATCACAGATGCACATGATTTTCTCCGCTATCCATCCAATCATGTAATCCTGAGTGGGCCCTGTAATTTGTGAACATTGCACGTGAATGCACAGCTTAGCAGCACTGAGCTCGAGAGAGCATCAAAATTTTAGCCCCAGCTCTTCAACATCTTTGTGGCTTTATTTTTTCCAGTGAATTTTCCAAGCATGGTCAAGTGAGTAACGAGCTCTAGCTAGCTTTGCTCTCAAACACCAAAATATTCCAAACCCACCTAATTAAGCAACCGAGAAAAACTTTTGGATCCTTAAGATGTTCCAATATTTTCTTCATTATTTGTAAGGACTAGTATGATAATGAAATCATATGTCACTTTGTACCATTTTCCTGCTGTCCAATGATAAAGAGAATTTACTTTTCACCGTGCCATTTCTTGAGAAAATCACTGGATAGACCTAAACTTGAAATAGCTGCTGTTCTTTATCGGTAGTAGGAGTTGTGGGGTCATTTGATGGGGTTGATGATGCTGATGGTGGTGAAGTATTTTCCATCTTGAGGTTCTGTTGATGATACACTTGCCTTAGCCTCTCTATTTCCCTCTTCAATGCTTCTTGATGAGCTGCATTTGTTCGAATCAGCTAGTTAGACCAATCCAATATTAACCACGCACTGTGACCACTAAGCTTGATTCCAAATTTCACCATTCAATACATTTGAGCACAGCAAGCAAGAAAAATGATTGCAGATGAAGACCTAACCAATCATATCAGTTCCCCCCTCAGTTCATGAATTTTGGTCCCCCCCCCCGAGAAAATTGAGAAAAACTTAAAACAAGGATTGATCATATATTAAAATCTGATTCCTTAATAGTATATAGAACAAAATGGGATCAATTCACGTGTTATGTATTAAATAATGGAGTTGAATAATATTTGTGGGCTAACAAAGAACATGCATTAACAGTCTTTGCTTTAATCATGAAGTGGATTATTATAGCTAAAGAAACCCTACCCCTATAACTTATCTAGGACTGAAGCTCGTGCTAAGTATTATATATATCGTGATTAAGATGAGATTAAGGGTTTTATGAACTTGCCATCTTTGAAAATCTTATCTTGAGCCAGTGCAGCGATTCTTTGCTTAAGAGCACTGTTGTCAACATTTAGAAGCAACCTTCGATGGTCTAGATATGCAACCCTTGGTGACAACACTGAAACTTCACCCTTCATTAAGCACAAAATTAGACAAAATTAAAACTTATTATTACATTTCAAACCATGCAAGATTAGCATAATTATGATGCTTGTAAGAGAATTAGTTAAGGTTAACTGGAAATTACTTACTTGCAATGATGTTACACAGCGTTCAAGCTCAGATATGTACTGCAGCTTTCTCACCCGTGATCTTTGAGCAGATTGTCTGTTTGCCAAGATTCTAATAATGCAAAAACAAAAAATTAATAATGAAAACCATATGATCACTCAAATTAAGTTAGTGACTAGAATATGATTCTTTCTCGTTGCATTTGCAATTGTACGTGCATATAGGTCCTAAATTAATCATATTTATTATCTAGTATATATATAAATATAAGGCTAAATTACCTAAAATCATACCGAACTTTGGTCAAACTGAATTTAGCTCTTGGGAATTTTTTTTATTTGAGTACCATGAACTATCTTTTGGTAAAAAAAAAAAAAAGGCTCTACGTCCACGTTTTCGTCTCTCTATTAATTTTATAATTTTTTCAAATCACTTATTTTCACAATATATATCGTGTTTATAAGTATCATTTGTAGTTAGAATCAACAAAAATACCTATTTTTTTACCAAAAATAAATAAAATTTAAAGCACTCAGATTAAAAAATAAAATAAAATTTAGAAACTAAGTTTAATTTAACTCGAAATTCAGTGTAATTTTTTATAATTTAGCATTCATATAAACTAGTTTTTGCCTTCTCTAATCTAAGACTATGTAGTGGTTGAATCAATAATTTTTTTCTCAAGCTAAATATCCTCGAGTTAATTTCTCCCATCCCATCTTGACCTCTTCTTCTCATGGTTAAAGATACCTAAACTAACTGACATCCACATAAATTAATGAAACAACATTTATGGCTTCACATTCTTTCAATAGAACCTCAAAAATTAAAAGAAAAAAAGAAACAAAAAGGTTAAAATTACATAAATTATCATATAATTTGCAAATCAGAAGAAGGGTCAGAACCAATCTCATTTGAATTTTACCTTTTGCTAATTAATTAATTTATCACAAAAAAAAAGTTATGCTTCGAAGATGAAAAAAATTAAATATTGGTGCTATGTGGATGCTTACCTCTTAACTCTCTTGGGATCGATTTTCCGTTCATTAGAAGTAGTAGCAGGATCGGTGGCAGTTGGGACAGTAGCCAGTGTCTCCCATTCAGATGGACTTTGCCCTTCATCATTCTCATTCCTCACCTTCTGCTGCTGCTCATGCTTAGACACCACTCCTATAGCTTCTTTCTCATCATTAATGCTGTTGTGATCAGACGGCGAAGAAGGTGTGGAGCTAGAATTAGGAGCTGCCACAGCATTGGAGATATCATCGTTAAACATGGACATAAGCTGTTCATCATCAAACTTGTCAAAGTCAGTGCTGCTGTTATGTCCCGACCCTAATCCCGGTGCACCCGTGGCACGACATTTCTCCAACATCGTTGGTGCTTCTTCCCGGAATGCAATGGAGTCACTCACCGACCTCCTATGTGTCCCACGTCTCGTCGACGAGAAGCCGAGAAATTCGTCAACCCACGAAGGGTTTGTAACAATGGCGGTGATGATATTAGCATCACGGGGTGGTGATGTCTCCATAATGCCAATTATTGGTAATTTTTTATGAGAAAAATCGGGCCAACTTGGTGTCACGTTTGGTATTTTTGGAGGTAATTGTGCCATTACCAAATGCTATTATGTAACAACAATAATGCAACAATCCCAAATGACACAAAAAAAAGATATAATTCAAGGAAATCAAGAAGAGAAATTTATAAAACAATCTCTTACAAAACCATTATATAACATATGTTTATGTAAATATCAGAAAATGGATTGACAATGTAATGTTGGAGAGAGTGTAAGGAGAGGGAGGGAAGAAAGACACAAGAACATCAAGAAGAAGAACAAGAACATCATCATCATTAAAAGGGCAATCTTTCTTTCTTTTGATCTCATGGCTGCCACTGACAATATTATAAGGAAAATTCTTAACAATCTTGAAAATGTCCTTTCTCTCTCTCTCTCTCATCAATTGGAGAGGGGAGAGGAGGCATGCAGTGGGGTCACATGGGGAAAGATTGGACAGCTATCAACAGCTGTGAGGAGGTCTTGTCTGAAAGGCAATCCTGCAAGGTCGCAAGTTGTTTAATAAATAGAGGAATCAGTGACCACGTGCCCTTAGTGACCGTCCCTTTAGGGGGTACCTTACCTTATAATAGTCTCCTTATTTCTATCATCTTCTAAATAAACATTCCTATGTACCCAGCAATACCATACCCTTTCTCTGCATCACTGTTCATCATACTTTTCAGACCAGGTTCAAGTCCCCTAGATGGATACATTCGTCCGAGTTTATCTTGAAATAATATTATTTTAGAGTTTTTTTTTAAATAAAATAATATGAATTTAGATAAAAATAAAAAAAAATTATTTTTAATTGACTCTATCCAATTCATGCTGACGAATAATCCCTCGGTACATCTCTGTCCATCTCATATACACATATAATTAATTGCATGAAGTAACCATGTGTGATCAAAAATTGAAAAGGTTAGGGTTAATATAACGTCCAAAGTAAAGTAAAAGGTCTGATTTTACCGATTTTCAGAATTTGATGGACTTTATGATTTACCAAACTCAACTCAAAGATCGACAGGAAAAAGATTTGAGTAGCTGGTTTTATTAGGTAAATCACTTTTATTTAAATAATTATTTTGTTTTTTTAAAAAAAATTATTTGGTGTTGCTCAACAAATTTAATAGTGTCAATTGGATTATTAAAAATCTGGTGAAGTTAACTAGGTTTTACCAAGTTATTTTATGATATTTCAATTAAAAACATGGCCTAATTAGATTGAAGTTCCAACCCTTTTAAGTCAATTCATGGAACCAGACTAGGTTTAACTATCATTATAGGGTTAGATTCAATTTGAGAATTGATTTGAAAACTAATCTAGGTTATTATAAGATTATAAGATTATTCCACGAGTTACGGATTTCATTTGGTTAATCATTTTTTTCGGAATAATTTTCTCTATTCTTTTTAAAAATCATATGTATTGTCGTTGATGTAGGAACTTAATTATAACAAAAGCAAGTGATTATTACGAGTAAAAGGTGATGCTACAAGAACTTCAAAGCATATTATAAGTTGAGTCATCCAATAATACGTTGCTTGGTTGCAAGCTTCATTCGTGGAGTAAAAGGATTTCCATGATAGATTTTATTTTTTAAAGTATTTTTATTTAGAAATATATTAGAATAATATTTTATTTATTTATTTTTTACATGAAAATGATTCAAAAAAATAAAAATAATAATAATTTGAAACTAAACAAAACCTAAATTTGGGGGTGGTCTGGTCTGTCATTAACTATATTAAACAAAAAAGTAAATAAAGAAATCAGTAGCTATTAATAAAGAGTAGGGCAATGGTGGGGATCGTGGAAGAGTTATTAGCAAAGGGGATCGTGGAGACCATGTGATTTGTTTGCACGCTCAAAGCTTTCTTTGCTTTCTCCCCAAACCATACCCACATGTAGAGCACTGTGTCCCTAATTCTATTTCCATATATTAATAATAATAATTTGGCTAGCCACATATATATATAGACAGCTTCTAGAAACCCTCCATGTCAAACTAGAATTTATGTTTGTTTTTATTAATTCAAGTTTAATGGGTTGATTTGGCCCAAGATCCAGGTCATAGATTTTACCCAGGTCACCGGGTCATCAGGTCATTCGGGTTAACTCTAATTTTTTTTATAAATCAAAACGATATTATTTTAGTTAAAAAAAAAGTAAATAGTCAACGAGTTTACAACCGGGTTTTTGACCGGGTCTTGCCAAGTCAATCTGCCGGGTCACCCAGGTTTTTAACTTTCTTTATTTTTTCTTAAACCCTGCCGGTTCCAGCCCCGATCAGCCAGGTCTTGAGTCGACCTGTCAAGCCGGGCCGAGTTTTAAAAATAAAATTATTAGTTTGTTTGGTATTCTGACGATTTTTATGTTTGTAGTGTGAAAAAAAAGTTTCAAAATTTTTTTTGGTTACTTGTGTTTGTATTATTAAATAAAAAATTATTTCAAAGATGCTAGAAAAAAGAATTACAATTACATATATTGAAAATATTATTTAT
>Ga0307517_10003884_pt1 | contig 23169 bp, 16 predicted proteins | sample 23_EM_MG_FD_194515 | JGI IMG/M metagenome (GOLD analysis project Ga0307517, IMG submission 194515) | Populus trichocarpa ectomycorrhiza microbial communities from riparian zone in the Pacific Northwest, United States - 23_EM | ecosystem: Host-associated > Plants > Roots > Unclassified | place...
AGCTTGCGCGTACCTCGACTAATCCCACGGGTCCTGAAGTTAACGACCATGTAAGCCTCCAGTGGCCATCATATGAGTAACCACAGGGCTCGAACCTGAGACCACAGAGGGAGCAAACCTCTTGGTCCTAAGCTCTTACCACTGGGCCACCATCTAGATGGTTAGATACATATATTTTTTTAATCATAAGAATTTTGACCTCCTTTTTACTTGTACAACAGATCCCAAAATCATAAAAAAAAAAAAAAAAAAATCTTCTACCATGCTGTTTGCCTTTGACACTTCTTGTTTTTTTATCAAAAAAACTCACAGTTCAGAAAAAGATTAGCCGATTCAGGTATTTGGTTTAATGGATTGGATTCAGCTAAGGGCAAGCCAAGCAGGGCCTGGAGAGCACAACGAAGAATATATTGTTTACATGATAGACAGAACTAAATGCAGTACACATGCTGCGAAAAAAGAAAAAGGAAGGATTCAAATCTATCGAGAAGTTCAAAAATGGAGCACTTCCTCCAACAATCATGTACTTCAGAAACTGGGATTCGTTGTTTCACTCCAACATCCTCTCTTACATGCACAAGAGACACATACAGATTCAAGAGATGTGCATTTTCATCATCATCATCTTCTCCTTGTTGACTTTCTTATAGCATTTCTTAGTTCTTACAGGCAACCATATCAATTGACGCCTCTAAGATATGATGGCCGTTTCTGGTGGTAATGCCATGATGCTGTGTGTAATTTTGTTTTACTTTTCATCTAATCCAAAATCTGTAGATACACGAATAAATATCCTCATAAAAGCTTTTATCTAAATCATGTTGTCTATGCATACAAAGATTTCCTACTGGGAGATGAACTTTAACGTATAAATGCATATTAGGAGGATTTGTTGATAGCGCATGTTTCATTTCAGAGAATGAAAATGATACAGTTTTTAAGATCGTACCTCCAAAAGCATTCAACAAGAACAGAAGCAACACAGAATGGAGAGTCAATTCACAGATCACTGACATGGATAATAATGATGATTGTACACGTCTAGACAAACACACATGAATGAGACGAGATTAGACATACAGCTGCTTTTTCCTCGTAAAATATTATCCTAGTAATCTTCCTCCTCACCTTCCTCATCACCACCTTCTGCTCCGACTTCCTCATAGTCTTTCTCAAGAGCAGCAAGATCTTCACGAGCTTCTGAGAATTCACCTTCCTCCATGCCTTCGCCCACGTACCAGTGGACAAATGCTCGCTTGGAATACATGAGATCAAACTTGTAATCAATTCTGGAGAAGACCTCAGCTACTGCTGTGTTGTTGCTTATCATGCAAACTGCACGCTGCACTTTAGCAAGATCACCTCCAGGTACCACTGTTGGTGGTTGGTAGTTGATACCGCACTTGAAACCAGTTGGGCACCTGAAGTATCCATACATTAAACAATCAGATCCCAAGAAAAAAAAAATCAAAGAAAATTTTTAACTTGGTTCAAATCCTTCACTGAAAATCAAATGTGTTTGCTAGACTAATTTTGGTGAACCTATATTTCAGTTATAGGGAACAATGATCCTTGTGTCACAATAACAAAGTTACAGGTTACCCAAATAGATCCTATAAAAACAGCAACCCACCAGTACTTGAAAGTAAGGTTTGTGTCATCTTGATCAGTCTTATATCTGTTAAGGTAATGGTCTTAATTTGTCAAGTTAGATGAAGAGGAATTCTCTTGTGTGTGTCAGCAAACTTTGAATTGAAACTATTAATTTAACAAAATAGAAATATGATAGAACCATGTTCAATTAACGTGTACAAACACCAGCCCTTGATTATCTAACCTATAGCAATCAAAATGCTGTTTTCTTGACTGTTAATACAGTCCTGAAATATAGTTTAAACATATCATGCCACTGCTTTTGAAAGAAAAAATTTCTAAATGACATAATGCAAGAGTGCATTTAGGATCTCAAAAGTCTGATATGACATTTCATCAGTTTCTTGAATTGTGTCCAAATCTTTTGAACGCCATTTCAAGATGGTGTGTTTGCATCTGAAATGCTAAAATGTGAACAAAACAATTCAGACTCCATTACATAAGATGAAAACGATATCCTAGAGAGAATTGATCAGAATTAAATCTCATAAGTAAAACAAATGGATATGAACTCACCAGTCTACAAATTGAACTGTCCTCTTTGTCTTAATGGTGGCAACAGCAGAATTAACATCCTTTGGTACAACATCTCCACGATACATGAGACAGCAAGCCATGTATTTTCCATGCCTTGGATCACATTTGGCCATCATACTTGAGGGCTCAAACACAGCACTTGTGATCTCAGGAACTGAAAGCTGCTCATGGTAAGCCTTTGCGGCTGAGATCACTGGGGCATAAGATGAAAGCATGAAATGGATTCGGGGATATGGAACAAGATTAGTTTGAAACTCTGTGATGTCCACATTAATGGCCCCATCAAACCTCAAGGAAGTGGTTAAAGATGAGATAATTTGGGATATCAAACGGTTCAAATTGTTGTATGTTGGTCTTTCAATGTCTAAAGATCTCCTGCAGATGTCATAGATAGCTTCATTGTCCAAAAGCACAGCAACGTCTGTGTGTTCAAGGAGAGAGTGAGTGGAGAGCACACTATTGTAAGGTTCCACGACGGCAGTAGAAACCTGCATTATTAGGAAAATCTACTATAAGAGAGTTTTTTACCAATAGGTCAAGCACAGAAAGAGCATTTAGCCTAAAGCTATAGCAGAAATAACTTTTTGTTTGTTCTGTTACAGGCTTCAACAGAAGGAACTACAGAGAAAAGCTTTAAGCATAAGCATTGACACCCAGAATATTGTGTTGTTGATGAGGGAGCCTATCAGAACAATTGACCAGAACTATAGATTTCTGTGCTCAGAACTTTGGGCATTGGTAATTTCATCGATTCTTTCAGAGAATTTTTCTTAAGCTTCTTGTGCAAAGAAGAAAACTAATTTATCTATGATTACATCCACAAGCTTGTCCATAAACATCCAGCAGAAGAATGATTCCTGGAATTGTTTTGAATTTTACAATTAGCAGAAAAGGATTGCTACAATTTACCTCTCCACTGATTTCTAATAATTATTTGAAGGAAATACCTGAGGAGAAGGAAAAATGGTGAAGCCAAGTTTCGACTTCTTTCCATAATCCACAGACAAGCGTTCCAAAAGTAGTGAGCCCAAACCAGAACCAGTGCCACCGCCAACAGCATTAAATACCAAAAAGCCTTGCAAGCCAGTGCAATTGTCTGCCAATTTCCTCACGCGGTCAAGGCATAGTTCGACAATTTCCCTTCCCACTGCAGTATTAAAACACCAACGCGGCAATTTTGTCAATGTCAATAATGAAAATGAAATAAACAGTTAATTGTGCATTGCTAATGCTTTTTTTATATACCTGTATAATGTCCCCTGGCAAAGTTATTAGCAGCATCTTCCTTGCCAGAAATAAGTTGCTCCGGGTGAAAAAGTTGTCTGTAAGTCCCACTTCTGACTTCATCAATGACAGAGGGTTCAAGATCAACAAATATAGCTCTTGGCACATGCTTGCCTGAACCAGTTTCGCTGAAGAAGGTATTGAAAGAATCATGTTCCACTCCAACTGAGGTGTCACTGCAACAGGATATAGAACAGTCTAATCAATTTCAAAAATAGAGCACCCTCCAGAAATATTAAATATAGAAAAGTAAGATCCAGTTGCTCTCTACCAAAATTATGAATGGAATACCATCACAAAAAAACTTTGCACAACCAGAATGGCATGGTTCTCTAATCTAGAGATTTACCATCCACGGTTTAATTATCTACCAATACATTTTTTAAAATGAGATTCTGCTTCTTTTATTGGCCGATTAACTTCTGATTTCATATACTTCAACTCCTTTCTGAAAAGCATGCATGTCAACTCCTCAATTAATCAAGATTTTTGAATTCCACACAGAATGCATAATTCACAGCCTATACATTGTTTACCTCATGGAAACAGCAACTATCTTTTCTTTTCTTTTCTTTTCTTTTCTTTTCTTTTTGTCTAATACAATCATGCAGAAATATACATTAAAACAAAATTAATCTTTTATTTTGAATGCAAAATCACCAAAACACAAGAAGAAAAAAACTCCCAACACAGAAAACTATTCTGATCCATTAAACTCGATGAAATTAAAGATGATTACCTTGATTTAAAATCATAACACAAATTACTCACACAACGTAAGAATTGATGACAAGAAGAAGAAACAAATATTGAAAGAAAAAATGATCCCATGAATTAAAATAATTAATGGACCACAAACAAACATTAATTTCACAGAAAAACATAAACAACATTAAATTACCTAGGCATCGTTCCATCTGGCTGTATTCCATGTTCAAGACAATAAAGTTCCCAACAAGAATTCCCGACCTGAATTCCTGCCTGTCCAATATGTATGCTTATTATCTCCCTCATAATTCCTTCCTGCCTCTTCTTCTCTCTCTAAACAATGATTATAATGCAGATGAAAGAAAGGAGAAATGAAGAGATTTCTCTTTTCTTTTCTTTTGTGTTGCTGAATAAAAAGTTAGTTAATTTATTAATTAAAGAAGATTCTTAACTGCCAGTTATATGGCGCCAACTGTATGGCGCTGGCTTCTTTTTCTAGCTCGGCTGCTGCCCGTCGATTACTGTGGCTCACGTCATGCTCAAAATATATGATGGGATTGCATAATTAATTTCTTACAATTTTTTAAGTTTTTTTAAAAAAGACCAGCACCTTTTAAAAAAAAATGGTAATAGTTTATTTTTAAATAAAATATTTTAAATAATAACATTGTTAAAGTACGCGTAAACTGATCCGGATATTTATATTAATAAAAAAATATTTTAAACTGACCTGGATATTTATATTAATAAAAAAATATTTATTTATTTATTTTAAATAAAATTAAGTTAAATAGAGTTTCTAAAAAACTTAAACATTTTTTTAATGGTAGAAAAGATTAACTGTTTTTTTAAATAGATTTTCTATTTAACCAACGTTTTTAAAATAAATTAAAAAAAAAACAATCAAATCCTACTCGATAAGAAACACTTGCAATTAAGAATCCCAGTCTAGATAAGTTTTTTTTCTCTTGATTATTTTTTAATTTTACAAAAGAATAAATAATTTTTTTAATTAAAAAAATAAAACTGTTTTTTTTATATAAAAAACTTATATGCAAAAAAATACAACACGTGCATATTTTTATCATTTGAAAGGTGGCAGACTTTTAAAAAAGCTCCAAAATTTCAGTTCATCTGGCTATGTATGCAACTTATCAATAATTCAAGCAATCCGATTTAAATCTTTATTGTGCTTGATTTCACACAAGGTGAATTTGTGCAAATATCCAGGAGAATAACACAAAAGTGTATGAAGAAAATCGAAGGATAAATTTAATGGAGTACGTTTAAGGTCGTATAACTTTATTGATGCATTAATTCAGACACTATTATTGGCTATTAGCACTTTTTTTTTATTATTATTGGTGAACAAATAAAAAAAATTAAATAGTACAGTTTATATATGTTATAGTAAAAAAAAAAAAAAATGTTTATAACTTGTTGGTGTTAAATAAGCAGGAGAGATAAAAAAAATAAAAAAAAAAGATTATGAAGACACATTAAAGCTCAAATTACAATATCATCAGTATTCTCAAAAAGATTTTAATGAGATAAATTCATCGACACCAAGAAAGTTCATCAATCAATAATTGAACTAATCCACTTACATTTTTCTATATATATATATATATGGTGTGCCAATTTGCAAGTAATTTATATATATATTATTTTGGGGCCATCATACTTACTGATGGTTAAAACATGTGTTCGGGTTTATTTAAAATAATGATAAAAATTATTTTTTAAAAATATATTAAAATAATATTTTTTAAAACAACTCCAAAAAATATGCTAAATGGAAAGCCAAAAATTAAAAAATATATATTATTTTGGATTTTTCATGCTTATTTTATATACTCTAAAAGGAGTGCTAAAAAAATGTCAAAATGTCTTTTCTCTTCAACAAATATTATTCCTACATATCTCTCAAAAAAACTAAAACCAATAAAGTGGGGCCAACAATAAAATAAACCAATTAAATATAGTCATATAGAAAAAAAATAACATCAAACTCATTAAAAAAAATAAAACGCTTATTTCTCCTACTCTAATACTATTAGCTTTTCAAATAGCTTTTTCTTATTGGAGTATCCATGGTAAAAAAAAAAATCATATTTATACTATTCAAAATGTTATTTTATCAATTTAGCTATTCAAAATAACATTTTTCCTCGGAGATACTTTTATTTTTTAAAATTTATTTCTGACATCAACACATCAAAACGATTAAAAAACATAAAAAAGCACTTAATTTAAAGAAAAAAATTAAATTTTTTTTAAAAGCACAATTATGTTGGTTTGTGATTTAACTTAGTAATTTATTTTGAATTGTTTTCTATCAAGTTTTTACATTATATAAAAAAAATTCTGATATTGAGTTGGTACTCAATTTTGCATGAAAAAATTCAGTTTTACAACATGCAAAACTGATACAAAATAGTATTTTACATAAAGAAATTCAGTTAATTGATTATAATATTTTTTAAATTTATTTTATTAAACATAAATAGTATTTTTCATGTTTTTTAATTAAAGATGATACAATAAAACACATCTATAACATTGTTACATTAATAACAAATATTTTTAAAGCTAGTTACTAACTATTTAAACAGCAATATGTGGTGACATCCAGGGATAAAATTAGGAAATTTAAAGAGTATCGAGATTGAGGTGGAACATTAGCAAACCCAGAGGGCTAAAAAATAAGTACATATTATACTCTTCCTGGTATTCAGAAAACTAATGGCGCTTGCTCTCTGTTTTTAAGAAGTGGCTAATCCAACAAAGAGAAGGAGGAATTTTTAATAATAGATTATCAATGTTATATAATATACTTCCTAGAAAATTTTAAACAAGTATAACTTTCCTTGTTATTTATATTTATAATAATATATATAAATGTCTTACATTTTAAAACCTGAGAAGCATAAGGAACAGTGGCAGCAAAGATAAAATGGCAACAGGCTCTGTGAAAGCGGTGGCTCTCATCACCGGAGACTCCATTGTTAGAGGCTCTCTTCATTTCATTCAAGAACCAAACGGTCTCTCTCACACTTTCTATCTGTATTTTGTTTAGAAAAGAAAGCATGGTTCTTTTCTTGATTGTATCTGCATGAAACATGATATATGTATGTGTGTGTACAGGGGCAACACATGTGACAGGGAGGATTACTGGCTTATCTCCGGGCCTTCATGGCTTTCATATTCATGCTCTTGGTGACACCACCAACGGCTGCAATTCCACTGGTACTCTCTCCTTCTGTTTAAATGTTTGTGTTGCCACTTGTCATTGGTTGACGTTTACCGTTTCTTAAATTCTATAAGTGGGGTTTTTTGTTGGCTGGCTGCTGTATGTATGCACGACTATTTGTAACTATCTTGTTGAATTTGAACTGGGATTTTAAAATTAGAGCAGTAGGTGCTAATTTTTGGATCATGATGATTATCTTTTAAGTGGGTTATCTTCTATTGACTGCAAGATTATGTTCTTGTTGTTATTGTTGGCACTTCTTTTCAAATTTGAGTTTTAATTTAAAGTCTAGCGACTCCATTTTGATTTTAGGCTCATAAATTTCTTATCTTTTATGTACCTTATGCTTTGGATTGCTGCAGTTTTAGTCCATGGTTGTAAAATCGTCTTATGATCTTACTTAAATGCTAGGACCTCATTTCAATCCATTAAAGAAGGACCATGGAGCTCCAAGTGACAAAGAACGTCATGCTGGAGATTTGGGGAACATCATTGCAGGCTCTGATGGTATGTGCCGTTTCTTAATTTCTATATGAATTTGGCAAGTTGGAGAGCCAGGGACAGATTTTAGCTTCATTTTTTCATGCTGCAGGTGTTGCAGAGGTTTCAATCAAAGACTTGCAGGTATTAACAAATAACTATCGTAAGGGGTTAGATGGTAGTCTCTTTTGGTTTAGAATTCTTTCAACTTTCATGCTCTTGATTACCTCATTCCTCTAGATGAACTTGAAAGTTTTTCGATAATTTGATGCTTGGTTTGGTATTGGCTCGAGTTATTTGATCTTGAAAATTTTTGGAATTATCAAATGCCATGAAGCTCTCAGTCAAATGGTTTTGTGCCGGGGTGCACAGATGCCCTTGGTTTCTTCAATTCTTTGGTCTCAAAAAAAGTTCGACTCAGTGAATTTTCGCTTCAATTATTGAACGTCTCTCTCTTGGTTTTGCTTCTAGATACCACTGAGTGGGATGCATTCGATATTGGGGAGGGCTGTTGTTGTGCATGCTGATCCTGATGATCTTGGAAAAGGTAAAGGCTTCTAGATTTGGTTTCAATATATTTGTGCCTTGTAAAATTCTTATCCGGTTATGCTTGTATATATGTGCTCAATGTTAGTAAGCAACTTGAGTGCCCTTTAGTTTTTAACCTGATATAGACTAGCTTATATCTCGTGATTCAAACTTGCTTTCACTTCTATATGTTATTTTGTGCGTTTGCCTGAGTGATGCGGGATAATAAATAATAAGAATTAAAGTAAAAAAAAGAAAGAAGCTTTTAGATAAAGAAGAAAGCTAAAGAAGAGGAGAAAGGGGATTGGAGCTATGCAAAGTATGCAATATTTTCATTAATCATCAAAACTGTCTAACATTTAGAAAAGTAGGATATACTAAAACTCTAACTAGAATAAGCGATTGGGCTTATGGCCCACTAAATAAAATGCCCAATAATAATTATATCAAACCCAACAAATAAAACCAAATTAATAAAACTCAACTAAAAGTTCATATAAATTAAACTAAAACATAAGCTAAAGCCCAATCTCTCAATGGTTTGGGCTATCCTCCATCGTCTATGATTATACGCGTGCGTAAACAATGTTTTGGGTTCGGTGTCCCCACCACTGAGTTATTGGATTAGGTAAGGGAGCCTATTGATTTCTTGATGTTGCTTGTTGCTTTCTTAAACTCTTCAAATTCAAGTGCATGTGTTTTGGGGATGAACTAGAGTGAGCACTGAATGGGTATTCTATGAAGTTCAGTTAAACATGTACATATTTATCAACTGTCAGTGCCCTCAACAGGCTTTCTACGTAGGAAACATATGCATCATGATCCACGAGCTGCTAAGTTTATCTCAAAATCTGTTTTAGAATGATCATCTTGGCTTGATCTTTCCCCATCAGAAACTTTGCATGAAGCAGAATGAACTAATATCTGTGATTGTGTGACGTGAAGTAGTTTTATAGGGAATTTATAAAGTAGAAGAAAGTCCAAAAGAGTGATATATAAAAAATCTGTCTTGTAATGTTCCCATTTAACTAGGGCTCTAGGAGACATTTTTGGGCATACTCTAGTGTCCATATTTTCAGCAAGAAATTGTGTAATTCACAGTTAAGCCACAAGTTCAGATGCATGCCTGGAACAGGCGTTTATCTAGTCAAATAGAAGAGAATTTTTGTTATTTGGCTCTACATGTGATAAGAGGATGGAGGAACTATCATTACTGGGACATTGTCTAAATGGCTGGAGATTTATGGTGTACTATGTCTTTGGTGTTTAACATCAACTGAATTGAATTTGCTTAGAAGTAGAGCTACTAAATTTTTGGAGGCTACACTACAGGAAATCTATTACTACCTCTTTGTTGAATGGGGACTACTTGGAGAGTAGTGAACGACAGAACTTTTGAATAGGTTGAGATGCAATGCTGTAAACTGGAGTCATTTTCCTGATTAGTTGTTTGTTCATTTGGATGTATATACCTCCAACATTTCTTTTGATCATTTTCGTATCTTGGAATGAAACAATTGTCATATAGATGCCTGTTTTTTTTACCTGTATTGAAACATTTTCTTAGAAAATCTCAAAATAATGGGCAGGTGGACATGAACTTAGCAAGACAACTGGGAATGCAGGTGCAAGGGTTGGATGTGGTAATACTACCTTTTCTTATACTTTTCTGTGCTTTCTAACATTAACCTTTAGTGAGTAATATTCTGGGGCATGAGATGGAATGGAGTGAGTGTTGCATGTGATTTATTTTTCAATTAAAATCTTTTTGCTTATACACAAAAGCCTGACATTTGTTACATTATTTGGACAGGCATCGTTGGGCTCAAATCATCTGTTTAGAGTTGATACTTGGTTTGATGGGTTACTTCATCAAGATGCCCTTCTGGTAAAAACTGAAGCAGCGAGAAGAAGAAGAACGTCCTTTTAAGTTTTGCAGGGTCTCGTCCAACACACTTATGCGAAGTTGTAATCTCCCATTAACAAAACTAAGTGAACTCTGAATATTCAAATTGTCAATCTATCGCCATGGCTTGGAAAGCTTTACTTTTTCATGCATGTGGTATATGGTGTCATGGTCTCTGATGGGTATGCTCCTGCATTAATTTCTCTGGGATATGCAATGAATCCCTTATCTTTAAGAAAAAGAACAAATATATGATGTCTTGTCGCTCATTCCTGCCGTAAAAATCTCATGAAATTTATCTGATTACTGTTCTGAAATAAACATTTCGAATTCTCGTCACTGTCTGCCTTCTCATTTCCTCCATTAGAGCAGTCGATAATTGCAGACACAATGCTCTAGCAATCTATCGGAAAGCATAATGTTTCATCAGAAGACGGTTGTCTCTACAGGCTTTGATAATCCTCAGTGGTTTAATTTTGCTATCTCATACATATGATAGAAGCTCGCAGACTACTGAAATAGTACAACAGCTCGCCGCACGCTCCACTCCTCCATTGGGAATAATCATCTGTTTACAACTACCTCGATTTCTTTTTCACCTTAAAAAAACAAAAATCAGAACAAAAATGTCCCATGCTTTGTTCTTCCACCCCCAGTCCCAAGACAAAACCATCTGGATCTCACCACTTGCCAAACTGATTTGGCACCAGTCCTCCAGTACCTACCATCCGAGGGTGAGACAACTCACCACCCCATTAATGCAGTTGCAGAATATAGATTGCCAAACAGATTTATAGAGTCCACCTGCATTCAGTGCTGGCGCCACCACCATTGTGGCATTGACATTTGAAGTTAAAACCGTAAGATAAAATCAACTACAGCCGGATGTTCAATTTCCCTTTCTCCCTTTTCAGAAACAAATTTTAAGCAGGCCTAGTATTCACAGCTGATAAAAATGGACTACACCCAGATGTAACGAAACATTTTATTGATAAACGAAGCTTTCATTCAGAATAAAAGTACTTGCAACCGACCATAGTATCCAGAAGCAAAGCTACTAATTCATTAAAACCAATATTTAGTTTAGCTTGATACAGTCTACACTTCAACTACATGATATGAAGGCAACAACCACACAGGTTGCTAAGTTGTAATAAGAATGAACAACTTGATCAGAGAAGGAATTCTGATGTGAAGCAAGGGGCCTGGGACCTCTGCACTGTTTCTCGTCCAGCATGTAGTTCAGAATACTTCTACCCTCTCAACCATGTGTTTCTGTATGATGAGTTGTCCCGCAGAGAAGCATCATGGGGCTTGTAATCCATTACATAGCTGTGGGGAAGCTTCAAGTGCCTTTTGATTGAATCTCTTAAAGCCATCACGCCCTGCAGAAGAAAATAAGTGTTCACTTTTTTTCTTTAGGATGCAAGAGGAACGTTCTTAATTGAATGCAAAAGGAAAGGATATAAATGAAAATTAAAGTACAATATATTACAAGATAAGAGGAAAGAGTAGAACACAACAATTAGCAAGGGGAAAGAGTGGAACACAACAATTAGAACAATAGCAACTAATATTGACTAACCTGACGATCTGATGCATTGCGATTCCACACACTAAGTATATCCTCATTGTAACGGATGCTTAGCACTGCACCGCATATGTCATCACTGTAATCAAGTTGATCACCAACCAGTGCAAGAACCTGTAAGAGCATTTGCAAGTAGAATTCAATACCAGTTACAGAAATGCCAACTTAAAGGAAAGGCTACCATTGAACTACAAAACACTTCTTTCCAATATAGGTGGGGGGGACCAAACTTTGCAACTAAAATCTAGGATTTCAGCTTCACTGCTGACAGCCACACCTACAAAAGCAGCCAGTACATTCTACCGTCCATGACCTCAACTGCATTGACGATTTAAAACAAAAAAAAAAACAGTAGCTATATAAAAGCAGTTACAGATTCAAAACCACAGAATCCAAACCCTTAAAGTTTCCTTTTCATAGCTTATGAAAACCAAGGTTTGCTGCAAGGATACCAGCAAATAACCCAATCCAGCTATGAAACTAATAAGACCTCGAGATGTTACCAGTCATTATCATGTGGTTGGTTTGGTAACCAACCAGGAAATTCATGAGTTCGAGTTCCATAACATCCATCTTTTCGATAAAAATGATTCAAAACAGATAAATATAACATGAAACCAACCAGGAAATTCATGAGTTCAGGTTCCATAACATCCATTTTTTGGATAAAAATGATTCAAAACAGATAAATGTAACATGGCATGTGCCAAAAATAACAAATGGTACCCATACAACATGCTGTATGCATGTGCATGCATAGTCAAACAAAACTTCCAGGATTTGGTGACGAAAATCCAACTATGTTCATCAAAAATTTCAAACGTCAAACTTAACAAGAGAATCGAGTTTTTGCATGATGCCAGCAAAGAAAAGTTAATTCCAGCTTCCTCTTACCAGATCCTCCCAAAAGCGACCAGAGACAACCTTCTTGAATCTTATGATCCACTTGCCACCATTGCAGTTAGCAGAGTCCTAAAAAATAACAAATGTCAAGAGTTTTTTACGTTCAAATTCAGCATAACATTAGAAAGTTCTCAACAACTATGATGTGATTAAATTAAAGCAAAAACTAAATAATAGCTATTGCAACTTCAGGTTTGCAACATTACCTCCCATAGAGGACGGATTCCTTCCTTGAAAAGATGCAGATCAGTTGGGCTCGGCAGTAAAGAAGGTCGAGCCAGGTGGCAATAGCAGACCCAAAAACCTTCAACCTGCATGCCCATAATGCCAAAAGTCCAGTCAGCAAATGAATCAAGAAAAAGAACATCTATTTACATGAGGATATATCTCAACTAATATATTACCAAACAATCTAAAATTACAATTGAACTTACAGTACTGAACTCAACGATTTTCTTTATATTGTCCTCATATGATGTCTGTGTTCGAACTCCTGGCGTTCGACGAGTGTACCAAAATATGAACTTGTTCTGAACATAAACAAGTCAGAGCAAAATAAGAAAGTACTTAAACATACTCATTGTGAATTATATCAAGAGAAGAGCTACATATGGTAATATTAAAATTATCAGCAAAGGTAACTATGCCCTCATATTGTACAATCAAACAATCAATAAAACATAAAACCCTAGTTTGACTGCAAGGTTTGTGTAGGCCTTACACCTTCGTACCATACTGGTAAGCATGGATCTATTTACTGTGCAAGGAGAGAAGTTAAAATGCTTCCACTAGCACAAACACAAGTCACGTGGGGCAAGGTAAGAAGATATGCAACAGACAACAGGTTTTTCCCTCAGCAATTTTCCTTGCAGAGCCACGTGAAAATGGTTTCGAAAGGAAAACAAAATGCTTCTTTGAAACAACACCAGGAGCTGAGTTTTGAGAAGCAGGAAAACTACAGCTAGGGGTGATAAAGAGTAGTATCTTTCTGCTTCAATCACTTGGGGACCATATGGTTTTTTAAAAACTACATTGGCTCATCCCCCACCTTGTTTCTAAGAATCACGATTCATTATAATCAAGTTTTGAATTTTAATCAATTATCTACATAATTAAGCTAGCATGTATGAGCTTCCAAGCTCAATTTTTGAGCTAAGAAATGCAACTGGAGCTGGAAAGCACACGTGGAGATTTGGGATTGGTTAAAATAAACAAATGAAATGAAAAATGTAGACTTAAAAAAAAAACCTAACTCAGCCGGACTTTGCAAAAAATTGTAAACAATCAAATTGAAAAGCTAAAATACTAACCACAAATTATACGAAAAAAGAAAAGACGAATCACACAAACCCATTGCAGAAAAACTACCAAATCGCAACAATCTAAGAAAAATAGCAAAGACGCATAAGAGAGGGTGTGTGTGAGAGAGAGAGAGAGAGAGGGATTGGGAACCTTGAGAGGATGCAAACCAGCTTTGAGTTCGCGTGCTTGGCGTTCTTCGGATTCTTTATCGATGATATCAGTTGTTGAAGATGAATCAAGTGTCGCTGTTTGTGAAATGTTATTGTTGTTTTCTGGTTCCTTCTTCTCTGAGATCTCCATTTTTTAAATTCTAATTATTCAAAGCCAAGAACAAACCCTAATTAGTACGGCCTTATTTCTCTATTTATATTTATGCTTCTCACAATTTTGGAGGTCCAGATAAGAGAGAAGGAGGAAGACGAGACTGCACAATACAATACAATACAATCCGACTTTTTAAAGCGACTCATCTACACTCTACACTACACGAGCCCCTCATTTTTGTTTTATTTTTTTTTATCATATGTCACGCTGACGGGCTAAATGTCCGCCTTTCTGTTTGTATTAGGGCCTCGACCCTGGGCTTCATGGGCCTCTGCCTTTTCTTTTTCCTTTTTGTTTTTGCTTAAAATAATTCATAATAATTTTATGAATCTATGATTTTCTAATTGATAAATTAATTATGATTGTAATATATTTTTTATTATACAATACTAAAATTATTAATTTAAAAAGAAATCAAATGAAGATGTGATTGTAGAGTTGATAAATGTAGCTTTTCATCCTTGTAAATCTTGTTTTCAATAGCTATTTTGAGTTATTTTAGGCAATTTAAACATGAAAAAATATATAAATAAAAAATATTTTAATACTAAAATTGATTATTTTGGTTGATGTAAGTGATGTTAACAATGATTTTATTTTAATTATCTTTCGAATGAGGACTAAAAATAAAACTATTAAAGTTTTGGATCAAAATTATTTTTTTTGAAATCTCAAAAATTACAGGGATCTAATTTTTATAATTCAAAATATATGAGGATTAAATTGAACATTTCACCGAAATCTTTGAAAAACATTTATAGTGCTCGCACAGATATTTTTTGAAAAAAAAGATAAAAAACAAAAGCATTTCCTTTAGAAAAAGCAAATATTCTTTCTTATAAAAAATCCTTGAAAGCACCGAAAGAAAAGAAAAAAGGGAGTTGAACAACCCTCCCACAGAAACATGAGCATGATGATGGCTATGGATATAAAAAAAAAGGCATGGTATCACCCTTAGAACGCCATTTTTGACACCACCCCAAAACCCTAATTACCCTCCCCTCTCCTACAGGACACAGAACTTTCTGAATTTCTAAGATAAAAGCCCTAATCAGTTTTGATTATTACCATTGTTGTCTGTTTATTATTAGTTGTTCTTTCTATTATATTATTATCATTGTTAAGACAAAAAAAAAATACCTATTAACTCACTATCCTACCTTAGTAATAATAATTATGATTATGATTAATAAATCTAATCCTAATAATTAAGAAACCAAACCGCCTTCTAAATCAAGATCATCGCTTTATCCACCAATTGCTTTCCTTTCTCTCTTTATTTTTTCTGGGTTTTCAATTCTGAGATTTGACCTTTTGTTTTCATTTTCAACATCTTTCTTCAATGGCTCTACTTTCTCTTCTCTTCTTGCTCTCTATTGGTGGGGCTTCTTCGGCATCAGCCTTGTCTATTTGTCCTGATGAATCAGCTTTGTTTCTTTATGATATTCAATCTCAATGTCCTGTTTCGATCTATCCAAATCCTCCTCTTCAGGTGCGTTTCTCTCTTTTCTATTTGCTTGTACTTTTTTTAATTTATACTGTCTCTTTTTTGATTGGTGGTTAGTTGTTGATTTCATGATACTTTTTCATCTGGGCTAGTTTTTTTTTGTGGATTAATGGGTTGTTCATGTTTTGATTTGATTTGTTGTTTCATGGTGTTTGTTGTTGTTGTTGTTGTATTTGATCAAATTGCTTTATGTGTTTTTCTGCTTTTTGTATTTGATTGTTATTTGGCTTGCTGAGCAGTGCTTGGTGAATGTCACGTTTAGATTTTGTGAATTGGAATAGTAAATGTCAATGGGTTGACTTTGTTTTCTTTTCTTTTCTTTTGGTTTTCGTTTTTTTTTTTTAGCAGTATTAGAATTTTCCACACTGAAAACACAATGAAGTAGAATTTGGACCTTGAATGTTTATCTTTTATTTCCATTTCGTTTCTAGGAGGTTTGAATTTAAGTCCTTCATTTATTTACTTATTCATTTTTTTAAAATTTTGGGAATACCCGTTAGTTTGAGTTTTTTTTTTTTTAATTTAATTGTTGGTCATGGACCAAGGGAACTATCATTTTATCAATTGCATGAGGGCTGAGTCTACTTTTTTTTAAAAAAAAATAAAAATTATAGTGTTGTGGAGCAATTGTATTTTTCATTTTGAGGGGTTAATCCTGGACAATGTCTTTCCCTTCTTTTATAGATTGTCAGTTGTTAAAATCTTATCCCAAGCTGCTTCCTGTGCAAAAATTAAAGACTCTGTGTAGTGAACTTGACGTTCCAGATAGTTCCTGGGACTAGAAATGTGTAAATCTGAAGAAGAAACAGAAGGAAAATGAACTCCCATAGGCACGTGACAAATTTCGATAGCTAGGATGTTGTGTTAATTGTTTTATTTTCTTCACTTCACAATTATTTTGGAATCTTGATGAACTGGAGGTTGCAGAGGGTTATTGTGAATGGGAAAGCTGGATTAGATAGAGGCATTTATGTAGGAACATGGGACAGACAATGTAAGAGTGCCTCCTGGAGAAACTAGAAAGACATAATCATTATGAATCCACTTGTTATGTGCCGTTCTAATGTTTTGGGGAAAAGAGGACATCTAACTTCCAATTTACAAGTGTGTAATCATATGATATCACCAATCTAGGTGCCTTTTAGTTTAGAATTCTCTTTGAACATTTTGCCTTCAGATTCTATTTCATGCAAAGCTCGTGCTTCCTGATAAGTTTTTATATTGCTTCTTGTCTCTATTTGAAACGGTAAGCTAATAGAATCAACTTACGAGGGGGAGGGCCTGCTTCCTTCTTGAAGCTAGTTCCATCATCACTGACTCGTGCCTTTGTAATCTTTTGATCTATCAGAACTTGTTCCATAGGTCTAGGAAGACCCTAACCATTTCAAAACCTGCAGGAAAAAACATATCATTTTGAACGAAATTAAATTGTTCTCATTATGGTTTACTTGGTATGGTGATTTTTTTTGGGGGGCAGACCTCAAAAATATAGGTAGTCTCAATGTTACCACCAAACAATTTGTGGTATCAATTTTACCCTCAAACTTTTAGAAATTTTTTATTAAGGATTTCCATCCATTTTAAGGCTTTCCATCAGTATTTCCTTCCAAATTGTACTTTCTATTTGTGAGAAACATCATTTTATAAGGAACTTGTACTTGATGTTTATTGAGAAATCAAATAGCATAGTGGTAAAATCAATAGAAAAAATAGTTTGGGTGCAAAATTGATAATTCCCAATAATCTGCTGGTATATTTGATGTTTGTCCTTTTTTTTTGTGTGTGGGAAAGCCTTAATATTATTTTATCCATTTCTCTCTCTCTCTCTCTCTCTCTCTCTCTCTCTCTCTATCCATGTGCGCTGAGAGGGGGTGGGGATGAGTGTGTTGCTCTTCTATGGGGTAGCATTTGTTTAGGAGGATGACCGCTCACTGCATTTTGTGTGAGCATCATCCTAACAACAATGGATAAATGAGAAATTATAACATTGAAACAAATTTTACATATTAACCAAATTTCTCTCAACTGGACAAGAGGGCATATGATATATCTGAGTTTTTCTCTCTTATGAATTACTTGTAATTGATGGTTGACAGGCTTTAGTCCATTATTCTAAATCGTGAACTTGAATGTGGTTACTGCTATGCTATGGTATCCTACATTCCAAACAGACGCATCTGTAATGTTAGTCCTATTGAAGTAGAAGGAAGAACAGAAGATGAACTGACAACTGGTCACTTGAGAAAATAGATGAACTATTCTTCTTTTTTCTTTGGATATTTCCATGTTTGTTTTGTTTTTGTACTTTACCTAAGATCATGTAGTCACTTGGAAACTGTTGACAAAAGACCTAGTGCCTCAGTTTGGCTAGATAGAGGTAGTGGGATAAAAACTCAGTGTGACAACAATTACGCTTCAGCTAACCTTGCACAGTTGTTGTGTATACATGCAACCTAACCTTTCTTTTGCTAGATAGAGGTAGTGGGATAAAACTCAGTCTGGCAACAATTTCTCATTTGCTTAAGCTTGTACAGTTGTTGCGCTGACATGCAATTTTGCACATGAGATTTGCTTTCCACTGTTTTTGTTGTTTTTTGCCTGAAGAAATCTGTAATCACTCCTTTATAGCTGAGTTGAACTTTCAAACCCATTCAGTTTGGGGCACTCGAGTGAGGAATTTCTTGTACGGGATTTCCATGTACTTCTAAATATTAGGAAACAACCGTAGCTTGTATCTGAATCGTATTTGAAACACAACTTCCCTGTTGGAAGCTCACTTTTGCTATCCTTCTCTGGAAATTGCTTTGGAAGACTCCCACAAAAAAGAAAAAAGGTTTGTGAGGGAGAGAAAGAGAAAATAGAGAATGATGGGTGATATTGGAGGGATAAAATAGAGAACAAGTTAAGGCATGGCAAGAGGATGAATGACTAATGAAAAAAGGAAGAGAAAAACAGGGTCATATATTCTTATGACTTGTCAGAAGTCTAAATTTGTATCTGAGGGATAAAAGGATATTGTGATAACTTAACTTTTGGACAAAATGAATGGAAGTGAAAGTCATAAATCCTTGGGACACATCAGAAATCTAATTTTATATGAAGTAGAGAACTCTACTAAGGGAGGCATTCAAATTATTTATAGCTCTATGGTGCTTAATCCAGTTGATGAGTCATAAGGTTGTCATAGCTCCTAGCTTCTCAGTGGAGTTTATATTGGTTATGGAGCAGAACAGGCACAAGCTCACAGCATCCTGTCAATTATCACTGGACATGATCCACCAGAGACTTCTTTCTGAGGGGGGACCAAATGAATGGATCATATGTTTCACCTCTTTAACAGTTTGTTTGAAACACATTCATGAATACCTCTTTAATGGTTTGTTTGAAACATATTCACGAATAAATTGAATTTGAAGTGAATATATGTGGATTAAAAGGAGATTGAGTTATGAACTTTCTTTAGTGGACAACTTAAAAGTAAGGTAAAACTTCCATATTCACAAATCATGAGAGCATACACAGATTTTATTTTTTTTAATCCACTTAAACAAGTTACAATGTAATTTGTGCACAGTAGATAGTTTCAATTCCAAATGCATAAATTGGTTTAAATAAATTCTGAACTATTTGTTTGTGCCAATTCATGGGAATTTTAAAAAATGAAAAAGTTGGTTGGTTGTTTACTTGTGGGATTGTGGTACTTGTATGCTTAGCTCTTTGGTCATTTACATGTAATATTTCTTACAAAAAAATTTTTGACCGTCCCAAGGTCTGGTTGCTCATTTTTTATTTATATGTAATTCAAAAGAGTTTATAAATGCCATTTCATAATGTCTTCCTACTCACCATCTTGTTCATGTAACTTGTAATAAAAGTCCAGTTTTCTGCCTTATGTACTGTATATTTTATGCCTTCATTTCTCAGATTTTACTAGGATAATCATTATTTTGTCTTTATTTGATTGGTCCAAATAATTCAAGCTTTGTATTAGTTTGTAGTGCTGAACTATATACTTTTGTTAATAGGTGGATGGGGATTTCCTGGACAGAGCCTTAACTTCAAAACAGAGGAATGCTTATACTTCTGTACTCTTTTATGCTTCATGGTGTCCTTTCTCATGCAGTATGCTTCCAAAATTTGAAATTCTTAGTTCCATGTTCCCTCAAATCGAACATTTGGCTGTTGAACAATCTTCAGCTCTACCAAGGTGAAACACCACTATCCTGGCCTGCTTATAATATTTCCTCATCCTTGCTGCTTATAATATTTCCTCATCATTGTGGATGATGTGGCTATAGAGGCATAAGACTCGTTCCTCAAAGCGTAGTTTCAATTCGATTCTTTTTAATTGTCATCTTTTGATACTCATTGAATGTTTTATTGATTTTTTGTTGGAGGTTTCTGTCAAACACCAACAATCTTTGGCTAAGTTATCCTGTATTTTGTCTAGTGATAACAATGCCATATCTTTTTTGCAGTATATTTTCAAGATACGGAATCCACAGCCTGCCTTCAATATTAATAGTCAACCAGAGATCAAAAGTGCAGTATAGAGGGCCAAAGAACCTTCAATCTCTTGCTCAGTTTTATAAGAAAACAACAGGTAGATTTGTTTTTCCGTGCCAAAAGTTGTGTACATTCTTACTGAGCTCACTTCCCATCTCTGCTTCCACCATTTTATAAGCATTGATCTCTTGGACCTGACTATGTTGTAAGATTGACACACACAAAGTGCTTTATTAAATTGTAGTCAATATCAACCTTGCAGCACATTAAAAGTTGTCCAAGGGTTTATTAGTGCCCTATGATTACACATGATTTCCAGCAACATACAATAGTCGAGTCATCAATAAAATTTATGCATCCTGTTTGTAACCTGACTGTCTGTGATTCAGGACTTGAACCAGTTCAACTTTTTACCAAAGATGACTCTTCTAGTACAGAGGGTCATGAAAAATCCATCTTGCAGCCATGGAATGGACCATCCTTGGAAGAGATAATAAAAAGGGAACCCTACTTAGCACTTGCTACATTGTTTCTCTGTTTGAGGGTGCTGCTATATGCATCTCCAAAAGCCTTGTCGCATCTCAAGGCTTTCTATGTCTCTTATATACCACATTTCAACTTGGAAATATTTGGAGAGACTAGCCAATTTTTTGGGCGTATCCTTCATATGATTGATGTGAGGAGGATTTGGACTAAGCTGAGATTATGCAAGACCAGGAATTTCCATGAACGTGCAAAAAATTGCCGGGTTTGGGCTTCCTCGCTGGCTTCTGTTTCTTTGGGTGAATCTTCTTCATCAACTAGGTCACAGTCCTGAGGCATATCCTGGTATCTCTTGGCACTTAAAATCAAAGGTAGAAAAGAGCTTACTACTGTTAACATAATGTATTACAAGCAGAATTATTGTTCTGGGACAGGCGGTCTCTCTCACCCTGTAAAATTTTACTATTAGTGATACTTGTGATGATGATAGCTGAAACCATTGTTGGCTGTTCTAGTTTTGGGAGGGAGCAAAAAATCATGTAAATTTGAGAACAGCTTTCCCATTTTGTATATTATTTATCATTTGGAGGAACATCTTCACACTTAAGTGGATGTAAGCATATCCTCTCTCGGCCCGCGCAAACACTAATGGCCGAAACAGACAGCAGGTTCAAAGTTTACGTTCAGACACTTGAAGAACAGGAGACTATAAATAGGTTTAAGATTTGATCAGGAGATCGATCCCAATCCGAAGGATGGAAAATATTTTCAAGTACATTGTCCATTAAAGTCTCTCTTTTTACCTCAGCTGTAATGTTTTGACATAAAAAGAAACATTTTAATAGGAAAAAGCAACGATACTATTGGAGTAGTTATTAAGTATAAATGATTGGAGTAGTTATTAAGTATAAATGAATGAGGGACATTGAGCTAATTGTACAAAAACGTGATAAGTATAAATAGAAAAGAAAAGAAAAACAAAACAAAAAAGAAAAAGAAGAGAGAAAACCGAAAGAGAGGGACAGAAAGAAGAAGAGATGAGAAAGAAAAATTAAGGAGATGAGATTTAGAAGAAATAAACTCCTAATTTAAGATTTACACTTTGATTTGTAAATAATTGTTGTAATTAGTTTGATTTTGAAATTGTTGAGGTTTTAGGGTTTTGAAATTTATGTTTTTGACTTTAGTTGATGGATTTATAGGTTAAATGTTAGAAGTTAATTGTTATTAGTATTTGAGGTTGTTAATAGGATTTTTGGAGATTTGTCATTTTGAGGAGACTAGTGGATTGAGATCTGGAATCTCGATTAACTGGTTGATCGGTTTGTCTAACTCGGTTGATCAGTTAGATTGTTTCAATTTAATCAATTGATAAGTCATTTTTGATCGACCAATTGACATGAAGGATTTCAGTAGACCGGTTGGTAGATTTCGGTCGACCAGTTAACCAAATAGAAAGGGTTGATCAGTTCTTTTAGGATCGGTCAATTTAAGATATATTTGGGATTAATTGAGTAGACCCGTTTCGTTTTTATAAATACATCTTGGTCTTAAATCTTAGAGTTGTAATCTCTTAAGTTTTATGCTTTGAATCATTTTTTAATATGTCTTTTTTTGTATTCAGATACTCCTGATACTTTACTTGCTGGGCATCACTAAGATTCCGTTGATATCTGCTTTTGTATTTCTTCTGCTTTTGAGTTAATTAAGTGGATAATATTTCATATTCAAGAGGAATAATATAAATATTTGAATTGTTAATATGAAATGAATCATGCTTCTTGATAAAATATATATTGTGTATTATCTCATGTTTATGATAAAACATAATCATTTATTGAAACTAATTTCTTGAGATGAGTCCTTATGTAATTTTGAATTGATAGCTTATCATTTGATTGAGTACATGAATTGAGTCTTTAAAAAATATTTTTGTTTTGTTTGATTATAACCCTATGGTATGCCAATTAGAATAATCATGCTAAAGTATTAGTTGTTGTGTACTTTGTAATTTTAGACTCTAGTTGATCGGAGGAGTTATCAACCTGTAACTACTAATCATCTCATATTCTGAAGCGTCATATTCATTGTATTTTGATTTTTTAACGAGTTTTACCTTATAATATTTCTTGTTACAATCTCGTTATAAAAATTTCTTATAAAAACATAAATCCAAACTTTTATATAAATATATTTGCACAGGT
>Ga0307517_10003885_pt1 | contig 23168 bp, 24 predicted proteins | sample 23_EM_MG_FD_194515 | JGI IMG/M metagenome (GOLD analysis project Ga0307517, IMG submission 194515) | Populus trichocarpa ectomycorrhiza microbial communities from riparian zone in the Pacific Northwest, United States - 23_EM | ecosystem: Host-associated > Plants > Roots > Unclassified | place...
CTGGAACGAGTCCATCGCATCCGCCGGATGCTCGGTGGTGGTCGCCGCGGCGTAGTCGGCCTGGTGCGCGAAGAACACGCTGCGCTGGCCGCTCGCGATGCGCTGCGTCAGCGGCGGCGCGCCCTCGGCGGGCGCGAAGATGGTCACGACGCGGCTGTAGTCGGCGACGGACGCGATGCCGCCGAGCATCAGCAGCAGCGACGCAATCAACAGCGGGCGCGTCGTCTTGCCGGACGCCGCGGCCGCGGCGGACGCATCCTCAGGACGACCGAGGCACAGGCCGAACGCAAACGCCGCCGGCAGAAGGAAGTAGGCGTACCACAGCGGGTACTCGAGCAGGCTGTGCAGCAGGATCATCAGCACCATCACGAGGGCCGCACGACGCGCGGAATCCTGCGCGCCGCGCCACGCGCTGAACAGCGCCCAGGCCAGCAGCGCGAGCACCGCAGTCGCCAGCGGCAGGCCGAGTTCGACCGCGAACTGCAGGATGATGTTGTGCGTGTGGTCGAAGAACGCGACCGGCCGGCCGGGGAAGGGCGTCAGCGTCCAGGCGAAATTGAACTCGCCGAAGCCGACGCCGGCCCAGGGGTGCATCGCGATCAACGCGAGCGTGTTCGACCAGATGCCCCAGCGCGAGCTCGAGATGTCGCCCTTGGTCGAAAAGCGCGTCTCGCCGCCGAACACGTGGTGGCTGTAGTCGGCCCAGGCCGAGGTGCCGAGCCAGAACAGACCATACGCGACCGGCGCGCACAGCAGCAGCAGGCGCGTCGGGCGCGAGAGGCGCTTGTCCAGCAGGCTCCACACGGCCAGCAACCCGACGCTGACGGTGCCGGTGCGCGACGCGCTGAGCACGATCACGAAGATGAACAGCAGCGCGAGCGCGGCGCCGACCCAGCGCTTGAACACCCCGGTCTCGGCCAGCCACACCGCCGCGATCGTGGCCCAGACCAGCAGGCTGCTCAGGTGGTTCGGCTGGCGCATGTTGCCGACTGCGCGGCCGGCGATGTAGGTGCGCGCGATGAAGTCGCCGTCGGGCCATTGGGGCGCGAAGACCTGGACAATGCCGACCGCGCTGCTGGCCACGCCGGCCACGACCATGCCGATGCAGAGCGCGCGAAACGCGGTGACGCCGCGGCCGGCCGATTGCACCGACGCGCCGACCAGTGCGGCGAGCGCGGCCGCGAGGATCAGGCCGGCGCCGGACAGGGCCAGCGCCGAGGGCAAGCCAGCCCAGAGCGGGGAGGCTAGCGAGGACGCGAGGAGTAGTGCAAGTGCTGCGAGCAGCGCCGTCAACCCTGCGTTGCCGAGGCGTCGATGCAGCGGCGCCGCGTCCGCCACGACCACCAGAAAGCCACCCCATCCGACCATCGCCGCGGCCTGGTTGAAGAAGGTGGCCGAAGGCGGCAGATTGAACGCCAGCAGCGCGGGCGCGGCCATCGCCAGCGTGGCGCAGGCTGGCCAGGCGCGCTGCCCCGGGGCCGCAACGTCAGAAGAATCCATCGGCCTTCAAGTGCCCGAGCACCTTGCCCTGGGCATCGAGCACGATGACCCAATCGCCGCGCGCCGCCAGCGGTAGGAAGCGCGCGGTTGCAGGATCAGCCTTCATCTCGGCAAGGCTCGCGCGAAACTCGTCCGCGCGCGCCGGGTAGTACGAAAGCAGCACGCTGACCGGCCGCGACTTGGCCAGCACCTCGAGCACCGACTCTGCATACGGCTGCCAGAACGTCGGCCGGTTGGCGCGGTCAATCCCTCGCAGGCCCATGAAGATCGCGTCGGTGTGTTCGTCGCCAGCCTTCGGCGCACGAGTACCGAGCAGCCACGGTCCGGTCAGCGGCAGCGAGCGGTATTCAGGGCGTGCCTTCGGCAGCTCGGGCTCGTACACGTCGCCCGCAGCGATGACGCGGAAGCGGTCGACCTCGAACGCCATCGCGACCGGCCGCACGATGTAGACCGTATGCAGGCCGTAGACCAGCGCCGCGGTCTGGATCACGCCGATGATGGCCAGGTCGCGCCGAAGGTGCTTCCGGCCTTTGGCCAGGTTGAACACCGCGAAGGTGAGCAAGGGGCCGAGGGCAACGTCGACACCGGTCAGAAGCAAAAAAAGGTCGCGTCCACCTGAAGCGAGGCGATAGATGCCCGGGTACCACGAGCCGAACACCAAGCCGGCAGCACACGCAGCCACCGCGCCGCTGATCAAGAGGTGAATGCCCGCGGCACCAGCGCGTCGTTTAAAGTCCAAGCGTTTGAGCATGGAGCGGGAGTTTAGGTGACTGCGTAGTAGCCACGAAAAAAGGCGCCGAAGCGCCTTTTTGGGGGAAGGATTGAGCCGTTCGATCAGCGGCACTCGGCCGGAGCATACTTAGCCGGCAGGGTACCGTTCGCATGAGCGGTCAGGCCCTTGGCAGCCGCAGTCGTGTTGGTCGTGGTTGCACAGGCCCAGTCGATCGCACCAGTCACGCCAGCGACAATCGCGGCGTTCTTTACGTTCGGCGTGAACATGAGCGTCATACCTTGAGCCACAGTCGGCAGACCCGAAGCCGCGCCAGCCGTCGTCACGATCATGTTGTACGGTGATGCAGCATTGAACGTGATGTTGGCAACATACTTGGACGACTTCTCAGCCGGAAGAACAGCGTTATAGGTCGTGATCGCAGCGGTGACGCCATTCAGACCATCGGTCTGGAACGCTTCGCTGAGCAGAGCCTTCGGCGAGGTGGCAGCAATCACACCTTCCGTGATCTTCGCGCGGACCGTGTAGTCCTGATATGCCGGCAGCGCAACCGCTGCCAAGATGCCGATGATCGCAACAACGATCATCAATTCGATGAGGGTGAAACCCTTTTGGATGGAACGCTTCATGGTCGCTGACTCCTGAGAAATTCGGTGGGGGTGGAAGACAGGCTGCTAGTTGCAGACGCCGTGCCATCGCGTCAACCCCTAAAAACCGTGAGATTGAGCCCGGAAGCTGACACAAAAAGTCACCGACCGCTCCCCATCCAGTTCACGAATGACACAAATGGTCACTACGTCTCAGTCGCGCGACAAATCCATCACCTGCCCGGCCGCCAGCGCATGAATGCGATGGCTCGTACCCAGCCGGCCGATCTCGGCCATCACCGCATCGACTTCGCCCGGCTTGATGTGCGTGATATGCACATCGACGCTGCCCGCGAGCTGGGCCAGCTCGTGCCCGAGCGCCGCCGGGCACAGGTGGCGGCTGATGCGGGCCAACTGACGTTCTTCGTCGCTGAATGCAGTCTCGATGATCAGGTGGGCCACGTGCATCTTGCGCAGCCGCTCCCAGAGCAGCGGATTCGGGCCGGTATCGCCGGTGTAGACCCACCAGCCGCGTGGCTCGGTGCCGGTGGCGCCGTCGACACCGCCGCGGCACTCGACCGCGAAGCCGACCGCCGGCACGGTGTGCGACGCGCTCAACACCTCGATGCGCTTGCCGTTCACGTTCAGCACCTCGCCGACCTCGAACGAGACCAGTTCGAGCACCGGGTGCTCGGCGCTCGGCAGGCGCGTGAAATCGGGCCAGATGGCGCCGTTGAAGATGTGGGTGCGCAGCGCGGCCAGCGTCTCGGGCAGCGCATGCACGCGGATCGGTCCGCGGCCGTTGGCGCGGCGTGCGCGCATCACGCTGTCGGCGAGCAGGCCGATGGACAGCACATGGTCGAGGTGCGAATGGCTGATCAGGATGTGGTCAATGCGCGCCAGCGCGTCCAGCGTCAGGTCGCCCACACCGGTGCCGGCATCGATCAGCACGTCGCCGTCGAGCAGGAACGCCGTGGTCTTGCAACCCGCGGCGATGGAGCCGGAGCATCCGAGCACGTTGAGAATCATTGATTTATGTGTTGTCGAAGGCGGCGCCGGGGGCGCGCCGCGGAGTCGAGGCGTGCGCGCCAGGGGTGTCGGTACAGGCCGGCGAGAGGCGAGTCGGCGCAGGCGGTTTACAGAGCGTGCAGCGGGGTCTGCGCATCGATCCAATGTTGCAGTCGGCACGGGGCCAGCGCAAGCCGCCAAAGTCGCATTTCCTCGTCAAACGGGGGGTTGCGTCGGGTGGTCCGAAGGGACGGCGTGAAAAGCATCACGGACCGCTGTTTGCCCTTGACGCGCACGCAGTCGAACTCGGCACGCGCCGATTCGCCGATCAGTGGCCGCGCATCGCGCGGCGAGGCCGACTACGCCTGGACGAACTGCATCTGCGTGCCGGCGAGTTCGATCACGTCGCCGTTCTTCAGGTGCACGGTTTCGCCGACGACGGGGTTGCCGTTGACGGTCGGCTGCAATGTCCCTTCGACGTGGGCGAGCACGTAGCCGCCGGGCCGCTTCGTGATCGACGCGACCTGCACGCCGGGCTTGCCGACGGTGGTCACGACCTTGGTCAGCGCGACTTCGCGGCCGGCCGCGGCGCCGTTGAGCACGCGGATCGATGCCGGTGTGGTCGAGGCGCCGAGCGAGCCAAAGCCCGAGCCGCCGAAACCGGAAGGCTGGGCACCGGGCGCCGGCGGGCGCGAGCCCGGCTTCATGATCATGGTCTTTTCGTAGTCGGTGCCGTCTTCGACCATGAACTTGATCTTGTACTTGCCGATCTCGACCGTGTCGTTGTGGCTCAGCAACTGCTTCTTGACGGCCTTGCCGTTGATGTAGGTCCCGTTGGTGCTGTTGAGGTCTTCGATGAAGACATCCGCACCCACCATCTGCAGCACGGCGTGCTCGCCGCTGACCGCGAGGTTGTCGATCACGATGTCGTTGTAGGGCCGGCGGCCAAGCGTGGTCTTGTCTTTGGTGATCTGCACTTCCTTGATCACCACACCATCGAGCGATACGACCAATTTGCCCATGCTTCTTGACCTCTTGTGTCTAAGTCTTCGCCTGCTTGCTTTTCGACCACTCTCTCTTCGCCCGCTGACGCCTGCGGCGTCAGCGCCGGAAAGGCCACCACGACCGCGCCGTGCCGGCAGGCCCTCGAACCCGCGCCAGAACGACCGAGATATTATCCTTGCCGCCCGCATCGTTGGCCGCGTCGATCAGCGCGCCAGCCGCTTCGGGCAACGCTTCGGCGCCCATCAGCAGCTGCGCGATGCTCTCGTCGTCCAGCATGTCGGACAGCCCGTCGGAGCATAGCAGGTAGGTGTCGCCCGGCAACACATCGTGCAGATGGGTCTCGAGCAGCACCGTGTCTTCGACACCCACCGCCCGGGTCACGAGGTTCTTGTTGGCCGAGAACGCCGCCTGTTCGGGCGTGATCAACCCGGAATCGATCTGTTCCTGCAACAGCGAGTGGTCGTGCGTAATCTGCGTCAGGCGCGAGGCGCGCAAGCGGTAGGCGCGCGAGTCGCCCACGTGGCCCATCAGCAGGCGCGCGTCGCGGAACACGCCGACGACCAGCGTCGTACCCATGCCGGCGTATTGCGGGTTGGAATTGGCGGCGTTGAAGATCGCGCGGTTGGCGTTGTCGACGCAGATGTCCATCGCGCGCCGCACGTCGGTGTCGGTGGCGCTTTCCGAGGCCTCTGAAAGCCAGCGGCCGAGTTCGGATTTGATGAACGAGGTCGCCATGCCGCTGGCGACTTCGCCGGCGTTGTAGCCGCCCATGCCGTCGGCGAGCACGACCAGCGCGGTCGACTCGTCCATCGCCACCGAGTCTTCGTTGTTGTTGCGCGCCCGCCCGGTGTCGGTGGCGCTGAAGAACTCAAGAGTCATGGACGGGGCTCGTGCTGGCATGCGGGCTCGGGTCGGTGGTCGGCATTGTGCATCGGATCAGCGGGCGTTTTTGTCACGGTTGACACCTACCCCCCGAATCCCGGGCGTCGATCACCCGTGCGCCGGCGGTGGCAAGGCCATCAGCGCCGCCACCGCGCGCAGGTCCGTCGCCATCTGGACGCCATCGGCGTAGCGCACCTCCGGGCGTTTCTCGAGCGCGAGCGCGACGACGTTGGCGAGCGCCTCGGGCAATTCGGGGCGCAGCGTGCGCACGTCGGGCGCCGACTCGTTGGCGATCTGATTCATCAGCTGCGCCATCGAATCGGACGCGTGTGGCAGCGCACCGGTCAGCAGCTGGAACAGCATCACCCCGAGCGAATACAAGTCGGTCCGACCATCAACCCGCCGGCCGGCCATCTGCTCGGGCGACATGAACGACGGCGTGCCCAGCACCATGCCGGTCCGCGTGCGGCACGAGTCGGTGATGCTGGCGATGCCGAAATCGGTGACCTTGATCGCGCCGCTGGCCGGGTCGATCATCACGTTGGCCGGCTTAATGTCGCGGTGCACCACGCCCTGCGTGTGTGCGTACGCCAGCGCGAGGGCGACGCGCGCCAGCATGTCCAGCACCACCGGCACCGGCAGCAGCTTGCCGGGCCGCGTGTGGCGCAACAGGTCGTGGCCGATCACGTATTCCATCGCGATGAAGGCGAGCCCGTGCTCTTCGCTGGCATCGAAGATCGCGACGATGTCGGGGTGGCGCAACCGGCCGGCCATCTCGGCCTCGCGGAAGAAGCGCGCGCGCGCTTCGGCCAGCTCATGGCCTTCGAATTCACGGCTCAGCGCCATGGTCTTGATCGCGACCGCGCGGCCGATCTGCGGGTCGTGGCCAAGGTAGACGGTGCCCATCGATCCGCGGCCGAGCTCGCGCTCGAGCCGATAGCGTCCCAGCGTGCTGCGATCGAGGCGCAGCACCGGCTCGGCGGTTTCGCTGCTCGGCGTGGGCGCGGCGGTCATCGGCAGCGTCGCTGCCTGCTGCGCCGCCGCACGCGCCGCGGCGCTCGTGGTCTGCGACTGCAGCGCGTTGGCCGAGCGTTTCAAGCCGGCGCGCCATCCGAGCCAGTAGGCGCCCACGGCGATCAAGGCCACGACCAGCCAGGCGCCGAACGACAGACCCAGCATCAGGCGTTCGGGCGCGCGCAGGCGCCATCCAGGTGTATTGCGTGCCCACTCATGCGCGGGCACGTTAGCACACGGGACGCGGCGTCAGTCGGCGAGTGCGAGCACCGCGGTGAAGCCGCTCGCCAGCGCAACGGTGCCGGCCCAGCGTCCGCCGCTGTCCGGCGGCTGCAGGGCCGTCAGCGGCTCGTCCGGCTTGCCCAGGGTCGGGCGCCGCGCATCGAGCAGGCGCAAGCCCGGCAGCCGCGCGGCGAGCCGGGCCGAGACATCACGCAGCGGCTTGCCCGCGATCAGCCGTTCGACCTTGTTGCCGGCCTGTGCGCCGAGCTCGGGCGCGAGCTGCGACAGCAGCTCGTCGCTCCAGCGCTCGCGCCAGGCCTGCCGCGCCGGTTGCGACACCCAGCGCCCGATGTGGCGGGTCAGCGTCGGCGGGCATGCGACGAGGATCCAGTGCGTCGGCTCCCCGTTGCCGAGCATGGGTTGCAGGAGATGCCGCGCGTGGGTGGCGTCGTTGACGAAAACAGCGATTCGTTCCATGAGATTTCTCCTGGTCAGTTCGACAACGGGGCGGCATGCGTCGCGCGGCGCGCCGCCCACCAGCCGGCGCCGAGCACGCCGACGATCAGCAGCGCGTGCGCGAGCACCCGGTTCAGCACGCTCGGATCGAACACCGCATCGAGCAGCGGCTCGGCGACGATCATGTGGGCCGCCGTGTACGCGAGCACACCGGCGCCGCCGTAGGTGATGATGGGAAAGCGCTCGACCAGCCTGAGCACCAGCGTACTGCCCCAGACGACGATCGGCACGCTGATCAGCAGGCCGATGATCACCAGATCGAAGCTGCCCTTGGCAGCGCCGGCCACGCCGAGCACGTTGTCGATGCCCATCAGTGCGTCCGCGACGACGATGGTCTTCATCGCCCCCCAGAAGGTCGCGGCCGCCGGTTGGTGTGCGGCACCGCCACCGTTCTGCGGCGCGAGCAGCTTGTAGGCGACCCAGACGAGCCCGAGCCCGCCGACGAGCATCAGGCCCGGGATCTTGAGTAGCCAGACGACGCCGACCGTCATCGCACTGCGCACGACGATCGCGCCGACCGTGCCCCAGACGATGGCCTTTTTTTGCAGGTGCGCGGGCAGCTGGCGCGCCGCGAGCGCGATGACGATGGCGTTGTCGCCGGCAAGGACAAGGTCGATCAGGACGATGGCCAGCAGCGCCGACAGCCAGGGGGCAGAGAAGAATTCCATGTAGGCTCCATGTTGGGTTGCACGACAAACGGTGCAAACCGCATCGGAACCGCAGGCTGGAGACAGCGCCGCTGTGAACAGCGGATGCCGACTTCGAGCCTGCCGCTCACGCGGCTTGCATCGAAGGTCTTGCTCGGCATGGAGTGAATGTTGTGGCCTGGCAAACCGGAGCCGCATCTGGTCGGATGCGATTCGTAATGACGGCTTGCCTGAACTTCCGCACCAGTCGGCGCATGGCGCCAGCCCAGTCGGAAGTCGAGCTACTCCCCTTCTGTAGGCGAATTAGGCCGGTGTTGCGCCGATGTGTCAAGCCGGCGTGCCGGGGCGTGACCTGGCGCGGCGCTGCATCCACAGCCCGACCGCGACGACGATCACGGCGCCGATGGCGCCGGCGCCGTTGACGATCTCGTGTGAGAGTTCGCCGAATCGAGCCGTGACCGCTGGATCGGTGAGCAGCATCTCCCCCGCCAGGAAGCCGAGCAAGGCCGCGCCGAGCGTGATGATGATCGGGAAGCGTTCCATCACCTTCAGCAGCAGCGTGCTGCCGAAGATGATCAGCGGGATGCTCACCGCCAAGCCGATCACCAGCAGCGCGGTGTTGCCCTTCGCGGCGGCCGCGACGGCCAGCACGTTGTCCAGGCTCATCACCAGATCGGCCACGAGGATGGTGCGTATCGCCGCCGCCATCGTGCCGATCTCCTTGTGACCGTCTTCGTCCTCACCGTCCTCGCTGAGCAGCGAGATGCCGATGTAGAGCAGCAGCAACGCGCCGACGATCTTCAGGTACGGCCACTTCAGCATCTCGACCGCGATCAGCGTCAGGACGATCCGCATCACGATCGCCGCCGCGCTGCCCCAGAAGATCGCCTTCTTCTGCTGGTGCGCGGGCAGCGAACGCGCCGCCATCGCGATGACCACCGCGTTGTCGCCCGACAGAACGATGTTGGCGAGAATGATCGAGCCGAGTGCTGCCCAGTAGGCGCCGCTGGTGAAGTCCATGGGTGTGGTGACCGCGTCGTGAATTACAGCAGGCCCTGCAGCAGTTTGCCCATCTCCGATGGATTGCGAGTGACGGTAAACCCGCACTCTTCCATCACCGCGAGCTTCGCGTCGGCGGTGTCGGCGCCGCCCGAGATCAGCGCGCCGGCGTGGCCCATGCGCTTGCCCGCGGGCGCGGTCACGCCGGCGATGAAGCCGACGATGGGCTTCTTCATGTTCGCCTGGCACCAGCGCGCCGCGTCGGCTTCATCCGGGCCGCCGATCTCGCCGATCATGATCACCGCGTCGGTGTTCGGATCGTCGTTGAACAGCTTCATGATGTCGATGTGCTTCAGCCCGTTGATCGGGTCGCCGCCGATGCCGACCGCACTCGACTGGCCGATGCCCAGCTCGGTCAGCTGCGCCACTGCCTCATAGGTCAGCGTGCCCGAACGCGACACGACGCCGACACGGCCGGCCTTGTGGATGTGGCCTGGCATGATGCCGATCTTGATCTCGTCTGGCGTGATCAGCCCGGGGCAGTTCGGGCCTAGCAGCAGCGTCTTCTTGCCGCCCTTGGCCTCCTTGACCTTCATGCGGTTGCGCACCTCGAGCATGTCGCGGACCGGGATGCCTTCGGTGATGCAGATCGCCAGGTCCAGGTCGGCCTCGACGGCTTCCCAGATCGCGGCGGCGGCGCCGGCCGGCGGCACGTAGATCACGCTGACGGTCGCGCCGGTGGCCTTCGCGGCCTCGGTCACGTTGGCGTAGATCGGAATGCCTTCGAAGTTCTCGCCGGCCTTCTTCGGGTTCACGCCGGCGACGAAGCAGTTCTGGCCGTTCGCGTAATCGCGGCACATGCGGGTGTGGAACTGGCCCGTCTTGCCGGTGATGCCTTGCGTGATGACCTTGGTGTCTTTGTTAATGAGGATGCTCATGGTGTTCTCTCTGTGCGCCTCGGGGTGCTTACTTCTTCAGCGCGGCCATGACGGCTTGCGCGGCGTCGGCCATCGATTCGGCGGTGATGATGGGCAGGCCCGAGTCCTTCAGCATCTTCTTGCCGAGGTCTTCGTTGGTGCCCTTCATGCGCACCACCAACGGCACGTTCAGGTTGACGGCCTTGCACGCCGCGATCACGCCTTCGGCGATGGTGTCGCAACGCATGATGCCGCCGAAGATGTTGACGAGAATCGCCTTGACCTTCGGGTTGCCGAGCATGATCTTGAAGGCTTCGGTGACCTTCTCGGCAGTGGCGCCGCCGCCCACGTCGAGGAAGTTCGCCGGCTCGCCGCCGAACAGCTTGATCGTGTCCATCGTCGCCATCGCGAGGCCGGCGCCGTTCACCAGGCAGCCGATGTTGCCGTCGAGCTGGATGTAGGCGAGGTCGAACTTGCTGGCTTCGATTTCCGCGGGATCTTCTTCGTCCAGGTCGCGGTACGCGACGATCTCGGGGTGACGGAAGAGGGCGTTGCTGTCGAAGTTGAACTTCGCGTCGAGCGCCTTGATGTTGCCGTTGCCTTCCAGGATCAGCGGGTTGATCTCGGCCAGCGAACAATCGGTGTCCATGTAGCACTGGTAGAGCTTCTTGAACACGTCGATCGCCTGGGCTTGCGAAGCCGCCGGGACGCCGATGCCGTTCGCCAGTTCGGCGCCCTGCGCGTCGGTCAGGCCGGTGGCCGGGTCGACAAAGACCTTCAGGATCTTCTCGGGTGTGGCGTGCGCGACCTCTTCGATGTCCATGCCGCCTTCGGAGCTGGCCATGATCGCGACCTTCTGCGTGGCCCGGTCGGTGACCGCGGCGACGTAGTACTCCTTCTTGATGTCCGCGCCCTCTTCGATCAGCAGGCGGCGCACCTTTTGGCCGTCGGGGCTGGTCTGGTGCGTCTTCAGCTGCATGCCCAGGATCTCGCCGGAGAGCTTCTTCACATCGTCGAGCGAACGCGCCAGCTTGACACCGCCACCCTTGCCGCGACCGCCGGCGTGAATCTGCGCCTTCACGACCCACACCGGGCCGCCGAGCTTTTGCGCCGCTTCGGACGCCTCGAGGACGCTGAACGCCGGATAGCCGCGCGGCACCGGCACGCCGAACTGGCGCAGGATTTCTTTGCCTTGGTACTCGTGAATCTTCATGGTGTGTCTCTGTGGGATGTGTGGGGAGTGGCGGGGGCTGCGCGATACCAACGCGGGTAATACGTCTTCACGGCAAGGCCATCGGCCCGCAGCGCGTGGCAGCGGTCGATCTGAAACGGTTGTTCGCTGTCGGCGGCGTCGCCCCGGGTGTCGAGCACTTCACCGGCGAAGGCCTGAACCACCGCGGTCGGCAGCACCTGGGTGAGCTCGGTGATGTGGGTGCAGCCCTGGATGCCGCCGAGCCGCTCCTTGACGGCCTGGCGGAAGCCGCGCATCAGGTTCAGGCCGACGAGGCGTTGATAGACATCGCCATACGAACTGCATTCGCCCGGATAGGGCATCGCCGCGGTCTCGGCGCCGGCCTCGACGACATTGAAGCGCTCGTCGACGACCAGGCGCAGCAGCATGTCGTGAATCGGCGCACCGGCCGGCAGCAGGCCGGTGGCCATGCGGGTCTCGCGAGTGCGGACGTCGGTGATGTGGGCGTCAACTTCCCACAGGCCGTTGCCGCGTGCATAGATCTGCACGTCGATGCTGCGGCGGTGCTTGAGCTGACGCTCGATTGCGGCGGTCGGCAAGGCCATCGGTGCGGGTGGTCGGCTGCGTGAATCGGAATGGAGCTGCATCAAACAGCGCACACGGCGAAACGGGCGACGCCCGCCGGGCCTGCAAGTCAGCCATCGAATGTAGCATGTTGCTCTGCACCATCCCGGCGCAGCGCCCGTGCGATCACCTCGGGCGAGAACCCCCGGCCGGCCAGAAAGCGGGCCTGCTTCGCACGCTCGGCCTGATTCGACGGCGGATGCGTGAACTTGCGCGCCAGCACCGCGCAGGCGCGTTCCAGCTCGCTGTCCTTGAGCGCTTGCGCCGCGTCGGCGGAAAGCGTGAGCTGGTGCTGCTTGAGCTCTTGCCGGATGCGCAGGTTGCCGAAGCGCGAGGCGCGGGCATGCACGCGCGACTCGACAAAACGCTCGTGCGACAGGTGGTTGTGCGCCTCGAGCCAATCGAGCAGTGCATCGACCCGGGTGGCGGGGTCAGTCTCGGCGGCCGAGGCCCCCGCTTCAGCAGCCGCCTCGGCTTCGGCTACCGCATGCGGCAGCAGCTTGCGCCGCAACTCGCTGCGGCTTTGCTCGCGCTGCGCCAGCCACTGCAGCGCGCGCGCCCTCAATGAGCGCTGCGCCTTCATGTCGCCGTCGCCTTACTCCTTGACGACCTTCAGCTTGGCCGGCTTCGCGCCCGCGGCATCGGCCGACGGCAGCAGGCGGATGCCCGCCGCCTCGCGCACCTTGTTCTCGATTTCGAACGCGAGGTCGGGGTTTTCTTTGAGGAATTCGCGGGCGTTGTCCTTGCCCTGGCCGATCTTCTCGCCGTTGTAGGCGTACCAGGAGCCGCTCTTCTCGAGCACCTTCTGCTCGACGCCCATGTCGATGATCTCGCCTTCGCGGCTGATGCCGGCGCCGTAGAGAATGTCGAACTCGGCGGTCTTGAACGGCGGCGAGACCTTGTTCTTGACGACCTTGACCTTGGTCTCGTTGCCGATGACCTCTTCGCCCTTCTTGATCGAGCCGATGCGGCGGATGTCGAGCCGCACCGAGGCGTAGAACTTCAGCGCGTTGCCGCCGGTGGTGGTTTCGGGGGAACCGAACATCACGCCGATCTTCATGCGGATCTGGTTGATGAAGATCACCATCGTGTTGGTGCGCTTGATGCTGCCGGTGAGCTTGCGCAGCGCCTGGCTCATCAGCCGCGCCTGCAGGCCGGGCAGCGAATCGCCCATCTCGCCTTCGATTTCGGCCTTGGGCGTGAGCGCGGCGACCGAGTCGATCACGACCAGGTCGACCGACGCGGAGCGCACCAGCGCGTCGACGATCTCGAGCGCCTGCTCGCCGGTGTCGGGCTGGCTGATCAGCAGGTCTTGCAGGTTGACGCCGAGCTTCTGCGCGTAGCCGATGTCGAGCGCGTGCTCGGCATCGATAAAGGCGCAGGTGCCGCCGACCCGCTGCATCTCGGCGATGACCTGCAGCGTCAGCGTGGTCTTGCCGCTCGATTCAGGGCCGTAGATCTCGACGACGCGGCCGCGCGGCAGGCCGCCGACGCCGAGCGCCATGTCCAGGCCGAGCGAGCCGGTGGAGACGACCTCGATATCCTCGATCACCTCGCCTTCGCCCAGGCGCATGATCGTGCCCTTGCCGAACTGCTTTTCGATCTGCGCCAGCGCGGCTTGCAGGGCCTTGGCCTTCTCGCTGTTGATGGGGGCGGCGGGTTGCGAAACTTTGGCGGTTGCGTCCAAGGGGTTCTCCTGAAAGTTGACGGCATTATCTCAAAAGCTGGATGTTTGTACAGTGCCTGGTCGAGACTTTTCAAAGCCCTCCCTACAATCGAAACAGGAGACCCCCATGCGCATCCTGATCGCCGAAGATGATCAAGTGCTCGCCGACGGCCTGCTGCGCTCGTTGCGCAATGCCGGCTATTCGGCGGACCAGGTCGGCAGCGGCACCGAGGCCGACGCGGCCCTGGCCTCGCATGAGTTCGACCTGGTGATCCTCGACCTGGGCCTGCCGCGCCTGCATGGCCTGGAGGTGCTGCGCAAGCTGCGCGCGCGCGGCTCGAGCGTGCCGGTGCTGATCCTGACGGCGGCCGACAGCGTCGAGCAGCGCGTCAAGGGGCTGGATCTGGGCGCCGACGACTACATGGCCAAGCCGTTCTCGCTGCAGGAGCTCGAGGCGCGGGTGCGCGCGCTGACACGGCGCGGCCTCGGCTCGGCCTCGGCGATGATCAAGCATGGGCCGCTGAGCTTCGACGCGACCGGACGCGTGGCCTACCTGAACGACCAGATGCTCGAACTCTCGGCGCGCGAGCTTTCGCTGTTGGAAGTGCTGCTGCAGCGCGCCGGCCGCCTCGTCAGCAAGGAACAGCTGGTCGAGTTGCTGTGCGCCTGGGGCGAAGAAGTCAGCAACAACGCGATCGAGGTCTACATCCACCGCCTGCGCAAGAAGATCGAGCAGGGGCCGGTGCGCATCGCGACCGTGCGGGGGCTGGGTTACTGCCTGGAAAAGATCGCCGCTTGAGCGCGTGCGGCAGCCCGAGGCGCCACGCCGCAGCGCGCAGCACGGAGGCCTGCCGTTGAACGCACCCGAGCCGCCGCCGCGCGAGCAGCGCTCGCTGTTCGGCGAGATCCTCGACTGGATGCTCGCGCCGCTGCTGCTGCTGTGGCCGATGAGCGTGGTGCTGACTTGGCTCGTCGCGCAGGGCATCGCCAACCGGCCCTTCGACCGCGAGCTCGGCGAGATGGTGCGCGTGCTGTCGAAGGAGGTCGCGGTGCGCAGTGCGCTCGATGGCCGGGCGCAGGCGGTGTTCAAGCTGCCCGCGGCCGCGTCGGAGATTCTGCGCACCGACGAGGCCGACGACGTCTACTACCAGGTGCTCGGCCTGCGCGGCGAGTTCATCAGCGGCGACAGCGCGCTGCCGGTGCCGGGCGACGACGACCGCGCGCCGCCCGGCGAGGTCCGGTTTCGCGACGAGACGCTGAACAACGACGCGGTCCGTGTCGCCTACATGTGGGTGAACGTGCAGGAGCGCGCGCTCGACGGCGGCCCGGCGCGCGTCGGCAGCGAGGCGCCGCTGGTGCAGGTCGCCGAGACCCTGGGCAAGCGCTCGCGGCTCGCGACCGAGATCATCAAGGGCGTGATCCTGCCGCAATTCGTGATCCTGCCGCTGGCGGTGCTGCTGGTCTGGCTGGCGCTGGCGCGCGGCATCGCGCCGCTGAACCAGCTGCAGCAGCGCATCCGCAATCGCGACAGCAGCGACCTGAGCCCGATCGATGAACGCCAGGCACCCGAGGAGGTGTCGCCGCTGGTGCGGGCGATCAACGACCTGCTGGCGCGGCTGGATCAGTCGATGAGCGCGCAGAAGCACTTTCTCGCCGATGCCGCGCACCAGCTCAAGACGCCGCTGGCCGGCCTGCGCACCCAGGCCGAGCTCGCGCAGCGCCAGATCGATGCCGGCCAGCACGACCCGCAGGCGCTGAAGAAGACCCTGCAGCAGATCGCCCGATCGAGCCAGAGCGCGGCGCACATGGTGAACCAGCTGCTGGCGATGGCGCGCGCCGAGAACCAGCAGCAGGCCGCCGACCAGCTTCCGGTCAACCTCGCGCGGCTGGCCACCGAGACCGTCCGCGATTTCGTGCCGCGCGCGCTCGAGAAGCGCATCGACCTCGGCTACGAAGGCCCGAGCGAGGCCGCGGCGGCGCGCCACAGCCAGGGACCGATCGTGCTCGGCCACGCGCTGCTGCTGCGCGAGCTGATCCGCAACCTCGTCGACAACGCGCTGCAGTACACGCCCGTCGGCGGCACGGTCACGGTGCGGGTGGTCGACGACCCGTTCGGCCAGGTCGTCGTGCTGCAGGTCGAGGATTCGGGGCCGGGCATCGCGGTCAGCGAGCGCGACAAGGTGTTCCAGCCGTTCTACCGCTCGCTCGGCACCAACGTCGACGGCTCCGGCCTTGGGCTGGCGATCGTGCGCGAGATCGCGCAGCAGCACCACGCCGAGGTCACGCTGGAAGACGCGAACCTGCGGCGCCGGCCCGGCCTGACCGAGCACGCCGAAGCGCCGCACGGGCCCGGCGTGCGCTTCACGCTGCGCCTGCCGGCGGCGCCGCGCGGCGCGGCGCCGAAAGGTGGCGAAACGCCGTGAGCGGGCCGAGACGGCGCTTGTTCATCGGCCTGATGCCCGGTGCCGACGTGCGGGACGCGCTCATCGCTCATCAGCAGCACTGGTACTGGGGCGACGGGGCGCCGACGCGTCCGGAGCGGCTGCATTTGACGGTCCACTTTCTCGGCGAGATCGACGCGACGCACGAATGGGCGTTGCGCAACGCGCTCGCCGGCGAGGAGGTGGCGCCGTTCGACCTGGTGCTGCGCACGCCGGAGTGCTGGTCGGGCGGGGTCGCGGTCTTGCGGCCCGACGAGCACCCGGCGCTGCACGATCTGCACGCGCGCCTGGCAGGCCGTTTGCTGCAGGCGGGCGTCGTGTCGCATCGCGTCGGCTTCAAGCCGCACGTGACGCTGGCACGCGGCGCGCCGAGCGCCGCGCCACCGGAGGCCGCCCCGCCGGTGCGCTGGACCGTCAGCGACTTCGCGCTCGTGTGGTCGCGCCCCGGCCCGCCGGCGCACTACGAGGTGCTCGACCGCTACGGGGCCACCTGAAGGGTCGAGCGCCGGGCCGCCATGGGCCACGAAGAGGCCACCTTGTGGCCCTCGGCCGGCCCGCATCCCCTCGGGGGATCGGCGAACGTATTCGTTCGCCGAGGGGTTCCATCAACTCTGAATCAGGCGCCGGCTCTTCGCGATCGACATCAGCATCCCGAGCCCGAGCCCGAGCGTGACCATCGCGGTGCCGCCATAACTGATGAACGGCAGCGGCACACCCACCACCGGCAGGATGCCGCTGACCATGCCCATGTTGACGAAGGCATAGGTGAACCAGCTCAGCGAGATCGCGCCGGCGAGCAGCCGCGTGAACACCGTGGGCGCTTCGGCCGCGATCATCAGGCCGCGGAAGATCAGGAACGTGAAGCCGAGCACCAGGCCCGCGCAGCCGACCAGGCCGAACTCCTCGGAGAAGGCCGCGAAGATGAAGTCGGTGGTGCGCTCGGGAATGAACTCGAGGTGGGTCTGCGTGCCCTTCATGAAGCCCTTGCCTTCGACACCGCCGGAGCCGATCGCGATCATCCCCTGGATGATGTGGAACCCCTTGCCGAGCGGGTCGGTCGTTGGGTCGAGCAGTGTGCAGACGCGGTTCTTCTGGTAGTCGCGCATCATCGGCCACTTCACGTCGGGCTGGCAGATGTGGTCCTCCGACACGACGATCGCGGTGATCGCCACCGCACCGACCACCAGCACCGGGATGATCAGCTTCCACGAAAGGCCGGCGAAGAAGATCACGTACAGGCCGGCCGACAGCACCAGGATCGCGGTGCCGAGATCGGGCTGCTTGACGATCAGCCCGACCGGCACGCCCAGCAGCAACAGCGCAATCAGGAAGTCGGGCGCGCGCAGCTGGCCTTCGCGGCGCTGGAACCACCACGCCAGCATCAGCGGCATCGCGATCTTCAGGATCTCGCTCGGCTGGATCACGACGCCGACGTTGAGCCAGCGCGTCGCGCCCTTCTTCGTCACGCCCATCACCGCGACCGCCACCAGCAGCGCCACGCCGGCGGCGTAGAGCGGCGGTGCGGCCTTCATCAGCGTCTGCGGCGAAACCTGTGCGACCACGAACATCACGCCGAGCGCGAGCAGCATGTTGCGGCCGTGGTCGACGAAGCGCGTGCCGCTGTCGAACCCGGCCGAGTACATCGTCAGCAGGCCCGCGGCGCCGAGCAGCAGCATCGCGACCAGCAGCGGGCCGTCGAAGCCGGTGACGATCGGCCGCAGCCGCTGCCACACCGATGGTTTGTCGAAGACGGCGCTCATCGCGGCTTCGCGCCCAGCGCCACGTGCTGCGGCGCCGAGGCCGCGGACACTGCGGCTGCCGCCGCGCCGGGCGCGCTCGCGGCCGGACCCAGGCCGACCGCGCCATCGACCGTCGTGCCCAGCAAGGGCACCGAGGTGATCGGCCGCGTCGGGCCGATCGGCGCGGTCGACTGGCCGAGCCGGGTCGCCGCGATGTCGGCCTCGCTCGGGTACTGGCCGCTGAGCACGAAATCGAACACGCGGCGCGCGATCGGCGCGGCGGCGCCGGCGCCGAAGCCGGCGTTCTCGACCACCAGCGCGAGCGCAATGCGTGGCTCGTCGACGGGTGCGAACGCGGTGTAGAGCGCGTGGTCGCGGTGCCGCTCGTCGATCTTGCTGGCGTTGTACTTCTCGTCCTTGCCGATCGCGATCACCTGCGCGGTGCCGGTCTTGCCGCCGGACTGGTACGGCGCGTTCACGAACGACCCGCGCGAGGTGCCTTCTTGCGTCACGCCGTACATCGCGCGGCGGATCACCGCCACATCGTCAGGCTTCCAGGGCAGCGGTGCCAGCGCCTCGCCGACCGAACGCGTCTGCGTGCGCGTCTCGAAGTTCTCGACCAGCTTCACCAGGTGCGGCTTGAAGCGCTGGCCCCCGGCCGCGAGCGTGGCCGTGGCCTGCGCCAGCTGCAGCATCGTGAACGAGTTGTAGCCCTGGCCGATGCCGAGCGAAATGGTCTCGCCGGCATACCACTTCTGCGCTTCTTTCTTGCGATAGGCGGCGCGCTTCCACGCGGTCGACGGCAGGGTGCCGCGCAGCTCGCCCTGCATGTCGATGCCGGTGAGCTGGCCCAGGCCGAGCGGCGCCATGAAGTCGTGCATCGCATCGACGCCGAGGTCGTTGGCCAGCATGTAGTAGTAGGTGTCGCACGACTGCACGATCGACTTGTACATGTCGACCGTGCCGTGGCCGCCTTCCTTGTCGTCGCGGAAGCGGTGGTTGCCGAAGTTGTAGAAACCCGGGTCGTAGACGGTCTGCTGCGGTGTGCGCTTGCCCAAGGTCAGCGCGGCCAGCGCCATGAACGGCTTGTAGGTCGAGCCCGGCGGGTAGGTGCCGCGCAGCGCGCGGTTCAGCAGCGGCTTGTCGGGCGACTCGTTCAGCGCCTTCCAGTTCTCGACATCGATGCCATCGACGAACAGGTTCGGATCGAAGTTGGGCTTGCTGACGAACGCGAGGACTTCGCCGTTGCGCGGGTCGATCGCGACGAGTGCGCCGCGGCGCTCGCCGAACAGTTCCTCGACCAGCGCCTGCAGGCGGATGTCGATCGACATCACCAGCGCATTGCCGGGCGTCGCGGGGTTGCTCTTCAGGCGCCGCACCGGGTGGCCGCCGGCGCTGGTTTCCATCTCTTCGAAGCCGGTCGCGCCGTGCAGCTCGGCCTCGTAGCTCTGCTCGACGCCGAGCTTGCCGATGTACTGCGTGCCGCGGTAGTTGGCCTCGTCCTCGGAGTCGTCGATCTTTTCCTTCTCGGCCTCGTTGATGCGGCCGATGTAGCCGATCAGGTGGCTGCCGACCTCGCCGAGCGGGTAGTTGCGGAACAGCCGCGCCTTGATGTCCACGCCAGTGAACATGAAGCGCTGCGCGGTGAAGCGCGCGACCTCGTCGTCGCTGAGCTTGGTGCGGATCGGCAGCGACTCGAAGGTCTTGCTGTTCTCGTCCATCAGCCGCTTGAAGCGCTTGCGGTCGCGCGGCTGGATGTCGACGATGGCGGCGAGGCGGTCGATCGTCCCCTCGAGGTCGTCGACCTTGCTCGGCATGATCTCGAGCGTGTAGGCCGAGTAGTTGTTGGCGAGCACGATGCCGTTGCGGTCCAGGATCAGCCCGCGATTCGGCACGATCGGCACGACCGTGATGCGGTTGTTCTCGGCCTGCGTCGAGAGCTCGTCGTGCCGGTAGACCTGCAGGTAGACGAGCCGCGCACCGAGCAGCCCGAACGCGAACAGCACGAACGCAGCCGCGGCCGCCAGGCGCATCCGAAAGCGCCCGACCTCCTGTTCGACGTTCTTGAGTTCTGTCACTGAGACCTCACAGGGGCCGATTCTCGTCCCGATCAGGGGCGCGGCGCTGCGGCGCGAGTAACAACCAGGTCGCGATCGGCCACAACAGCGCCTCGAGGACGGGAGCGAGCAGCACCTGCCAGCCGGGAAACATGCCGCCGGCGACCATCCGCACGATCAGCGACACCGCATGCGCGGCGAAGAACAGCGGCAGGATCTGCACCGCCTGCGACGGCACCGTGAACCAGAGCAACCGGCGGTGGATCGTGATCGCGAAGAAGCTCAGCAGCGTGTACGCGAGCGCATGCTGGCCGAGCACCGCGCCGTCGTGCACGTCCATCATCAGCCCGAACAGGAAGGCCAGGCCGACGCCGACGCGGCGCGACTGGTGTACGTTCCAGAACACCAGCACGAGCGCGACGAAGTCGGGCATCAGCGGGTTGCGGCCGAGCGGCACGAGGTTGAGCGCGAACGCGAACAGCAAGGTCAATCCGACAAACAGCGGGTTGACCGGCAGCAGCAGCTGGCCACTGGCACGCGGCATGATCATGGCGTGGGCCCTTCTTGCCTCTCGCGCGGCATGACGATCACTTGCGGCCTCCCCGCTTCGGCGCCGCGACCTTGCCCTCGTCGGCAGACGACGCGGGCCGCGCCGGCATCTGCACGCCGACCGGCTCGATCACCATCACGTGGCGCACGCCGTCCGGGTGGGCGATCGGGGTCAGCACGATGCGCGCGAAGCCCGAGTCGTTCTTGCGGTCCACGCTCGCGACCTTGGCCACCGGCAGGCCGGGCGGGTAGACGCCGTCCACCCCAGAGGTGCTCAGCAGGTCACCGACCTGCACGTCGGCATTGCCGGCCATGAAGCGCATCTCCATGCCCCCGCCGACGACGGCCGCGCTGCCGAACGCGGCGCTGCGCGCCTGGGTGCGGGTGTTGAGCACCGGAATCGCGGCGTCCTTGTCGGTCAGCAGCGTGACCTCGCTGGAGAGCGGGTAGACGCGCGTCACCTGACCAAGCACGCCGGTCTCGTTGATCACCGGCGACGCGACGAGGATGCCGTTGGTCGCGCCGCGGTCGATGATGACCTTGCGCGAGTACGGATCGGACGCTTCGTACAGCACCTGCGCCGCCTGGGACTTGACGTTCAGCCCCGGGCGCAGCTCGAGCAACGCGCGCAGGCGGTTGTTCTCGATCAGCAGCTGCTCGACGCGCAATGCCCGCTCGGCCTGGCGCGCCAGCTCGCGCTTCGCGGCTTCTTCGTTCTCGACCGCCCGTTTGAGGCCCTGGGCGTAGTCGCCGCCGCCGACGATCGCCTGCACCGGCACCAGCAGCACCTGCTGCGGGTAGTAGAGCGCGGTCGCGAGCACTGCACGCAGCTGTCTCGTGATCGTGAAGCGGTTGTCGGCAACCATCAGGAACAACGCGAGCGCCGAGCACAGGATCAGCTTGGTCAGCGCCGACGGCCCCTGGCGAAAGAAGGGCGGCGGCGTGCGATCTATGGTGCCTATGGACATCGGGCTAACGCTGGGCGCTCATGGCGGTTGCGCCGCCCAACTCGGGCCAGCGCCGGGCCGCTCCCAAGCGGCCCGAGCACCCGCGCGGCGGGTGGTGGCGGTATTCCGCCGCCGGGTGCCCCATCAACTTACTCCGATGTGAAGATCGAGCCCAGGCGCTCCATGCGCTCCAGCGCCATGCCGCAGCCGCGCACGACGCAGGTCAGCGGATCTTCGGCGACGAGCACCGGCAGGCCGGTTTCCTCGGAGAGCAGCCGGTCGAGGTCGCGCAGCAGCGCGCCGCCGCCGGTCAGCATCATGCCGCGCTCGGCGATGTCGGCGCCGAGTTCGGGTGGCGTCTGCTCGAGCGCGTTCTTGACCGCCGAGACCATCTGGTTCAGCGGGTCGGTCAGCGCTTCCAGGATCTCGTTGCTGCTGATCGTGAAGCTGCGCGGCACGCCTTCGGAGAGGTTGCGGCCCTTGACCTCCATCTCCTTGACCTCGGAGCCCGGGAAGGCCGAGCCGATCTGCTTCTTGATCGCTTCGGCGGTGGGTTCGCCGATCAGCATGCCGTAGTTGCGGCGGATGTAGTTGATGATCGATTCGTCGAACTTGTCGCCGCCGACCCGGATGCTGCCCTTGTAGACCATGCCGCCGAGCGAGATCACGCCGACTTCGGTCGTACCGCCGCCGATGTCGACGACCATCGAACCGCTCGCCTCGGACACCGGCAGACCGGCACCGATCGCGGCGGCCATCGGCTCCTCGATCAGATAGACGTCCGACGCGCCGGCGCCGAGCGCCGATTCGCGGATCGCGCGGCGCTCGACCTGGGTCGAGCCGCAGGGCACGCAGATGATGATGCGCGGGCTCGGGCGGAGCACCGAGCGCGGGTGGACCATCTTGATGAACTGCTTGAGCATCTGCTCGGTGACGGTGAAGTCGGCGATCACACCGTCCTTCATCGGGCGGATCGCCTCGATGTTGCCCGGCACCTTGCCGAGCATGGCCTTGGCTTCGGCGCCGACGGCCTGGATGGTTTTCTTGCCGTTGGGGCCGCCTTCGTGGCGGATGGCGACGACCGAGGGCTCATCGAGCACGATGCCTTTGCCACGCACGTAGATCAGCGTGTTGGCGGTGCCGAGGTCGATGGCCAGATCAGTCGAGAAGTAGCGACGAAAGGATCCGAACATGGTGTGTGAGGTGCGGACCCGTCACGCAGCCTGCGGGCAATGAAGCGAGCGCAGCACGGTGGGGCGGGTCGTATCCGTTGTTGGATGTGTTGTTGGGGCGCTGGCCGGCACACTTGCGTGAATCGGCGAACTCATGGACACAAGCGCTGCGACAACCCGGCGAATCCTCAAGCAAATGACGATTTGCCCAGGCTCGAAGAGCTTGTGGATAACCGGGGATAATACCGCAAGCCCCGCGGCTTTCGACCTGCCGCGCGCCCATTTGCCCCGTAAAAACCCGCCCGCTTTCACACAGATTCCATGGCCCTGACCCCTCAAGACGTGAGCCGCATCGCCCAACTGGCGCGGCTCGAACTGCAGAGCGCCGAACAGGCGGCGATGCTGGCGCAGCTGAACGGATTCTTCCGCATCGTCGAGCAGATGAGTGCGGTCGACACGAGCGGCGTCGAGCCGCTGTACACACCGCTGTCCGCGGTGCAGGAAGTGGCGCTGCGCCTGCGTGACGACGTGGTCACCGAGACCGACCACCGCGACGCCAACCAGCGCAGCGCGCCGTCCGTCGAAGACGGTCTGTTCCTCGTCCCCAAGGTGCTCGGCTGATGGCCGCCGCATCGCACACGCTGCACGAAATGGGCGTGGCCGAACTCGGCCGCGCGCTCGCCGCCAAGGACGTGTCCAGCGTCGAATTGACGACACATCTGCTCGCACGCCTTGCCGAACATCAACAACTCGG